>Ga0181556_1003672_pt1 | contig 13028 bp, 21 predicted proteins | sample 011ome_14_FD_148651 | JGI IMG/M metagenome (GOLD analysis project Ga0181556, IMG submission 148651) | Coastal salt marsh microbial communities from the Groves Creek Marsh, Skidaway Island, Georgia - 011505AT metaG (spades assembly) | ecosystem: Environmental > Aquatic > Marine > Intertidal zone... | reverse complement strand
CTTGCGCGCTGCCACAAGCTGCTTGGTGTAGTAGCAGCCTTCCAGGGACTTGGCGAAGGCCTCTTCAGGCGTGGACGGGTACTCCTGCCACATCTTCTCGTCAGCGCCGCCGAACTCGTTGTCTCGGGTGCCGATCCACCAGGCGCGCTGCTCAACGTCGATTGTGCAGCCCATGGCTGCCTCGATCTTGTCGAAGTATTCGTCCTCGTCGCTGCTGATCGTCACCAGGTCCGGGTCTGCCCGGTAGGTCATTTCCCCCCACCAGGGGAAGAACAGGAAGCGGAACTCCTTGAGCGCCAGCTGCTTGCCACGGTCGGCCAGGGCCTTTGCCCGCATGGACATGATGTAGAACTCGCCTTCAGCGCCCTCGGCGGTGGACTCAATGAAGACCATGCCGTCAGACGGGACCGCAGGAATGGAGCCGGTGACGATCTCGCGCGCCTTCTCTGGCCACTTCTTGGCGATCTTGCCCATTTCGGAAATGTGCAGGTACTGCAGGGTACCGGAGCGCATGGACGTGCCGACACGCACGCCGCTGTTGTTGTGGGCAAAGACAAGCTCGCGCTTTGTCTCGACTTCCAGGGGCATTGCCAGGCGCAGCTGCTCGGGCAGGTTGTCGTAGGCGTGCTTGATCTTGTCGCGGAAGATCGTCTCCACGGCGCCCAAGTCCTGGGCGATGATGCCGGCGCGCACGTTGGCGCGGAACAGGCAGCAGTCCAGGAAGAAGATGGCGATAAGCGTGGTGTTGTGCGAGACAAAGCCCTCGGCAATGTAGGTGCCGGTCGAAGTCTGCAAGTCGATCATGGTTTGCTCGCCCAGCTCTTCAATGCTGGTGATCGTTGCCCAGCCAATGCCGGTCTTCTTGCCTGGAAGCTCGCGCCCCTCCCAAAACCTGTTGCCAATGAAGCGGATAGGCCTGGTCTGGCCGATCAGGCGGAACATTTCATCCATGCGGCCAATGCACAGCTTTGGCACAGGGGTAGAGCCGTGCTTGGTATCCCGCTCTGCCGCGTCGTTCTCGGTCCTGTAGTTGTAGCCGCGCTGGTGCAGGTACATCTCCATGCGAGCCAAGGCCGGGCCTACTAACTGGGATACGTTGATGCCGGCAGAGGAATTGCGCTTTGCGATGCTTCCTTCGCCGTCCAGCATTCCGCCCATCCAGCCGTCTTCGTAGCCCGGCTCTTCCCATGGCTTGGCTACCCAGCGAACCTTTGTGCCGACCTTCAGCCGACCGACCACCTTGTTACCTGTGCCGTCCAGGCTTCTCCACTCGGCTTGAGTGCCAGCTTTGCGGGATAGCCAGGGGTGCTGCGCTGTACACACAACGGAGCGCCCGTCATCGAAGGTTATGCGGTACGCCTTGCGGTGGACCTTTGCCGCCGCTTGTACAGTCGCTGTGCGCAGCTTCCGGCTGGAGCCTCGCCCACCAGGCACCATTTCATCACACGCGACAACTTCTTGGCCTGGCTTCAGCTCGCCGATGGGAACCCACCGAAGGTCGGCCGTCAGCACTCTTGTAGATGGGTCAAGGCAAAATCCCAATTGGCGAGCCTTCAAGATCAAATTGCGGGTGTGCAGGCTCTTCAGCAGCCGGCGCTGTGCGCGATTGGGCTTGAATGGCATAGACAATCCGTCGTCGCCTTCAACCTTCACCAGGATCTTGTAGAGCTTGCCCGAACAGAGGCGCCACCAGGGATCAGCCAGGCACATTGCCAGCTCTTCGGGCGTGTTCGGGGTGAAGTCCAGCGGCACGCGCTTGGCCATTACGGAACCACCATTACCGCAATGTTGCGGCGCTTTAATTCTGTGATCAGCTCTTCGTCGGCATAGCTCTTGAGTGCCTGCATCCTAACGCCGTTGCTTCGGTCGGGGTGTGCGCTCTCGGATTTGTTCAGCAGACGGTCGCCAAATCGCCACATCCAAAATTGCTCCCTGGCGTGCAGGAAGATCAGATCAATGCGCCGCTCGACTACGACAAACAGAAAGGCCTGCTCGCCATGCTTATCCCAGGCCTGCTGCAGCTTGGGGGAGTGGTGCTTTCCGGCCCGCAGATTGCTCTTGTGCTGAATGAGGCGAGTTTTCACGCTCTTCGACTGACCTATGTAGGCCTGTGCGGTCGGCTTGCAAATGATGGCATAAACGCTGCCAATCCGATGCTTGTCCTCAGGGAATGTGCGTGGCATCGCTGGTGGCTTCGGCTCCCACATGAAGTCGCCATCTGTCGGCATGTACTCGTACCGATGACGGTGCGATTTTCTCCAGTCGGCTGTGAGATTGATCATTCCTAGCCCCCATTCACGCAGTTTCTTTGCTAGATTGTAGCCAAAACCAGCATCTACAGCGAACTTACTTGGGGGTTGAGCATGAAGGGTGGAGAACTCGAATCCTGGCGCCGCGTGATGGGCTACAGCAAGCGGCAGGCCGCTGGCGCGCTGGGCATCAGCGAGAATGCCTACAGAGCACTTGAGACTGGCAAGGCAGGCATAGATAAGCGAACCGCTTTGGCTTGCGCCGCGCTCTACCTGGGCGCGGAAAAGATAGCCCAGCCCTGGCTTGGTCACTGATCGCCGCCTTTTACCGGCCCAAGGGTGGCCGCCCCGCCCATTTGCTTCAGCAGCAGCATAAGCGGGTGCTCTTCGTCGCCCTTCAGGGTCAGCTTGTCGTTGAACATGCCCAGGTGGCGCGCGATGTTCTCCAGGGCCTTCGCCTGGTCGTGCATCTTGATCTCAAAGCCTTCCTTGGTCTGCTTAACGCCTGCATACAGCGCCAGCGCCCCGCCAGTCAGCTCGCGGGTATCGTTGGCGTGGACCTCGCCATGCCCTTCGCCGTGGCACTTGGGGCACTTGGGGTGCGGCCTGATAGTGGGGTCGAAGCCATACCCGCCAGTGTCTTCAGGCGGCTCCAGGTCGTTGATGGTGGCGTTGTGGATGGCGCGCTCGTACTCGGCCTCGTCCTTCCACTGGTATTCGTGGCCATTCCCGAAGCAGTAGCGGCAGCAGACGCGCCGGAACTGGATCAGGTCGTTGGGGTTGGCCGTGGCGATCTGCAGCCAGCGCTTCAGCACCAGCTCCTGGTTGATCTCGGTGCGTGCTGACATGGCTTTGCGGCCCTCTGCGACTGCGGCCTGTACCTTAGCAAGGGTTAGCAGCTTGGAGGCCGTCACCTCGGCGCCGTTGGGGCTGTATCCGGCCCTGATTGCCGCCTGCTTGGCGTTTAAATCAACCAAATATTCCTCAATGAACCGCTCTTGCCTCGGCGTTAGCTTGGTGTCGTCAGACATGGCTCCACCCCTTACCCGTAACGATCCGTGCAATAGAGCGCTGGCATACGTTGAAAGTGGCCGCGAGTTGCCGCTGGCTTACCCCGCCAGCATTGTACATGGTGCGTATTTCAGTCACCTGATGGTCGGTCAGCTTTGCGCTTCCGTGGCTCTGCCCTTTTGCGCCGCGCCCTGGCTTTCCCTTCAGGCCGTGCCTGCCCTTGAGCACCATGTCGGCGTTGTTTTCCGCGCGAGTGCCGCCGAACAGGTGCGCCGGGTTGCAGCATGGCGGGTTATCGCAGTGGTGGCATACGGCCTCTGGCAGCTCTCCAGTGGCTAGGGCGTAGGCTATCCGATGGGCCAGCATCGCGGAATTGCTGGTGCGTCCAATATGGAAGCGGCCATATCCTGCATCGTCGCGCGCGCCGCTCCACGGCCAGCATGCTTCCTCGCCTGCGGACTGATCAATACGGGACCAGAACCGTTCTTCGTTTACCTTGTGCTCTTCAATGAAACGCTGTTTCTTCAGCGTCAGCTGCACGTCCTGCGCTTTCTCGGTCATGGGTTCGTTCACACATTGACGGTAGGGCCCGAATCATGTTTCGGGCGTGGCTGTTGCGATTGTATGAACGGGAGTGCAGGAAGTGCAAACAGTCAGGCTTCGGCCTTCATGCGAATGAGCGCGCCAGTCTGCTCTGCGGCGTAGGTGTGGAGCATGCCGACCAGTAGTCCCTGCGGCATGCCAGCCTGCTTGGCGGCCTGGATTGCGTTCTGTACAGCTTCGTCCAGGTCGTGCGCGGCCTGGTTCACTTCAGCGCTTACCGGCTTCTCGCTATAGATCCGGCTTACCTTTGGCTATGTCATAGCCCTGTAATCCTGCTGGTGGTGCGTCGGCGCGTTGCCAGGTAGCGCGCCATGCGCTGGTGGAACTCAAGCCTGCGGACGAATGCCGGGCGGCGGTTGCGCAGCCAGGTCTTGTGCTCCAGGGCCATCAGCGCGCGGCGCCGGTATGTCCTGGTCAGGCTGCGGATGGTCTTGCAGCGTTTCATGCGGTTGCGCTCTTGTGGTTGCGGTAGTTGTTGCCCCTGTTCTGTTCCCAGGTAGGGGCGCACCCGGTCCAGGCCGAGGCCTGGGCATGAGATCAGGCGTATAGCCTGTGTAGTTACCCACCACCACCGCCAGGCCTGCGCCTTGCTTTGGTTCTGCTGCAGATGGCCGGCGCTGATCCCGGCAGGCATTTTTTGGGCGCGGCATTACCCGTTTACCCCTGGTGCTACGCCGCCTTTCGGCCCTGCGCTGCCCGCTTCCAGTTGCGCGCATCAGCTATGCGCTTTCATCTGCATGGGATAGCGCTCTGCCCGGTGCCGCAGTCGTGTCGCGGGACCAGATAAAGCGCTGTCCGATGCACCCTACCGGTTACTCGGCGAGTGCCGGCAAGGTATCGGGCCAATGGTTATCGATCACCGGCGAAACGGTCGAAGTGCTTGTAAGGTTTGCCGCCATACGCGCTAAGCCGACGTGCAAAGTATCCCTGAAGTATTCATCTTCTGCAATCCATAATCGACCGTTCGTCGGATTCACCTGCATTGCTATATGCAATGTTAGGACTAACAGTCTACTATTACCTCAACGGCAAACAACTGAGGAAAGCCACCATGAAACCAGAAGAAGCCCACGCCCTGCTGGATGCCCATATCGATCAGTTCACCCTGGTCAACACTCACGATCTGCGCGAGGGCGACATCATCCGCGCCCACGGCATGGTGCTGCGCATCGGCGCCAAGCAGATCAGCGACAAGGGCGCTCATGCTGACAATGGCTACGGCTGCGCGCACTACCACCTGAGCGAGATCCTGGCAGCCGTTGAAGGCATGCCGCAACCCGGTACCCGCCTCTGGAACGTGCAAGGCAATCGCCTGGCCAAGTGGTCCAAGTTCAACGGCTAACTACCTGGCGCCCTTCGGGGCGCCCACTATCGAGGAAACCCCCATGCGTAAAACCCAACTGACCGCTGACCTGGCCATGATCCGCGTGCTGGTCCACGACTACAGCCAGGATATGAACGGCAACCCGACCGCGCATCACAACGTCTACGGCTACCGCGACCGCAACCAGACTCAGGATCAGCCGACCGCCTCCCTGTTCATCAGCCAGCGCCGCCAGCAAGTGGGCTTTGGCGGCAACCGTCAATCCGAATGGGCAGAGCGCGCCATGGTCAAGGGTGGCGTTGCTCCCGAGCAATACCGCCTGGTGTACGTCACTGGCGAGCGCCGCGAGATCGGCGGCCTCTGGCTGCACTACCTGCGCCAGGATCTGATTCAGCACGGCCCGAACGGCGACCTTCCGAACTGCTGCTGCAATGCCTGCACTGCCGGCATTGGCGATAGCGCTGCTTGATTCCCACTACTCCCGAGGACTTCCCATGATGATCAATACCACCTCCTTTGCAGATCAGCTCCAGGCCGCCCGCGACAATGCAGCCGCTGGCCAGTTTGATGACGCCTTCATGTGCCTGCAGCGCGCCCTGGATTGCTGCGACCGCACCGAGGAAGAGCTGGCGCAGGTTGACGAAGTGTACGGCGAGATCAAGGCCCACCAGGGCCAGCGCTTTACGGCTCGCACCGTGGCTGTGCTGTTCAAGAAGCTGCGCCTGGCTGGCATCACCACCATCAAGGGCTTTGGCAAGGTGGAAGGCACCTGGGAGGCCTGGGCATGATCAGCAGGCGCGGTGCCGTTGACCTTCTGCGCGCCGCCCTGCTGCGCGCTCGCGTTGAGCACTCAGAGGCCGGCTATGCCCAAGGCCTGATTGTGGCCTGGCACATGGCCGACGTGATTAAGGCGGAAGAGTACCACCGGCTGCATGATCTGCTGCTGAATATCCTGGCGCATGCGCGCCGTCCTTTCCCTCACAAGCTGGCCTTCTGACATGAACAAGCAGAATGAAACCCGCGCCACACGCCTTGAGCTGGCCATCTGCGCAATCATCCTGATCAATCTTGCAATCCACGCATACATGGCGCTTGAGCCGTGAACAGCGAGCAAGGCAAGGCCCTGGACCGCAAATTGACCACGCCTCCATGGGATTGCGAGGAAGACGGCCACGTCTGGCAGTACCTGGGCACCGACCCCGATGGCTGTTCCTATTTTCGCTGCCGCCGCTGCGGCAAGGAGACTGAAGAGTGAGCAAGTCCGACCACGAAAGCATGCGTATGGCGCTGAAGCTGCTGAAGGAGGCCCGCAAGATCATCAAGGCCGACGCCAATAAGCGCTACATGCACGCCGACTACCTGAAACGGTCAGGAGACTTCATTGCCAGCGCAGAAAAGCCTACCAGCGCGCCGGCAAAAGTACCCGCCGATCTGCTCGACATGCTGCGCAAGCTGAACGGCCTGGAGCCGTATAACACGCCGACCAACTACCTGTATGGCGACGGCTACTTCGCCGCTTCAATCCAGCAGAAGTACAGCCTGGAACAGATCAACCAAGCAGCTGACGCGCTGGGTATTCAGCGCTGGAGAAAATGACATGAGCAACAAATTGGAAGTAATCACGCTCCAGGCAGAAGGCGAAGCTAACTGCTACCGCATGATGCGCGGCGGCAACTGGCTGGCCTCCATCCGCATGAACGGCGAACTGCTGGTTTGGGACCAGGAAGCGATATTGAACGCCATGCTTTCCAGCGGAAAGCCGGCCGCTGATCCTGTCCCAGATATTGCCCGCCAGCTCGTCATTCAGACGTTTGGCGATGGGCTGCTGGCGAAGATCAGGCAAACGGTTGACCTCCTGCAAGAGGCGGCTGCCGAGCGCGACCAACTGCGCGCAGAGGTGGAGCGGCTGAAGGATGCGCTTGAGACTGAAAGCATGCGATTGGCTGCGTGCGGTGTTGCAGCGCTTGGGTACTTTGAAGGCTGCAAGGATGAGTACGACAGCGCCTCGTTGCGTGATGTGCTGGCACTCCGCGCCAAGATCGCCCAGCAGCAGGTGCCGGATGGGTGGAAGCTGGTGCCTGAGCGTATGCACCTCGACTCCAGCGTTATAGAGACGATCCAAGCTCACTGCGGCGACGGCCAAGAGGATGCGGGCTTTGGCCCCTACTCTGATGGCGTGCTCTGGATTGGAGAGTGCGAGGAAGAAGACGGCTCAAAGACTTACGGCTTGCACATCGCTACCGCCGACTATCCAGAGGAAGGCAGCTCGACCCTCGTTGAGTTCGCCGCCGCCCCATCCGCCCCGGCCACGGTGCAGGGTGACGGGTGGATTCCGGTAAGCGAGCGGCTGCCTGACGTTGAACAGCGGCTTGACAAGCCTTGCGAGCTTGAGGGTAAGCCACTGCCTCCACTAAACATAACCAGCACTGTTCAGTGCTTTGACGGAACGCGCGTGTTCGCGGATGCCCTCGATTGGTTTGACGGAGGCCAGCCGATGAAGGGGGTCACACACTGGAAGCCATTGGACGCGGCACCAGCCGCCATCGCCGCAGCACGGAAAGGAGAGTAATGATGCCAACGCATAACGACGAAACGCTGCACGACCGCTATACCCGCGAGCATCTGGATAGCATCAGGATTCTGAAAAACAGAATCGCGGAACTTGCCGAGCGCCTGCCATACGCTGACGGCCAAGCCTACTACGACGACAAGCGCAAGATTGAGGCGCTGCAAGCTGAACTTGCTGAACTGGAGCGTAACCAATGACCACCAAGCTACTGATTGACCGCGAGCTGCTGGAGAGGGCACTACCATACCTGAGCAACACGCCTGACCTAGTGCAGCTCGGCGCCGAAGAACTAGCAGACGAACTCCGCGCCGCCCTCGCCGCCCCGGTGCATGGGGAGACGGTAGAGCTATGGGCCGTGCATGCTCAAGGCTCTGACGACATATACCCGGCGTTTAGCAAAGAGGATGCAGAAAAGCATGCCTCTGAACTCAATGCGCTACCGATGCCAGAAGGGATAGCGGTTGGAGCCGTAGTTGTTCATTCGCCGTGGCCTGCAGCAAAGCATTGGGAATATCTGGCCGAGGAAGAGCGCGACCACAAAGAGCAGATCATGGCACTCGCCGCCCAGCAGCCCAAGCCGGCAGCGGTGCAGGAAGGCTATGTGCTGGTGCCGGTTGAGCCGACGCCGGAAATGGTCAGCGCCGCAGATGAAGCGCACATGCCGTTTGGCGATATGGATATTGCGCTGCGCATGGCGATTTTGTCTGCCCCATCCGCCCCGGCCACACGGCAGGGTGACGGGTGGATTCCTGTCAGCGAGCGGCTGCCGCAAATCAAGCAGGTGCTTTCTGAGAAATGCACGCTTGAGGGCCGCGAAATACCTACGCTTTACAGGTCTGGCATGGTTCTCACGTTCGACGGCAGCCGTGTATCTGCCGGAATTGTCGAATGGTTCCACTCAAAATCCCCGCTTAACAACGTCACCCACTGGATGCCGCTCCCGGCAGCCCCGGAGGTGGTGTGATGGGGCGCGTTCTGATTGGATACAGCGCCTGCCCGCTGACCCGCGCCGCGTTCGAGGCGCACGGCCATGACGTTTGGACGTGCGACCTGTTGCCGGCGCGGGACGACTCGCCAAAGCATTTGCAAGGTGACATATGGCAGGTGGCGCTGACGCAGCATTGGGACTTCGCCGTCCTTCATCCAATGTGCACCTACCTTACCTGTTCAGCCGCGTGGGCTTTCGGTGATGGGCCGTACCACCAGAAGGTAAAGCCTGGAACGTTGGTTGGTGCCGCCCGCCGCGCTGCGCGTGACGAAGCCCTGGAGAACTTCCGCAAGCTGCTGGCGCTTCCGTTCCCGGTGGCTATCGAGAACCCCGGTACGTCCTTCGTCAGCAAGGCAATCCGCAAGCCGTCACAGATTGTCCAGCCCTACGAGTTCGGCGACGACGCCAGCAAGGCGACCGGCTTCTGGTTAAGCGAAGGCGTGCCGTTGCTGGTGCCGACCAAATACGTCGAGCCGCGCATGGTCTGCGCCTGCGGTTGCACGTTCGACTATGAGCGTGCCGGAAAATACGGCTGCCCGAACTGCACTGGCGAGAACCCTGTGCGCCCGCGCTGGGCCAACCAGACCGACAGCGGCCAGAACCGCCTGAGCCCGTCCGATGATCGCTGGCTTAAGCGCAGCGAAACATTCCCAGGCATTGCCGCCGCAATGGGCAACCAGTGGGGGCGCTGGCTTAACCGCCGCATTTCTGCCAACGACAACCACAAGCACGCAAACGACAACCTGCCGCTGCTGGCACTGATGGAGCCCCGCCATGACTGACCTTATCCCGATCCGCCGCGAGCTGCTGGAGCGGATAGACGAGTCCGCCATCTGCGACGGCACGGACGCAACCATATCTGATGACCTGTTCACTCAGCTTGTGGCAGCACTCGACGCCCCGGTGCAGGGGGAGGCGGTGGCTTGGGCGCGGCAGTGCGACCTAGACGAATCCGACCCAGCAATCTTCGTCGCCCGTGAAGAAGTTCAGGAAAGCGGCTACCTAGTACCGCTCTACACCACCCCTCCCCAGCCCGCCGAGGACTATCCGGCTTGCGATTATTGCGGCTGCATTCCTGACCACCACCCGTGGCACGGCAGTGGTTTTATCAATGGCGCAGAAAGCCCGCACATCCATGCGTGCAACGACTGCCGTCATTTGCTGCCGAAATCCCCCCAGCCCGCCGAGGTGGGGGAACTGGTGGAGGCGTTGCGCGCCGCAGACGAGTATCTAAGCAACAACAAGCTAAACGAGATCGGCAGCGGTTCGATACTGCACCGGCAGATGCAAGACGCGCTCGCCAAGCTGGATGGCAAGGCATGAACCGCCAGCCCTGGACAGACGCCAACCTGGCGCACCTTCGCAAGTGGGCCGGCATCAAGACTGCTGCGGAAATGGCAAAGGATCTCGGCAGGACTGAATGGTCCGTGCTGCGGAAAATGCAGCGCCTTGAGCTGGCCGGCGTGAAGCGTGGCGAAAAGCACCGGCTTGCCAAAACCACCAGGCAGGGCGCCGTGATGATCCGCACGCTGCATGAGGCTGGTTTTCTGCCGGCTGACATTTTCAGCCTGTTCCAGAAGAAGCCAACGCTGCGCATGGTCCAAGACATTTGCGCAGGCCGCACCTGGAGCAACGCCAAATGATCACCATGATTGAGCCAGGGCAGCCCATAGTCATCGGCGGGATCGTCTGCATGAAGTGCCCTTCTTGCGGCGTTACGCGGGAGATTGAGCGCTTCTGGCTAATGGGCCGAGTGAACAAGCCGGCCGCGTCACGGCAAACTATCTGCACATACTGCTACTGAGGTTCCAATGGCGAAAACAACGGCAAAGCGAGTGCAGGAGCACAGCGCGCGAAAGAACCAAGCAGGCCTTGTGCAAGTGAAGGCCTGGATACCTGCAGAGCTGCGGGATAGACTTGGCGCCCTGGCAAAGTCTAAAGGACTGAGCCGGGACGCACTCATCAGCGACCTACTTGACCGGGCCTAGCCCGGTTTTTTTTATGCCATCATCCAGCGAGCGGCGGCGCCGGCCGCAGCCTCGCATCGGTTCATTACGCGGTGCTCATTCAGCAGAGCATCGTTCGGTTTGCGCTTCACTGACTCCATGAACTCTTCAAGCGCTTCGCGCCCTGGCGGGAAATGCCCGGTGTCGCGCTCCCTTGGCCGGCATGCCATGGCCATAGCCAAGCCAAACGCCTTCCCAAGGTTTTCATACACCAGCTCGCCAGCAGCGCTAAGCGGGACGGATACCCAGCGCCCGCGCTTGCGCACCAGAAGGCTACCCATCGGCAGCAAGATACCGTCGAACTCGCCTGCCTGCAGGCAGCCATACCCGAAAACCACCGGCATCCCGGTGGCCTCCGTCAGGTCTTCCGCTTTCTCGCGCTCTTGGATGGTCGGCGCCTGGCCTTTCACTTCAAAGAAGCAGCCAGCAGCAGGGATCAGGAAGTCAGGCATGTAACCGCCGTGCCTGGTTAACCACACACCAGGCTCGTAGGCGTAGCGAATGCGCAGACTATCCATGATCCCCGCCCAGGTAGCTTCTGCCGTAGAGCGCATGAGGTAGCGCCCATGCCAGCGCGGGATAGCTTCAATCACTACGCGCCACCTTCGGCAGCAACGCGGCCACCGGCTGACCAATCAGCTCTTGCCCACTCCTTGCCTGGGTAATGCGCAAGGTCGGTCCAGTCGAACCAAGGCGCGCTACTTCCGCTGCGCGGTCCTTGTCGCCGATCAGCTGCACCGGATCATGGCCCCGCAGGCCGTTTTTACCGTTGTTCGCCTCCGACTCCCCAATGAGGTATGCCGGATACTCAGAAACGCCGCCAGCGAGCGCATAGGCCCGATAGCGCTTAACGAACTCCAGGCCGGCAAACTCCAGATCCTTGTTACTCGGGATAGAGGCCAGCTTGCGCCAGCCTCCCATTTCGTCAATGACGCGGTGGATGATTGGATCATCGAACGCAACAGACTGGTAATGCCCGACCATGCGGATTGCCTTGTCCACCTTCGACCACACCAGCATGGCGCGGTCACCGGTGGCGCCGTCGATCATGCGGATGATATCGGCAGGCTTCGGGGGGAACTGGCCAGCGTCCGGGTTTTTAATCCAGGCGCCGAACGCGCGACGCACGGCTTCCATGTCGTACTCAACCAGGGCAGCCCAGTAGAGCTGCATCACTGGCTTCGTCACCTCGCGCCCGTAAACGGCCATGGTCGCCTCCATGATCGTCGCAAACTCGCGCTTGTCTTGAGGATCAATCATCGAACACCCCCGTTCACGAAGTCATCAGCGGCCTGGCGGTTGCGCGCCTCGATCTGCGATTGCTTGCTCATAACGCCTTGGCGGCCAGTAGTGCGGTTGATCAGCCAGGCAGCCTTCAGGCCTTGCCAGCCTGCTGCCATTGCTTCGGCCAGGGCATCGTCAACAGTCCAGCCGGCCTCTGCTGCAATGGTCAGCTCTTTGGCCAAGGCATTGATTACAGTCTGGCTCACGGCAGCGCGCTTTGCTTTTCGGTGCTTCAGGTAGTCGGCCCAAACCTGGCTGCTTGGTTGCTCAGGAAAGCCGGAAAGGTCCAGTTGCGCGGAAGCGCGCTCTACTGGTTCCTTGATAGGTTTAACTGACTGGTTAGAGTCGCTGTCAGCTACTACCCCTCCCTGCTGTGTGCTACTACCATCCCCGCTGTGTGCTACTACCCCCCGCAGATTGAGGGTATAGGAGTTGGGAAGGTTTACCCCCTCAACCTGGCGGCGGTTCACGCGCAGCATTCCCATTTCCTCAAGGCTCTTGATTGCGCGCATGACGCTATCGCGACTCATGCCGGTAACCTCGGCCAGCGTGTTGATGCTCGGGTAACAGTCGCCGTTTTCGTTGCTGGCGTAGTTGGCCAGAATCAGCAGGGTGATCTTCTCCTTTACGGGCAGCTTGATCTCTACTGCCCAGGCCATGGCTTGGAAACTCATACGGTTGCAGCCTTAGCCGCTTCATGGCGGCGCCTTGCTTCGATGACATAGCGGTAGGCCTGGAACTTCTCGCCAGTGCCGGTAGGGATTTCAGAGGCCAGCTCGCGCAGTTCGGAGATCACGCAGCCAAAGCGGTAATCCCCTTCGTCGGGATCGTGCATCCACGTCCCTTTCGTCTGATCGACGTAAAAGTCCCTGGCATCCTCGCAGGGCAGGCACGTCTTGAACGTCTGAACCTGGCCATCCCAGCAGCCGGTCGCGCGCTCGTAAACGTCCAGCGGCTCGATATGGCCGCCGCACTCGCTGCAGGTGTGGCGCTT
>Ga0181556_1003665_pt1 | contig 13045 bp, 9 predicted proteins | sample 011ome_14_FD_148651 | JGI IMG/M metagenome (GOLD analysis project Ga0181556, IMG submission 148651) | Coastal salt marsh microbial communities from the Groves Creek Marsh, Skidaway Island, Georgia - 011505AT metaG (spades assembly) | ecosystem: Environmental > Aquatic > Marine > Intertidal zone >... | reverse complement strand
GGTGGCGCAAATCTGATGACATTCTTACGAGCGTAGTCAAATCTTTGTCGCGCCGACTTTGTCTCATGGACGAGCACCCTGGGCGTCGTCTTGCCGTGAATAAAGTCATGGAGCTTCACCATGCACCGCACCTCGCGTCTGCTTCGAGGATGGATGTATATCATGGCGAGTTCGAGCGTGGTTTCAGCCTCGTGTGGGGTGCTTCTCACCTCCACGCCCGTCACGTAGACGCCGCTCCACGCGCGCCGCGCCCGCGACGCCGAGCGCGCATCCTCTCTCGCTCGGCTTCGCGCCTCGCACGATGATCCATCGCATCCAATACACCCACCCGCGGCGTCGAACTCGCAGCAGCACCCGTACCGAGTCGCGCGCGTGACGCACCGCCGCGCCACGGGAGACGGCATGGCGGTCGACGCGTCTTCCGCGGGTGCCGTGAATCGTCTTCGCTTGGCCAACCTCTCGACGCCGCTCTCTCGCGCACATCTGGCGTGCGATGTTGGCGCGGTCGCGCGATCGGCGAACGCACGTCGCGCAAGGTCGGCGCGAATACGCTTGTCGCGCAGCCACTTTCGAGTGCGCGGCATCGCGCGCGTCGGCTGATGCGGGTTTCGTACCGCGGGTGCACCGACACGTCAGCATCGTCCGCATTCGACGACGCGTGTCGCCGACGTCGGCGCACGCAGCCGCGCGGTCCATGGCGAGAAATCACTGTTTGTAGCGATTTCACGCCGTCGTCAGGCGTCGCGTCGACCGTGCGGCGACCAAGCGGCTGTTTTCGCTGAAACGGGTGTTGAATGCGTCGCGAAATTCACCCAATGATTCGCCACGCGACGCGCGGCGACGTGCGCGGTGACGCGGCGACGATAGACACACAACGCGCGACGATGTTCGTCATCGATTCCAGCGCACGATGTGGCGAGAACCGCACGGGACGCGCCGAGAGCGTCGTTCGAGTGCGTCGATCGCCCCGATGCGAACGACGCTCTCGGCGAGTCCTACACGCGGTTCCGTCGCGCGCGCGACGATATCACCGAATCGGCGTTAGTAGAAATGTGCGAGGTAACGTCTTTAATCCGTTTCAACAGAGCGCGTCATTCCATCGAGGTGCGCCGCGAACTAGTAGGCATCGCCGCGCGCGATTTTACTCGAATTTCCTCACATTAGCCTCAAAAAACAGGGAAGGCAGATGGACGGGTCAACGCGAATCGTCGAGATCCGAGACATCGGGAACGCGCGCGCGCGTGTCGCCACTTTACGACCGCACGCACCGACGGAGCAGACAGTGGTCAAGCAAAGGTACGGTGTCGTCCCCCGCGTGTCGCATCGCTGCGGACGTTCCGCCGCGTCGAACGGCGACGAGGCGCGCCAAAGCGAGAGTGTTCGTGTTCACATGAATTCACGCGCGTCGTTGCTCGTGAACACACGGGACTGACTGTATCGCTTTGACGTCGCGAAATTATAGTTACGAGTTTGAGCAAATATTCCCGCATCGTTGGCGAGGAATCACGGAAAAGGGGTGACGGCAACCATGGCCAAGAAGGGACGAGGCAGCAAGCCAAAGAAAGTTGACCAAAGAGCAGCCAAGAAACGAGGAGGGTACATTGCGGACGCGCGACGCACAGTATTCGGGAAGATTGGCACGATGTTGGAGTACCCAACGTTAACGTCGTGCGACAAAGGTGTGAATATCAGCGCTCACCGGCGCATCTTGAATAGCGTTCGGCCGGAAATAAAGGAAATTAAGGCCAAAGCGGTAGGCCTCTCGCGCGCCGCTCGGATGGGGTGTCACGTCCAGGACGTCGTGGATGTGGCGACGGGTGCTTATGGATCACAAGCGACGAACCCCGAGATCTTCAAGGCCAAGGTTAAAATGGTATCCGATTTATTCGAAAGAAGAAACGGAAAACCGTCAAAACCAGCGTACTCGCGCGATTGGCTTGAAAAGGAGCTCATTGCGATGGCAGAGTCGAGCGTCGTGATTGTTCAGCGCGCTTTCGACGATGAAGCGATGGAGTACATTCGCAAGCGCAAAAAGAGAATAAAATATGAGAAGGAGTCGCCGCAAGGAGTCGCCGCAGGGCTGAAAGATGCCGAACAGCTGATGAAGGAGTCCTCGATGCGATTACCGAAAACATGCAAGCGCGAAGTTTTCCTGTGCGCAACGGGATTCGCTTATGATCTTCAAAATCTAGAAAAATGTATCAAGTACGTGCGCGCAGGCGCCGCTAAAAAACGTAAGTTTTTTAGCGCCATCGAAGTCGTTCACGAAACGGCGCGTCAACGCGCTCAGACGATGGCCAAAGTCGCGACACGCATGAAAATGACCGCGCTCGTATTGCCGTTCGCCACGCAATTGGCCACGCAATGTATCGATGAGCTGAGCGATGGGGCGAGCGATATCGATGATTCGAAACGCCGATTTATTTGGCTCGATTCGAAGCCTGAAGCGTTCGTGACGCTCGTGCTCAAGGTTATTGCGCGATGTATCGCGTACGCGCCCCAGTCTTCTGGGTCCTTTTCGAGAGCAGATCAGACGGAGAGGAATGTGCAGGCGATCAAAGTCCAATTAGAAAGTGCTGAAGTTGTATCGTCCGCGATTGCGCATTTCGCACGCGTATTAGAGGAATGTGCTGACGAATTCCACGCGTATGTGAAGATGGCTATTGCGCGCGAGCACGCCGTCGACGACGTCGATGCGTTTTTTGGTGGATACCCCGGCGCGCACCACAGCACCATCGCCAATATAGCGGATAGGCTCGTACAAAACTCGAAAACCGCTCTAGTTAGTAACGCGAAGTATCGATTCAGAGATATGGCGCGCGCGATCGTCGCCTCGTGGCAAAAACCAACCGAAGACGCGGCGATCGAGATGAGTGGTCTACTGCGACACCGCCGCTCACGCTTAGCGCTACTTGGATGGCTGCAGTATAATTTCGTGTATAAAACTGTGACGGAAGATAGACCCTCAGAAAGCGGCTTTCGAGTTGGAATGCTTCCATACAGGGACGTTTGCGAAAACATATTGGAGAAGCGCCCGCTCGCCAAGCACTCGCCGAGGCCCGCAGTTCGCAAGGCGCTCGAATTGTTCGGCGTCAAAAAATCTCTATCTGCGCTTCAGAACATATTTGAAGCGCAGGTAGAGCGTTATCTTCATGGGTTTTCTTCAGAGGATACATGGATCGTCGCGATAGCTACATGGTACAAGCGGATACCAAGCGCGAAAGTAGTGAAAATGCCGTTTAGTGCGCTCGCTGCATTCACTGTCTGGTCCAAAAAGTACAGTGCGGAAGGCACTGTACTTTTGAATGCTACATTTGAGCTCCCGTCGCCCCTCGCCGCGATAGATGATTCGAACGCGCTGCGACGATACGTCATCGAGGAATCGGTTTCGTTCATATGGAACACCAACTTGAAGAACAAATTCGCTGCGGCGCAACTCGAACTCGCGTCCGAACGCCAACGACGAATACTCAAGGCGTCCATCAAGACTATGTGGCTACGCGCCATCAAAGGCGCATTATTAACAGCGTCTTTCGCGACCGGGATTGTCGAGGATGAAAATGCCGACACCGTCGCTTCTGAGGTTGCCGAAAACGCCTCCACCATGGTCGTGTTCGAGTGGAGTGCGGGCGGATTGGAATTCACGCGCAGTACATCGGTGCAAGTTTGCTCTAGCGTGATCGCGTTCTTGCAGCAATGCAAAGGACAGGCACCTGCTCGAAAAGAGTTCGTGTACCTAGATCTTATCAAGATGCTCCAGTCGCACACCAGTGCGCTAGGGGCTGCAGTTACCGAGCATATTAACGAGTTGGGGGAGGCAACAAAGCGATTGCTTACTCACTTGCCGCACGTCACCGCTGTGACTTCTCAAGCGCGCGATTCTACAAGGGAAGAGACAAAGGATGACGCGTGGTTCGAGCGCGCAAACCAACGCGCGATCAAGAAGAAGATGCTAGAAGTCATCTCAAATGAAGTCGCGCTTTTATCGCGCGGCGTGGAGCCGAGCGACTCCGCTGCGCCAAGTGACACGCCAAGTGACTCCGCGAGTATCGATACCGGCTCGATAGCGCGAGCGCACATATGGGTGCCACCGCCCATTCGCGCAAAGTGCCGGGCGTTCTGCATGGCGTCGGAAACGCCACACGAGGTGTACGTGGATAGGACGGTGGTTACAACGCTTTTCAGAAGATTCGCGCGCGATTGGAGCTCTTCTTCATCCTCGTCCTCGTCGTCACCGCCACCACCGCCGCCGTTTGACCTCGATATAAAGAGCTCGGTGGTTGAGCCAGGAAATTTGATATTCAATACGCTCCTTAACAGGAGAGTGATGCAGCGTAGGCGACAAGATGATCAGTCTTCTGATCTAGAAACTCCTTGGGAATTCTCTGGCTCGATCACGCTCAATCGGATTAGAGTGAGTGTAAGCTACACGCGCCAAGTATTCAAATTGGGCGCAGAAGCGCAGAAGGCGGCTGATGTAGAAAATCAACTTCCGCCACCAATCAAAGATTCGCGAGAATTAATTCTTATCGGAGCCGATCCCGGGGTGAACAGACCGTTAACCTCCGTAACACTCTATCGACGTGAAACGCAACAAGGGCAGAGTGCGATCGTCGCGTCACGAAAATCTAGAAGAAATGAGGCGGTGCAGGAATCTCAAGTAAATGTCGAATACGTCAATCGATATGTACCCAACAATTTTTCCGCCATGGGCGCACGATTGTTTAGGAAAAGACAAAGACGGAACCTGAATGCGCGCCGAAAAGCTGAGAAAAGTTTTGAAGCTCAAGGTTTCCCGTCGGCGCGAGCGGCCATCGCGGATGTCAAAGCACGCAGCACATCAATGAACGTGGCGTTTAGAGCAACGTCTCGAAAAACGGCCAAGATGTTCAAGTGTGCCAAGACCTTCGTAGCGGACGCGTACGCGTACTGGGCGCGAGCGGGGAACGTTCGCGAGCCAAACGACAAACCAACGATCCTTATGTTAGTAGGTGAACAAGGAGTCCGAGTGAACCGAGGATGGTCCCAAGCGCCGGTTTCGCGTTCTTCGCGTGGCGGAAACGCTGCGATGTTCATGGATGTGGTGACAGCCATGAAGCACGAAAAATTAGTAATCAGGTACGTAAACGAATACGCGACCAGTAGGGATTGCCCCTGCTGTTGCCAGGCACTCGTGCCGGCACGAAGTGGAAGACCCTCGTTCGCGTCGGAAAGCAAAAGACGCATAATTACGCCAAATAAAAGAAATGGCCGAATATGCGTGAACGCGAAGTGCGAATTCGCACTCGAATGCGATAACAGAGACGTCTATGCTTCGATCAATATGATCAAAGTGTACCGAGCGTATTGCGAAGAGAATGGCGAGCAATCCGGGTTCGTAGGCATTATGGACAGTTTTCTTCATGAATGTTTCGGCCTACAAAACATGCACATGAACAAAAGACCCGTCGACGCGTTGGGGGAAGAGGGCGAGGGCGAAGACGAAGACGAAGACGACGGCGAAGACGTAGAGTCGGACGAAGAGGAGGACATCGCTGTAGATGTGCTACGAACGCTTTCCATGAAGCCACAAGTTGACGATCCCGCGACTGCTGCGTCGTATGCGCTGGCGATGCTGACGGGGAGGCCGCACCCACGGCATGGCAGCAATTCTCCGGGCTCGAGTCCAGATAGAGATGCGAACTTGAGAAGACGTTTCTCGTCGCCAACTGACCCTGACTCCAATTCGCCAACACCTGGCGCTAGTACTCAAAGTCGTCCACGAGCAGAACGCAATCTTTCCCGCGCTTTTGCCAACGTCGCCGACCAAAGCGAGCCCGATTCAAGACCGTAGCCGCGCCATGTAACGTAATCTACACAAAGCAAGTTAGTTGACAGCTTGTCAATGAAATTCGACTCGTCGTTCGTTCGCCGCATTTCGTTGTCGCCGTGAATGCGGCGATGGATGCGGCGTGGCGCGCGCACGCAGAGGTGTTACTCCAGACATTCTTTCAGGTGACGCCGGATTCGACGCTTTCATCCGAACAGGCGGCGCGCGTGCTCGAGGTGGCTATGAACAAAATCGCGAGAGACGACGACGTGGATAATACGAACGCGTTGGTGGGTGCCATTGGCGCGTGTGAGGGCGTGCACTTCTTCACGAGCGCGATATGGTGACGCGCGCGCAAATTAGCCTAGTGAAATGTAGAAATAGAGTTCAATGCTGCAATAAGTATAAAATAATAATCGAAACACAAATCACCGCGTCAGTGTTCGTGCGCTACGCCATCGTGTGTGTTAGCTCTCTACGAAAATAATAATGAAACTTGCTCACGCGAGCAGCTTTGCTTGGAACTGCTTGCCTTCCGCCGTCTTCAACCAGTGCCCAATGTCCTTCTTCCCGCACGCATACATCTCTTCTAATCCTTCATTACTCGCTGGAACGAACGTGTGCAATCGAGGCGCAGGTGCACTCGGGAGTAAAGTGGCGCCCCAGTTCGTGGCGTCTTCTGGATCGAGTCCAATGCGCAACGCCGACTCGCTCAACGACGGTAAATTATTCATCACTCCGCCATCCACGCATACCATGCCGTGATGTACACAAATCCCCGGGTGCGTCCACAACGGAATATACGTTGATGCGATGACCGCATCAATCAAATCATCCCTGGTCTCGAACTCGGTCACGATTACGTTGTGCGGCACCGGAAACAACGACGTAATCGAAATAAAGCACCGCCCGGTACACTGCACGTGCGCGTCCTCGGGCAACACATCTTGCAATAAAAACCGACACTTATTGCCCACGGTGGAGAAATTACTCCACCATCTATCTCTATGCAAGCATGCGATGTCGGGAATGTGTGCCCATACGACATCTGGATCGACTCCGCACGCCGCTATGCATGCCATCAAACTCCCGACAGAGCTCCCGCTCCAGTGCACCTTATCCAACGTCTCACGCCCAAACATCGAATACAACCCGTGATAGACGCCAATATGATACCAAGTCCTAAAACCTCCTCCACATAAACACACCGCCGCGTGCCCATCGTGCACGATGGGCGTGCGTTTACGGTGTTTCCCCACGTCCCCGTGGTGCGCCTTGCTCGGCTTCCACATCGGCGCTCGCAAGATTTCCCAAAATATAATCCACATCGCGATCCACATCGCTTGCATGATGGCCACGGGTAAACCATATATCGTTCTTCCGAGCACTAACCATGGATGCTTGCCGCGTTCGAGCACGTACGGCGTGCGCTTGCTCAAAAAGTACGCGTGGATGAGGACGTTGGCCAGGTACAACAGCAGCGCGCGCAGCGCTAAACTATAGCAGTCGTCGCGCGTGAGCGTCGCTGGCTCGAGCACGGCGCGCGTGGCGAGTGCGCGCGTGATTGCGCACCAGCGCACGACGCCGAGCGACGGCATTGGCGCGCGTGATTCTCGACAGGCGCGGGTGAGAATGGCGATCGCTGGGACAGGTATATACCTTTTCGTGTATTTATGACGCGCGGGCTGTCGCGGGATGTTGTCTGGTGATGGCATTGTTGCGTCTATTATTGATATTAATGTCCATAGGGGAGCTAAAAGATAATACATGTTTATGCGCGCGGCGAAGCATACTTACTTCGCGTCGCGTGCGGTGGCTTTGGCACCAGCGGCGCCTCGAGACGCAGCCGACGGAGGATGCACGGCTTCAAATGGCTTGAGAAATCGCTGATTCGGATCAATCACGCGCCCGAGTGGGATAGCGAGATGAAAATAGTTGTGACGAAGCAGTGCGCGGCGCTGGGCAAAGTTTTTGACCCATTGTGAGGCAGCCGCGCTGATCTGTTTGCATAGTTGCGGGTTGGCTTCGGCCCACTCGAATCGTTCGCGCAAGTCGCTCAAATCTTCTTTGACCGGGATGTAATGCACCATTGGCTTGAGAGAGTCAAAGTATGAATCTTTCATGCGCGTTTCGTGGTGAAACAACACACCGGGCATGGTGAGCTTGTGGATCGTTCCCGTCCACGTCGTGCCTCCTGCGCCGCCGAGGTCGATTTGATACTTGTATCGGGCGAGCTCGTAGTTGCTCATTTCTTTGTCGTCCTCCACACCGAGCTCTTTTCCGAGCTTCACTCGCATCGGGAAACGCTTGTCGTAGTAAGCGATGCAGAAAAATCGCGCATCGAGCCAACCCGGTTCGAGCAAGGACTTGAGAACCATTCTAAAACGGGCGGTGATGCCTTGGCGCTGCGACATTTCAACCATCGCTTGTGTGCGGTTTTGACTTTTCGCAATCTGATCCAACATGCACGAATCCGGTGCATGGCATGAATCTTCGATGAAATCATCAAACTCAGGGCCTAAGAATCTGTAATCCGACCCGCGCCAGACGATTTTCGGGATGAGCGCCTTCCACATGAAATCCTTGCGGTTCGCCGCCGGCACGTCTTGAATGTTGAACATCTTTTGATCCCACACCGGCGGCGCACTGAGTGTTGGCCCGCTCGGGGAAGAGAGCATATCTAAAATCGGCTGCGACAGCGTGATTAACGTCGCCGGAACGAGCGAAGGAAGCAATTTACCATCGCGCGGGGCGCTACTAAAATCGTACACTGGCGCCCACTCGTTGACGTGACACGCTCCGCTCGCGCGTCTCGCCTGACTCAAACAATGCGTCTGCGGAAAATCCTCCACGGTAAAAAACACATTAAACGGTGGTTGATCAGGTGCGATTCGCCCTGGGTAATACGTCTTCACCGCCCACTTAATCATCCCAGCGCCTAACATTTGTTGCGAACGCTCAAACTCGTTTTCGCTCACCGTCGGCTGGTACACGAACCCACTCTCAGTCGTCCATTTTATCGCATGCAGATCCCCAGGCCCCCATTCGCTTAATGTCAACGCCTCTTTCGTATCCCAAGACCACGCGGGCTCGCCTGAGACGTTGCTCTTGCGCGAAGCCGACACCAACCCAGCGCACGCGATCGCCGCCGTGAGCGCCGCGCACGAAACTATCGTCGTCGTTCGTCGCCATGAAAACAACGACGACGACGACGAACTTGATGCACCCGTCGCCAATCTTTCGGTATCACTTCCCCCTAACAACGACGCACGCTCGGCCGCAACCATGGTTGAACCGATTCAGAAATCACGAATGGTGTTACTCCGCGCCACGCGCACCCTCTCCGAACGCGCTCTCCTCTTCGCGCACCGTACGACACGCCTCGACGAGCACACGAAAACACGCGTCCGCGCGTATGTACGCGTCAACGATTCTCGCGCGGCTCGCGCGCGTCGCGCGTCGCACAGTCCCGTCGACGCGCGTCGCGCAGTCGCCGGAACACCCAAACACAATACACATAAAAAACCACACACAGATTAATACCCATCATAATACGTAAATACTGACCAACCACAACTCTTTTATGTTCCATGCTGATTAAAAATTGAATACAATAGTTATAAATAGTTATAAATGTAGATATAGTACGAACATGAACGAGCTCCATGAGACATAACGAATTATTTATGTTTCCCATGATTTTCTAAGACACGATATAGCGAATGTAGCACTCAAAGTACGAAAATAGGCCTTTCCGAGAACGAGAGGCGGACAAAGCCGCGACCGTCGCCGCGTCGAAGTGGATAGCGCGTGCCTGATGATGTGGCGACGTTTTGCGCCACTGTTTCGCACGCGACGCACGCCAGCCATCAAGGTATATGAATACCGCCACCGCAAACGCTCTTGCATCGCATTCTACACCGCTCGCGAAGAACCACGCGCGAAGAACGACGACGACGACGCGTCAAAGCGCACACATTGTTCGATCGTCGGGCACAACCATGAATGGATTAACGGTGAAAGAAATCGCGACGACGCCGATTGAGGGCCAAAAGACTGGGACGTCTGGATTGCGTAAGAAGGCTGCGGTGTTCTCTGAAGGGAATTACTTGGCGAACTGGGTGCAATCGTTGTTTAGTGCGTTGCCGAAGGAAGAATTGGTTGGTTCGTCCATGGTGCTCGGCGGCGACGGGCGTTGGTTTAATAAGGAAGCGTCGCAGATTATCTTGAAGCTCGCGGCTGGGAACGGGGTGAAAAAGATGTATGTTGGACGTGATGGGTACTTGTGTACGCCCGCGGCGTCGGCGGTGATTCGTGAGAGAAAGGCTTTTGGTGGTTTTATCATGAGCGCGTCGCACAACCCGGGCGGACCAAAGGAAGATTGGGGCATCAAGTTCAACTATTCTTCTGGTGAACCTGCGCCGGAGAAGATTACCGATGCGATTTACGGTTTCACGCAAACCGTGAGTGTGTTGAACATGGCGGATATCCCTGATGTGGACTTGAGCAAGGTTGGCGTCACCAAGTTCGGCGACTTTGAAGTCGAAGTCATCGACCCGGTGGCGGATTACATGAAGTTGTTGAAGGAAGTGTTCGACTTTGACTTGATTAAGTCTTTATTGAGCCGCCCGGATTTCCGCATGCAATTCGATGCCATGCACGCCATTACTGGTGCGTATGCCAAGCCAATCTTTGTTGACACGTTGGGCGCCGCGCCGTCTTCGTGCGTCAACGACACGCCCAAGGAAGATTTCGCGGGTGGTCACCCGGATCCCAACTTGACCTACGCCGAAGAGCTCGTCAAGGTTATGTTCTCCGCCGATGCGCCGGATTTCGGTGCCGCCTCCGATGGTGATGGTGACCGTAACATGATTTTGGGTAACAACTTTTTTGTCACGCCGAGTGACTCTGTCGCCATCATCGCCGCCAACGCCCCGAAGTGCATCCCGTACTTCAAGTCGGGCTTGAAGGGCTTGGCGCGCTCCATGCCTACTGCGGCTGCGCTTGACCGCGTCGCCGCGGACCTCGGCGTGGAATGCTTCGAAACGCCCACGGGCTGGAAGTACTTTGGCAACTTGATGGATGCCGGCCGCTTGTCGGTGTGCGGCGAAGAATCCTTTGGTACTGGCGCTGACCACGTACGCGAAAAGGATGGTCCTTGGGCCGTTCTCGCGTGGTTGTCCATCTTGGCCTACCGCAACAAGGATGTCCCCATCGGTGGCCAAAAGGTGAGCGTCGAACAAATCACCAAGGAGCACTGGGCCAAGTTCGGGCGCAACTTCTTCTCTCGTTACGATTATGAAGGCTGCGAATCCGACCCGTGCAACGCCATGGTTGACGCTTTGCGTGCCAAGTGCGCGGCGGCCAAGAAGGGCGACATGTACGGCTCCTATGAGTTGGATTACGCCGATGACTTTGAGTACACGGACCCGATCGACGGCTCGGTTGCCAAAAAGCAAGGCGTCCGTTTCGTCTTCACCGATGGCTCCCGCTTCATCTTCCGTTTGTCCGGCACTGGCTCCTCCGGCGCCACCGTGCGCATGTACATCGAGCAATACGAAGCCGACCCAGCCAAGCAAGGCGCCGACGCCCAAGATGCGCTCGGTCCGCTCATCAAGATTGCCCTCGAGACGTCTGAGCTCGCCAAGTTCACCGGACGCGAGTCCCCGACTGTCATCACGTAAACGCACGAACGACGACAGAAACCGACAAAAGACGACGACGACAAAAGAATGAATTTAAAATACCCAGCTGTTCAATACAAATACACACACATTTCATTTATATCAACCGATCGATCCGGTCAACGCGACGCGTGCGTTCAAAATAAATCACACGTCACTATCATTACATTATCTTCTATCGCGCGCGTACGCGGCATCGCCGTCCCCGCGCGTCCTAACGCTACGCACTACATCACAACCCAGACCAATCACGCAGCCGCACCGTCGCGTAACGCCGCAGATTCGCGTCTGAGCTCGCGTACGACGGCAGCTAACGCTTCGGGATTGATGCCGTGTTCGATGAGCGCGATCAAAACCGCGAGGGATTCGCGGTCGAGGCCGGTATCGAGGAGCTTGGCGATATCGTGCGCGGTGTCGAGGGTTTCTCTCGCGCGTTCCATCGCGCGCGGTGGCTGTGCGAGGGCGTCGTCGCGGTGAGCTATGCGGTAGCTGTGCGAGCTACAACAGTTATATTTTGGCATGTGGAACGTCGTCGAACTAGGAAGGCTACGATGATTTGTGACAACCATGAAAGCTAAGTAAACTGTGTGACTAGGTGTACAGAACTATGATATATATGTGTGTGTGTGTGTCTTTAGAGACGACGCGAGGCGGCGCGTCGACCGGCGCGTCCAGCCGGCGCTCGGCGCGGCGCGGCGTGGTCGTCGTCTGACGAAGACAGCTGGTCGTCGACGCTCTCATGTCCATCGCCGCCGTCGTTGCCGTTTTCGCGAACGGTGATGCGTCGAGTTGGTTCTTTGTCGTCTTGACCGTCATCGTCGTCTTGACCGAATTCGCGCATAAGTGCGGCCTTCTCACGGGCGTTGATGCGGCGTTGGACGCGCCAGCTGGAATCGTTCATTCGCTCGCGCCAGGATTGGCGCTCGCCTGGAGGAGGAACCAATGACGTTGACGTTGACGCGTGCGCGCGCGTGGCTGCGACGTTCGCGGTGATGGACGACTCGAGATCTTGCATTTGTTTCTCAACCGTTGGTAACGCGTCGCGTACGGCGGTGAGTTCAAAGTAATCGTACGTGAACGGGTCTCCCGGCTTGGGCGGCTTGGGCGGCTTTACTGACGCCGACTGCATTGGTCGCGGCGCCTTGGTCGGCGATTGCAACGGCGACGACAGCATGATTTCAGCCGAAGGTGGTGTCCATGATACTGAATCTTGTGCGGGTAAGCGGGGAGGGCGCGGCACGTACTCTGGCGGATACGTGGGCTCGACGCGCGCGAGTTCGCGCCCGAGCGCATCCGTCGGCCACTCGCGCCTCGCCTCGCGTTCCGCCAATAACCGCTGTTGTGCGATGATTTCATTGTACTGCATCACGCGCGCGTCGACGCGGTCGAATGCAGAGTCATCGCTCTCTACGGATTTCGACGGATAGCCCTCGCTCGAACGTGATTCTGACGCTACTGAGCGGACGTCGGCGCCGTCCGAGTCGCCGCCGGAATCCGCGCACGCTTGGACTCGCCGGCGCCAGCGCTCGTGATCCATCGCGGCTTTCTTGCG
>Ga0181556_1003662_pt1 | contig 13048 bp, 10 predicted proteins | sample 011ome_14_FD_148651 | JGI IMG/M metagenome (GOLD analysis project Ga0181556, IMG submission 148651) | Coastal salt marsh microbial communities from the Groves Creek Marsh, Skidaway Island, Georgia - 011505AT metaG (spades assembly) | ecosystem: Environmental > Aquatic > Marine > Intertidal zone... | reverse complement strand
CGGGAGCGTCTGCTACCGTCTCGGGACAGGTACAGGGAGCGACCATTTTGTCAACAGGTTCGCTTACGGGAGCGTCTGCTACCGTCTCGGGACAGGTACAGGGAGCGACCATTTTGTCAACAGGTTCGCTTACGGGAGCGTCTGCTACCGTCTCGGGACAGGTACAGGGAGCGACCATTTTGTCAACAGGTTCACTTACAGGAGCATCTGCGACAGTTTCAGGGCAGGTACAGGGAGCAACTATTTCATCCACAGGAAATGTGAACGCCACGGGAAATCTAGTGGCGTCCGGCTATTTAACAGCAGCGTCTGCTACCGTCTCGGGACAGGTACAGGGAGCGACCATTTTGTCAACAGGTTCGCTTACGGGAGCGTCTGCGACAGTTTCAGGGCAGGTACAGGGAGCAACTATTTTGTCAACAGGTTCGCTTACGGGAGCGTCTGCAACGGTTTCAGGACAGGTACAGGGAGCAACTATTTCATCCACAGGAAATGTGAACGCCACGGGAAATCTAGTGGCGTCCGGATATTTAACAGCAGCGTCTGCTACCGTCTCGGGACAGGTACAGGGTGCGACCATTTTGTCAACAGGTTCACTTACGGGAGCGTCTGCGACGGTTTCAGGACAGGTACAGGGAGCAACTATTTTGTCAACAGGTTCGCTTACGGGAGCGTCTGCAACGGTTTCAGGACAGGTTCAAGGAGCGACCATTTTGTCAACAGGTTCACTTACGGGAGCGTCTGCAACGGTTTCAGGGCAGGTACAGGGAGCGACCATTTTGTCAACAGGTTCACTTACGGGAGCGTCTGCAACGGTTTCAGGACAGGTACAGGGAGCAACTATTTCATCCACAGGAAATGTGAACGCCACGGGAAATCTAGTGGCGTCCGGATATTTAACAGCAGCGTCTGCGACAGTTTCGGGACAGGTTCAAGGAGCGACCATTTTGTCAACAGGTTCGCTTACGGGAGCGTCTGCGACGGTTTCAGGGCAGGTACAGGGAGCGACCATTTTGTCAACAGGTTCACTTACAGGAGCGTCTGCAACGGTTTCAGGGCAGGTACAGGGAGCGACCATTTTGTCAACAGGTTCGCTTACGGGAGCGTCTGCGACAGTTTCAGGACAGGTACAGGGAGCAACTATTTTGTCAACAGGTTCACTTACAGGAGCGTCTGCAACGGTTTCAGGACAGGTACAGGGAGCAACTATTTCATCCACAGGAAATGTGAACGCCACGGGAAATCTAGTGGCGTCCGGATATTTAACAGCAGCGTCTGCGACGGTTTCAGGACAGGTTCAAGGAGCGACCATTTTGTCAACAGGTTCACTTACAGGAGCATCTGCGACGGTTTCAGGACAGGTACAGGGTGCGACCATTTTGTCAACAGGTTCACTTACAGGAGCGTCTTTGACCGTTTCGGGTGACATTGAGGGGACAACTGCCTCTTTGGGAGCAATCGATGGAACTTCCGTTGTGGTGACCGGAACAGTACAGGGTCTCAACCTAACATCCACAGGAATTCTCTCTACATCCGGTCTTACATCATCGGCAGATTCTACCGTGAATGGAACCCTAAGTGCAACCGCAAATATTATTTCAGGAGGGAATGTGGTGGCAACAAATTTCTTCTTCGGAGACGGAGGTCTTCTCAGTAACGTTTCTGGTGGCGGAGGAACAACACCCACACTACAGGAAGTCACTACACAGGGTTCTACAACTTCGGATCTCGTCACCGTGGGCGGTTTATTATCAACCGCAGCAGTTAATGTCACAGGAACGATAAGCGCGACGGGTGACATCACGGCATTTTCGGACAAAAGGCACAAGGAAGATTTGCTCGTGATCGAGAGTGCATTGGACAAGATCAAGAGGCTCACGGGCTACACCTACACGCTCCACGGGAATCGCTCGGCGGGTCTCTTGGCTCAGGATGTATTGGATGTGCTCCCCGAGGTGGTCAAGGGATCGGAGGAGACGAACTATTCACTGGCCTACGGGAATCTCATGGGGCTGGTGGTGGAAGCGATCAAGGAACTGGATAAAAAGGTTGATAGAATATTAGAGAAACATGGTTCTACCTAGTTCTGGACCCATAAGTTTTGGTGACATCGCTACAGAATATGGTTTATCGACTACCGGAGGGAGGTCCATAAAGCCATATTCCAACATTTCAATCAACTACAACACGACCAACATAAGCATGAGTGAATTTTATAACCGCGACCGGGATGATCTCGTGGGAAAGACGGCCACCGACAGGAGTGTCACGGGTGTGTCAGCCATAACTGAGATATCTGGAAACAAATCCGCGACCGTGCGCATGGTTGTTGGTCTCAGCGATGCCGACGATGGTATACTAGTTGATTTGGGTGGTAGTGGCGATGGATCAATTATATACACGTGGTCTGGAACACTTTACGCATCGTGTGGGGACGGCAGTGTTGTCGGAGGCACCGTAGAACTCTCGTGGCCTATTCCGGCTACGTGGTCTAACACGACAAGCAGAGTGGTTGTGGTGGGTTTCAGTGTTTTGGATAGTAGCGTCAATACCCTGTTCGTTGACGGCATATTAAGAGATTCGGCAAATGCACCCGCTTCCGGAAATCCTTCACAAATTGCTGACACTAATAGTTCTGGAACTGGACAAGTATACGGTACTATCGCAGCAAACAGAACCACTGGAGATCCGGCTTATGAAGCCAGTTCAACCATACAAGGCACGCAAATTTGGCTCAATAAATTACCATACGCCCCAGTCTACGGCGGTGACAAAATCATATACGAAACTGGAAATCTATACAATGTTTTTACCACGGTCGGAAGTAGCACATTTGGACTTTACGACGTGGGACCTATTACCAGACCAGATGTGAGGTATTTGGCGGTAGCAGGTGGAGGTGGAGGAGGAACTTCGGGGGCTAAAACTAATGCTGGAGGTGGTGGGGGCGGTGGAATTTTGTTTGACGACACCGGAGTTACATTGGCCGCCGGAACGTATACAGTGACTGTTGGAGATGGTGGAGCTGGTTCTTCAAGCACTTCGGCTCTTGGATCAAACGGTTCAGATAGTGTATTCGGGAGTACGGCAACTGCCGTTGGTGGCGGAGGAGGAGGAAGTCAGCGGGCGTCGACGAGGACTGGGGCCTCTGGAGGAGCGGGTGGCGGGGGCGCGGATAGCGGAGGGACGGGGTCACAGGGAGGTGACGGCGGCGGCGGTACGGGGACGAAGGCGGCAGGCGGCGGAGGAGGCGGCGGATCATCAGGTCAAAACGGAGCGGCCGGGTCCAGTCAAGTTGGAGGAGGCGGGGGAGACGGAACGACCTACTCGTGGGGTCACATCGGCGCAACGAGCACAACTTATGGGGGTGGGGGTGGGGGGGTCGGATCCAACGCGGATGGGACGGGTGGGGCGGGCGGGGGCGGAAACGCGGGAAATCCCCCGGCCTCCGGTTCTGATATTTATGGCGGTGGCGGAGGAGGGGCTGATGGCTCTCAAGCCGGAGGCGACGGAGGTTCTGGACACGTCACTTTGCGCGTCCCATGGACGTTTCAAACGTGATACTAAAATCTCATTGACTATTAAATCATGGCAGCGCCTTATCCAGAAATAGGAACAACAGATCCCAATCATCCCCTTGAAGTGGAGGGTCAGGTGTTTATCAGTAATGTGGAACAAGGAAGTACTACCAACAAGGTTCCATTCGAAATTTTAAGTGATTATACATCAGCTTCTACTGAAAAAATCGTTGGAGCACGCCAACTCAGACTTCGGGTGATCCCATCCTTGAGTACCACCTCAAATGTCAGCGCGGATATGGGGATTGAACCAACCAGTGGAAGTTATTTTTACATTACGCCGCCCATTGAAGATACCAACTTGTCGTCGAATGCCGCCTTTCGAATAGTTCAGAGTGGAGATATCGTTATGGGAAATAATCTGACTGTGACGGGAACGGGTTCAATATCTCAAGCAACCGTCAGTGGAACCGTTACGACTTCAAATATAAACGGTGATGCTGCACTTTACATTAATGGAACGACCACGGTTGGAGGAGATTTGTCTGTGACAGGGAGTATTACCGCAGATGGAAACATAACGGCTTATTCCGACAAAAGGTTAAAAAGTGATATCAAGCGTATTGAAAATGCCCTTGAAAAACTCACGAGCATAGGCGGTTATACTTACATGATGAATGGCATGACAAATACCGGTCTCATCGCGCAGGAAGTTTTGGAAATTTTGCCAGAAGCCGTCTCTGGTTCCGAAGATACAAAGTACGCACTTGCCTATGGAAATCTCATGGGGATTGTCGTGGAAGCCATTAAGGAACTCAGAGAAGATGTGGAGAAAATCAAAAATAAAATTAACATTTAGTAGAAAGACATGGTACTTCCTTCATCTGGTGCCATCAGTGTCAACGATATTGCTACCGAATACGAAATAGGCACAGGAACGCCAATCGGTTTCGATAGAATTAAAACAATATCTACGAATTGGTCTGGAACCAGTATAGGCCTGGATCAATTTTACAGTTTGGATCGCGATGATCTTGTTGGCAAATCTACTCCAAATAAGTCTGTAGCTGGATTAGGTTCATTTACTACTTTTAGTACTATCTACACAATGTCATTTAGAGTGGCTGTTGGATTGTCAACAACAACGGACGGCAATATTGTAAATACAGGAAACGTGAACACCGAAGGCGTGGCAATATACACTTGGAACGGAAAACTGTATGCTCGCGCGGGAGATGGAAACAATTCCAATTCAGGTGATGGTGAGGTTTCCTTTACCATTCCAGTTAGTTGGACAACGGATCAGATTAGAATAGTCGTGGTAACATTTTGTCTTAATAAGTCGGCAAATAATGATGATTTAGGAACAAATCTTTTATTCGTCGATGGAATACTAAGAGATCAAAGTACAATGACCCGTTTTGAAAAGATAACTTCATCCCTTGATGGTGGAAAGACGGGAGTCGTCAACGCGGCTGGTTTCGGAGTCAAAACCAGAATGTCGAATAATGATTTGTCCTATGAAGCACCAAGTGCCATTATTTCAACCCAAGTGTGGTACGATAGAATTGGCTACGTTCCGGCATACAATACATCGTCCAGTAGTACAGGTAATTATTTCATTTATGAAAATTCTAATGTGTATATCGTGTTTACAAATAGATCAACAGAAACACTTGGTCTATATGACATAGGACCCAACGCTTTACCTGACGTGAGATATTTGATGGTTGCGGGAGGCGGTGGGGGCGGAGAGCAAGGGGAGTCAGGGGGCGGTGGCGGCGGAGGAATTTTATTTGACGATACAGGAGTTGCGTTAGCCGCAGGAACGTATACAGTGGATGTTGGAAATGGGGGTAGATCCAACAACCCCGGAGACAACGGTGATGATACGACGTTTCACACTTATACGGCACTTGGCGGAGGAGGCGGAGGGCGGGCTAAATCTGCAACAAACAATGATCCAGGTCAAAATGGCGGAACCGGTGGAGGGGGAGCGGCGCTGGACGGTAACACAACTGTAGGTGGTACGGGTTCACAGGGAGGAGACGGGGGAGATGGGTCATATTATAGTGGCAATGATTATGGTGGAGGTGGGGGTGGAGGAGGTGCGGATGGACAAGATGGTATGAATGGAGAAACTTTGGGCAAACCGGTTAGACCATGGGGTTCTGGTGGTGACGGAACGCAATATTCATGGGGACATCTCGGCGAAACGGCTACATACTACGGGGGAGGGGGTGCGGGGCAGGGTTCAGATGCTACCGAAAGGTCGCTAGGAGGAGGTGGGTGGGATGGACCGGGTCCTAATAAAAATGGTGAGGACATATATGGGGGTGGTGGATATGCCAATTCAAGAGGAGGTGATGGCCATGCCACATTTCGTATCCCATGGACTCTTCCAACGTCTTAAAGAACATAATATAAAATGGTTTAAGATGATCTATCCGAACACAAAATGTCACTGGTGCAGTGTCCCGCTACAGTGGACCAGTCGATATGATTTCATCAACTATGCCTTTGAGTATTTTCAGTTCGAGGACAGAGTTCCATTGGAGAGGATGTCCAGGGTTTATCACAAGGGCAGATCGAGTTCCAGGAAAAATGTGTGCCGCTCCTGCTACAACTTGAAACTGAGTAACATTCACCAGAGGGAGGTCATGGGCAAGATGATAAAACTGAAGAGCATAAACATCACCCCTGGGGTAGGCAAATTTCTACTAAAACTCTTCGATCAGTCATGGAGACATCAACGCTACATTGAGTTCATGTGGACAAAGGGTCATACATTCGATGCCTTTTTGGACTACCTCTGCGCCCGCGATACCATTTTGGGAAACATGTCTGGTGACATCTTTGACAATGAAGAACTCGAATACTACTACGAGGACATGGTTCGTTCACACTTCGAGGTTCCAACTCACTATGAGGCCATATGGGACGAAGAAGATGGCATCGTTAGTTTTCAATTAAACGGTACTGACATGATTACCATAAATGCACATTCTGTTGTCGAGTAACGGAACACCATTTGAGGGTGCCAAGGGTGGGTATCCAAGTCAATTGAGGCATTTGATTCGGATGTTCATCGAGAGGGGTCACACGGTCACCATGGTCATATGGTCTATATGTGGCGTAAAGCATACAGGGGTATTAAGTTTCAAGGACATTGTCAAACACAGCATACTTGTAAATGAAACTAGGGATCCATGGTCTCAGGCACTTTTGGATCGACCCGAGGTCACTTTCATCTTGGGCCCCTATGAAAAGTTTCCTTCTCAGATCAAGATTTCGGACATCAATGATTTCATCAAGCGAACGAACGCCGGTGCCATATTCTTTCTTCAGGACATCTTTTTACTTGAAAGCAATACACCTGAAATGATTGCATGTCCATCTTATCTTTGGTTTCCTTTGCATTATGAACCAATTGATTTTCCTACATTGAATGCACTTGGCAAGATCCAGAATATCATCTCTTTGTGCCCTTCGACACGCGAACGTGTCATCAAACAACTTAAACGCGATACCTATGTTGTTCCGCATATTATAGATTTTAGAACGGAACTGCCACCAAATGAAACCAAGGAAAAGATTAGAAATGATTTCAATTTGAAAGACAAATATGTGATACTGACTATCGCAGGAAACTATGAACAAAGTGGAAGAAAGTCTCTTGATACGACACTGCTCGCTTTTGACAAATTTCAGGAGACGCATCCAGAGGCGTTACTCTGGCTTCATGTCCCGGCATTAAATCATGCAAAAATTTACAATGTTCAGACGATGATCGCAAGTCTTGGTATCCCAGAGCATTCTGTCAAGATCACCGAAGCAACATTGGATGAAATCACTTTACAAAAGGTATATATGTGTGCTGATGTCTATCTATGCGGTTCATGCTCCGAGGGGTTTGGTATCCCTCAGATGGAGGCTCAATACTCTGGCTTGCCTGTGGTAACTACTAAATTTGGAGCAATGGACGATTATTGTTGGCACGGTATAAGTGTTCCACCTGTTCAAAAATGTTTCAATCGTTTTCAGGATGCGTGGTGGGTGACGCCAAGTGTTGACGGAACCGTGGATGCACTAGAAAAAGTCTATCAGGGAAACTTAGACACCACGTCCGAGTGGGTTCAAGAAGAGGTTCGCACCAAGATGAGTTATGACGCGGTCCATAAACAAGTGCTCGCTATTATCGAGAAAAAATAAACATCGGTCATAGTAGAATATGGAGCAGACTCCATTCAAAGGCGTGTTCACCAAGAAATCCAACTTTGTTACACAGAGTTTTGACACTGATCCTTTAACAATTAATTATGGTGGAAATGCTAGTTTTTTGATTCCTCGACATGGTGATTTTATCACGCGCATGTATCTACTCATTGACTACACGAGTTCAGCAAGTTCTACTATAAACCATGCACTGGCTATGATTGATTATGTTTCATTGGTAATAGGTGGTACTACGATACAGCAAGAAACCGGCGAGACTTTAAATCTGAGGTTAAATGTCGAAGGTAGAGAAAAAGATGCATTTTCTGTGACTCAGTTGTTTAGGATGTTAGGTGGCGGTCCGACCTATCCTTTCACCAACACGACTCAATATCCACGGACATATCGACTTCAGATTCCATTGCAATTTTGGTTTTATGGACAACCCGAACTCGCCATTCCACTGGCTGCATTGCGTTACCAAGAGGTTGAGGTTTCCATGGGACTCAGAAATTCGGAAAGTTGGGGTGGAGCAGATTCGGGCGTAACGAGTTCTGAGGTTCGTCTCCGAATTGAATATGGATATGCCCCCGATGAAGTTATTAATTCTGTTACAAACAGACCCCTTGTGTTTCCCGTACAACAATTTCAAGTTCATGAAGAAACGTACCAAGGTACCACTGATGTGGAATTTGTGATGCGTCCCACGTTTGTCAATCCCGTCAAGGCACTTTTTGTTATATTCAAAGATACTAGAACTGATACAACAAATATTTTTGATTATTCTAGAGGAGTTGCGGCACCACTCTCAAGCGTGGATCAAAATGATTTTTTGAAATCGTTGGAGATCGTACTTGACAACGAAGTTTTGATGCCAAAAGAAGTGGGGACATTTGAAATGTATCGCGGTTTTCAATATTACGCACATTTTCCTGGTTCTGCACAAGACATAATAGCAGTTTCAAATCGTTATTGTGGATTTATTTATGCACTTGCGTTGTGCAAAGATCCCATGAACAGATCAATCCCCAATGGATCTATAAATTTTTCTACAATTATTAATCCATTATTTTATACTAATGCCAAGGCTAATAGCGATGGAACAAGTGACGAAGTTAGAGTTCGCATGTACGCACTTTCGACAAACTTGTTGTATATCGAAAATGGTGTAGCGCGTCTTTTATTTTCAGGTTCGGAAATCAATTTACCTAGATTTCCTTGATTTATTGTTCAATTTCAGCAATTTTGGCTCTCTCTGTGTCTTCGATCGCTCTTTGTTGCACAGTTATTCTTAATTCTTCTAGTGCGAGACGTTTTCTTTCTTCTTCGGCAAGTCTTGCGGCTTCTTCCGCTTCAAGCCTTGCCTTTTCTTCGGCGGCTCTTTGAATAGCAAGTAGTTCCATTTCCATTCGTTTCCGTTCCTCTTCTTTTAGTCTTTCAAGTTCGCGTTTTTTCTCTTCTTCGGCTTCCGCAATCGCCCTGGCTTCGGCTGCCTTGCGTTCGATTTCGATTCTATCATCAACAATACCCGTTCTCTCATCGAAATCAATAAAATCCACGGTGCTTTTTTCGACTATGAACTTATTTGTCGAAAGATAATACATAGTTAAAATAAAATTTTTAACTGTTGGCACGAATGTATTTATATTCATTAAAGAATCTGGTGTAATTTTCAAATGTGGATGTGTTGCTGTGGTTCCTGAATCGGTTGGATAGTTTTTTCCTTGTGTAAAAGATGACGAAATTGGTGTTACAGAAACCGTAGCACCAACTGATGTAGCATATAAGTTTGCCACACACGTTCCCCACAAAGGCGCAGCATCCGCGACGTCTTGCAATAGAACGACCGCATTCGTATTTGAGGAGTCACTCCAGAAAGGTACACTTGCGGTAAGAGTATTGCTTGAATATTCTAAAGAGCCATCCCGAAATTCATTAGAATTGTTTACAAAGTGATTCGTCGTGGATGGATAATAATATGTAGATGCTATGCTAATTTGATAAACATTGCTCCATGGGTCAAAACGCATATAGAATGGTGCAAGTGTAGTGTCGGAGTTACTTGAATAAACGTTCGCCGGGATGCCAACGCCCGCGGTACTCGTGCGAAATAATCCGTTCGTTTTCATGTCCAGGCTCAAGAGTTTATCCCCATTTTGAAAACCAACATTAGTGTCCAAAAAAATTTTTTGACCTTCAATTGTGAAATTTTCAACGCCTTCATCTTCCAGTGCCTCACTCCAAGCAAGATAATTACCAGAAGAGCTTGTCAGACCTATATCAATGTAAGCACTTTGCGGGCGAGGGGCTCTAAATTCATAGTCTCCCAACACAACTTGCAAGGGTTGTTCGGAAAATGAATAACCATAGAAACTACCATCGTTATGGTAATCATGGAGATATGCCTGTAATTCTTGTAGAAAGAGTGGTAAACGAATTTCGTTTCTGTCTGTTTTATTTACAGTTGTGATTCGCGCGTCAACGACAGAATCATAAAATTCTGGATTGTAACCAAGTTTGTTTTCCTTTAGATTCCAGAATATGGCGCGACACGAGTAGGCACTGTTAAAATAATAGCGAATTTTTTCATCGATTTTCGCTGGAACTTCCAATTCTTCTGCTGTAACCTTCTCGACTGGATATTCTTGGCGCGTCGAACGCAGCATAAAGCGTTCGCTCGGCGTCAATGTGACTTCTTCGGTGACGAACGCAAAGTCAGTAAGATCCGCCCCAGTAACAAAACCACTTGTGTCGCTGACTATATCGGCGAGTGCGCGAAACTGAATGTAAATGGTTATTTCAGTATTGTGCATTGCACACAGAGGCATGGGTGCTCGAAATGACGTTGTGTCAACTCTCGAATCCACGTAATGGTTGTTGAAGAAAAATGGAAGTGGAAAGAATAACCTTTGGGATGTGTCATTGGCTTTCAAGATTGGTTGAGTATCGTATTTGGAACCGAGATTGAAAGAAACATTCAACGTATTTTCGCGATCTTGTTGATTAGAATACATTGATTCATAGATTGACATCCATTCACCTTTAAGTGATTGTATTACATTCCCATTCACTATCAAATCTATTCTTTTAATCATAGAAAGACCAACATTCTTTAAACATGTGGGTGTTCCAGTTGTCGAAGGGAATGTAAATTTTAACATGAGGCTGGTGAGAAGATCGCCCATAGTTTTAGGTCTAAATGTGTATCGAATATCTTGACCTAGAAAACTGGTTTCTATAGGTCTATAAAACCTATAATAAGGAGTCGCCTGAGAATATTCCTTGTAATTGTACTCCCTCTTAGAGTCAAAGTCGTACAAAAATGTGTCTTGCTGACCCACGCCGCTCAAACCGGTTAGAGCACCAATACCTGTGTCACCACGGAATCCAACTGGAGGCTTCTGCATGTTCCTCTCTTAAAGAAAAGCGACATTTTAAAAATAATAATGAGTCGCGAGGAACAGATCATAGCCGCCTACACGAATGCGATCCAGCCCGTTCTGGAGAATGCCGTTGTGGTGGCCGCCGAGTATTGCAAAGCCACTGGAAGGAGCATCGTCACTGCCCTCGATATGGAATATGGTATGAAGTGGAGTGCCATGAAATTGACAGGAAGGGTCTACGGTTCCATACTACCAGATGAAGACGACGAGGATTCAGACGGGTGGGAGACCGATGATGACATGGTCGTGCAGGAGTGCGATATGGGGTTCGACGACGAGTTCCGCGAGTATGACGGAGACGACGAACGCTATCTGGAGGTAAACCAGGCGGTCCGCGAGTGGGCTGACTGGGAACCCGAGACCGAACTTGAGATGATGATAAAGAGCGCCGTAAATTCTAGACGTTAAACTGCGTCATTTGTGCTTGTTGAAAAACGCTAGTGTCTGGTAGAACCCATGGAAGGTTATGAATATGACCCAGACGAATATGCCACAATTTCCAGTGAGACCGAGTCCGAAAAATCATTGGTCCCACTAGAACATGAAGAAAGTGTTCAGGTAATAAAGCCCCAGATTGAGTACTCGGAACTGGACGATGTATTCAGTGAGGAATTGGACGATCTGGACCTCCGTGATTTCTTCATTGAAAAAAAGCAATCTAATAATAGAGTATGTCAAGTTACGACATCGTTATCGACAGTTCAACCAGGAAGGACAGAGCCACAACCGATGCTAACAACTTCACCAGTTATCTCAGCACACCCCTTTATGGAATCCAATCCATGAGTTTTGTCTCTGCATCGGTTCCCTATATCAACGGAACGTCATCGGTGGTGAATGGCAACGTTCATGCCTATTATGTGGTTTTGGAGGTGCCAAACTATGGGATTTTGACTGATAGGATCTATACGGTGGACAATCCTTATGCTTATAATGATACTGTAAGGACTGGAGCAACTGGGACTATTGCGGAATTCACTATAGTGGTAAATTCATCTAATGGAATTGAACTTGGTATGGACGTCACCGGAACTGGTATAGGAACCAATGCAAAGGTGACTGGAATAAGTGGAACAACGATAACTCTTGACGTGGCAAATTCGGGTACCGTGTCGGGTCAGGTCACTCTTGTGAATGCCGTCAACAATCGTTTTGATTTTGCTTACACCGGTTCACTCGTGGTGCCTGCACTGGCCGGCGCGAGTCCCACCAACTACGTGATGAGTTCCATGAATGACAGCATCAGTGTTCAAAAGACCGTACCAGTCATGGAAGCGATCAGGGTATCCATCTACTACTATGACACGAGTGACAATTCATTCAAGTTGTATCCATTCACAAACTCGGGTGCATCCACCGAAGAGTTCGTACTCAAATTGAATGTCCAAGCCACCAAGGACAAACGTTTTGCCACCAAACAGCAGGACGAGGACGACAAGCGTCTGGAACCCAAGATCGCACCACCGATGACGCCAGGGTCCGAGAATACATTTGCGCGCAAGTTAATTAACTACTATAGGTCCAGCACTCGAAACAAGTTGAATCCAGAGGTATCCACAGAACCCGTCGGTGCCCTGCTGCCCCGCCGAGAGTTCATGGGAGTTCCCACCAAGTATGCTCAGATCCTGATCCCAATCGCGGTCGTTCTTTTGGTGCTCGCTATTCTCTTGGCTAAGTAATAATGGCTAGGTCATCTTACACGACAACAGGTCTCCCGGATTTCAACTACGAATATCACACGATATCATTTGACACACTGGATCAAACAAGTTCCAATAACTTTACTGTGTACTTCAATTCACCTTTGAAACAGGTGGTTCAAGCACGCTTGTTGGGTCTCCACGTTCACACCCGTGGGTCCGTGGAACATCT
>Ga0181556_1003652_pt1 | contig 13068 bp, 16 predicted proteins | sample 011ome_14_FD_148651 | JGI IMG/M metagenome (GOLD analysis project Ga0181556, IMG submission 148651) | Coastal salt marsh microbial communities from the Groves Creek Marsh, Skidaway Island, Georgia - 011505AT metaG (spades assembly) | ecosystem: Environmental > Aquatic > Marine > Intertidal zone... | reverse complement strand
AGAAGATTGATGTTGTGCGTGTGCCTGCTGATTGGTCGGCTAATCAGGTGAAGGCTTTTGCGTTGGCTGATAATCGTTCGGCTGAGTTGGCTGTGTGGGATGAGCAGGTTATGGCTTCTCAGTTGTTGGAGTTGGAGGCTGCTGGTTTTGAGTTGGCTGATTTTGGGTTTGAGGCTGTTGAGCCTGTTGTGGATTTGCCAGAAATTAAAGAGGTTGATGTTCCAGATTTTGCTCCTAAGCGTGTAGCTGTTGGTGATGTTTGGCAGCTTGGTAAACATAGGCTGATGTGTGGAGACAGCACAAATGTTGATAATGTTTCAAAATTACTTGATGGGAAAAAGGCACAATTACTTCACGCTGATCCGCCTTATGGAATGGGCAAGGAGGGTGATGGTGTGCAAAATGACAACCTGTATGCCAACAAACTTGACAAGTTTCAAATGGATTGGTGGAAAGCCTGGAGGCCTTCTTTAGAGGATAATGCTTCAGCTTACATATGGGGCAACGCGCCTGACCTGTGGCGGCTTTGGTATGTAGGTGGTTTGAAAGATTTTGAACGTTTTACTTTCCGCAATGAAATTACTTGGGCAAAAGGTGTAGCTCAGGGTCAAAGTTCTGACAAGCATAGAATGTTTCCTACTGAGTCTGAGCGTTGTTTATTTTTTATGCTTGGTGAGCAGGGCTTTAATAACAACTCAGACAACTATTGGGAAGGCTGGGAATCTATTAGGTCTTATCTTGAATTAGAGACTCAAAAACTTGGTTGGACTCAAAAAGATTTAGATAAAATAACAAAAACTCATATGGCTAAACATTGGATTACTAAATCTCAGTGGAGTTTAATTACTGAACAGCATTACACAAAAATACAAGAAGCTGCTTCTGGTAAAGGTTTTTTGAAACAGCATGACAAGCTAAAGGCTGAGCATGACAAGCTAAAGGCTGAGTTTTATCAGACTAGAGCATATTTTGATAACACTCATCAAAACATGACTGATGTGTGGATTTATCCAAGAGTAAACGGAGAAGATCGTCACGGTCATGCGACACCTAAGCCTATTGAGATGATGGCAAGAATTATGAAATCTTCCTTACCTATTGGCGGTTTATGCCTTGAGCCTTTTGCTGGCTCAGGCTCAACATTGATAGCTGCTGAACAAACTAAACGAATTTGCTACACAATGGAGTTAACGCCTGAATATTGTGATGTCATTTTACAACGCTGGGAAGCCTTAACAGGCAACAAGGCTGAGCTGGTGTCGTAATGGCTCAGATGGGTCGTCCTCCTAAGCCGGTGGAGCAGAAACGTTTGACGGGAAATCCTGGCAAGCGCAAGCTTCCAAGCGAGCAGGAGATTGTTTTGCTTCCTGCAGCTGAGACGATTCCTGAACCTTCCCGTCCGCTTTTGAAGTATGGACGGGAGGTGTGGGATAACGTCTGGTCGATTGGTGTGAACTGGATTAGTCCAAACACCGACGTTGAGCTTTTGCTTATGACGTGCGAGATGATTGACGAGCGTTGGAATCTGCGCGTCAAGGTTATGCAGACTGATGATGCGAAACTGCGTCGTGGCTTGCGTGAGCTTGACCGAATCATCATTGGCAACCTTTCCCTGCTTGGCTTTACGCCAGCGGATCGCACACGCCTTGGCTGGGCAGAAGTGAAAACCCAGTCCAAGCTCGAACAGTTATTGGCTCTCAGAAAATGATTACGATTGTTACCGGCCCACCTTGTGGTGGCAAATCTACCTACGTTCGAAACGGTGCACGACCTGGTGACGTGATTGTCGACATGGACAGGCTGGCTTTGGCTTTGACCATTGAGGGAACTGACCCGTTTGAATATGACGATCGGGTGCGCAAGGTTGCTCGCGAGGCACGTGCCGGTGCAGTCCGTAAGGCTTTGCAGTTGGCTCAGGGTGAACGGTACTGGGGTGTTTGGATTATCCACACTGATCCGTCGCCAAATGAGCGTGCTTCTTATCGCGCGATGAATGCTCAAATCGTTGAGTGCTCACCTGGTCGTGATGTTTGCTTGGAGCGTTTGAAGTCGCGTCCAGAAGTGAATCAGCGCATTGCTCGTGATGTGATTGAATCCTATTATGCGAAGCGTTGACGGTTGGCCTCCTCGCTGGTTGACTCCGGTTCCTCAAGAAGCACTTGACGGTGGCGAGGGGCACCTCGTTTCCATGTTCGCTGAGGCTTATGGAATCATCACTAAAGATTCGGTTGCAGGTAAAGCAGGCACGCCTCTGGTTCTTCGCGATTGGCAGAAGGAACTTATCAACCACGTTTTCGCTGGTGATGATGACGGCTACCGCCACCGCATCAATCTGATTGGACTTCCCCGTAAGTCTGGAAAGTCTGCCGTCGCTTCTTTGATGGGTGTTTACTCGCTAATCATGGGAAAGGTTAAGGGCGGTGCTGAAATCTATTCGGTTGCTGCTGAAAAGGAACAGGCACGAATTGTGTTTGGTGATGCCAAGCGCATTATCGAAGCGTCCGAGGAACTGACTGCATATACAAAGCTTTACCGTGACGCCATTGAGGTGCCTTCGACCAACTCCGTCTATCGAGTTCTCTCGGCGGAGAATCTGACCAAGGAAGGTTTGAACCCTTCGTTTGTTTTGTTTGACGAATTGCACGCCCAGAAGAACCGTGAACTTTTCGACGTTATGTCGCTCGCCATGGGTGCGCGTGGTTCCCTCGCCTCAATGGTTTGTATCACCACCGCAGGTTTGAAGAACGACAACACCGGTCAGCCTTCAATCGCAAACCAGCTTTACGAATATGGCAAAGCACAAACGATTGACCAAACCGACCCTTCGTTCTTTATGTCTTGGTGGGAAGCACCAGCCGACGCCAATCACCGGTTGGAATCCACGTGGGCAATGGCAAACCCAGGTCTTGGAGATATCAGCTCCATTGACGACTTCCGATCAGCTGTTCGAATCACGCCAGAAGCCGAGTTCCGTACCAAGCGTTGTAACCAGTGGGTGAACACCAAGAACACCTGGTTGCCTGCAGGCGTGTGGGAAAACCTCGGCAAGGAAGATGAAGTTGCCCTTTTGCCAACCGACGAGTACGTGATTGGATTCGACGGTTCGTGGAAGAACGACTCCACCTCCGTCGTGGTTGTGATTATGCCTCGCGAAGAAGGCGACGCCTTCCGAGTGTTCCGTGCGAACTCGTGGGAGAAAGATTTCATGCTCGACGACGACTCATGGGTTGTCGATAAGCAGGCAGTCGCGAACTGGGTCATTGACTTCTTCCATGCAAATCCTGGCTGTCGCGAATTAGCAGCCGACCCCACCTACTGGCAGGACGAGATGATGCAATGGTCAGAAGCCGGAATCCCCGTCAGCGAATATCCCAACACCATCTCCCGAACCGTTCCAGCGACCTCCAAGCTTTACGAAGCAATCATGGCAGGCAAGATAATTCACAACAACGATCCGTTGCTTAACAAGCACATGGAGAACTGCATACTCAAAATGGACTCCAAGGGCGGATCACGTTTGACCAAGGACTACCGCAACCCGACACTCAAGATTGATAATGCGATTGCGCTAATGATGGCGTATGACCGTGCGTCGCGTACAATAGAGGCAGACGTAGTTCCTCAATTCTTCTTCTAAGGACAAAACCTATGGCTTCAACAATTCTTCAATTTGCCGGAGCAGCCCTTATCACGCTGGGTGCGGCCCTCGTCTTTCCACCGGCAGGTTTGATTGTTGGTGGCTTGTTTGTAGTCCTAATCGGAATGGCTCTGGGTAACTAATGGTTTTCAACAAGTTGTTTGAGTCTCGTGCGATTTCGTACCAGACGCTTTTCGCAAACGGTGATGATATCGAAGTCGGATCGGTTGCAGGCGTTGTCGTAAACAACGACACCGCGCTCACAATCAATGCAGTCTTTAGTGCCGTATCTCTTTACGCCGACACGGTTTCGACGCTTCCCATCGACTGCTTTATCCGTCGCGACGGTGCACGTTATCCTTTCCGTCCAGCACCGGCTTGGATTTACCAGCCCGACACTTCCTTCACCTGTGAAGCTTTCTACTCGTCCGTTATCACCTCGCTTCTTCTCGACGGTAACGCGTTCATCAGAATCTATTCGAACGCTCGAGGCGAGATTGTAAACCTCACAGTCTTGAACCCCAACACCGTCGATATCAAGCGCAACGGTCTCGGACGCCTGCAATTCAACGTACAAGGAGAAGACACTCCTTTGCAGGACGATCAGATGATTTACATTCCTGATCTGCTTCGCCCAGGTCACATTCGTGGAACTTCACGTGTCGAAACCCTCAAAGAAAACCTTGGACTCTCAATCGCGCTGGAACGTTTCGCAAGCCAGTTCTTTGGCTCCGGCGTTTCAATGGCAGGCATTATCGAATTCCCTGGACAGCTTACTCAAGAGCAGGCAGAAGGATTGGCAAGCGGTCTTGACCGTCGCCACGGCTCTTGGAGGAAGGCTCACCGCACTGGCGTTCTTTCTGGTGGTGCCAAGTTTGTCGATACGCAGAAAAGCCCAGACACTTTGGTTGACGCACGGAATCAAGCAGTTTCTGACGTGGCTCGTATCTTCTCCCTTCCACCTCACCTGCTTGGACTTCAGCAATCCACTTCTTACGCTTCGATTGAGCAGCAAAATATCGCATTCGTAACTCACTCGCTCCGTCCCTTGGTGCAGAAGATTGAAGGTGCCCTTTCACCTTTGATGGCACGTTATGAGGGTGGGGAGAACGCTTTCATCAAGTTCAACATGGACGGGTTGGTTCGCGCCGACCTTGCCACTCGCACCACCGCCTATTCCTCCGCACTTCAAGCTGGCTGGCTATCGGTCAACGACGTGCGTGCTCTTGAAGATATCCGTCCGGTAGAGAACCCCTCCGCAGATTCTGTGCGCGTCCCGTTGGCAAACGTCAACATTGATGCAGCAACACTTTCTGCCGAGTCTGAACGAGTGAAGATGGCACAACAACTAATCCAAATTGGCTTCGAGCCAGCAGCGGTGCTCAAATCACTCGGCCTTCCCGAGATTGCCCACACGGGTGTCCCAACGACACAGTTGCAGGCGGTTGCACAGATTGACCCCGAGGCACCCGACACGGTTTATGGAGTGAACTAATGCAATCACCTGGATACTTGGATTTGAACTGCTGGCAAGGTGCAAACTTTGACTACACGCTCACCTGGGAAACCGCAGGCACCCCAGTAAACCTAACTGGATATTCTGCCCGTATGCAGGTGCGATCCAACTATGATTCTGGCACTGCCGTTGTCTCCCTAACAAACGGAACGGGAATCACCCTCGGTGGAACTGCCGGAACCATTCTCCTCGAGATGAATGCAAGCACAACTGCAGCTCTTGATGGGACACCAAACACTCAATATATCTACGACTTGGAACTGATCAGCGGAGCAAGCTATGTCACCCGACTCGTCGAAGGAAGCTTCTTTATTAATCCCGAGGTCACTAGATGACCGACGTTGTAACCACAGAGACAACTTCTACTGTGACCGTTGCTACTCCGAGCAGTGCGACGGTAAATGTTGAAGGAACAACTTCAGCGATTATCCGTGTTGATGCTGAGGTTACTCCTGAAGTTCCGTTTGCTGTTAACAGTGGAACTTTAGGTACACAGCCTACTTTTAGTGGTGCGCCTCTTTTTAGCGGATCGTATATTCGCGCTGGCAATCTTGTTCATTTTCAAGTGCAGATTGATTTTGACAACATCACCAGTTTTGGCACTGGGCAGTACTTTATTGATTTACCGTTTACAGCAAAGCATGCTTATCAGTTCACTGCTGGCTGTTTGCATGATGTTTCAACTGGTCGCGACTACCCGATTTATGGTCACGTTGCTGCAGGTAGCATTCGCATGGAATTACAAAGCATGGACGTTTCAGGTCAGGTTGTTTATCAAATTGATTTTACTTCCACCAATCCAGTTGCTTTATCTACTGCAGATAATTTTCACGTCTCTGGCTCGTATATTGCTGAGGAAGATTAATGGCTTACAAGGTAGAGAACTACGCTAGTAATATTGTTAGACGTTTAGAGGAAGAAGCTAACCGCATGAACGAATCATCAGTTGAGACCAGAATCGAAACTGGCGACCCCGTTATCGTTTCCGATATCGACGAGACTCTTGTCGGCTACGGTGCTGAGCCTTACCGTATTGATTCGACGTGGGACTTTATCCAATCCCTCGAGGGCGAACTGTTCCTCGTCACCGGACGCCCAGAGACGGATCGCGCAGAAACCGAAGCGCAATTGGAAAGCCTCGACATCACATATTCGCGCCTCATGATGAATCCAGGTTCCACCGCTGATTCGGTCGAATATAAGACGGTAACCATGGAAACCCTTCTTGAGACTTACAATGTAATTGTGGCTATTGAAAACGACGACGACACTCGCGACGCATACCGTGCCCTTGGTGTTGAAACTGTCGACCCAGAAGATATTGGCAAAACGCCTGATGCTGGCGACGACATGGAAGACGACATGAACCGATCAGAAAGCACCAAAATGGAACAGCGCGTAAACATCACCGACTTCGAGATTCGCGAAGAAGGCGACGGCATGACCCTCACCGGTTACGCCTCCGTATTCGGTCAGCCAAGCGAGCCTCTTCCTTTCCGTGAATATGTAGCACCAGGTGCCTTCACCCGATCACTGAAGTCACGTAACGACGTGAAGCTTCTGTGGAACCACGACACCGGAACGGTTCTCGGATCCACCCGTGCCGGAACTTTGCGACTGGTTGAAGATAGCAAGGGTCTCCGCGTTGAGGCTTCCCTGCCTGAAACAACCGCAGGCAAAGATGCAGCAATCCTGATTCGTCGCGGAGACGTCACCGGCTTCTCCTTTGGCTTCTCCGTTATCAAGGATTCTTGGAACAAGGAAGGCACCGAGCGTACCCTCAACCAGGTTCGCTTGCACGAAGTCAGCCTGACTCCTTTCCCTGCATATACGCAGACCAACGGAACTGCTCAGGTTCGCTCGCTTGACCTGCTCGCCCAGCGTGCCGAGGTTGACGTGAACGAATTGTCTGAAGCCCTTTCACAGGTTGAGGCTGGCGAGGACATCACCATGGAGCAGAAGGCTTTGCTTTCCCGTGTGATCGACAAGCTTGCACCAGTCCCTGAGCTTCCTGCAGACGACTTGGGAATGCTCGCTTTAAAGAAGAAGAAGCTCGAACTGCTCGAGATGTAGAATTAGCTCACCGCAGGGGTGCGGTGGAGATTGCCCTCTAGCCAGCTTCCGTACGGTTGCCTCGCTAGGGGGTTTTCTTTATGTGCTTGAGAATGTCCGTGGCTTCATGTACCTTAGAGGTATTGGTTCCTTTGTTGAGAGTTCCAAGCCCCTTTCGGATCCCCCACCGGAAGGGGTTTTCTCTTCGGGGTTGTGAATGGTGTTCGATTGCTTGTAAGACCGCATGCGGAGACAGGCAAGACGAGGGTTCGATTCCCTCCAACTCCACAAATACATACTGAGTGAATTTTATTTGTTACACTTGGGGTAGCTTGCGTGTCATTCACCAGCCAGGTTCAGCGTCATTCGCGGCCGATCCATTCCATCACTTCAAGTTTCTTAAAGGAGAAACAATGTCTGAGTTCATTAAGTCTCAGTCTGAAGTACGCGCTAACCTCATTGAGCAGGTTCGTGAAGCAATCGATTTTGCTGAATCTGAAAAGCGTGGACTGTCGGCTGAGGAAATCCAGAAGATTGACCGTATCGAAGCTGACATTCGCAGCATCGACGAAGGCATCTCCGTTGCACGCCGTGCCGAGGAGCGCAAGCTCGAAGCTTCCGTAGCAGCCAAGGGATTCGTTCCTGCTGTTGAGGCTCGCGACGACAACGCAATGCTTCGCGCGATTGCTATGGGCGAGGTTCGCGGTCACGAGTTCATGAAGGAAGAGCGTGCGCTTACCGCTACCTCCGGTACCGGTGTAGTTCCTGCAACCTTCTACGACCGCGTGTTCGACATCCTTCAGGGTTCAAACCCTATGTTCACCACCTCAACCGTTATCACCACCGCTGGCGGTAACAACCTGCAGGTTCCTCAGATCACCGCGCACTCTGACTTCACCATCAAGGCGCAGGGTTCTGCAATTGCTGAAAGCGATCCAACCTTCAGCAACATCACTCTGGGTGCTTACAAGTACTCAGCACTGATCAGCCTCTCCAACGAGCTGATTGCTGACTCCGGTGTGAACATCCTCGACCTCGTTGCTAACATCTCGGCTACCGAGATTGCTTACGACGCTGGCGCAGGCCTCACCACTGGTGCTGGTGGTGGAACCGCTCCTACCGGTATCGTCACTGCCGCATCTTCCGCAGTTGCTGGTGGCACCGGCGTTGGTGGAGCACCTACCTACGAGAACCTCGTAGACCTCGCCTACTCCGTAGCTGGTAACAACCGTGCTTCCTACGGCTTCATGATGAACGCACAGGCTCTCGCAGCTGTTCGTAAAATCAAGGACGGCGCTGGCAACTACATCTTCTCGCCTTCGGTTTCTGTAGACGGTCGCGACTTCCTCCTCGGAAACGCAATCTACGAAAACCCTGCAATGGAGTTCGGTACCAGCAAGAAGTCGGTTCTCTACGGAAAGCTCGACGACTACCTGGTTCGTCAGGTTGGTGGCATTCAGGTTGCTACCAGCACCGACTATGCCTTCAACACCGACGTCACCACCTTCCGCGTCACTTGGCGTGGAGACGGTAACCTCGCTGCTACCGGCTCGGTCAAGTACTTCGTTGGTGCTGCTTCCTAAGCACTAACTGAGTCCTAAAGACTCCCCTCTTCTCAAGTTGTAGGTTCTTGGGAAGAGGGGTTCTTTATGTATAGACTTAGGACATGTCAAAACCTACTTTTGAACCTATCAATGCTGCTGTCTCGTTCGTATCGAACAGTCCAGGAATGCCAACCGGTTATGGTCAGCAAACGGAACTGATGATTGAGCGCATGCTCAACCATGACATGAAGGTGGCAAGCCTCTCTAACTATGGCCATGAAGGGTCAATCTCTACCATCGACGTTGGTGGCAAGAAGATTCCTCATTACCCTCGTGGGCTTCGCGCCTATTCCGAAGACGTTATTCCCATGTGGCATAACCATTTCGCAAGCCAACACCCGAAGCGCAAGAGCGCAGTTTTCACACTTTACGACGTGTGGGTTTATGAAAAGGCAAAACTTGAAATGCCCATTATTGCGTGGACGCCTCTCGACCGCGTATCGCTCCCACCGCACGTTGGACAGTTCCTGCGCCAACCTAACGTGACACCGATCACGATGGCACCGCACGGTCAACGCCAGCTTGAGCAGGCAGGGATTGAATCGCGCTATATTCCGCACGGGATTGATACGAAGGTTTATCGCCCCACCGATCAGATGACCGACGGGCAAACCGCACGTCAATATCTTGGCCTGACGGACGAATTCCTTGTCGGCATGGTTTCAGCGAACAAGGCAAATGGCTTCATTCACCGCAAAGCTTTCTGCGAGAACCTTTTTGCATTCTCCATGTTCAAACGCAAGCACCCCGAAGCGAAGCTTTACATTCACACGGAGCCTACAAATGTCATGGGCGGTTTCTCCCTGCCGGTCTTGGCTAAGGCTGTCGGGCTTGACCCCATGAAGGATATTATCTTCCCTGATCCGATTCGTCACCGTCTGGGATATTCCGATAAGGACATGGCTGCGCTTTACACTTCGTTCGACGTTTTGCTTCATGCAAACTATGGAGAAGGTTTCGGACTGACGGCTTTGGAGGCGCAGGCATGTGGCACGCGAGTTATCACTTCGAACTGGGCTGCTTCTGCAGATTTGGTTTCTGAAGATTCCTTCCTTGTAGAAGGTCAGCCTTTCTGGGAAGAGGCGCACATGAGCTTCTTCCAGATTCCAATCATCTCCTCAATCGTTCAATCGCTCGAGCTGGCTTTTGACGCGGATCGCGAAGCGTCAACTTATGCAATCAACTTCGCACGCGAGTTTGATGTGGAGAAGATTTGGAGATGGCATTGGTTTCCATTCTTTAGGGAATATTTCAAAGCATGATTGAGGTGCTGGGCGTTCCCACCCTGACTCGTTTTGACCTGTTGGGGCGCATGCTCGAGTCGATTGATTATCCGGTGAAGAACCTAATCATCATTAATAATTCTGGCAATCAAAGCCTCGAGGTGGTGAAGCCTCCGCTTGTGGATAAGTTGTGGCTTTTGCACATGCCTTCAAATCTGGGCGTGGCTGGTTCTTGGAACATGATTATCAAGTCGTTTCCGTTTGCCAAATCCTGGCTTATCGCTTCGGACGACATCGAGTTCCCTGCAGGCGCGTTGGAAGAATACAGCGAACAGATTGATTCGGAAGCTATGCAGTTCTTTGACACGCTTCCCAAGTGGGCGTGTTTCTCCGTTGGGGAAAAGGTTGTGGAAAAGGCTGGGCTGGCTTGTGAACTATTTCACCCAGCCTATTTCGAGGACAGGGATTGGGAACGCAGGATTGAAGACGCTGGCGTCCGCACCGAGGTGCTTCCAATCTTTGTCGGGCACGATAACTCCTCCACTTTGAAGTCAGGGTTTGAGGCTCGAAACAATGACACGTTCGGTGTCAATCAGGGAACCTTTATGCAACGTCAGAACGAGCAGGTTGCTTCCGGTGGCGAGTGGGATTTGAACCTCCGTCGTTTGAACAGTTGGGATTGAGATGGCACACGCAGAGCAGCGCGAATTCTTTGAACACGTCAAAGCAAAATATCCGGAGGCTTTCACGGGCGTGGACGTCCTCGAGGTCGGATCGCTGAATATCAATGGTACGGTTCGAGACTTCTTTCAAGCCAAGAAGTATGTCGGCGTGGACGTTGCCGAGGGTGATTGCGTCGACTTGGTTTGCCAAGGGCAAGATTTGGACTTCAAAGAGAACACGTTCACCACGGCCGTCAGCGCAGAGTGTTTTGAGCACAATCCTTTCTGGGCAGAAACGTTTCTGAACATGCACCGCATGGCTTCCAAGTTTGTTATCTTCACCTGCGCCACCGACGGGCGACCCGAACACGGAACCACACGCACTGATCGGGGGTCGTCACCTTTCACTGCAAGCTGGGATTATTACCGGAACTTGAACCAGAAAGACTTCGAGGCGACATTCAATCTGGACGCCATGTTCAAAGAGTACTTCTTCGAAACAAACGAGGCGTCGCACGATATCTACTTTTTAGGTGTCAAAAGGTAGAATAGAGACAGGGTTTTAGGATTGGACTATTTTGGCTATCGCAAACGGTTATTGCTCACTCGCTGACGTGAAGGCTGCGCTCCGCGTTCAGGACGCTATTGATGACGCGCTTATCGAGGTGGCTATCGAATCCGCGTCGCGTGAAATCGACAACTTTACTGGACGCACTTTTACCAACGGAACTGCGACACGCGTCTATTCCGCAGACACATCGTTCTTGGTGGAGACGGACGACCTCGTCTCTGTCTCGGAAATTAAGACCGCCCCTTTGGATCACAACTTCACGGAAACCTGGAAAACAACTGACTGGCAGTTGGAACCTTTGAACGGAATCTCTGGTGGGCTTACCCAGCCTGCAACCCGTATACGCGCTGTGGGAGACTTCCTGTTCCCTGCAACGCCTTACGCAGCCGTAAAGGTCACAGGCGTTTATGGCTGGGCTTCCGTACCAACCGATATTCGTCTTGCATGTATCTTGCAGTCACAACGTCTTTGGAAGCGTTTCGACAGCCCTCTCGGTATCGCAGGCTTTGGAGACATGGGCGCGATCCGTGTGACCCGTATTGACTCCGACGTGCAGGCTTTGCTGATGCCGTTCGTTCGCATGGCAATCGCATGAGCATTGCTGATATCCGCGCTGGGTTAGCAGCAAACCTGAGCACAATTCGTGGCCTTCGGGTTCGATCCGACATGCCCGATCAGGCGAACCCACCTATGGCTGTAATCAATCTGCAAACCGTAAATTATGACGGAGCGTTTGCTGGTGGGCTTGTGACCTATAACTTTCAGGTCACGGTTATTGTTGGTCGCGCTTCTGAACGTGAAGCTCAACGACGCTTGGACGCATATATCACTCCAACAACGGGAAGCATCAAGAACGCGGTTGAGTCCGATCGCACACTCGCCGGAGCAGCTTATGATGTCCGTGTAGTCGATATGAGCAATTTAGGCTCTATACTTATAGCAGACCAAAACTATCTGGCAGCAGAATTCACTGTTGTCGTTTATGGAAACTAGGAGATAATTGTGGCAAAGCTGGTTCTTACCAACGCTAACGTCAAAGTAAACGGTACTGACTTCAGCGACCACATCGCTGCTGTTACTATCGAGCTGAGTGCCGACGAGGTCGAAACGACTGCCTTCGGTCAGAGCACCCGAACTCGCGTCGGTGGTTTGCTGGACGGTTCTATCCAACTCGACTGGCACCAGGATTTCGTGACTTCGGTTGACGCGACCCTTTCCCCACTCGTTGGTAGCATCGCTACCGTTGTGGTTCTTCCAAACGGAACCGCAGTCGGATCCGCGAACCCCAAGTGGACTGGTCAATACCTTGTCTCGCAGTACTCTCCTGTGGCTGGCGCAGTGGGCGACCTCCTGACCTTCAGCACCACTTGGCCAACTGCCGGTACCGCTGGAATCGTACGGACTGTTTCGTAGCCATGAATCCAATTAACCTACAACTCATATTTGTTGACGGCTCAACGCGTCAGGTCACAGCTACGGCTGCGGATCTGATTGCGTTTGAGTCGCACTTCAATCTTTCAGTTTCTGTTCTTGCTAAAGACCCACGTCTGACTTACATGTTCTACCTTGGCTGGGCAGTTGATAAGCGCACAAAAGGTACAGAACTTTCTTTCGAGGAATGGACTGAAACCATCAGTCTTGTCACGGAGGGTGCTGAAGAAGTAAAAAAATAGAGGGGCTGGGCGCAGAGTCCGGTCACTGGTATATAGCTACGATTGCTTGTGAGACTGGTATTAGCCCTCGCGAGCTGATGAAATTAGAACCTCGCATGTTGTGGACTATGGGACGCTACCTCACGGCTAA
>Ga0181556_1003650_pt1 | contig 13069 bp, 10 predicted proteins | sample 011ome_14_FD_148651 | JGI IMG/M metagenome (GOLD analysis project Ga0181556, IMG submission 148651) | Coastal salt marsh microbial communities from the Groves Creek Marsh, Skidaway Island, Georgia - 011505AT metaG (spades assembly) | ecosystem: Environmental > Aquatic > Marine > Intertidal zone... | reverse complement strand
CACGGGGAAGAGGACCTCATTAGGCGGCGTTTCACCACCATAACCCAGCTGGTAGAAGATAGTCAGTCCCATTCCAGTCTGAATCACATTAAATATTCCGGCTACGGCCGAAGAGCCCCCCCCACCAAGGCATTGCACTTGATTATGACGAAAGAAAACAGCGCTACGACCAAGGCTGAAAGCGTCTCAATTAGCCAGATAGGATAGGCTTTATGCGAATTTCCACCGCCACCGAGAATGACATACACCAACTGCGTGATAGCCGTTACAACGATGGCTACCGCGATCAGCTGTGCTGCATGATTGGTGTCGAACTTCATCAACTGTGTTCCTTTAACGGGACAAGCCAGCTATCCTGATTTATCACCAGAATCATATTAATTGTAGTAACCAGTGACTAGTCCTGATCAGGATACACAGCCGGGCAGGTATAGCCAGCTTCCACTTTTAAAAAGCTGCCATCTTTGTATGTACAAACAATTCTTCCTCGACGATTGGCATTGGAATCGAAATACATCTCACGACCTCGATCTGTCAGTACATTGTCAGTTTCGCTGTAGAGGCCCGATTTATCGGTGACGCTAGAGCAGGAAAACAGGGCCGATACCAGGGCCAGCAGGACTAAACGCGACATAAATATTCTCCAGTAGGAATGAAAAATGCAAAAAAAATACAATGAATGGGATCAGATTAACTTTATTTGCTAACTTATATCAAAAGAAATGGAATGCGCCAGAAAAATTTCATTTTACAGTCTGCCAAATCAAAAAACCCCGGTATACGCCGGGGTTTTTTATTCATTCAGCAAGCCCGAATTTACCTGCTGACGTCGATACAGATTCCTGTACAGGGCCCACTGGGACCACCGGCAGCAAAGGGATTAAAAGGCGCTGCGGGACCAGCTGGCGCTTCAATCTCCGCGGCCACAAGTTTGACCCACAGGGAATCTTCATCCTTGTAGTATGAGGTTTCACTGGCGCTCTTCAGAGCAGCCAGACTGCTTTGTTGCTTGCCATTGTCGGCACTGGTGAATTCGGGAAGTTCGAAAATCACGAAGGACCCCTTGTCCATTTCCGACAGGGTCAGGGACAGCTCCTCTCTGGCAGTTTCAACACTTATCTGCGCACCACTACCGATGGTGGTTTGTCCGACATATTCGAAGCGCTTCATATTGCGTTCGAGGATGATCGGCTCGGTAATGGGGCTATTCTGGAAGCCACCGAAATTACCGGAAATGCTAAGGCGACCCATGTCTCCCTCACACACTGCAGCGTTCCAGGCTTGCTTCATCTGGCAGGTTTCTTCATCGGCTGCGATGCCGTTATCGATGACAACGTAAGCACCGGGAATTCCGCTGACCGAGCCGTCCAGGTCCTGGAAGGCCGCACTCTTATAGGCGGAACTACGCCCTAAATCTGCCGCCCAGCGACTCTGGATCGGCGGAAAACTAACCGGCTTGGCATTCTCGAATGTGATGCTCTTCACCCAGTTCGAAGTGCTCATGCCGAAGCTTGTGAATAAAAGATAGGAGAGCGCACCTGCATCGCGAAGCTCGTTGGCTTCGTAGTTCACGAACTTCACATTTTCCACTTCATGATGGAAATCATAATACTCGTAACCGCGGATCGGGTAATCCGGAGCAGCGGCTGGCAGGCTGCGACCGTAAGCGATTTCTTCAGGTCTGCTGGGGTTACCGATATTGTCGCTCTCCCCCACGAACAGCGAGTCGACGACCCGTGAAGTGTAAGGCGCGGCACCTGGAGCACCGGACGCATGGGTGAAGCCAATCGCGTTATCGGCCAGTTTCAGATTGGTATAGAGATGCATTTCACCACGGCCCCAGATAGCGTTATTGCTGTTCTTATAGCCGGTAAAATTGTCAAAATGTGCGACCACTATCTCGCTATTCGGATCACCGGGATCGGCGCGGCTGATCAGGTTGGGGCCAGCGATACCAAAAGTGTTGTCAGGCCTTGGGCCGCGATCGAGCATAAACCCGTCAAAATTCGAGTGGGCGACGTTGCCGCTGAACTCGCGCAGCGGGCTACGTCCGGGCCAGGTATTCTCGCCCTTCTCCGTACCCAGAAAGGCGCCGATACCATTGGTTGGAAAGGCCATCCAGTAGCCTGTGGAATCAGATCCGGCTGCCACATTATCCCTATAGATGTTATCCGGATTGGTGATCCAGAATGTCGCCGCGGTATTATCCGAGGGTAGCAGAATATGATCGGCCTTCTGGCCATCTTCATTCTGAATGGGCAGAAAAAGTCCTGTGGGTTGGCATGGCAGTGTCGGATGACACTTGGTCTGGATGCCCAGGTTCTTGACGACCATGTTACCCGTTTCAACAGCGTCTTCCATAAAGAAGCAGTGGCCTACGGTGTTGTAGGTAACATTGTTTTCGACCAGCAGGTTATCCGTGGCATGTATCGTCACGCAGCGGTTGTAGGTGTCGTGAATCGCGGAGTTCTTGATATATTGCCCGGTCACGTCGCCGTTTATATGCCAGTGAATCGGGTAGCGGGCGAGCTCCATGTGCTGGCCCATACGATTCAACTCGATGCCGGCAACATTCATTCGGCTACCGGCCATTGCCATCATATGTCCGCCAAAGTAGTTTTCATCGGCATCAACAGACGCCTGCACCTTGATATTGCGCGTCAGCATACCCACTTCGCCACGTTCATCCACGCCGTAGGTGATTTCCCCGAAATGCATGTATTCCAGTGGCTCATCCAGGGTAATGCGGTTGCGCCTGATGCGTGTAATGTGGCGTCTCTCGGCCTGACGGGGATTGAAATCCGTTGAGGCCAGGACGATTTCGTCACCGACTTTCCAGCCGCTGGCATCAAGTACCTCAATACGTGTTGCACCGGCCTCGGCGGTTTCCGCCAGCTTGGTCCAGGAATTTTCCCGATCACCATGCAGACTCAGCACACCTGGCGCCATCAGAATACCGCGGTCGCCCATGCCATTGATGTTTTCGCCCTTAACATTGTCCGTCAGCGTAATGGTTGCCTTACCCGTGAAAGGATCGCTTTCAGTGCCAATCTCCAACCTGCCACGGTTCAGGATCCACTCTGTAGTAAGCTCCAGTTCCGCGCCATCAGCAAAAGTCAGACTGCCGTTCAGGTTAATACCATTCAGTGCAGGTGGACTGACATTCAGGACTATGTTCATACCTTCGCCAATGGTGACTATGTCACCTTCCGCTGGCAGCACGCCACCGGACCAGGTGGATGAATCAGACCACATGCCGCTTTTTACCGCAGAAGGCCCCTGCGCCTGTGCCTGGGTGGGTAAGCAGGCAGTAAAAAGTATTAATAAAAGCAATAAACGACTGTTAATTCGCATGGAACCAGACCTCTAGTTTTGGAAAGTATTTTTTCAATTTCTGTAATTGAAGAAATCAGGATTTTCCAACATTAAGTCACTGTAAGACAAGCCTGTGGCGAAACTTCACTAATTCTTGTCACTTGTTGCCAGGTAGGAGTTAACTACTGCGGTGCAAGGCAAGAGCTACATCTGAATAACTGCCCCCCTGCAAAGGCGCTTGCTGGATAGTCCGTAGGATTGCGATACGTTATAATCGCGATGCTCAAAACACAGGAACAGCTCCATGCGGGACCTATACCAGCCAGCTTACAGCAAATACATGCTGCTTTTCGGCATGCTCATCGGCGTGGCCTTCACGTCGATCGCTCTGGCAGCATCGGAAGGATCAGGCGCGCCTGTTTCAAGTGCTGATGCAGCAGCCACTGGAATGAATGGAGAGCAGGTCTACAACAACGTCTGTGTCGCCTGCCACTACCCACCCGGTGTTGGTGGCGCACCAGCATTAGGCGATGCCGAAGCCTGGGCTCCACGCATCGCCCAGGGCATGGATACACTTATCGATCATGCCTTGAACGGATTCTCAGGCAACACTGGTGTGATGCCAAAAAAGGGTGAGCGACTTGACCTCTCTGATAAAGAAATTATCGAAGCAATCGAATATATGGTCGAGCAGGTTGATCGCTAACCCCCTGTAAAGGCAGGTTCAGAACTAATCCATCAAGAGATGTCCCCCGTTTTTTCTTATTTCTATTAAATTTTTGCTGGAAAGAGCGATTACAATTATTGAATATAGCTATCGATAAATAGCTTTCGATTTTGGGAACGACCTCCTATGAAAGACAAGGAATTTTCCCGCCGCGCTGCTGCGCAGTATGGCCATGTTTGGTATGGTCGCAGGCCCAGGCAGGGCTCTCGCCGCCAGGAAGACGCACCGGTTTTCCACGGTAAAGCGAAGTTTCGACGATCCTTATCTCGAGCTTATACGGCTCTTGAAGGAAGGCTCCGAAATAGAACATGACCTCATGGTTCAGTACCTCTACAGTGCTTATGCACTCAAGCCAGAGTATGCTGAAATCGTCGGTGGGCCGGCGCCAAATTCGACGTCTCTGATGGGCGTCATCATTGAGGAGATGCAACACCTGCGAGGGGTAAACCGGCTGCTGGTGGAACTGGGTGCCTCACCGGTGCTTACGCGCCAGGACTTTCCTTACGAGACCGACCTCTATCCATTTCCGTTTGAACTTGCACCGCTGAACTCAGTCAGACTGGCCAAATACACCTATTGCGAAGCCGATCCGGTTCGCCTTGGGCGTGTGAGGTCAATGGAAAACGACTCGGTTTACCTAAGCGACAAATTGAAGGATACCCTCGGTGGCGAAATTACAGCCAATCATGTCGGAAAACTCTACGATGCCGTTATCACCACGCTTGCTGAACTCAAGGAAGTCGGTGATCTGAATCTGGATTTCAACGCCTGGTTTCAGGAAATCGGCGACGTCAAAGCCGAAGGAGAGTTCGGCCACTTCAAGTTCTTTCATTCCCTCTATGAAGCGTCCCATCCACTGATCAAGAACACTCCTGACATCTGGTCGCTACCCGCTTCCGATGCGCGCTATCCGAGCTATGATGTACCCATAAATCCGACGGCCTATGATGGACGTCCGACCAGCATTGAGGATACTGATCTGAGGGCCCTGGCCTGGCTCGGCAATATGAATTACTGGAGCATGTTGTTGATGCTGGATTCGGCCTACCGAAGCAGTTCCGCGCCTGAGGTCGCGCTGGCACAGGCCATCATGATGGGGCCTCTTAATTCAATTGCCCGGTACTTGCCAACCAAAGGTTCCGCAGTGCCGTTCGACCCGCTGAGTCTGGGCTTCAATCCAGGACTCAATGCTGCTGCCAATAAACGCGTTACGCATCTGATGCTGCAGGAGACCCGCGACTTTGCCCGCTCGATCGAGCACCTTTTGCCGGCCGATTTCAATATCCAGATGTATGACCAGCTTCTGAATGAAGTGTGATGTGGTCTTGGGTAAAAATTGCTAATGGTCTAATGGACTAATGGTGAGCCACCAGTTAACCGGTGTCTGCCGGTCTTATATGATTATCATCCGTCATTTTGAACGAAGCGCCGGATGACCCATCGTGAAATGTGCCTGTCGTAATATACCGCAGTCCTACTGTTTAAGCGTCGCGAGATAGGCAATCACATCCGCCCGGGTCTTGTCGTCACGTATCAACATTGGCATCAAGGTGCCTGGCACCATCGCCATGGGGTTCACCAGAAAACGGTCAAGGGTCTCTTCACTCCAGGTGAGATTGGAGGTCTTGAGCGCCGGCGAGTACTTGGCAAAATCAGCTTGGCTGGCTGCCTCGCGGCCGACAAGCCCAAGAAGATTGGGCCCCTCTACAGGACCGCCTGTTTTCTGCACTGAATGGCAGACGCCGCACATGGTGTTGAATGTTGCCTTGCCGTGTTCAATATCCGGCGTAATGGTAGTATCTGCTGCACAGCTGGCCGAGGCTAAAACTGCAGTGGCAACGACTAACAAACGGCGAAAATTGGGCATGATGGGAATTCTAAACATTGATTTGAATGATATTAACAGTGTTGATTCTTCTGGTTTGAATGGTTCGAGGTTGCCGCAACAGAGCAATCCATGACCAACAGACTTCAGGGCGGCAGTGTACCAAAATCTGCTTTGGCGTGGGATTTTTCCTGTTTTTACTTTTTATTAACAAATTTCAGTTATACCATCATGCACCATTAGTTATAAGGATGGTTCATCCTTACCTGTTCGACTCTGGGAAAAAAATAAAGAAAAAATAAGGGAAAAAATTATGACAAACTATTCTCGCGCATCCTTACTAATGCGTTTACTCAGCAGGATTCTGCCAGTGTGTTTGCTACTCAGCAGTGCTCCCCTTGCGATGGCCCAGGAAGCCCGCTGGTCCGATCCTGCCACCTGGCCAGAAAACAAAGTCCCAGCGGCAGGCGAGAATGTCGTCATTGCCAGCGACAAGGAAGTGATACTTGATGTCAGCCCGCCGGCACTGAGCGGCTTGACCATCAACGGCAAACTCCGTTTTTCTGACGATACTGACCTTGAACTGACCACCGAGTGGATTATGGTATTCGGCGAACTGGAGATCGGCACCGAAGCTCGTCCCCATACAAGCAAGGCCACCATCACCCTCACCAACAACATCAAGGACGAACAGCTGATGGGCATGGGCGATCGCGGCATCATGCTCTCCGGTGGCACCCTGAACCTGCACGGTAACCGCACCAACACCTGGACCAAGCTGGCCAATACCGCCGAGGCAGGCAGCAACACCATCATGGTGTTGAATGCTGACCAGTGGCAGGTGGGTGACGAGATTGTTCTCGCGTCGACGGATTACGATCCCAGACAGGCTGAGCGTCGCACAATTGCCGCGATCAGCGGCAACGCCATTACACTGGACGAGCCCCTGGAGTATATGCACTTTGGCAAGATTACCTTTGACGTGGATGAGCGCGGCGAAGTGGGATTGCTGACGCGCAATATCAAGGTTCAAGCTTCTTCTGATGCGGCCGAGACCTACTTCGGCGGTCACATTATGGCGATGGTCACCAGCAAAATGTATGTGGAAGGTGTTGAACTTAATCGTATGGGGCAACATCTGGAGCTTGCCCGCTATCCGATTCACTGGCATCTGGTGGGCGACGGCGGCAAAGGCCAATACGTCAGGAATGCTGCCATACACGATACCTTCAATCGTTGTGTGACGGTGCACGGCACCAACGACCTGAGAGTCGAGAACAACGTGACCTACAACATCGTCGGCCACTGTTTCTTCATGGAAGATGGCATTGAGCACGGCAATGAGTTTGTCAACAACCTGGCGATCCAGGTCAAGTGCCATCCCACCAGACCCTGCGAACCAACCAATCTCTCCGCGGAAGGTGAGTCTACTGAAGTGCGGCAGGCAAGCGCACCGAGAGGTCAGCAATCACGGGATGTTCTGCTGCCTTCGGACAACACGGTGGCCTCTTACTGGATCACCAACCCGGACAATACCTATGTGGACAACGTGGCTGCGGGATCCGACTCAAACGGATTCTGGATGTCATTGGGAGAGCACCCGAACGGCGCGTTCGAAGGTTCTGATGACAGCCTGAACACCTGGCCCAGGCGCACAAATTTCCGTGAGTTCAGGGGCAACACTGCCCACTCCGCCTATGATGGCTTTATGTTCGACCGTAATATCAACCCGGATAACACCTTTGGTGTTACCGGCTCCTCCCATGGTGGCCGTGAGAATCCCGCCGATCCCAACAGCAAGGCGCTGGTCTCTGTATTCGAGGATCTCACTACCTACAAGAACCGCAATGGCGGCATCTGGGGACGTGGCAGCTTGCATCTGTTCAGGAATGTGAAGTTCGCCGACAACGCCATGGGCTTCACCCATGCCGGCGGTGATGGCCGACTTGAATATTCCTCACAGGTTGTCGATTCCCTGTTTGTGGGCGAAACCGAAAATGTCGGCAACCCTTCAACGCCCGAGGAGAAAGCCTATGGCCGCACTTTCCCGAAGCCCACGATGCCGGACTTCCCGATCCGTGGCTACGAGTACTACGACTACCGGCATGACGTCATGAACACCACGTTCCGGAACTACGAGGACAATGACACCCGCAAGACGGGAGCGATCTCCCACCTGCTATACACCAGCTTCGGCGCCAGCTCCAACAATGCCGTGGAGAACCTCAAATTCGAGAACGCCAAACCGGTGTTTTATCCCCCGATGGAAAAAAAATGGGGTAACGACAATAACGCAGGCAGTCTGGCCTACAAGACTGCCGTATTCAGGGATCGGGACGGCTCCCTTGGCCTTGGCAGACCTTCTTTCGTAGTCATCCACGACGGCGTCAATGACAGCATTGCTGTTGACGAAGAAGCCTGTGAAATCAAGCCCGACTGGAACGCCGCATTGTGTACCGGCGATGTCGGCCGCATGAGCTTTATAAACGGTAAAGGCCTTGCCTTTGACCCAATAAGCTTCGGCGGTGGCTTCGGCATCGATGCGAGCCTGCCACCCGTGATCCTGAGTCGTGAGGGCTATGAAATCAGCATCCCTGTAGGCACCAACATCCGGGCCAATACCGAGTTCAAGGCGACTACTGAGCGCTCGGAGATGGAGCTCCACATGATTGAATTGGAAGAAGACGCGTGGGTTATCGTTGAGATTCCGGAGTTCACCCGGGCAGACTCGGGTATGTCAGTTGCCAGCCTGGATGCGCTGCGCAAGGCCGATGACACGTCTTACTTCAAGGCCAACGATGCGTTGTGGGTCAAGCTGGTCTCTCCTGGAGACAGCGGCCGCGGTGGGCACAGCGGCGGTGTGACAATGAAAGTCAGTCGTTAAAAAATTACTGGAATCAATATATCTGAAATCCTGGAAGGACTTACGTCAATGAAAAGAAAAATAACAAGCTTCACAATTAAGTACTGGTCAATCGCCCTTGCTGGCATAGCATTTATTGCAGATGCCTCAGCGGCATGCACTCGTGAGTCGCTCCAGGAGTTAACCGACACCTATGTTGAAGCTCAGACGACCGGCAATGCTGCCATGCTACCCCTGGCGGCCGCTGCCTATTACGGAGAGAATGATAAGCCCACGGACATTGCCGAAGGTATGTTGTCCGAAGCCATTACTGCCGACTTTACGCGCAGTTTCTTTGATACCACCCTGTGCGCCACCTTCACAGAGTTTGTGGCAGCCACCCATGAGCACCCTTATGTGATCCACACGCGTATGGAAGTGAATGATGAGGATGAGGTGACCATCATGGAATCAGTGGTCACCGATGAGGGTGACTGGGTGTTCGGCGCAGATGTCTTTCTTTCATACACTCAGCAAGAGGATTGGGGCGTAATCCCCGAAGACCAGCGTGACATGAGGGGCGTTATCAAGGCAGCAGCCGAGGCCTATATCAACAACTGGGGCGATCCCTTTCTGCCCGTACCGCACGGTACGCCCTGTGCTCGACTTGAGGGCCGCATTTACACAGGCACCCGCGACCCCCAGGGACAGACCTGCACCATGGGGGCATTCCCGCAACCGATTAACACCGGCAGCCGCCGCTTCGTCATCGATGAGACCATGGGTGCCGTGAGCATTTTTCACAACTTTTCCTGGCTTGATGCCGGACTCGGGCCTTATCATCCGGGAACCCCTGCCAGTCAGCAGTTCCGGGTTGAAAACGGTATGAATCGTTACATTCACGAAGTAACAGTTTGTACAACGCCAGGTTGCAGCAGAGGCCGGCCAGGTGGCGGGCAATAAGATCAGCAGGAATAATCGGGGTGTAACAACCAGAGTTGGCCCTATTTGCGAAGCTGGTGTTTTGGGCCTATTGGGGTTTTTCAGAGGTTCCGAAAGCCTGGATGAGCGTGGGCTATTCACATTTTCATTTTTAATTCACAAACTTCGGTTATACCATCACTTAAGATAGGGAATGAGAATGTTTCATTCCTGCTTATACGACTATTTAGGGGAAGCCATTATGCCAAGCTGTTCACACGTGTCCTTACTGACACGACCAACTCGTTTACTCATGCATTTATTTCGCAGAGTCTTACCAGTGTGTTTGCTGCTTGGCGGCGCTCCCCTTGCCATGGCCCAGGAAGCACGCTGGTCCGATCCTGCCTCCTGGCCAGACAACAAGGTGCCAGCGGCTGGCGACAGGGTCGTCATTGCGAGTGACCAGGACATGATTCTTGATGTCAGCCCGCCGGCACTGGCCGGCTTGACCATCAACGGCAAACTCCGTTTTTCTGACAACACTGATCTTGAACTGACCACCGAGTGGATTATGGTATTCGGCGAACTGGAGATAGGCACCGAAGCCCGCCCCCACACAAGCAAGGCTACCATCACCCTCACTGACAAGGTCAAGGATGAACAGCTGATGGGCATGGGCGATCGTGGCATCATGCTCTCCGGTGGCACCCTGAACCTGCACGGCAACCGCAGCAATGCCTGGACCAAGCTGGCCAGGACCGCCGAGGCTGGCAGCAACACCATTGATGTGCTGAACGCTGACCAGTGGCAGGTGGGTGACGAGATTGTCCTCGCCTCGACAGATTACAATCCACGCCAGGCTGAAACACGACATATCACAGCCATCAGCGCTAACGCCATTACCCTGGATGAGCCCCTGGAGTACATGCACTACGGCGAGATCACCTTCGGGGTGGATGAGCGCGGTGAAGTGGGTTTGCTGACGCGCAATATCAAGGTGCAGGCCTCCGACTCTGCTGAAGAGACTTTCTTTGGCGGCCACATTATGGGCATGGTCACCAGCAAGATGTATGTCGAGGGTGTTGAGCTCTATCGCATGGGCCAGAACCTGGAGCTTGCGCGCTACCCGATACACTGGCATTTGGTCGGTGATGCTGGTGCGGGACAGTACGTCAGGAACTCGGCGATCCACGACACCTACAACCGCTGTGTGACGGTCCACGGCACCAACAACCTGCAGGTTGAGAATAACGTAACCTACAATACTGTGGGCCACTGCTTCTTTATGGAAGACGGTATCGAGAAAGGCAACCAGTACATCAGCAATCTGGCAATCCAGACCAAGTGCCACACCAGCCTGCCCTGCGATCCGACCAACCTTGGCCCGTTCGGGGCGTCCCCGGACGGTTTGAACTTCAAAACCACCGGCCAGGACCACCCGGAAATCCTGATCCCTTCTGACAACACAGCCTCGTCTTTCTGGATTACCAATCCGGAAAATACCTACATCAACAACGTGGCTGCGGGCTCAGACTCGACCGGATTCTGGTTTGCCTTCCCCGTGCATCCCACCGGTGCGTTCGAAGGTTCGGAGGACAGCCTCAACACCTGGCCGCGCCGTACGAAGTTCCGCGAGTTCAAGGGCAACGTCGCCCATTCCAACTTTGACGCTTTCATGGGCGACCGTGCCCCCCGGGCCGATGGCCATTTCGCCGTGGGTGGGTATATAGCCCTCGCCGATCCTGCTGACCCGAACAGCCCGCAAGTGGAGTCCGTCGTTGAGGATTTTACTGCCTACAAAAACCGCAACAGTGGTATCTGGGCCAGGGGTCAGATGCACCTTTACAAGAACCTGAAGATGGCAGACAACGGTATTGGCTTCACCCATGCCACTGGCGGTGGCTCATCCCTGTATACGTCACGGGTGGTTGACTCGCTGTTCGTGGGTGAATCCGGCAATATCGGCAACCCCCGCGAGCCCGCTGAACTGGCCTACGGTCGCAGCCTGCCGCAACCCGCTGTCGCGGATTTCCCTATCCGCGGCTACGAGTTCTATGACTCCCATCATGAACTGGACAACAACACCTTCATCAATTACGAGGACAATGACACCCGCAAGACCGGGGCGATCTCCTACCTGCTGTTTACCAGCTTCGGCATGAGCTCCAACAACACGGTAGCGCGCTCCACATTCGTCGATGCCAAGCCGGTATATTACCCGCCGATCGACAACCGGTGGAGCAACGATGATTATGGCAATGCGGTTTACCTGACCTCGGTCTTCAACGACAGGGACGGCACCATCACCGGCATCCCCAATTCCTATATCATCAATGAGACCGGCATCGACCCCGATGACGCCTGTGAAGCCAGGCCCACCTGGAACGCTTATGTGTGCACGGGTGATATCGGACGCATGAATGTCGGCGGCGGTGGTGGTCCTTTAGGCTTCGGGGCTGGCGCTGCTGCTACCCTTGAAATCGCCCCAGGTGGCGGCCGTATCAGGGGGGTTCGTCCGCCCTCGATACCTGTTGTACTCAGCCGCAATGGTCATGAATTTACGCCTAACGGGACAACCAATGTGCGCGCCGGCACGCAGTACAAGGTAAGCACCGAAAGAGAATCCGTGAACCTCAGCCTGACTGAGATGGATGCCGGCTCGTGGGTAATGTTCGAACTGCCAGGATTCACTGCAGCAGATTCAGGTGCGCAGCAAAGCAGCCTGGAAGCACTACGCAAGGCCAATGCCACCTCCTATTACAAAGACAACGACGCCTTGTGGGTCAAGCTGGTCTCCACTGGTGATATCCGTGGCGGCGGTGGCCCCCCCGGCAGCGCGGGTGGCCCTGTTCCCGGACAGAGCCTCGTCGTAAGCCGTTAGGTTGCGCCTGACTGTTTCATAAAGACAAACGGCGACGCCCTTCAGTCGAAGAAGGGACGCTTGCAACTTAGCAACTTTACAAAATATATTTGGCGTATTTATAGGTTGCTAAGTTGCAAGCGTCCCTATTACCGTGTCCCCTTTAATTCAGGATTAGGAAAATGATTTCGGAATATGTACTGTTTGATTTGCCTGTTGGTATCAGTCGCGAAAAGGTAGTGAAAGACATGGAAGACATTGCCCCTCACTGGCGAAAAAATCCTGACCTGATTCGCAAGACCTTTCTTTATGATGCCGGGAAAAATCAGGGAGGGGCCTTGTATACCTGGCATAATCGAGAGGCGGCAGACAAGGCTCATGATGCCGCCTGGAGGCAGCGGCTTATGGAAACCTATGGGACTGAACCAACCATCCGTTATTTCGAAACGCCGTTGATTGCGGACAATGCCCTGGAGGCGATTGTTTTTGAAACTAAATAGGGACGGCCCCTTGATTCAACACTGACTATGGGCGATTTAATAAAGCATCCCCCATGCGGGCCACACGAATGTGGCTGAT
>Ga0181556_1003647_pt1 | contig 13081 bp, 14 predicted proteins | sample 011ome_14_FD_148651 | JGI IMG/M metagenome (GOLD analysis project Ga0181556, IMG submission 148651) | Coastal salt marsh microbial communities from the Groves Creek Marsh, Skidaway Island, Georgia - 011505AT metaG (spades assembly) | ecosystem: Environmental > Aquatic > Marine > Intertidal zone... | reverse complement strand
CTGCGCCGTGTGGGCGTTCCTTACTCTGACGAAGATATCGCCGGTGCCAAGGAAGCCATCGGTGACAAGACCGAAATGGATGTGCTGGTTGCTTACCTGCAAGGCTTGGGGACGTTGCTGCCGAATACGGCCGCTGCCACTCAAGCGCCTGCTGCTGCGGCTCAGTAAAAATGGATCAGAACGATCTTCGTGTAGTGATTACAGTGGTGTCATTCATCGCGTTTCTGGCGATTGTTATCTGGGCGTTTAGCCGGAAATCAAAGCCAGATTTCGATGTGGCTTCGCGTATTCCCTTTGAAACCCTGGATCAGGCCAAGCAGGACGAGGCCCGCGAAGCATCACAGAAGTAATCCAACCCGTTACGAACTTACGGATGAATCATCATGTTAACTAGTCTTGCTTCAATTATTGTCACCATAGTGGTGCTAGGCAGCATCCTCGCGTGCGCCTTTATTCTCTGGAATCAGAGTCGATCAAAATTCCCAAAGGGTAAGGTCGAAACTACTGGTCATGAGTGGGATGGTCTCGAGGAATATAACAATCCGCTGCCAAAATGGTGGATGTATCTGTTCTGGATCACCGTTATTTTTTCACTGGCTTATGTGTTTTTGTACCCAGCACTTGGTAACAACAAAGGCATGCTGGATTGGTCATCGACAGGTCAGTGGCAGAAAGAAATCAACAAGGCCGATGAGCAGTACGGTCCGTTGTTTGCCAAGTATGCGCAGACTCCTGTTCAAGACCTGGCACAAGATCCACAAGCCATTGAAGTTGGTAAGCGTTTGTACCTGACCTACTGTTACCAGTGTCACGGTTCGGATGCGCGTGGCGCCAAGGGCTTCCCGAATTTGACGGATGGCGATTGGCTTTATGGCGGTCAACCCGAAACGATCCTGCAAACGATCACCCAAGGTCGTAACGGTATGATGCCGCCACACGCACACCTGGGCGAAGAGTCGATCAAGGATCTGGCCAACTATGTACGTTCGTTGTCGGGTCTGGCCAATGATTCGCTGCGTGCCGCCAAGGGTAAGGAACTGTTTGCCTCTTCGGGTTGTGCAGGTTGCCACGGTCCAGATGGCAAGGGCAATCAAGCGATTGGTGCACCGAACCTGACCGATAACGTCTGGTTGTATGGCAGCTCCGAGAAGACCATTGCCGAAACAATTACCAATGGTCGTCAGAACATGATGCCCGCATTTGGTGATCGTCTGAACGAAGGCAAGCTGAAGCTGCTGTCTGCTTATGTTTACAGCCTTTCGCAAAAGCCGGCTGCTAAGTAACTTGCGCTTTTGAATCAACGCCTCACTTGGGTAAACCGGTGGGGCGTTTTTATTTGTTGAATACGATGCTGACCCTAAACAATATGTAAGCGAGTAGAATGTTGCTTACACGATACGTTATAGGCCAGCCACATGACAAACCCAGAAATGTCCGACAAAAAAACGACTGCACCGTCCCAAGATACCGCCGAGTTATCGCTTTACGAGAAGCACCGCAAGGTCTACGCGCGCGCGACTTCGGGTAAGTTCAATAAACTTCGTTGGCTCTTGGTTTTTCTTACCCAGGCAATTTTTTACATTGGTCCTTGGCTACAGTGGGGCGGCCGCCAAGCACTTCTGCTGGATCTGGTTGAGCGTAAATTCTATATATTTGGACTAGTCCTCTGGCCACAGGATGTTATTTATCTCTCAGTCATTCTGTTGCTGTCGGCCTTTGCCTTGTTCCTGTTTACGGCTGTCGCTGGTCGCTTGTTCTGTGGCTATGCCTGCCCGCAGACGGTCTACACAGAGATTTTCATGTGGATCGAAAATAAGATCGAAGGCGATCGTAATACTCGGATCAAGCTTGATCAGGCACCCATGTCGGCCAGAAAACTTAAAATCAAAGCCAGCAAGTTCTTCTTGTGGGGCGTTTTGTCGTTCTGGACGGGCGTCACCTTCGTGGGTTATTTCATGCCGATGCGTGAGTTAATGGGCGATCTCATTAATCTAACGATCAGCGGTTGGTCTGCTTTCTGGGTTTTCTTTTACAGTGCCTTCTGTTTCCTGCAAGCCGGCTTCATGCGTGAGCAGGTGTGTAAGTACATGTGCCCATATGCACGCTTTCAGAGTGTCATGTTTGACCCGGATACACTGATCGTGACCTACGACGAAGCGCGTGGCGAACCCCGTGGTGCACGTCGTAAGACCGATGATCTCAAGGCCAAAGGTCTGGGCGATTGCGTGGACTGTAAAGTCTGTGTGCAGGTCTGCCCGACGGGGATTGATATCCGCAACGGCTTGCAATACGAATGTATCGGTTGTGGTTTGTGCATCGATGCCTGTAACGAGATTATGGTCAAGATGGACTACAAGCCAGGCCTGATTCGTTATGACACCGAAAACTCGATCGACAAAAACTACACCTCAAAGCAAATGCTTCGTCACATCATGCGTCCGCGCATCATGTTGTACACGGGGATTTTGCTGATCATCTCGGCCATCTTTGCTTACTCCTTAAGCACACGCATTCCTTTGCGTGTTGATGTGCTACGAGACCGGGGTGTTATGACGCGTGAAGTCGGTGATGGTCAGACTGAAAACGTCTACCTGCTGCACATCATGAACATGCAAGACAGCGCACGTACCTTTACGGTTAAGCCGGAAGGCATGGCTGGCATTCGTATGGATGGTCAGGACACGTTCAAGGTGGAGCCATTGGGTAACCTGACACAGCCTATCAATGTGCGCGTTTCAGCGGATGAGGGTAAACCGGGTGCCAACCAGATCAATTTTGTGATCGTGGATACCGAAAATCCTGCGATTCGCTTGGATGAGAAATCCACCTTCATTCAGCCTAATTAAGCGCTAACACTATGTCTGATTCAACACCGTGGTACAAACATCGCTGGCCCTGGATACTTATGGCAGGGCCGTCGATTGTCATCGTTGCTGGTTTTATTACCGCCTGGCTTGCGATAGTCAGTAATGATGGGTTGGTTGATGACAACTACTACAAAGTAGGGCTTTCGGTGAACCAGCAGCTCAAGCAGAAACAGCTCGCGGCTGAGCTGAATCTTAAAGCGGCGCTGAGTGTTGCAGACAACGGTGAAAGTGTGCAACTCGTCCTTTCAGGATTGCCCAAGGAGGCGTTGCCCGACAACCTACAGTTGCGGCTTGTGCATCCAACGCGAAAAGGCGAGGATCAAACCATTAACCTCATTCGCACAGGCACGCTTTTTAAAGGACCGCTCACGGCGAATCCCGGAACAGGCCGCTGGAATGTGGTGATTGAAGATCCTCTGGCGGGTTGGCGCATGGATGGTGTTTGGAATATCAAAAGTAAAGAAGGCGTTACGATTTTTGCACGACCCCAATAATTTTGTTACGTTGAAAGAGAGGAGCTCATCATGGCTTGGAAAGAACTATTTACCACCGATGTCGGTTTAGGTAGCTTGGCAGTCATCGTTTTTGTGATCGGCATGTCGATTTTTTTCGGTCGCATGTTTAACAAAAAGATGAACGAGAAACCTACCGAAGAATAAGTCGGTTTCGACAATCGCAAAAAGCCCGGTGTATTACCGGGTTTTTTGTTGGTAATCATGTTGGATGAATGATTAATGTCCTGCCACGCAGATTTCTCTGCGCACAAAAAGCCCGGTGTCTTACCGGGTTTTTTGTTGGTAATCATGTTGGATGAATGATTAATGTCCTGCCACGCAGATTTCTCTGCGATATATCGCGAATACTGTTTTCCAAATCAGGACGATGATCAGTGCGTTTAAAATCGTTATGAGCAGGTAGCCTAGGTAAAGATAGAAAACATTACCCGTCTGCTTCGTCATCAATAAACTTGCAATGGTCATTGCCGCAAGAGGGAACGAGTATGCCCACCATGACAGAAAAAATTTGATACGCCGAAAGTGGTTAATTTGGCTAAACAACAGCAGAGTGAATACTAAGCCAACTGAAAACATAAAATGAGTAAAAGCGTCAACATGACCTATTAGCGTTACCCAGGCAATAGTGCCAACAGCAGGGGGTGCGATAAATATGAATAAAGTTGGAAGCAACCGTTCTGGCAGCGCAGTGTGAAATACCAATCGATAGAAAATGATCGAGGTCAGTATTGGCCAGAAAAAGAGTCCCATGCTGAAGAAAAGCCACGATATCTCAATAGGTGCATGATGAACGCCGGCAATTGGCACGATCATGTTCCCTACAACCGGAATAAACCATGCGGGGTTGAGATGGGTAATTTCGTAACGATCATGGTGCATCCATGATGAGAGTACATACAGCGTCAATATCAGTTGAAGTGAAGCGCCAACAACCCAAAGTATTAACGAAAGATCGGGATCGCGTTGCAGATAGGCCGCAGAGAGCAAAAGAAGACTAATCGATATCGTCGGAAAGAATGCATGTTTTACCGGGTGCTTTAATTCTTCGATCACCTCAGCACGGTACTTGATGAGCTTCCGTGTATAAATGATCAGAAGTACCAGAAACAATAGAGTGGTTATGCCCAGTAAAATCGAGCTCAGGCAAAATCCGCTATTAAAAAAATGTTCAGCCCGAGCTATTAAAAAAATGTTCAGCCCGATTCCATGCAATAGATAAGCCGCACATTCCCATGACAGTAGAGAACCAAGAGACAGGAAAGTTTTTAAGCCGTGATTCAGCAGTATTCATTATGAATTTTTTTATTTAGACGAATCATGCCGGTATCGGCATGTTTGGTATTTCTTAGTGGTAATTCGGTATAGACCAGACAAGAGCCGCAATTTGCGGCTCTTGTAGCAAGTGCTTAGCTCAAAATTTCTTCAATCGTAATGTAGTCCCCCACACGACCTGTCATTTTTTCAGCATCTGTATTTACAGGGAGTGTCTTTTTGCCCGGGCGCCAGCCAGCAGGACAAACTTCACCCGTTTTTGTGGCGTATTGCCAAGCTTCAACTTGACGAATGAACTCATTAACATTTCGGCCGACTGAATCAGCTTGCACCTCTTGAGCAACGCAAACTCCATCCGGGTTGAACAAGAAGCGGCCACGAAGCGCAACACCTTCTTCCTCAATGAGTACGCCAAACTTTGCGCTCACTTCTTTGGTAGTGTCGGCTCCAATAGTCAACTGCAACCCCTTTAGGATCGGTTCGGTCTCAACGAAACGCTTGTGAGAGAATTTTGAGTCAACTGAAACGGCCAGGATTTCAACGCCCATTTTTTGAAATTCATCGTATTTAGCATTCATTGCGGCAATTTCAGTGGGGCAGACAAATGTAAAGTCAGCAGGGTAGAAACAGATGACAGCCCATTTGCCCTTGTAATCGTCACTAGACACATGGGTGTAGTGACCTGTTTTAGCATCGTATGCATCGATTGAAAACTCTGGCATTTCACGACGTACCATTGTTGAGCCCATGATTCTTTTCTCCATTGAAGGTGGTGTGAGGACTTGCTCGCCAGATTGATTGGCACTCTTTCGAGGTTTGATTTTTGTATCGCAACTCATACAGACCTTTCTGTCCGGTCAATCAGTTAAAAGAAAAACAATTACAGACTCAATATAGTGAACGCGTGTAGTTGTCACAAGTGATTTATCACTATGATGTCAATAGTGCTTGGCTATGTCTGTACATACGATTACTCAATTGCATTGTTTAGTGTTAAGCGGTGCGCTCTCCTTGATAGTCATTTGTGAATTCACTATCCTCTGTATAAATGCACATACATGAGGACCTAAAATATTCATTGCGGGTCGAAGATCGTGACCCACATTAGGTACGATAAAAGTTTGAACGTCTGGTGGTGCAGCTTGCATAATGCGTTGTGCATCTGTTACCGGCACTTCCATGTCATCTTCACCATGCACCAGCATGACAGGGCAACGACAATTCTGAATTGTATTAATAGGCGCAATGTCATCAAACTTTGCGCCGATGATTGATTGCACCTCATTAACAATCCAAGGTAAAAGTTTTTGACTGGGTAACCAGAGATCTTTTACGTAGCGCTTCATCATCTCTTGTGGGTGTGCAAAGGCACTCAGGCTGACCACGCCAGCCCATTCGGTCCGCGTTGCACTCAATAGAACAGCACCCGCACCGACAGAGTGACCGATTGCGATGACATTCCTGTGATCCACTTGAGCTTGTGATAAAACCCAGTTCCTGGCCGATTCAAGGTCTTCTGCAAAGCGCGGCATAGATGTAAAGTCGGCATCCGAACTGGCGCCGTGGCAGCGAGCATCCAAGAACAAGGCATGAAGACCAAGATTGTGAATCCAGGGTGCAATACTAAGCATCTGCCCCGCGTTTGACCCCCAACCATGCAAAACAATTACAGTCGGCGCGCTATGATTTTCAGAGTGTAGGGTTGCAGGAATCCACCAAGCAAATAAGTGATCGTTAGCTGCGATTGATATCGACACTTTTGTTGCGCTTAAAGCAAAGTGTTCAGGCGATATCTCATGCTTAAGCCGGCGCGCCCGAAAACATCGAATAAGAAGCTTTTGCCAGACTTTGTTTATCGTCATTTAATGATCGGTCTTGTGCTCAATATTTGAGTTGGGTGCAGCGTGCTTTTGCTGCACCTTATTTCCTAACAAAACAAACATAAAGCCACTGCTCGTGCCAAAAAATTGACGTTAGTTCAAGCTATTTGGTAGCTGTGAAATCGTGGACAACCATTAAGCCCTTTTGGCATATGCGTTACAGTAGGCATCAGGGCTGATCTCTGTGTCTCCAGGAAGCATTCGGCAACCCCCGAGTGCTTTTGCGTTTGCACCTGGAATGAAGTGTGAACAGTTGCTACATTTCTTATCGCCCGAAGGTGTATTTTGATACTTCAGCGCATTACGCATGTTTGCGTTTTGACCTGCTAATGCAGTTTTTACATTTTATCGCCCGAAGGTGTATTTTGATACTTCAGCGCATTACGCATGTTTGCGTTTTGACCTGCTAATGCAGTTTTTACATTAGTCAGAAGTGGAAAAACCGCTGCCATGCTGGCTAGGCTGATAAAGCGGCGTCGATTGATGATAATTTTTTTCATATAAAGTCCGGTTGTAGTTATGGAAAAACTTTTTATAAACGACTAAATTAGATAACACCAGAATTAGGTGCTATTCGAAATACATTTTTTGCTTGTTAAGCTTGTAGCCCCAGGGAAGGCCGGAGTTTTTCCATCCGTTGACCAAGCGCCAATTCTTCTTAGGGCCTTCTTTGACGGTATCGCCCTCAAAGCCATCAGTAACGACGTAGACTTGTTTAAAGCCTTTGCCATCTAGAGCCTTGGCGCTTGGTGCACCACGCTCTCCGCCTGATCGACACATTAGGATGATTTTGTCATCCTTGGTGAGACCGCGATCATTAAGGGCTTTGACGATATCTGATTCAAAGTCCTTGTTAGGTTCCATCGCATACACACTCTTCTTCTCATTCCATTTAGTTGGATTACTAATGAGGAAGGGGATGTTAATGTCTACAGTATCTGTAAAGCCTGTGAACATAATTTCTATGGGGTCACGGACGTCAACGAAAAGAATCTTTTTGCCTTCTGTTCCGGTCTTTAGCTCGAAAGCCTCACGTGAATCGACATAAAGTCCCCAAGATGTTTGACGATCAGGGCTTTCTGGAATTGGTGCTGCACTGGCTTGAAGAGATATCCCAAATAGGAACGCTGTGATAACTAATTTGCGAACAAGCATGTATCGGTCCTTAATGATGAATGGGTTGCGATATCTGGATTAGAAGCTGATAACTTTACGGTTCGGTTCCATCAGTTGCTTAGCCATTTCGTCAGGCTTAGCTGGCTTCACGTTGTCTTTCAAACTGTCTGGGGTGTTCCCGCTATTGGGCAGATAGAGTGCGCAAACAAAAACTTTGGCACCCTTTTTGATGGCGCCATCCATCATTTGGCCCGGAGTTGCATTCGCTGGTTTCAGTGTTTTGCCGCTATTTGCCTTCAACGCCAGGTCACCTGCTTTATCACAGAGAAGAATGTTAACGGAGTCGCCTTGTTCCAGCATTTTATTTGCAAGAACCATCGTCATTCCTTGTGTCATTGTGCTGTCTGAGTTCACAATGAGCGTAACGTTTGAATTATCAGCATGTGCAGCGAATGCGCCAAACGCCAGTGTTGCAGCAATTAGTTTTTTTTTCATGAGGAGCTCCTTGGTTAAAATGAAGGTCTGAGGTTAAAAAGCGTACAGGTTGACAACTGAAACAGTGAAAGTAATGAGACAAGCCGGTCCAGAAAAAATAATAGCCAACAGCCGTGTCTTAGGAATAAAGCCAACACCGCGAATAAATCCTGCTGTCATTGACCAGAAAAACAAATAGGCAGATATACGATCTACATCACCAGTAGGTTTAACTAGAAATCCAGGATAAATACTCAGGGCAATCATGATCCCAACAGCGCAGATTAAAGGAATCCATGAAACTTGGGCCGTTACCGGATTTGCTGGCAGGCTATTCACGATGCTTGTTGTTTTCGGGTGATGGTTCCGGTTTTAATAAGGCCATCTTTCGCGCTTCGGCATTTTCCATCCATAGTGCGTTAAGTATGGCTAAAAATATCGCAAACCCAACACCTAATACCCAAGTGAAGTACCACATACAGAATTCCTTTCAAATTAGTGTTTGATGCACGAGTTTGCAAGATAGTTAAGCAAGGCAACATCAGGCTGAGTATCTGAAGTCAGATAGGCAGAAACGCCAGCTTTTGATAGCTTTGCTTTTAAAGAATCGCCTAGATTTGCAGTGATTAGTACACTAATGCCTTCTAATTTTTTCGGTAAACCATTGCTCATCGTGTGCAGCGTTTCATCAAGATCGAGTTCGACAAACTGCTTGTCTATTTCATCGCAGATATTTGATAACTCATAAACCCAGAATTTACGACAACGTCCTGCGTGCGCTGTAACGCTTTTGATGGTTTGACTAGTGATAGCAATTTTCATGGTTTTGTATCAGTAAGCAGAATGGTCGTTTTCACGGATGTATGCGAGAGTGACTTTGCCGGCCATAACCTTGTACGCCCAGCTGGTATAAATAATGATGATTGGCATAAAAATCAGCGTTGCCACAAGCATAATTCCAAGGGTTAGGTGGCTTGAGACGCTATCCCAAACAGTCAGGCTGGATCCAAAATCAGTAGAAGAGGGCATGATGAATGGGAACATTGATACGCCTGCAGTACCAATGACGCCGATTATCGTTATTGAAGATGCGATGAAACCAAGTAAGGTTTTCCCACGGCTTACTAACAACATCGCGGTCGGTGCCATGACATACACGAGTAGTGGTAGCAACGTAGTAAGAGGGTACCGTTGATAGTTTTGTAACCAGGCGCCAGTTTCCCGAATCACACTTTTTCCCAGGGGGTTCGGAAGTGCGTTTGGGGAGACAGCTGTTTCGATGACGTAACCCGGAATGGATTGCCAGAGCCATATGCCTGCAAGACTAAAGGTGACGATAAGTAGTGTTCCGAATATGTATGATGCGTTGCGGGAGCGGGCGCCTATAGCGCCTTCGGTTCTGTGTGCGAGATAAACAGCACCGTGGAAAGTAATCATGGTCGTTGATACGAGACCGCATAGCAAAGCAAACGGATTTAACAACGCCCAAAAACTTCCGGTGTAATAGGAGGCCAGGTTGTTGTCGAAATGGAACGGCACGCCTTGAAGCAAGTTGCCAAAGGCAACCCCAAAAATCAGAGGCGGTATTGCACCGCCTACAAATAGGCCCCAGTCCCAAGTCTTACGCCACACTGGATTGTCGATCTTGCTTCTATAATCGAACCCAACTGGGCGGAAAAAGAGGGCCCAGAGCACAGCCAGCATTGCCCAATAAAATCCCGAGAAAGCTGTCGCATAGACTAACGGCCAGGCAGCAAAAATTGCACCCCCTCCAGTAATAAACCAGACTTGATTGCCGTCCCAGTGGGGCCCCACTGTATTAATGACCACCCGACGCTCATTGTCTGTTTTTCCGACGAAGGGTAGGAGCGTTCCAACACCCATGTCATGCCCATCCATAATGGCGAAACCAATGAGCAATACCCCGACGAGTAGCCACCAAATTACTTTCAGTGTTGCATAATCAAACATCCTGTGACCTCTTAAGCATGTGGTGAATGAGCGACTTCATTGTCATAACGGCCTGTGCCCAAGCTACCGGGACCTTGCCGTGCAAAACGCACCATCAGATACATTTCGACTACGAGAAGCAACGTATAGAAGCCAATGAAGCCGGCTAAAGAACCATAGAGACTTTCGATACTAAGAGTTGAAACGGAAAGATGTGTAGGTAAGACACCATAAATCGTCCAGGGCTGACGGCCATATTCAGCAACAAACCAACCAAGTTCAGCAGCAATCCATGGGGCAGGCAAAAACCACAGCGCCCATCGAAGAAGCCAAGGCTTTTCTGCGAAATTTCCTTTTACCGAATACCAGGCAGCTAATACAAACAAAGCGAGCATTGCAAAGCCTAGTCCCACCATAATTCGGAATGACCAGAACATTGGCGCTACTTTAGGAATGGTGTCCCTAGCGGCTTGATCGATCATTTCAGGGGTTACATCCGACATGCTGACCACGTACTTTCGCAGCAACAAGCCAAAGCCAAGATCGGCTTTATGCGCTTCAAATGTTTTTTTGACTTCAGGGCTTGTGTCATTCTTGCGCAAAGCGTCAAGCGCTGTTACGGCCTTGATGCCAGAAACGACACGCGCCCGATTATTGGCAATAATCTCCTTGATCCCGGGTATTTCTTTATCCAGTGATCGAGTACCAATCAGCCCCATGACATAAGGAATCTCAAGCGCATAGGTGTTGCGCATTTCCTTTTCATTAGGAAATGCGATTAAGTTAAAACCAGCTGGCGCATGCTCCGTTTCCCACATGGCTTCCATAGCAGCAAGCTTTGTTTTCTGTGCTTCGCCGACTGTGTACCCTGATTCATCCCCGAGTACGATAGTGGATAAAATTGAGGCTAATCCAAATGCGGCAGCAATGCTAAAGCTCCGTCGGGCAAACTCTACATTGCGTTTTTTTAGCAAGTACCAAGAAGAAATGGCGAGCACAAACATCGAGCCTGTTACGTAACCGGCGGAAACCGTGTGCACAAACTTCGCCTGAGCATCCGGGTTAAATAGTACAGCGGCAAAATCAACCATCTCCATGCGCATCGTTATATAGCTGAATTCCGCACCTACCGGGTTTTGCATCCACCCATTGGCGATCAAAATCCACAGTGCCGATAAATTCGTACCAATGGCCATCAATGTCGTAACCAGAAGATGTTGCTGGCGTGACAGACGATCCCAGCCAAAGAAAAATAGACCAATAAAAGTAGACTCAAGGAAGAAAGCCATTAAACCTTCTATGGCGAGTGGTGCGCCGAAAATGTCGCCAACATAGTGGGAGTAATAAGCCCAATTGGTCCCAAACTGGAACTCCATAGTGATGCCGGTAGTGACCCCTAAAGCAAAGTTGATTCCAAATAACTTTCCCCAGAATCGGGTCATGTCTTTGTAAATGGTCTTGCCAGTCATCACATAAACGCTTTCCATGATGACGAGAATCCATGTCATGCCCAGCGTTAATGGGACAAAGAGGAAGTGGTAAAGCGCAGTTGCAGCAAACTGCAAGCGGGAAAGATCAACTAGTTGTTCAGAAATCACTCTTTATCTCCGGACTGAATCGGTTGGGAACCAGCGACTACCTGGCTCCCTACAACTGCAGGGTCTACTGTGACCCGCTGTTCACTGAAGAAAACCCACCAAATCATGGACAGAAGCGCAAGTTTCGCGATGACGAGCAATATCAGTTCGTTTCGTAGCTTGATGTCCTGATTTGTTGAGGCTTTGTTCATGCCGTTTATAGTGCAAACTCCGTGCCAAATGTCGCATGTTGCAACTTGCTGTTTAGAAACGGAATTTTCTATAGACGCTCAATCGATAGCGTGTTCTAATCTTAAAGTTCCTGCCAATTGGCAGATAATGGCAGAAAAACTATGGCGTTAGACAACCCTCCCGAATTGCTGATTCAACTGGTTGCCAGTCTCAATGAGCCGCATGTATTGATTGATCAAAGCTACGTGATCCGCTTTGCTAACGATGCTTACCTGCAGCTTCATAATCACAGTGGGATAGATAGCGTCGTGGGCCAGACCTGTTATGCGGTATCTCATGGTTATTCACTGCCATGCGACCAGTCGGGGGAGAGTTGTCCGCTATCAATGAGTCGTGAATCAGGAACGCGAGAACGCGTCGTTCACATTCATCGCCGTGCCGAGAATGATCTGTACGAATCAATCGATTTAACGCCGCTCAAAAATAAGCGTGGTGATATCGTATTTTTCCTTGAACGACTTCAGCCTCTGCAGCACTTTAGTCCCAACAGCCAACGTGAAGGTTTGACCGGTCGCTCACCGATGTTTCTCAAGATGTTGGACCATCTTCACCGCGTTGCGCCTACCGACACAACGGTTTTGATAGAAGGTGAATCTGGAACGGGTAAGGAGCTAGTTGCTCGGGCAATCCATGATTCAAGTAAGCGCTCTTTAAAACCATTTATAACCGTTGATTGCACTGGATTACCAGAAGCGCTTATAGAGTCCGAGCTGTTCGGCCATGAGAAAGGGGCGTTTACAGGTGCATATGCCTTAAAACGGGGTCTGGTTGAGGAAGCTGATGGCGGCACATTGTTTTTAGATGAGATTGGCGATATACCGATCGGCCTACAGGCTAAACTACTTCGCTTTCTAGAATCTGGCACGTATAGGCGTGTGGGCTCTAACCAGTTAAGACATGCCAATGTAAGGTTGTTGTCTGCAACACATCGTCCATTGAAAAAGCTGGTTGAAAATGGTGAATTCCGCAACGATCTATATTATCGAATCAGTACGTTTCCACTTTCTGTACCAAGCCTAAGAGAAAGGCGTGATGATCTCCCAGTGCTAATCACCTCGTTGTTGAGAAGAATTGAAAGTGGGATTACTTACAGGGTGAGTGATCAAGCCTTGAAGTTGCTAAATGCCTACAGTTTTCCAGGCAACATACGTGAACTGAAAAACATCCTTGAACGTAGT
>Ga0181556_1003628_pt1 | contig 13125 bp, 10 predicted proteins | sample 011ome_14_FD_148651 | JGI IMG/M metagenome (GOLD analysis project Ga0181556, IMG submission 148651) | Coastal salt marsh microbial communities from the Groves Creek Marsh, Skidaway Island, Georgia - 011505AT metaG (spades assembly) | ecosystem: Environmental > Aquatic > Marine > Intertidal zone... | reverse complement strand
CTCCATGGGCTCCTGTCCTCAACGATTTACAGCCGCGGTGAGACGACGCCGTCGTCTGTTGTGTTTGAAACAACGCTGACCGAGTCGGAGGGGTATCCCTTTCGCCTGGAGGTCGCCATCCACTATGCGCTGGGGGATAAGGGTCTAGCGGTCACCTACCGGGTAACCAACCGGAGTGATCGGCTAGCACCATTCGCGGCGGGAGCCCACCCCTTCCTCCGAGCGGGGCAGCTCTCAGTATCAAACATGAGGTTGACCTCTCCGGTTGAGAGCTATCTGGTTTCCGATGACAACCTGATCCCCGTGGAGGAGATTGCCCTTGGGCTAGGCGATCCAGTGAACCTTTCTGACGGGGTCGCACTCTCCGAAGTATCCCTGGATACGGCATTTCGGGTTTCACCGAGCCCTGAGGGAATCACTACCCGCCTGAGTTCACCTGATGGGGCCATCACGGAGCTGTGGCAGGACCCCTCCTGGCGGTGGGTTCAGGTTTTCCTGACCGACCGCTTCCCCACCTCAGAGGGTGAGGTCTGGGCTCTTGCTGTGGAGCCCATGACAGCGCCGCCGAATGCGTTAGCAACCGGTCAGGACCTCATCTCTTTGGCTCCTGGGGAGGAGTGGAGCGCATCGTGGGGAATCAGAGGCGAGCGCCTCTCACCGTAGCCTCCTGGCGTTGTTGCCTCTAGGTGCTTTTCAGTAGTGTTAGCGATAACACAGCGCCCTCTCGGGGCGAGAAACGCGGGGTAACCATGGCACACACGTCGCCGACCATCTGGTTTTTGACCGGAAGCCAATCCCTCTATGGTGAGGAAACACTGCGCCAGGTTGCTGAACAATCTCGTGCCGTGATGGAAGATCTCTCCTCTGGATATACAGGGCCCGCCAGCCTCGAATGGAAGCCCGTGGTGCTCGACGCCGATTCCATTAGGCGCGTGATGATGGAGGCGAGTGCTGATGATTCCTGCATCGGCGTGATTACCTGGATGCACACGTTTTCTCCCGCAAAAATGTGGATTGCAGGGCTCGAGGCACTGCGCAAGCCATTGCTGCACCTGCACACTCAGGCAAACCAAGCCTTGCCGTGGGCGTCCATTGACATGGACTTTATGAATCTCAATCAGGCTGCCCACGGTGACCGCGAGTACGCACACATCCTGACCAGGATGGCGAAGGCGCGCAAGATTGTCGTCGGGCACCCCGGTGACCCGATTGTTCAATCCAGGGTGAGTGATTGGGCGTTTGCAGCACACGGTTGGATGACGTCTCAGACCCTCAAATTGGCACGCTTTGGCGACAACATGAGATATGTCGCTGTCACCGATGGTGACAAGGTCTCGGCTCAGACCCATTTCGGTCTGTCGGTGGAGAGTCTCGGCGTCAATGCACTCGTGGACGAGGTGGCGACGGTCTCTGATGCTGAGGGAGAAAAACTTGCTACTGATTACGAAGCCCTCTACGACGTTGCCCCTGAGCTCCAGGCGGGCGGGGAGCGGCGCGAGTCGCTGGTGTATGGGGCAAAGATTGAGATCGCGCTTCGGAGGATCCTGGAATCCGGTGGCTATCGCGCTTTTACCTCCAACTTCGAGGACCTCGGTGCCCTGCGGCAACTTCCTGGGCTCGCTGTTCAGCGGTTGATGGCCGATGGCTACGGCTTCGGGGGAGAGGGTGACTGGAAGACCTCAGCGCTGTTGGCGATTATGAAGTCCATGGCTCCTGCTGGCGGGGCGACCTCGTTTATGGAGGATTACACGTATCACTTTGGGCCAGGAACCCCGAAGGTTCTGGGGGCCCACATGCTCGAAGTCTGCCCCAGCCTGACTGCAGGTACTCCTCGGATCGAGGTCCATCCTTTGGGTATTGGCGGTAAGGAAGACCCCGTCCGAATGGTCTTCACTGCTGACCCTGCCGAGGCTCGCGTGGTGTGTTTGGTGGATCTGGGAGATCGTTTCCGATTGGTCTCCAATGAAGTCACCATCGTCGAGCCCACCGAGGACTTGCCAAAATTGCCGGTGGCTCGTGCGGTGTGGGAACCGCGCCCTTCTTTGGCCCAGTCTGCGGAGTCCTGGATGTTGGCGGGTGGTTCTCATCACACGGTCTTGAGCGCGGCTGTCTCGAGAGAGACCCTCGAGGACTTCGCACGGATCTCGGGAACTGAACTGGTCACCATTGATGCCGACACGACCGGTTCGCGGTTTGCTCAGGAGTTGACCTGGAGTGACGCTTACTATCGAGGTAGCGCGAGGCGCTAGTGACGTGAAAAGGGGAGAGCCAGTGGCGGACGATACGACATTGCGGTGGACTCTGCGAGGACCTGCAGTCGAATCACCTGGCCCGAGTTGGGCTGTCTTGGTCCTTGCTTTCCTGATTGGTTTTGAAACCCTGGTCGAGCGCGGTGACACTTATCCCATTTACCTGAGTGCCGCTGTCCTACTCTCTGCAGGCTGGTTGGTCTATTCCGGCATCAAGAAAAAGGCATTGCTTGCTTTTGGGGCGATACCGATTGCTGCGCTGTGGGTAAATTCCCTCGTTGGGGGGACGTTGTTTGTCGACAATCTGGTCTTCTTCTTTGTCGCTCACTCCCTCTATGCTCTCTATCTTGCGGTCGCGGGATACACCTTTATGGCCTACCCGCGGAAGAAGCGATGAGCGATTTTTTTGTAGGCTTTCGCCCTTCCCCCAGGCGTCCAGAGGGGTTGATTCCCTTTCGCGCGGAGCACACGATCGCCTGGCCCGAGTCTCCCGGTGCTGTATTCAATTTCTTGACTCAGCGCCATTTCGTTGAGTCGTGGCTTGCGCCCACCACACGGTTTGATTCTCGCCAGGGGGGAAAGCTTGGGTTCGTCAGCACTGACGGTGAAGAGTTTGGGGGAACCTATTCGAGAATCACGATAGGACGCACCGTCGTGCTGCAAACTGAGCTGCACGGTGAGCTGGATTTCTCACTCCGTGAGGTGGGCGAGTTTGGCGAGGTTGCTCTCGTGGCTAGTCGTTTGGGTAAGCCCGAGGAGGAAGCCTCGTGGCGCTCTCGTATCGAGGCCTTGGTCGGAGCTCTGGAGGCACTTCGATCATGACCACTCTCGATCGTCAGCCCAATATGTATGACGTCGCGAAGCTCGCGAAGGTGTCCCATCAGACGGTCTCTCGGGTCGTTAACAACTATCCGAGCTTGCGCCCAGAGACCCGCGCCCGTGTCGAGCGAGCGATGGAAGAGCTTGGCTATCGGCCCAACCAGGCGGCAAGGGCGCTGGTCACTCAGCGCAGCCGCATGGTGGGAATTCTTGCCTCCGATTTGTCACTGTATGGACCCTCAGGGATGCTCCAGGCGATGGAGTTTATGGCTCGCCAGAATGATCACATTGCGGTCTCCTGTTCGGTCGACCCAGAGTCTGAGTCGTCCGTAGCGGAGGGAATCGAACATCTGGCAAGCCTGGGGATCGATGGTCTGATTGTGCTGGTACCGCAGACCAAGGCGGTGGCTGCTGCCCGGATGAAACTAGGAAATGTCCCGGTTGTCACCGTCGATAGCATGTATCGCCTGGACGAGCTGTCTGTTTCGGTCGACAACTTTGGCGGTGGACAAACTGCCACAGAGCACCTGTTATCTCTCGGTCACACCGGGATTCTGCACATCAGTGGCCCCAAGTCCTGGTTTGAGGCCACCGCCCGGTCTTCTGGGTATGCAGCAGCGATGCTCGCAGCCGGCTTCCAGCCCTCTATTGTCGATGGTGATTGGAGCGCTGACACGGGATACTCGATTGCCTTGGAGATGAGCTTTGCCAAGCGCGGAGTGACCGCCGTGTTCGCGGCCAATGATTACAGTGCTCTCGGCGTGTTGAAGGCCGCGCACCAACGAGGAATTCGAGTTCCCGAGGACCTGAGCGTCGTGGGCTTTGACGATGTCCCGGAAAGCGGCTATTTCCTCCCGTCGCTGACGACTATGAGACAAGACTTCGCCGAATTAGGTCGCCAAGCGCTCAGTTTGCTCCTGGCGCAGCTCGATGGGGTGCCCGAGTCTCACTCCAAGCCCATCGTGCCGACCCTCGTCATTCGAGATTCGAGTGCACCTGCTCCGTAGGGAGCGCAGACAAGTTGATAAGGGCATTTTGTTATCGCTAACATATGCCCACCGAGAGAATAGTTAGGTAGCCCATGGCATCGAAGTCTTCTGAGCACTATGTGATCGGTGTCGACTTCGGAACGCTCTCGGGCCGGGCCGTAGTCGTTCGGGCCCGTGACGGCGCGGAACTGGGTTCCAGCGTTCATGAGTATGAGAGCGCCGTCATGGATAAGAGGCTCCACTCGAGCGGTAAAGCGCTGCCGGCAGACTGGGCTCTTCAGGATCCACAGGACTATGTGTCCGTGCTGAAACACGCAGTCCCTGGCGCCGTGAAGGCCGCAGGTATCTCCCCTTCCGATGTCGTCGGGATTGCGACTGATTTCACGGCCTGCACGATGGTGCCAGTCCTTGCTGACGGAACCCCACTATCCAGCCTTGAGGACTTCAGGGATCGACCCCACGCGTGGGTCAAGCTGTGGAAACACCACGCTGCTCAACCTCACGCTGACCGAATTAATGAGGCCGCGAGAAGTCGCGGTGAAACCTGGCTTGCTCGCTATGGGGGGCAGATTTCTTCCGAGTGGGAATTGGCCAAAGGCCTCCAAATTCTGGAAGAGGATCCCGAGATTTATCACGCCATGGACAAGTTTGTGGAGGCTGCCGACTGGATTGTCTGGCAACTCTGTGGAGAGTATGTGCGCAACGCCTGCACCGCCGGATACAAGGGCAACCTCCAAGACGGCGCTTACCCCAGCCGGGACTACTTTTCGGCGCTCAACCCTGATTTTGCTGGCTTTGCTGATGACAAAATCATGCATCCGATTGGCGAATTGGGATCCAGGGCTGGTGGTCTCACTGCCGAGGCAGCAGCCTGGACTGGTTTGCCCGAGGGAATTGCTGTCGCGGTCGGAAACGTTGACGCTCACGTCACCGCCCCTGCGGCGCAGGCCACGAAGCCAGGGCAAATGGTGGCCATTATGGGCACCTCGACCTGCCACGTGATGAATGGGGAGGCCTTGGCCGAGGTTCCAGGGATGTGTGGTGTGGTCGATGGAGGCATCATCTCTGGCTACTACGGCTACGAGGCTGGCCAGTCTGGTGTGGGCGACATCTTTGCCTGGTATGTCAACAACCAGGTCCCAGGTTCATACTTCGAGGACGCCAGTAAAGCAGGCGTCGGAATTCACGAACACCTCACCAACCTTGCCTCGAAACAGGCAGTGGGAGAGCACGGTCTCATCGCGCTGGATTGGCACTCCGGGAATCGGTCGGTGCTGGTCGACCACGAGCTTTCAGGTGTCATCGTCGGGCAGACTTTGTCGACGACCGCAGAGGAGGGCTATCGAGCACTTCTCGAGTCAACAGCTTTTGGTACCCGAATGATTGTCGAAACATTCCGCGATGCGGGTGTGCCGGTCACCGAGTTCATTGTGGCGGGCGGTCTGTTGACCAATTCGTTCCTCATGCAGGTCTATTCCAATGTCACGCGCTTGCCCTTGAGCGTGATCGATTCTGACCAGGGACCGGCCTTGGGCTCTGCAATCCACGCAGCTGTTGCCGCCGGGCTCTATGGCAGCGTCGGTGAGGCCTCAGAGGCCATGGGGCGCGTCAAGAGAGCTGTCTATACGCCAAACGAGGAAGCGTCGAAGGCGTATGACGAGCTCTATGCCGACTACGTTCGCTTGCACGACTATTTTGGTCGAGGCTCCAACGACGTGATGAAGAGACTCAAAGCCAGGCGCCGAGAGCTGGTGGGTCATGAGTAACCCCTCGGCAGCCCAGGCCAGAGCGGATTTGGTGACGCTGCACCGGGACCTATTGGCAGCGGGGCTTGTGGTGTGGACCGGTGGGAACATTTCTGCCCGAGTCGATGAAGGGTTTGTCATCAAACCCAGTGGGGTCTCGTATGCCGACCTAACTGCAGAGAGCATGGTGCTCTGTGATCTAGAGGGAAACGTGCTGGAGGGGGAACTCAGTCCTTCCAGCGACACCGCCGCCCACGCCTATGTCTATCGCCACATGTCAGAAGTGGGCGGGGTCGTGCACACCCACTCCAACTACGCGTGCGCGTTCGCCGCAGCGAGTCGTCCGATTCCCTGCGTGCTGACCGCAATTGCCGATGAGTTTGGCGGTGAGATTCCGCTTGGCCCCTTTGCCATCATCGGTGATGATTCCATTGGTCGAGGAATTGTCGAGACTCTATCCGGTCATCGCTCCCGTGCGGTGATCATGGATAAGCACGGGGTATTCACCATCGGTGCAGACCCCAGGGACGCCCTGAAGAGCGCGATTATGTGTGAAGACAACGCAAAATCCGCATGGCTGGCTGCTCAGTTGGGGCCTCTGGAGCCCATCCCTCAATCACAGGTTGATTCTTTATTCCATCGTTATCAAAACGTGTACGGACAGTTACCTCCGGAGACCGCCTAAAGGAAATTTCAATGCCACACTTAGACATAATGACGACAAATGTGAGCGCTCACTTTTGTCGATCGACCCCTTCGATTTCGTCGCAGCAGCACCACGCTGTGTGCGTCGGGAAATGGGTTCGCGAGATGGATACGCAAACTCACTAACACCCGCGGCTGGTCCGGCCGCAATAAGAAAGGAATACCCTTGTTCAAGAAACTGATGGGACTGGTCGCGCTGAGTTCAGCCGCTGCCCTCGTCCTTGCAGGTTGTGCAGCGGGAACCACCGAATCAACGACCACGACCGAGTCGGCTGACGACACGACCGCGGCAGTTGCAGGTGGCCTCATCGGCGTTTCGATGCCGACCCAGTCCTCAACCCGTTGGATTTCCGACGGCGAGAACATCAAGAGCCTCATGGAAGCCGAAGGCTTCGATGTTGATCTTCAGTACGCAGAGGACGACATTCCCACCCAGGTTGCTCAGCTCGAGGCAATGCTAACCAAGGGCGCTAAGGCCTTGATTATTGCTGCTATCGATGGCACCCAGCTCACCGACATCCTGCAGGCCGCTGCAGACGCCGGCGTTCCTGTAATTGCCTACGACCGCCTAATCCGTGACAGCGAGAACGTTGACTACTACGCCACCTTCGATAACTTCCAGGTTGGTGTCCAGCAGGCTACGTCGATGCTCGTCGGAATGGGCGTGTATGCCTCTGAGGACTCCACCTCTGCTGACGGCGAGAACGCTGCCGGCCCATGGAACGTGGAGCTCTTTGCTGGATCTCCTGACGACAACAACGCCACATTCTTCTTCAACGGAGCAATGAGCGTTCTTCAGCCCTTGATTGACTCGGGTGTGCTGGTAGTGAAGTCAGGTCAGACCGACTTTGAGCAGGTTGCAATCCTTCGTTGGGATGGCGCCGTTGCTCAGAAGCGTATGGAGGACATTCTCGTGGGTACCTACGCGAATGACACCGTTCAGGGTGTTCTCTCTCCCTACGACGGTTTGAGCCGTGGAATCATCGCCGCACTGGTTGACGGTGGCTACGCCGCTGCTGACCTCCCCGTCATCACTGGACAGGATGCAGAGGTTCTCTCTGTGAAGTCCATGCTGGCTGGCGAGCAGTACTCCACCATCTTCAAAGACACTCGTGAGCTGGCTGGCGTTGCCTCCAGCATGGCGATTGCTCTCTTGAACGGTGAGGAGCCTGAGGTGAACGACACCGAGACGTACGACAACGGCGTCAAGGTTGTTCCTTCCTTCCTCTTGACTCCGTACATCGTGACGGTGGACAACTACGAGGCTCTCTTGATTGAGTCTGGTTACATCGCCGAGGCTGACCTCGGTTAAGTAGCACCCCGGGGTTGCCCATCGCGAATTCGCGATGGGCAACCCTTACGGGGCATAATCAACACACAGTTTCACGGCGTTAGTGCGAAGGAGCATCCATGAACGACACAATCCTGGAGATGCGCTCAATCACCAAGGAGTTTCCCGGGGTCGTCGCTCTCGATAACGTCTCTCTGAACGTCTCCCGCGGCGAAATTCACGCCATCTGCGGCGAAAACGGAGCGGGTAAGTCCACGCTCATGAAAGTCCTCTCAGGGGTCTATCCCCACGGCAGCTACTCCGGTGACATTGTCTATGACGGCGAGGTGCGCGAGTTCTATAACCTCCGCGACTCCGAGGCGGAGGGCATTGTCATCATTCACCAGGAACTCGCTCTGAGTCCACACCTCTCGATTGCCGAGAACATCTTTTTGCGCAACGAGATCAAACGTTTTGGAATCATCAACTGGAATGAAACGAACCGTCGTGCCAAAGAGTTGATGAACCGCGTAGGTCTCAAAGAAAACCCCAGTACTCCCATTAAAGACATCGGGGTGGGCAAGCAACAGTTGGTCGAGATCGCGAAGGCACTCTCCAAAGAGGTGAAGTTGCTCATCCTTGATGAGCCAACAGCAGCCCTCAACGATGAAGACTCGGCGCATCTGTTGGGTCTTCTGCGCCAATTGCGCGAACAAGGCATTACCTCAATCATCATTTCTCACAAGCTCAATGAAATTGAAATAATCGCCGACACCACCACCATCATTCGAGATGGTCAAGTGGTGGAGTCTCTGGATATGGCGGGGTCCTCGGTGAGTCAGGAGCGCATCATCAAGGGAATGGTCGGCCGGGATATGGAGAATCGGTATCCCACTCGAGTTCCCGACGTCGGTGAGGAGATTCTCCGGGTCGAGAACTGGACGGCCTACCATCCCCAGGACCACTCGAGAAGGATTGTCGACGATGTCTCCATCAAGGTGCATCGAGGAGAAATCGTGGGGCTGGCCGGAATCATGGGGGCCGGGCGGACCGAATTCGCCCGCAGTCTTTTCGGACATTCCTACGGGGTCAACATCAGCGGCAAGGTATACGTGGCGGGCAAAGAAGCAAACGTTCGCACAGTCTCAGATGCCATCCGCAGCGGTATTGCCTATGCGACCGAGGATCGCAAAAGATTTGGTCTCAATCTGATTGAAGATATTAAACGCAATGTCACACTGGCATCCTTGCGGGATTTCGTGAAGGGCTTTCTCGTGAGCTCTAACGAGGAATTCCGGAAGGCGAATGAGTATCGCGAGAGCATGAACATCAAGGCGCCCTCGGTTCTTACGGTGACCAATCAGCTCTCGGGCGGTAACCAGCAAAAAGTCGTGCTCTCGAAGTGGATCAATGTCAATCCTGAGGTGCTCATTTTGGATGAGCCCACCCGCGGTATCGATGTCGGTGCAAAGTATGAGATCTATCTGATCATCCAGCGCCTGGCCAGCGAGGGCAAAGGTGTGATCGTCATTTCTTCTGAGCTTCCGGAGCTCATTGGAATCTGCGATCGTATCTACGCGATTGCAGAGGGTGCGATCGCCGGCGAAGTGACCCGTGACAATGCTGATCCTGAAACACTCATGAAGTTCATGACCGCTGAGAAAGAAGTAACCAATGTCTAGTTCTACTCAACAAAAATCCTCAATTCTTGCCTCCGCCAGGGAGCGGTTCAAGGGAGTAAACCTCCGACAAAACGGGCTCTTTGTTGCTCTCTTGGCACTGGTTGCGTTCTTCGCCTTTACGACCCCCGACGCAGCCTCACTGACGCCGGCGAACTTCTCGAACCTCGTTGTTCAAAACGGTTACATCTTGGTCTTGGCCATCGGGATGGTGATCGTGATTATCGCCGGCCATATCGATCTGTCCGTCGGCTCGGTGGCTGCTTTCATTGGCGCTGTTGCGGGAATCCTTGTGGTTCGACCGCTCGAGCAGGATGGCTGGGGATGGCTGCCAGCTCTGCCCTGGTGGGCTGGCATCATTGGGGCAATTTTCGTCGGAGCTCTGGTGGGCGCTTGGCAAGGTTTTTGGGTCGCATACGTTGGCATACCTGCGTTCATTGTGGGCTTGGCCGGCATGCTTCTCTTCCGGGGCTTGGCCCTGATGACCCTGCAGAACACCAACATCGGTCCGTTCCCCGACGAATTCCGCGCCATCGGTAATGGGTTCCTCGATAAGGAACAAGCTCTCAACGGGATGATGGGCATTCCGCCCGAACTGAACGCAACAGCGCTTGTGGTGACCGTTGTGGGAATTCTGGCGCTCTGGATTCAGCAGTTGAGACAGCGCGTGGGTCACGTCAAGTATGAGCAGGCTGTCGAGCCGATTACCTGGTTCTATGCCAAGAATGTGATCTTGACCATCATGATCGGCTTTGTCGGATTCCAGCTGGCCAGAGCAAATGGCATCCCCTACACCCTGCTTCTGCTGGTGTTCCTGGTCGTCGCCTACTCGGTGCTCATGAATTCCACGCAGTTTGGACGGTACGTCTATGCCATTGGTGGAAACCTGAACGCTGCCATGCTGAGCGGTATTAACGTCCGCCGGGTGAATTTCTGGATTTTTGTGAACATGAGTTCACTGGCAGCACTCTCTGGAGTCCTGATTGCCGCCCGCATGAACTCTGCGGTCCCCAAGGCTGGAGACGGTTTTGAGTTGGACGCCATCTCCTCAGTCTTCATTGGTGGAGCGGCGGTTCAGGGCGGTGTGGGAACAGTCATTGGGTCCATGATCGGTGGCATGATCCAAGGCGTGCTGGCAAACGGAATGAATCTGAATTCCGTGGGGATCGATACTCAGATGACCATTAAAGGTCTGGTTTTGCTCTTTGCTGTTGCCTTCGATGTCTGGAGCAAGAACCGCAAGTAGTTCTGGCGGCTAGTTCTGGGGGAATCCCAGATTCAGGCCGCCGTGGCTTGGGTCTAGCCAGCGGGATGTGACGACCTTTTGGCGGGTGAAGAAGCGGAAACCCTCTTCACCGTGGGCTCGAGAGTCGCCAAACAAGGAGTGCTTCCAGCCCCCGAAAGAGAAATACGCCATGGGGACAGGAATCGGGACGTTCACACCCACCATTCCTGCCTGGATGTCGGTGACGAACTTTCGGGCAGCACCGCCATCGTTGGTGAAAATAGCGGTGCCATTTCCGAAAGCGCCTGCGTTGATCAGAGCGACACCCTCATCGTAGGAGGCCACCCTAACCACCGAGAGCACCGGACCAAAGATTTCCTCCTGGTAGACCGCGGAGGTTGTCGGAACGTGGTCGATAAGCGTCGGCCCTAACCAAAAGCCGTTCGCTTCGCCATCGGGTTGGACGGTCCGGCCATCGGTCACTACCGTGGCGCCATCTTCTTCCGCAATGTCGATATAGGAGGCGACCTTGTCGCGGTGTGCCTTCGTGACCAGGGGCCCCATGTCGCACGAGCGGCGACCATCACCGACCTTAATGGCGGCCATTTTCGCTTTTACGGCTTCGACGAGCTCGTCCCCAATCGGGTCTACAGCAACGACAACGGAAATCGCCATACAACGCTCGCCAGCCGAACCGAAGCCTGCGTTTACCGCAGAGTCGGCCACCAGGTCGAGGTCGGCGTCGGGTAACACCAGCATATGATTCTTGGCTCCGCCGAGAGCCTGGACGCGTTTGCCATTCCGGGAGCCTGTTTCATAGACGTACTGGGCAATCGGAGTGGACCCCACGAACGAAATTGACTGCACGTCGGGGTTCTCGAGCAGGGCATCTACAGCTACCTTGTCGCCGTGGACGACGTTGAAGACGCCATCCGGCAGCCCAGCTTCTTTCCATAGTTCGGCCATCCACATCGAGGCTGAGGGGTCTTTTTCACTGGGCTTTAGAATCACGGTGTTACCGGCGGCGATAGCGACGGGGAAAAACCACATCGGTACCATGGCGGGGAAGTTGAAGGGGCTGATCATGCCGACCACGCCGAGGGGCTGCTTGAGGGAGTAAACATCCACGTCAGTGGAAGCGTTCAGTGAGAACTCCCCTTTCAGAAGGTGAGGCAGACCGCAAGCAAACTCGACAACTTCTTGCCCGCGTGTAATCTCGCCCATCGCATCGGACAGCACTTTTCCGTGCTCTTCGGTAATGAGGGCCGCCAATTCAGCTTTTTTCGCCTCCAGGAGCTCGCGGAACTTGAACACTATCTGGACACGCTTGGTCAAAGAGGTGGCCGACCAGGATGGGAAGGCCTGCTTTGCGACGCTTACAGCGGCATCGAGATCTCTTGCTGTAGCCAGCCGTACCGACTTCGTGGCTACACCGAGGGCCGGGTCAAACACCTCTCCGAATCGATCGGATTCGCCTTCGTAGGAAGTTCCTCCGACATAATGTGAAATCACCGTCTTGGTCACCGAGTGGTCCTCTCTCATGGGATTTATGCCCCAAGAAGAGCGTAGCGATTCTCGATGGCGTGTGGGTCGTGAGCTTGAGCCTTCCACTCGCCGATAGCCTTCTGGGATGAAAGGTCTGGCGGTGAACAGTCGAGGCCTATTGGCGCTTTCACTGGGCCTCTTGGCGGCCCTTACCGGCTGCCAACTTCCTACCTCGGTCACCCCGGCGCAACCCGAGATTGTCGTGTTGGAACTCGAGCCACAGGCATCATCGGAGGTGGTCGTTCCTGAACCCGAGCCAGAGCCCGCAGATCCGCTTCAGGAGCGTCTTGACGAAGCGATTGCGGGCATGGATCTTCGCACCCAGCTTGCAGGGCTCATGGTGGTCACCGTTTCCGGCATGGACCCTGCAGTTCACCAGGAGTTTCTCGAGGAAGTGCCGGCAGCAGGTTTCCTCCTCTTAGCCGGAAATCTTCAAGGCGATGTCTACACGATCAGAGATTTCATTAGCGCCCTGCACGAGTCCTCCGACTTTCCCCTCATTACCGCCGTGGACCAGGAAGGAAACCCTGTTGCTCGAATCCCTGGAGATCAGTTCCCGGGGGCCCGAGTTCTTGGATCCGGCGACGTTGCTGCCACCGCGGAAGCATTCCTCGCCCGCCAGCAACTCGTCGATCGTGCTGGAGCAAACGTGAACTTCGGGGTGGTGGCTGATGTGAGCCTGGGCTCTGGTGCGTACATCCACTCCCGCTCGTTCTCCACAGACCCCGCTATTGCCTCCGAGCATGTCGCCGTGGCGGCGAGTGCTGAGGTCCCCGAGGTCGCCCAAACACTCAAGCACTTCCCCGGACACGGTCTTGTGTATGCCGATTCCCACCGTGTAGTACCGAGCTCCGACATCTCCTGGGAGCAGTGGAGAACCACTCATGCCCTGCCCTTCG
>Ga0181556_1003624_pt1 | contig 13135 bp, 9 predicted proteins | sample 011ome_14_FD_148651 | JGI IMG/M metagenome (GOLD analysis project Ga0181556, IMG submission 148651) | Coastal salt marsh microbial communities from the Groves Creek Marsh, Skidaway Island, Georgia - 011505AT metaG (spades assembly) | ecosystem: Environmental > Aquatic > Marine > Intertidal zone >... | reverse complement strand
CGCGCAATCCTGCCTCCCATTGGCCATTGATCATCAGGAGCGAGCGCGGCTCGTCAGGCGTAATCGCCAAGGAAAAGACCGATAATGCAGCGGTGGTCGCAACACGCGGATCCTCTATCGCTTGGCGGATGATGATATCACTGGCCATCGAATGGCCCAAATAGGTCAGCCCGTTTGCCTGCCCGACCGCGTCAATGGCGCGATCCGTGACGCGGGCCAGTTCCTCCATCAAATAGCGGGTTGTGCCATCTAGCGCGGTGACATCGCCGCGCATCGGTTGGCGATTGCGGCCATGCCCCTCAAAATCGAAGCTAAAGGTCACATAACCCGCTTTGGCCAAAGATATTTGGTAGGCCTGCATCAGTTGGCGTGACCCTGCAAAACCATGCGCAATTATAATGACCGGCCCCGTGGATGCAGGGCGCTGCATCCATGTCACTGGGGTGTCACCCCATAGCATCTGCTGCTGCGCGATATCTGCGCGATCCCGCTCGAGGACGATCACGGCGCTCAATGCGAGAAGCGCGCCCAGTATCAGGCCAATCACAGCGCGGATCATGCCAAGTCTGCCCCTTACCAAGCCAATCTTTGGCCCAAGCTAACGCAAAATTGCCGCTTGCGCACCCAAAGTGATTGTTGACTGGCCAAGACCAAGGACATTTCCTATAGGATCAATGGACTTTCGCCATATCCCCAAAGGGACAAAGCCATGTTTGTTGTCACATTAATCACCAATCCCGCAATCCATTTGGAACCAGAATTGGTGGCAAGCCTCCGCAATGCATTGGGCGGCGGTGATGCAGTGTGGCTGAACCCAAACACAGCGGCAGAATTCACCATTCCGCAAGCGCCCACCAATTTCGAAGACATCTGGGCCAGCCTTCAGGCCGAAGGTGTGGATATGGTTTTGCAACCCGAAGAGGGGCGGCGCAAGAAAATGCTGCTGGCGGATATGGATTCGACCATGATCCGCCAAGAATGCATTGATGAATTGGCCGCCGAGGCGGGTGTTGGCCCGCGCGTGGCCCAGATTACCGCCCGCGCGATGAATGGCGAATTGGATTTCGAAGGCGCGCTTCGCGAACGTGTGAGCCTGCTCAAGGGCCTCAATGTCGCGGTGATCAACCATGTTTTGGAAAAGCGCATTCACCTTATGCCGGGCGGCCCCGTTCTTTTGGCTACTATGAAGGCAAATGGGGCCTATGCCGCGCTTGTATCTGGAGGGTTTACGGCCTTCACGGCGGCTATTGCAGATAGGCTTGGGTTTGACGAACACCGCGCAAACACGCTTTGCGCCGAAGGCGGTCAGCTGACAGGCAAGGTGACTGACCCAATCTTGGGCCGCGAGGCCAAAGTGGAGGCCTTGAATGACATCACAGCACGGCTTGGGATTACCCCTGCCGATGTCTTGGCGGTCGGCGATGGCGCAAATGATTTGGGGATGCTGCAACTTGCAGGGGCGGGGGTCGCATTACACGCGAAACCTACAGTGCAAGCGCAAGCCAAGCATCGGATCAATCACGGCGATCTAACGGCGCTTCTTTACATGCAAGGCTACGCCGCAACAGATTTCATCAAGGCCTAAAGTAAAACCGCGCGCAAATCTCTTTGCGCGCGGTTTTTTTGGTTTATTCAGCAGGCACAGCCGCCGCTTCAAGGCTGATCGGATGGGCCAGCTTATTGAGCATTTCCTTGGGGCAAACCTGCAAGAAGTTTGCCTTCTCACTCTCCCAATTCTTGAGGATCATATCCGCTTTTTGCGAGGCCGTTTCCGCATGATGGCGGGTGATCAGATCAAGCAACTGCTCTTCCCAATGTGCGACTGTGACGGGGCAAGTCACCAATGTCTCAAGGTTCATATTTATCAAAGCCTCGCCGCTTGGGTCATAGAGATAGGCCATACCGCCCGTCATACCCGCGCCGAAATTGGCCCCAATTGACCCAAGGATCACGGCAACGCCGCCCGTCATATATTCACACCCGTTCGAGCCACAGCCCTCGACCACGACTTTGGCGCCTGAGTTACGCACCGCAAAGCGCTCACCCGCGCGACCCGCTGCAAAGAGATAGCCATCGGTGGCGCCATAAAGAACAGTGTTGCCGATGATGACGTTTTCAGAGGCCTTCAGAGGGCTGACTTGAGCGGGTTTCACGACAATCGTGCCACCCGACAGGCCCTTACCCACATAGTCATTGGCATCACCCGACACCTCAAGCTTCAATCCGGGCGCTGCAAAGGCCCCTAAGGACTGCCCTGCCGAACCCTCCAATTTCACCGTCAGGTGATTTGGTTGAAGGCTGTTGCGCATCCCGAATTTCTGCACGATGTGGCTAGATGTCCGCGTGCCAATGGTGCGTAGCGTGTTCTGCACAGCGTAGGACAGTTGCATCTTTTCGCCATCTTGCAAAAAGCGCGCGGCATCCGCCACGATCTGTGCGTCCAACGTGTCAGGCACAGAGTTGCGCGGCTTATTGCGGTCATAAACAATCTTATCCGCCCCATCGACTGTGATCAGCATGGGGTTAAGATCAAGATCATCAAGATGCGCCGAACCACGGCTGACCTGTGTCAACAAATCCGCGCGGCCAATGACGTCATCAAGACTGCGCGCACCAATCTCTGCCAGAATCTCGCGCACTTCTTGCGCGTAGAAGGTGATCAGATTGACAACCTTATCTGCGTTTCCTGTGAATTTTGCGCGCAGGCTTTCGTCTTGCGTGCAAACGCCCACGGGGCAGGTGTTCGACTGGCACTGGCGCACCATGATACATCCCATGGCAATCAACGCAGCCGTGCCGATACCATATTCCTCGGCCCCCATCATGGCTGCCATGACAATGTCACGACCTGTGCGCAGGCCACCATCGGTGCGCAAGGTGATTCGGTCGCGCAGGTTGTTCATCGACAAGACCTGATGCGCCTCGGTCAGGCCCATCTCCCATGGCAGACCCGCATATTTGATCGAGGTCGCGGGACTTGCACCCGTGCCACCATTGTGGCCCGAGATTAGGATGACATCCGCTTTTGCCTTGGCGACACCCGCCGCAATCGTGCCAACGCCCGATGAGGCCACCAATTTCACGGTGACTTTCGCGCGGGGGTTGATCTGCTTGAGGTCATAGATCAGCTGCGCCAAATCTTCGATGGAATAGATATCGTGATGCGGCGGCGGCGAGATCAGCGTCACACCTTTGGTCGAGTGACGAAGGCGCGCAATCAAATCTGTCACCTTCATACCAGGCAACTGACCGCCTTCACCCGGCTTGGCACCTTGTGCGACCTTGATCTCCAACTCCTCGCAATGGTTCAGATATTCCGCTGTTACGCCAAAGCGGCCCGATGCGACCTGTTTGATCTTGGCGCTTGGGTTGTCGCCATTGGGCTCTGGTGTGAAATGTGCGGGATCTTCACCGCCTTCACCACTATCGGATTTCGCGCCAATACGATTCATCGCCACGTTGAGCGTCTTATGGGCCTCAGGGCTAAGCGCCCCAAGGCTCATGCCCGGCGTGACAAAGCGCTTGCGGATTGAGGTGATGGATTCCACTTCTTCAATCGCAATGGGCTGACCCAAGGGCTTAATGTCCAACAAGTCGCGCAGATGAATGGGCGGGTTGGCGCGCATCTTGGCGGAATATTGTTTCCACAATTCAAACGAGGCTTTGTTGCAGGCCATCTGCATTATATGCATCGACTGCGCTTCCCAAGCGTGGGTTTCCCCCGAACGGCGCGATTTATAGAAACCGCCAATCGGAAGGATTCCATCGCCCTGCAACCAACCAAGCGCGTGGACTTCTTCACATTTTTTCTGAAGGCCCGAAACGCCAATGCCCGAAATGCGGCTCGTCATACCGGGGAAATATTCCGCAACCATGGCGCGGCTCAGACCCACAGCCTCGAAGTTCAAACCACCACGATATGAGGAAATCACCGAAATCCCCATTTTGGCCATGATTTTCAACAAGCCTTGGTCAATCGCGTTGCGATAGCGTGCGACCGCTTCGGTCAAAGTGCCCTCCAACAGACCGCGCTCAATGCGATCCGCCAGCGAATCCTCTGCCAAATAGGCGTTCACTGTAGTTGCCCCACAGCCCACCAGCACCGCAAAATAATGCGGGTCAATGCATTCCGCTGATCGGATGTTGAGCGAGCAGAATGTGCGCAAACCCTTGCGCGTCAGCCACGAATGCACCGCGCTTGTCGCCAAGATCATTGGCATCGCGACTTTTTCTGCGCTTTGGAACCGGTCGGTCAACACGATATGCGCAGCACCCGAACGCACTGCATCCTCGGCCTCTTGGCGAATGCGCTCCAGCCCATCACGCAAGCCATTTTTATCTGCACCCGCAGCAAAGGTCGCGTCAATCGTCACCACGGCATCGCCAAAATGCTTCACCATCGCGTCAAATTGCGCATTGCCCACGAAAGGACTGTCGAGAACCAAAATCTCGGTTTGGCTGCTATCTTCGTCCAACACATTCTTCAGGTTGCCGAAGCGCGTCTTAAGGCTCATCACCCGATATTCGCGCAAACTGTCAATCGGGGGGTTCGTCACTTGACTGAAATTCTGGCGGAAGAAGTGGCTCAATGGGCGATATTTCTTCGACAAAACCGCGCTTGGCGTATCATCGCCCATAGAGGCCAAGGCCTCTTTGCCATCTTCGGCCATTGGTGCGAGAATATGTTCCAATTCCTCAATCGTATAGCCCGCGGCCACCTGACGGCGGCGCAGATCTTCGCCTGAGAAAATCGCTGTTTCCGTAAGGCCTTCGGTTTCCTTGGCCAAATCCGTGATCTTGCCGACCCAGTCGCCAAACGGGCGCGCCGCGGCCAAGGCATCCTTGATCTCGGTGTCGTGGAATAGCTTTTGCGTTTCCATGTCGACTGCAATCATCTGACCAGGCCCAAGCGCGCCTTTTTCAATCACGCGCGCCTCGTCAACAGGCACCATGCCTGCCTCGGAGCCCGCAATCAGCATCCCATCGCCCGTCACCACATAGCGCATTGGACGCAGACCGTTTCGGTCAAGACCCGCACAAACCCAACGACCATCGGTCATTGCAAGGGCGGCGGGGCCATCCCATGGCTCCATCACCGAATTGCAATAGGAATACATATCTTGCCATGCCTGCGGTAATTCGCTGGCGGTTTGGCTCCAAGCCTCGGGAACGAGCATGGTTTTTGCCATTGGCGCGTTGCGACCTGCGCGCACCAACACCTCGAACACAGCGTCCAAAGCGGCAGAGTCAGACGACCCTTGCGGGATGATCGGCTTAATATCTTCGGCCATATCACCGAAATAGGTGGATGCCATGCGAATCTCATGGCTCTTCATCCAGTTCACATTACCCTTGAGCGTGTTGATTTCGCCATTATGGGCCAACATGCGGAATGGCTGCGCCAACCACCATTGTGGGAATGTGTTGGTTGAATACCGCTGGTGGTAAATCGCGAAGGCGGATTCAAACCGCTCATCCTGAAGGTCGGGATAGAATTCCGATACCTGTTCCGCCAACATCATACCTTTGTAGATGATGGAACGGCAGGAAAGAGAGCACAGATAAAGTTGCCCCACGCCTGCGGCCGCAGCAGCTTTTTCAATGCGGCGGCGGATGACGTAAAGCTCGCGCTCGAATTGTTCGTGATCGATGCCCTTTTCATTCCGGATCAAGATTTGCTCAATCTCGGGCCGCGTTGCATTGGCCTTTTCACCAAGGCAAGCGGTATCAACAGGCACATGACGCCAGCCGTAAATATAGTGCCCCATCCGCAAAACTTCGGTTTCGACAATCGTGCGGCACAGCTCTTGCGCGCCAAAATCCGAACGCGGCAAGAACACCTGACCGACTGCAATCAATTTGTCAGAAGCAGGCTCATGGCCTGTGCGGCGAATTTGATCATAGAAAAACTGCACAGGGATTTGCACATGGATGCCTGCGCCATCACCTGTCTTTCCATCGGCGTCCACAGCGCCGCGATGCCAAACGGCCTTAAGCGCGTTGATCCCGTTTTCCACCACGCGGCGTGAAGGTTTGCCATCGACAGCAACGACCAAACCTACGCCACAAGAGGAATGTTCCTCCTCAAGGGAATACATACCATGCTCGACCATAAACGCGCGCTTGGCCTCTTCTGCGGCCACCCATTCGGCATCAAACTTGGTCATCACTCATACCTTTCTTTCGGAAGGGGCATCTTCAGGATGCGCGAAACGGGCCGAGGCCCTAGGATAAAACATCACCGCAATCATAAAGCGGCAGTGCATTCAGAAATCCCGCCTCATTGGGACGGGCAAAATCAACGGGGCTTGCGTCATAGGAGATTTCTTCCCCGCCTGGCAGGGTCAGTGTCTCGGTGCCGCCAAAGAATATTCGCAAGGAGGGGCTTACATATTGGTTTCCCACAGTGCTGCGTGTGCCGTCTGGTGTGGTTTCGGTATAGGCAAATTCCGTGCGTGCCAAAACCTCACCGTCAATCGCAACTGTGTCTCCCGTAAGAGCGTCAAAACCGCTGTAATCGCGGGTAAAGGGCGCGTCCCCTTCTGAGACAGACAGCGAAAAAGTGAAACTGTCCCGCCCTGTCTCAAGCAATTCGCTAAGGCTTGCGGGGTCAATTTCAGGTTGGACCAAGCGCGACTGAAGGCCCGTGCGAAGATCAAGCGATTCAAGCCACCGAAACTCACGATCCGTATGGGATAGTGACATTGGCCCATCGACATCTAGGCTGAGGCGCCAATGCTCGCCCGCAGCATCACCCTCACAGGTCCAATAATGCGAGACCATGCATCCGCGGCTTTGAACCGTGAGGAAGGCTTCGCACCCCGCAGGCGGTGTGATTTGCGCCGCTTGCGCCATCGCCGCAACACCAATGACCCCGCCCGCCGATGCGAGAAGGGTCAAGTGACGTGCGATGCTATGCGCAAGACGGGCCATATCGGATCACTCAGCCGCTATCACGCCGTGGCCTGCAACTTTTGCAAGGATCGCGTCCGCTGCTTCACGGCCATCACGGATCGCCCAAACAACAAGGCTCGCCCCGCGCGCAATATCGCCAACGGCATAGACGTTTTCCAATGCCGTTTCATGGCTACGGAAATCGGTCTTTACCGTCCCCCAACGGGTGACAGGCAAATCTGCGCAATTCCAAAGCGTGGGCAGATCTTCTGGCTCAAAGCCCAAGGCCATGATCACCAAATCCGCGTCCTCAACATAATCGGCACCCTCAATCACCTCGGGGCTTTGACGGCCTGTCGCATCAGGCGCGCCGAGGCGCATTTTCTGAACCTCGACACCCGTTACAGGATTACCAACAAAACCTTTTGGCGCGGACAACCAGACAAATTCCACACCTTCTTCTTCGGCGTTCTGAACTTCGCGTTGACTGCCAGGCATATTCGCGCGGTCACGGCGATATAGGCATTTCACAGAGGTCGCACCCTGACGAATCGCACTGCGCACACAGTCCATCGCAGTATCACCACCGCCGATTACGACAACTTTTTTGCCTTCGGCATTCAATGCGCCAGTGTCAAAATCAGGCACAGCATCGCCAAAGCTTTTGCGGTTGGACGCGGTGAGATAATCCAATGCCTTGACGATCCCCGAAGCCTCATGCCCCGCAACGTCCAAGTCGCGCGATTTATAGACGCCTGTCGCGATCACGATGAAGTCGTGCTTTTCGCGCAGCGCCTCAAAGGTGATGTCGCGGCCAATATCGGTGTTCAAATCGAACTTGACCCCGCCTTTTTCCAAAAGCTCATTGCGGCGCATCACCACGGGCTTTTCCAATTTAAACCCTGGAATCCCGTAGGTCAAAAGCCCGCCTGCGCGGTCATAACGATCATAGACTGTCACCTGAAGCCCTGCGCGGCGCAGACGATCTGCGGCAGCCAAACCGCCTGGCCCTGCGCCAATGATGCCCACGGATTCTGCCCGCTCGGTTGTGGGGGCAATGGGCATCACCCAACCTTCATCCCATGCGGTATCGGTGATGTATTTCTCGACCGAGCCGATGGTGACCGTGCCATGCCCAGATTGTTCAATCACACAATTGCCTTCACACAGGCGATCTTGCGGGCAGATACGCCCACAAATTTCAGGGAATGTGTTTGTGGCTTGGCTGATCTCATAGGCCTCGCGTAGGCGCCCTTCGGCAGTCAGGCGGAGCCAGTCGGGAATATTGTTGTGAAGCGGGCAATGCGACTGGCAATAGGGCACGCCACATTGGCTGCAACGGCCTGCTTGCTCCGCGGCTTTTTGCTCGGCATACTCGGCATAGATCTCGCGAAAATCCGCACGGCGTTCTTCGGCGGATCTCTTCTCGGGCGTTTCTTTAGCCACGGAGACAAATTTTAACATCGGTTGCTTAGCCACGGAACTTCTCCCATCTTCAACGCGCTTCTCATATTCCGAAAGCGCATCACATAAAAGACAGCAATGCTGACCCATATAATGCTGTTTTCATTTCTGACGGCCAATTTGCAACTTTGATTTACGAAAATAGGTATCGCACCATTACCTATTTGAAAAAATATCACATTAATTCAAGTCTTTAGAGAAGACTCGTTTTTATTGGGACATAGAACTCATGAGCCTGTTTTATCTTTTTATTCTCGCTACCATCCAAGGGATCACGGAATTTCTGCCGATATCCTCCTCTGGTCACCTGATTCTATTGCCCGCGCTGATGAATCATGCCGACCAAGGTCAGGTGATTGATGTCGCCGTGCATGTCGGCACATTGGGCGCCGTCATCTTGTATTTCTGGGCCGATGTAAAAGAGGCGCTGTTTGGATTTTTCCGCCTCCTGCGCGGCCAGATTGACACACGCGGCGCGTTTCTCGCGCTGTGCCTAATCATATCCACAGTGCCCGTGGTTGTGGCAGGATTGGTGTTCAAGCTTACAGGCCTCTCTGACCTGCTGCGCTCAACGGCGGTCATCGGGTGGACGATGCTTGGATTCGGAGTTGTGCTTTATTGGGCAGACCGCACAGGCACAGAAACGAAGCCTGCCACGGCATGGACGCTAAAAGATGCGCTGGTTATGGGGTGTGCGCAAATTCTTGCACTAATCCCCGGCACATCGCGCTCGGGCATCACCATCACTGCCGCACGAAAACTGGGCTACGGGCGCGAAGATGCGGCGCGGTTGTCGATGCTCATGTCAATTCCAGTGATCATCGCCTCAGGCGCACTTTTAGGGCTTGAGGTCATTGGCACAGCTGACATGGCAGCCGCACGCGATGGTGCCATCGCCGCAGCGTTCGCCTTTGTTGCGGCACTTTTGGCCCTGTCTGTGATGATGCGCCTTTTGAAAACCATCAGCTACACGCCCTATGTGATCTATCGGGTGATCTTGGGCGTGGTGCTGTTGATGATCGCGTATAGCTAGGGCTTATCGCAGCTTAGATGCGCTATCGCGGATTGCTGCATATTGACCGCCATCGCGATAAGGCCACAAATATTCTGGCAAAACCGTATCAAGTGCAGTTGGTGTAATGCCAAAATCTGCCAAGGTTTTTGCCTTTGGCGACACGACATTATCCCGCTTGAGCTGACGCAGCTGATCACGGGTGAGGACACCATTGGCGAAAAGGCCAAATGTCACCGCCTGCGCCATATCAAGGCCAAAGGCCAAAGGCGCCGCAGCTAGGCTTGGGATGCTCAAGATCACGCGGCGGCGGCCAATAACCTTGAGCATCTTTTCAATCAACGCGCGGAAGCTCAGCTGCTCTGGCCCGCCCAATTCGTAAATTCCGCTAAACCGATCATCAAGAATGGCGGTAACAGCCGCTTGGGCCACATCATCCACATAGACAGGCTGAAATTTGCTGCCCGCCCCCATCAAAGGCACGAAAGGCGACAGCCGCGCCATGGCGGCAAAGCGGTTAAAAAACTGATCTTCAGGCCCGAACACAATCGAAGGCCGCAAGATGACCGCCTTTGGGAAAGCCGCCTTAACGCCTGCTTCACCTTGGGCTTTGGATTGCGCGTAAAGGCTATCGCTGTCTGCATCCGCACCGATAGCGGACACATGGACAAGCCGCGCGGCGCGCTCCTCTTTCGCAATCCTCGCAATGCGTGCAGCCCCTTCGGCCTGAACGGCATCAAACTTGTTTTTCCCTGACTCAACGAGAATACCCACGCAATTCACAACCGCATCGGCCCCTTTGATCGCGGCACGCACCGAAGCATCATCGCGGATATTGGCCAAGACAGGCTCGACCTGACCAACCACACCATAAGGGCGCACAAAACCTGCTTCATTAGGGCGGCGCACGGCAACACGCACGCGCCAACCTTCCTTAGCCATACGTCTTGCGATGTAGCGCCCCACAAAACCTGAGCCGCCAAAAATTGTCACAAGCTTGGACATCGTTCTGCCTTTCGGTCGTCTGGTCTGGATTTGCGCGATTGATACGCGGCAAACCCAAGCGAAACAAGGCGCAATTATATCACGCTCAAGCGTCACATGCGCGCAATCCAAATCACCCCATCCAAATCCGCCACAGCCATGCAACAGCCGTTGACAGCACCCATGCCGATATATAACAGCAGCCTCACGACACTGGCCCAGGTGGCGGAATTGGTAGACGCGCTAGCTTCAGGTGCTAGTGTCTGTATGGACGTGGAGGTTCGAGTCCTCTCCTGGGCACCAAATCAAGGCAGAAAGTCTTTTTATATCAATTACTTGATAGATTTTAGTCGGTGATTATCCACCTTACTATCCACCTTTTTTGCTTCGCGCCCCACGCGCGCGTGGCTGCGTGTTTGCTCCCGCCCGCGCGCGCGTTGCTCCCGTTTTGTGTTGCTTATTATGGATCATTGGATTTAGTTAATGCGTGTAACTCCAATTTTGGATTGATCTGAGTCGGTCTTTTCAAGCTTTAAGCTGAGACTGACATGAGATTTATTGGGCTTTTTTTATTAAGTTTGGTTTTCGCAGCCCAGTTCAGCACTCCCGCAATGGCTCAAACTCCACTGACGGATGCAACTTTCTCGACAGCGATAACTAATTGTCTGGCTGAGCAACCGGTTACAGGTCTTTGTACCAGTTACGGTGCAAGTTCAGGATTTGGAACGATGCCAAATTGGGACACGTCTCAAGTTACTGACATGGACTCTGCTTTCAAGGACCGGACGACCTTCAATGGCGACATCAGCGCGTGGAATGTGAGCAGTGTAACAAACTTTTTTTTTATGTTTTACAAAGCTAGAGCTTTCAATGCAGACATAGGCGGTTGGGATGTTAGCTCAGGCACCTTTTTTAAGGCAATGTTTTATAGTGCTAATGTCTTTAACGCTGACATTGGTAGGTGGGACGTAAGTAATAATACTGATTTCTTTTGGATGTTTTGGCAGGCTACGAGCTTCAATCAAGACATTAGTGCTTGGGACGTTACATCAGCAACCTCGCTTGGACAGATGTTTCGTGACGCGCCCGATTTTAGCCAAGATATTCGGGGCTGGGATGTTTCGAATATCCCTGACGGGGCGGATTGGAATTTGTTCTTGGGCAGCGCTACAGCTATGAAGGCAGCCTATCCACTTAACATTAATACCAAGGCCTGGTTTGTTTCCGGCACCCCGATTAGAGAATTCATCGCCCCCACCCTGACGTTCAGCCCGGCGAACGGTGCCACGGGTGTCGCTTCAGATGCTAACATCATGATAACGTTCAGCGAAGCGGTTCGGCTGCTTGATGACAGTGCTTTGTCAGACACAAATGTGGATGCACTGATTACGCTGAAGGACACTAATTCCAGCGGGTCAGACATTGCATTCGATGCCACCATCAGTGGCAACGTAATTACGATTAACCCAACGGGTGATTTCAGTTCGGAGCAGACTGTTTATGTAGCGATTGGGGCGACGGTTGAGGATAGCTATGATAACGCCATAACAGCGAGCAGTGCCACGTTTACTGTGGTGCAAACCAACTCACCCGCGTTGGACTTTGCCGCCAATGAGACAGCCATACGCACAGTTCTGGTGGATGACATGATGCGGGCTGTCAGAAGCAGCCTGAACGCCTCAGCACGGATGATGAGTGATGTCAGAGGGCGTCTGAGAGGGGCGGACGGCAGCGTTCCCACGCTCTCCACACGCTCAATGCCGCTGGAGATAGATGGTGCGGCCTCCGCAAATGCGGGAACGCTCAGCACCAGAGGAACAGCCACTGCAAGTCTGACACGTCACAGTGGCGCGTATCGTCGTCTGTTCTTCAGCGATTTCGATATTCAGCATGATCTGGATACGGATAACACCACAGCCACGCTGTCTGCTCGTGTGGCGTGGGAGCATATTGTGGCTGATGGCATATTGCTTGGTTACTATGTGGGGGCTGAAGCGTCCGAAAGCGATATCAACGGGACGTTTGCAGGCGACCAGACCCGCTTTGGATTGAATGTGGGGGGTTATATCGCACATCGATTGGCAGAGACGCTCTTCACAGACGCCTATCTGTCTCTTGGTGTGGGCCACAGTGAGCTGGACATGAGCAATGGCACGCTTGCACTGGAAAGCGGTTACCGCAGCGAAACAGTCACAGTAGGAGCTTCTGTTTCGGGTTCATATGACTACACGGATTATGAGTTCCGTCCTGAGTTGGCGTTTAACTATGGCAAGACCCAGATTGGCACGGTCTTCTTCACGGGCAGAGCTTACGGATTGGTGGATGACACCCTCAGCCTCAATGCAGGCTCGGTATCAGTAGCGAACGTTACCCTCCGCCCAGAGGTCATCTACGCAATCCAGAATAGCTCTACCGCCAATACCAACGCCTCACTGTCATTCTCGCCACGTCTGATCTGCGAGCGAACCATGGCGACACGCCGCACAGAAAACTGCGGGGGTGGTGCAGAATTTGGTTATGCGTTCCAGTCCAAGGACGGGCTACGCAACATCGACCTCAACATCGCCATGGATGAAGTCGGCAGCGACAGACGCACAAGCGCCGTCTTCGGGGTGGAAATGCGGTTCTGATAGGCCGCGGTGTGGAGAGGAGATACTCTGCAAGCTGTCAACCCTATCAACCTTGTCCACTTCAGTTGATAGGGTTGATAGAGTTGATAAGCTAGTTGCTAGGCGCCAGTGTCCCATCATTAACTCGCTGAACTAAGCCGCATTCGATTAG
>Ga0181556_1003615_pt1 | contig 13157 bp, 7 predicted proteins | sample 011ome_14_FD_148651 | JGI IMG/M metagenome (GOLD analysis project Ga0181556, IMG submission 148651) | Coastal salt marsh microbial communities from the Groves Creek Marsh, Skidaway Island, Georgia - 011505AT metaG (spades assembly) | ecosystem: Environmental > Aquatic > Marine > Intertidal zone >... | reverse complement strand
TTTGTTTTCGTGATGGCGTTGTTCTTGTGGTTGACCGATAAAACCCTTGAGTGGTTGTTGTACGACTTGGTATTGGGTTGGAGAAAGTAATGACTGAAGACACCGCAAACACAGCCGCTGCGCCACAATCACTCACGCCTGCCGATGGCATGCGTTGGTATGTGGTTCACGCCTATTCAGGCATGGAAAAGGCGGTTGAGCGCAACATCATCGAGCGCGTCAATAACGCCGGTATGCAAGCCAAGTTCGGTCGCACACTGGTGCCGACTGAAGAGGTTGTTGAGCTGAAGAACGGCCAACGCAAGACCACTGAGCGGAAGTTTTTCCCCGGTTATGTCCTGGTCGAAATGACCATGGACGATGAAACCTGGCACTTGGTCAAAAACACCAACAAGGTGACAGGCTTTGTTGGTGGTGCGAAAAACCGCCCCGCGCCCATCTCTGAAGCGGACGTGCAAAAGATCATGGGTCAGATGCAAGAGGGCACTGACAAGCCCCGCCACAAGGTGGAGTTTGTTACTGGCGAATACATTCGCGTCAAAGAAGGCCCATTTGCTGACTTCAACGGTACGGTCGAAGAGGTCAACTACGAGAAGAACAAGATGCGCGTTTCAGTGACCATTTTTGGTCGCTCAACGCCCGTCGAGCTGGAATTCAGCCAGGTCGAAAAAGGTTAATTGATTTTCCTGTTGGCGCTTTAGGCGGCAGCGGTTTTGGCGTTCCCGGTCCGCGCCAAATTAAAAAACAGGATCGTTATTGACGAGGAGATTGCGCTGGTCGCAGTCGTTTGTACTCGAAGGAGTGAAAAGTATGGCGAAGAAAATCGTCGGCTTTATTAAGCTGCAAGTCCCAGCTGGTAAGGCCAACCCAAGCCCCCCAATCGGTCCCGCATTGGGCCAGCGCGGCTTGAACATCATGGAATTCTGTAAGGCGTTCAATGCCCAGACCCAAGGTGTTGAGCCCGGATTGCCACTGCCTGTGGTCATTACCGCATTTGCAGACAAGAGCTTCACATTCGTCATCAAAACGCCCCCAGCGGCCGTTCTGATCATGAAGGCACTCAAGTTGACCAAAGGTTCTTCTGTTCCTAACAAGACCAAGGTCGGTAAGATCACCCGTGCCCAGTTGGAAGAAATCGCCAACACCAAAATGAAAGACTTGAACGCTGCCAGCTTGGACGCTGCCGTTCAAACCATCGCAGGTACCGCACGCTCAATGGGCGTTACTGTGGAGGGCGCATAACATGGCCAAGTTAACCAAAAAGCAAAAAGCCTTTGAAGGCAAAGTTGACAGCAACAAGCTGTACGCCATCGTCGACGCGCTGTCGTTGGTGAAAGAGTGCGCAACGGCCAAGTTCGATGAGTCCATCGACGTGGCTGTTCAGTTGGGCGTTGACGCCAAGAAGTCTGACCAAGTTGTTCGTGGCGCCGTCGTGTTGCCGCACGGTACCGGCAAAACCACCCGAGTGGCGGTATTCGCGCAAGGCGCGAAAGCTGAAGAGGCGAAAGCCGCTGGCGCTGACATCGTTGGTATGGATGACCTCGCTGCCGACGTAAAAGCCGGCAAGATGGACTTCGACGTTGTGATCGCCTCACCAGACGCGATGCGTGTGGTCGGTACATTAGGTCAAATTCTTGGTCCCCGTGGCTTGATGCCTAACCCCAAAGTCGGCACCGTAACGCCTGACGTTGCCACCGCGGTGAAAAACGCCAAGGCAGGTCAAGTGCAGTTCCGCGTTGACAAGGCCGGTATCGTCCACTCAACCATTGGTCGTCGTTCATTCGAGTCCGATGCCCTCAAAAACAACCTCGCCGCATTGGTCGATGCTTTGGTGAAAGCCAAACCTGCCAGCAGCAAAGGTTTGTACCTGCGCAAAGTCGCAGTGTCCTCAACCATGGGTGTGGGCGTGCGCGTCGATACCCAGTCCATCGCAGCCTAATCGGGACGCGATAAAGAATTGAGCAGCACTTCGGTGCCGCTCATGTGGTGGGTCCTGGCATTGATTCAACCCTTTGTCGGGGGTCATCCAAGACCGTTGGTGTGGCGTTTAACTCGTTAGACGTTGCTTAATTGATTGCCAACGCAGATGGCGATCCCGCTGCAGATGGACAAGCCCCTCGGGGTTTCCTGAAACAGATGATCGCTGCAATAAGGCGCCTAAGTCGGTTTATCCGGCGAGGGCATTAAGAAGGAGTTGACCTTGAGTCTGAACCGCAGTGAGAAATTAGCCGTCATCGAAGATGTGACAGCACTCGCAGCTAAAGCTCAAACGCTTGTGATGGCGGAATACCGCGGCATTACGGTGGCAGCAATGACTGAATTGCGCGTGAAAGCCCGCGCAGCTGGTGTGACCGTTAGCGTGTTGAAAAACACGCTGGCACGCCGTGCTGTGGCAGGTAGCGCGTTTGAAGTTGCTGGCGACCAAATGACCGGTCCGCTGATCTATGGCTTCTCAGAAGACGCCGTGGCCGCCGCGAAGGTGATGGCCGAGTTTGCGAAAACCAACGACAAGTTGGTGATCCGCTCAGGTGTTTACGCTGGCAAGTCATTGGATGAGAACGGCGTTAAGCAGTTGGCAGCCATCCCCTCGAAAGAGGTTTTGTTGGCGCAATTGTTGGGCTTGATGCAATCCCCCGTCAGCCGTACCGCGCGTGTACTGGCTGCCTTGGCAGAGAAAAAAGGCGAAACCGCCGCTGCTTAAGCCACCGCGCTTGGTACGACGTGTTGAAACCGTAACGTTTTAGGAAATTTAAAAATGGCATTCGATAAAGACGCATTTTTGACCGCTTTAGATAGCATGACGGTCATGGAACTCAACGATTTGGTGAAAGCCATCGAAGAGAAATTTGGTGTGAGCGCTGCAGCCATGGCTGCACCTGCTGCTGCTGGCGGTGGCGCTGCTGCTGCTGCTGAAGAGAAGACTGACTTCGACGTCGTCTTGCTTGAAGCTGGCGCAAACAAAGTGTCTGTCATTAAGGCTGTTCGCGAAATCACCGGCTTGGGCTTGAAAGAAGCCAAAGACCTGGTTGACGGCGCACCCAAGGCTGTTAAAGAAGCCGCGAACAAAGACGAAGCTGAAGCCGCTAAGAAGAAGCTGGAAGAAGCTGGCGCTAAGGTCGAGCTCAAGTAATTTTGCGCAGCGCGTGGTTTGGTTCGCCAAGCCCCGCGCTTTGCAAATTGCACAGGCTGGTGTTCGCACCAGCCTTTTGCGCTTTTTCTTATTGCCGAGAATGCACCTAAAAATGAGTAGTAAAAGCTCATTTTTAAGTGTCTTCTAAAGTCCGACGTTAGAAGATGGCTTGGTACGGACCACGTGCAATGCGTGGTTGTCAGCCAAGGCTGGTAGTGGCCAGCCGCCGAGCCCGCTGGTGATGCACCGACGCATCGCCGGTGTCCATTGTTCTGTCGAAATGTTCCGGAGAACCCATGGCCTATTCATACACCGAACGCAAACGCATTCGAAAGAGTTTTGGCAGCCGCGAAAACGTGCTGGAAATTCCTTACTTGCTGCAAATGCAAAAAGACGCGTACACCGCGTTCTTGCAAGCAGATACCGCCCCTAAAAAACGTGCCAACGAAGGTTTGCAGGCTGCATTCTTAGCCGCATTCCCCATCGTTTCGCACAACGGTTTTGTCGAGATGAAGTACCTCGAGTACAACTTGGCCAAGCCTGCGTTTGATGTCCGCGAGTGCCAAACCCGTGGTTTGACCTACGCATCAGCTGTGCGTGCCCGCGTTCAGTTGATTATTTACGACCGTGACTCCAGCACCGCCCAATCTAAAGTGGTCAAGGAAGTTAAAGAGCAAGAGGTTTACATGGGCGAAGTGCCCCTGATGACCGACAAAGGCTCTTTCATCATCAACGGTACCGAGCGCGTGATCGTGTCTCAGTTGCACCGTTCGCCCGGTGTGTTCTTTGAGCACGACAAGGGTAAAACCCACAGCTCGGGCAAGTTGCTGTTTTCCGCGCGCATCATTCCTTACCGCGGCTCATGGCTCGACTTCGAATTCGACCCGAAGGATTTCTTGTATTTCCGCGTCGACCGTCGTCGCAAGATGCCTGTCACGATCCTGTTGAAGGCCATTGGCCTGACGCCCGAATCTATCCTGGCCAACTTCTACGTGAACGACCACTTCCGTTTGATGGACAGTGGTGCACAAATGGAGTTCGTCGCAGAGCGTCTGCGCGGCGAAGTCGCGCGTTTTGACATCACGGACAAGTCAGGCAAAGTGGTGGTCGCTAAAGACAAGCGCATCACCGCGCGCCACACCCGTGACCTCGAGCAGTCAGCGACGACCCACATCAGCGTGCCCGAAGAGTTCTTACTGGGTCGCGTGGTTGCCGCCAATATTGTCGAGCCAGACACCGGCGAGATCATTGCCAAGGCCAACGACGAGTTGACCGAAGCACTGCTCAAGAAGCTGCGTAGCGCTGGCATTCAAGAGCTCGCCTGTATCTACACCAACGAGTTGGATCAAGGCAGCTACATTTCACAAACTCTGCGCACTGACGACACGGCGGACGAGTTCCAAGCCCGCGTTGCCATCTACCGCATGATGCGCCCTGGCGAGCCGCCCACCGAGGACTCTGTGCAGGCGCTGTTCCAGCGTTTGTTCTACAACCCGGACACCTACGACCTGTCACGCGTTGGTCGCATGAAGTTCAATGCCCGCGTCGGTCGTGACGAGCTCACTGGCGCGATGGTGCTGAGCAACGAAGACATCTTGGCTGTGACCAAGATCTTGGTTGACCTGCGCAATGGCCGTGGCGAAGTCGACGACATCGATCACTTGGGTAACCGCCGCGTCCGCTGCGTGGGTGAGTTGGCCGAGAACCAATACCGCACCGGTTTGGCGCGTATCGAAAAAGCCGTTAAAGAGCGTTTGGGCCAAGCCGAGCAAGATCCGCTCATGCCCCATGACTTGATCAACTCAAAGCCGATTTCTGCTGCGCTCAAAGAATTCTTTGGTGCGTCACAGTTGTCGCAGTTCATGGACCAAACCAACCCCCTGTCAGAGATCACGCACAAGCGTCGTGTATCTGCCTTGGGCCCAGGCGGTTTGACCCGCGAGCGCGCTGGCTTTGAGGTGCGTGACGTTCACGTCACCCACTACGGTCGCGTGTGTCCTATTGAAACACCCGAAGGTCCAAACATTGGTTTGATCAACTCACTGGCGTTGTACGCGCGCTTGAACGAGTACGGTTTCATCGAAACGCCGTATCGCCGCGTGACCGATGGCTTGGTGACCAACCAGATCGATTATTTGTCTGCGATCGAAGAAGGTAAATACGTCATCGCGCAGGCCAACGCACCGTTGGACGACAAGGGCCACTTGGTTGGTGACCTGATCTCTGCCCGTGAAAAAGGCGAATCCGTTTTGGTCGGCTCCGAGCGCATTCAGTACATGGACGTGTCTCCCGCTCAGATCGTCTCAGTGGCCGCATCTTTGGTGCCGTTCCTTGAGCACGACGACGCGAACCGCGCACTGATGGGTGCGAACATGCAGCGTCAAGCCGTGCCCGTGTTGCGTCCCGAAAAGGCCGTTGTCGGTACGGGCATCGAGCGCGTCGCTGCGGTTGACTCCGGTACCGTTGTGACTGCGACCCGTGGCGGTGTTGTTGACTACGTTGACGCCACTCGCGTGGTGGTTCGCGTAAACGACGCTGAAGCCGTTGCCGGTGAAGTCGGCGTGGACATCTACAGTCTGATCAAGTACCAGCGTTCTAACCAGAACACCAACATCCACCAGCGTCCCATCGTCAATTGCGGCGACGTGATCGCCAAGGGTGACGTGATCGCCGACGGCGCATCAACCGATTTGGGTGAATTGGCTTTGGGCCAAAACATGTTGGTCGCGTTCATGCCTTGGAACGGTTACAACTTCGAAGACTCGATCCTCATCTCTGAGCGCGTGGTTTCTGAAGACCGTTACACCTCCATCCACATCGAAGAATTGGTGGTGATGGCGCGTGATACCAAGCTGGGCGCCGAGGAAATCACCCGTGATATTCCCAACCTGTCCGAAACCCAGTTGAACCGTTTGGACGACTCCGGCATTATTTACGTCGGTGCCGAAGTCCAGCCCGGCGACACGTTGGTCGGTAAGGTCACACCCAAGGGTGAAACCACCTTGACGCCTGAAGAGAAGTTGCTCCGCGCGATCTTCGGTGAGAAGGCGTCTGACGTGAAGGACACCTCACTGCGCGTCAGCCAGGGTTCACAAGGTACCGTTATTGACGTGCAGGTCTTCACCCGCGAAGGCATCACGCGTGACAAGCGTGCGCAACAAATTATTGACGACGAGTTGAAGCGTTTCCGCCTCGACCTGAACGATCAGTTGCGCATCGTTGAAGCCGACGCGTTTGCCCGTATCGAGAAGCTGCTGGTCGGTAAGAAAGTCAACGGTGGCCCACAGAAGCTGGCCAAAGGCTCAACCATCGAGAAGACCTACCTGGCCGAGCTCGACAAGCACCACTGGTTTGACATTCGTCCCGCTGACGAAGATATCGCCTCTCAGCTTGAGTCGGTGAAGAATGCATTGGCGGCAACCCGTCACAGCTTCGACCTCGCCTTTGAAGAGAAGCGCAAGAAGTTGACCCAAGGTGACGAGCTGCAAGCCGGCGTGTTGAAGATGGTCAAGGTCTACATCGCTGTCAAGCGTCGCTTGCAGCCGGGTGACAAGATGGCCGGTCGTCACGGTAACAAGGGTGTGGTTTCTAAGATCGTCCCGGTCGAAGACATGCCTTACATGGCCGACGGTACGCCCTGCGATATCGTGCTGAACCCCTTGGGTGTGCCGTCACGTATGAACGTGGGTCAGGTGCTCGAGGTGCACTTGGGCTGGGCCGCTAAAGGCTTGGGCCAACGCATTGGCAACATGCTGCAAGATGGTGCCCGCGCAACTGAGATGCGTGGTTTCTTGGATGAGATCTACAACTCCACTGGTCGCAAGGCCGACCTGAAGGCCATGAACGACAAAGACGTCATGGCCATGGCTGAGAACCTGTCACACGGCGTGCCCTTCGCGACACCCGTGTTCGATGGTGCGTCAGAAGCCGAAATTCAGGCGATGTTGCAATTGGCTTACCCTGAAGAGATTGCACAAGCTAAAGGTTTGACGCCCACTCGTACACAGGCTCAGCTGTATGACGGCCGCACCGGTGATCCGTTTGAGCGCAAGACCACGGTTGGCTACATGCACGTCTTGAAGTTGCACCACTTGGTCGACGACAAAATGCACGCCCGTTCAACCGGTCCTTACAGCTTGGTCACGCAACAGCCATTGGGCGGTAAAGCCCAGTTCGGTGGCCAGCGTTTTGGTGAGATGGAAGTCTGGGCCTTGGAAGCCTACGGTGCCTCTTACACCTTGCAGGAAATGCTCACCGTCAAGTCTGACGACGTGCAGGGCCGTACCAAGGTATACGAAAGCATCGTCAAAGGCGAACACGCCATCGAAGCGGGCATGCCCGAATCGTTCAACGTGTTGGTCAAAGAGATCCGTTCATTGGGTATCGACATTGAGATGGAGCGTTCTTGATGGGATGTGTCCCGGCAGGCGCCTGACGCGCTTGCCTCCTCGTTTCCATCAAGTCTGACATTTAAGGATTGAAAACATGAAATCGTTACTCGACCTGTTCAAGCAGTTCACCCCTGACGAGCACTTTGACGCCATCAAAATTGGTTTGGCATCGCCAGAGAAAATTCGTTCATGGTCTTTCGGTGAAGTTAAAAAGCCCGAAACCATCAACTACCGCACCTTCAAGCCTGAGCGCGACGGTTTGTTCTGCGCCAAGATTTTTGGCCCAATCAAGGACTACGAATGCCTGTGCGGTAAGTACAAGCGTTTGAAGCATCGTGGCGTCATCTGTGAAAAGTGTGGCGTTGAAGTGACCCAAACCAAAGTGCGCCGCGAGCGCATGGGCCACATCGATTTGTCTGCACCTTGCGCGCACATTTGGTTCCTGAAGTCCTTGCCCAGCCGCTTGGGTATGGTCCTCGACATGACCTTGCGCGACATCGAACGCGTGCTGTACTTCGAAGCGTATGTCGTGGTTGATCCCGGCATGACCCCGCTGAAGAAATTCAGCATCATGACTGAAGACGACTTCGATGCGAAGCGCGAGGAGTTCGGTGATGAGTTCGTCGCCAAGATGGGCGCCGAAGGTATCAAGGACTTGCTTGAAAGCATCGAACTCGACTCCGAGATCGAGAAGCTGCGCAATGACCTGACCGGCTCAGAACTCAAGATCAAGAAGAACGCCAAGCGCCTGAAAGTGCTTGAGGCCTTCAAGAAATCAGGCATCAAGCCTGAGTGGATGATCTTGGACGTGTTGCCCGTGTTGCCGCCCGATCTGCGCCCCTTGGTACCGTTGGATGGCGGTCGCTTCGCAACCTCTGACCTTAACGATCTGTACCGCCGTGTGATCAACCGCAACAGCCGTCTGCGCCGCTTGCTCGAGTTGAACGCACCTGAAATCATTGCGCGCAACGAAAAGCGCATGCTGCAAGAATCGGTGGACAGCTTGCTGGACAACGGTCGCCGCGGTAAAGCCATGACCGGCGCCAACAAGCGTGCGTTGAAGTCTTTGGCCGACATGATCAAGGGTAAGAGCGGTCGCTTCCGTCAGAACTTGTTGGGTAAGCGCGTCGACTACTCTGGTCGTTCTGTGATTACCGTTGGCCCAACCCTCAAGTTGCACCAGTGCGGTTTGCCCAAGGCCATGGCCCTTGAGCTCTTCAAGCCCTTCATTTTCAGCCGTCTGGAAGCGATGAACATCGCGACGACTATCAAGGCTGCCAAGAAGGAAGTGGAAGCCGGCACCCCAGTGGTGTGGGACATCTTGGAAGAGGTCATCAAAGAGCACCCCGTGTTGCTGAACCGCGCGCCAACGCTGCACCGTTTGGGTATCCAGGCTTTCGAGCCGATCCTGATCGAAGGCAAGGCCATTCAGTTGCACCCGCTGGTCTGTGCGGCTTTCAACGCCGACTTCGACGGTGACCAAATGGCGGTTCACGTACCGTTGTCAGTGGAAGCACAAATGGAAGCCCGCACGCTGATGCTGGCCTCCAACAACGTGCTGTTCCCTGCCAACGGTGAACCCTCAATCGTGCCATCACAAGACGTGGTTTTGGGCCTGTACCATGCCACCCGCGAGCGAATCAACGGCAAAGGCGAGGGCTTGTTCTTCGCTGATGTCGCCGAAGTATCGCGCGCCTTGGATGCCGGTGAAGTTGAGCTGACCGCGAAAATCTCCGTGCGTCTGCCCGTGTACACCAAGAACGCTGAAACCGACGCTTTTGATGTGAGCTATGCCCTGACCAACACCACCGTTGGTCGTGCCCTGTTGTCGGAAATCCTGCCCAAGGGCCTGTCTTTTGACAACCTGAACCGCGCACTCAAGAAGAAAGAGATTTCTCGCTTGATCAACGCGTCGTTCCGCAAGTGTGGTCTCAAAGAAACCGTGGTGTTTGCTGACAAATTGCTGCAAAACGGTTTCCGTTTGGCAACCAAAGCCGGTATCTCGATCGCGATTGACGACATGTTGGTGCCACCAGAGAAGGCCAGCATCATTGGTCGTGCCGAGGCGGAGGTCAAAGAGATCGCGAAGCAATACGCGTCTGGTTTGGTAACCGTTGGTGAGCGCTACAACAAAGTGGTCGACATTTGGGGCAAAGCCGGTGACGAGGTGTCAAAGGTGATGATGGCCCAATTGGCGAAAGAGAAAACCGTCGACCGTCACGGCAATACGGTTGACCAAGAGTCCTTCAACTCCATCTACATGATGGCCGACTCTGGTGCCCGTGGTTCTGCTGCACAGATTCGCCAGTTGGCAGGTATGCGTGGTTTGATGGCCAAGCCTGATGGCTCGATCATCGAAACCCCTATTACTGCAAACTTCCGCGAAGGTTTGAACGTGTTGCAGTACTTCATCTCAACCCACGGTGCACGTAAGGGCTTGGCCGACACCGCGTTGAAGACAGCGAACTCAGGTTACCTGACGCGTCGTTTGGTCGACGTGACGCAAGACTTGGTGATCACCGAGTTGGATTGCGGCACCCACGACGGCACCACGATGCGCGCCATCGTTGAAGGCGGTGAGGTGATCGAATCATTGCGCGACCGCGTGTTGGGCCGTACCTTGGTCGAAGATGTTGTCAACCCCGAAAACCAGATGGTACTGGCCAAAGAGGGCGATATGCTCGACGAAGACCAGATGGAAATCCTCGAAGCGGCTGGCGTTGACGAAGTTAAAGTGCGTACCGCGCTGAACTGCGAGACCCGCTTCGGCTTGTGCGCCAAGTGCTATGGCCGCGACTTGGGTCGTGGCGGCTTGATCAACAACGGCGAGGCCGTTGGCGTGATCGCAGCCCAGTCCATCGGCGAACCCGGCACCCAGTTGACCATGCGTACCTTCCACATCGGTGGTGCGGCGTCGCGTGCGGCGGTTGCATCGAGCGTGGACGCCAAGTCAGGCGGCACCATCGGCTTTAACAGCACGATGCGCTACGTGACGAACACCAAAGGCGAGTTGGTCGTCATTGCCCGTTCCGGCGAGATCATCATTACCGATGAGCATGGTCGTGAGCGGGAGCGTCACAAGGTGCCTTACGGCGCGGTCTTGGCCATCAAGGCCGACCAAGCCGTCAAGCCTGGTACTGTGTTGGCTAACTGGGATCCATTGACCCGCCCCATCATCACTGAATTCGCAGGTACCGCCAAGTTCGAAAATATCGAAGAAGGCCTCACCGTTGCGAAGCAAGTGGACGATGTGACCGGTTTGTCATCACTTGTGGTGATCGACCCCAAGCGCCGTGGCTCTACCAAGTCAATCCGCCCTGCGGTGAAGCTGTTGGACGCCAGTGGTGAAGAGGTCAAGATCCCCGGTACCGACCACGCCGTGTCTGTTGGCTTCCAGGTTGGCGCCTTGATTCAAGTGCGTGACGGCCAAGAAGTGGGCCCAGGCGAGGTGTTGGCACGCGTGCCAGTTGAAGGTCAAAAGACCCGCGACATTACCGGCGGTTTGCCCCGTGTGGCTGAACTGTTCGAAGCCCGTACGCCTAAAGATAAGGGTACGCTGGCTGAGATCACCGGTACGGTGTCATTCGGTAAGGAAACCAAGGGCAAGATTCGCCTGCAGATCACCGACCCAGATGGCGGCGTGTGGGAAGAACTGGTGCCCAAGGAAAAGAACATCGTGGTTCACGAAGGCCAGGTGGTTAACAAGGGCGAGACAGTTGTGGATGGCCCTGCCGATCCACAGGACATCCTGCGTCTGTTGGGTATCGAGGAGCTGGCGCGCTACATCGTTGACGAGGTTCAAGACGTTTACCGCCTGCAAGGTGTGAAGATCAACGACAAGCACATCGAAGTGATTGTTCGTCAGATGTTGCGCCGTGTGGTGGTCGAGAATCCAGGTGATTCAGGCTACATCGGTGGTGAGCAAGTTGAGCGCTCTGAAATCTACAACACAAACGATGCCCTGCGCGCCGAAGGCAAGATTCCAGCGACGTTCAGCAACATCTTGTTGGGTATTACCAAGGCGTCGTTGTCGACCGACAGCTTCATCTCTGCTGCGTCCTTCCAGGAGACCACGCGCGTGCTCACTGAGGCTGCCATCATGGGCAAGCGCGACGAGTTGCGTGGCCTGAAGGAGAACGTCATTGTGGGTCGTTTGATCCCTGCGGGTACAGGCTTGGCTTTCCACGATGCACGCAAGGCAAAAGAGAAGATCGAAGCCGAAGAGCGTCGCATGATTGCCGAGGCGGATAGCCAAGGTCCTGCTGAAGACGACGACACGTCGGCTGAGGTTGTGGACGATTCCCCGGCTGCCGATAACGCGGCCGAGTAATCGCAGACGTCGCGCACCCTGATGCGTGAAATAAACCCCAGTCGCTTCACGGTGACTGGGGTATTTTTTTAAGGCCTTATGGCGACTGTTAGCCTCTCTCAGCAATTTCCCTGGGTTGCGCAGGCCGCGCAAGCGGTTGGCAACGGGCGAAACACCGATGCCGTGCTGGGCAAGACGCCCGTGCACCTGCGCGCGGGTGTGCAGGCCTTGTCGTTTCATGTCTTGCGGCAATGGGCATGGGCGCACGCCATTACGGCGCAACTGGTTAAAAAGAAGCCCGATGCCGAGCTGGCGATTTGGCTGACCACCGCAGTGGCCTTGTTGCGCGAGCCTCGTTTGTATGACGCCCACACCGTCGTTGACCAAGCGGTACAAGCCTGTAAAGACAACCACCGTTTAGCAGGCAAGGCCGCCTTTGTTAACGCCTGTCTGCGGCGATTGCTGCGGGAGTATGCAGCACTTGATGCCGTCGTCATGGCGGACGAATCGGTCCGATTCAACCACCCGCAGTGGTGGATCGATCGCCTGCGTACCCAGTATCCAGACCACTGGGCCGCCATGCTACAAGCCAACCAAGTGGCGGGCCCCATGGTGCTGCGGGTCAATGTGGCACAGCAAAGCCTCGCGGACTACCAAGCCCGTTTGGCTGCCGAGGGTATTGTCGCGACGCCGGTCGGTGATCAGGGGCTTGTGCTCGATAAACCATTAGCGGTCGGTCGGTTGCCGAGCTTCGAGTCAGGTGCGGTTTCGGTGCAGGACGCTTCGCCCCAAATGGCGGCGCCGCTGATATGGGCTAGTGCGTATCTGCAAGCAGCGGTTACCGCTGGCCGACCCCTGCGCATACTCGATGCCTGCGCCGCACCGGGTGGCAAAACAGGCCACTTGCTTGAATTGGCGGTCGCGCGCAGCCGTGCCGCCGGCCAACCGATGACAACGCGGGTGACCGCGCTGGAGATCAGCCCCAAGCGCGCGGCGCGCATTCACGAAACCCTGGATCGGCTGGCCCTTAGCGCCCACGCCGATGTGCAGGTGGCCGATGGCAAGCTGCCGCAAAAATGGTGGGACGGGCAGCCGTGGGACGCCGTATTATTGGATGCGCCGTGTACCGCATCCGGCATTGTTCGTCGCCATCCCGATGTACCATGGTTACGACGACCGGCTGACATCGATCAGTTGGTCGCCGAGCAGCGTGCGCTCCTCGAAATGGCCTGGTCGCAGTTAGCGGTGGGCGGACGCTTGGTATATTGCACCTGTTCAACATTCAAAGAAGAGGGAGAGTGGCAGATTGACGCTTTTTTGGAGCAGC
>Ga0181556_1003599_pt1 | contig 13197 bp, 19 predicted proteins | sample 011ome_14_FD_148651 | JGI IMG/M metagenome (GOLD analysis project Ga0181556, IMG submission 148651) | Coastal salt marsh microbial communities from the Groves Creek Marsh, Skidaway Island, Georgia - 011505AT metaG (spades assembly) | ecosystem: Environmental > Aquatic > Marine > Intertidal zone... | reverse complement strand
TCAAGACCAGGAATCTCATCTAGATCCTCGGCTGGAGCTTCAGCGATTGGAGCAGCAGCCGCAACAGGCAACGCCGTTGTTTCAATTGCATCCTCACCGAGAACTGCATTCAGCTTTGTTTGCAGCTCATCATAGCTCTTATATCCTGATGGATCGTTATATTCTTTCAGGCTATAAAGGCTTTCATATGTATCTTTAAGGCGATCTTCATCTCCGCCAAAGAGTTCGGTTGCAGAATCAAACTCACTCTTATCATAGTTACGATAGCCTTCGAAGTTACGAATCTTCAGCTTGAAGTTAGCTCCGCCCCAAAAATCAAATGGGTTTACGGGTTGCTCATCCTGAAATTCAGGTTGCATAATATCCATAATCTTATCAAAGATCTTCTTTCCATATTGATAAAGGAACACCTTGCCTTCATTATCAGGATTGCCTGGATCAGAGATCACGAGAATATTGCTGACATAATGCAAGCGGCGTTTGCGTGCACGCACTGTCTCTTTATCTTTCTCGTTGCCGCTATTCCAAAGCTTGCTATTCATATCTGAAACAGGATCGCTTTGGCCAATGCTAGTCAAGCTCTTTTCAATATACCAACGACCGGTTGGCCCTTGGAATCCATGATCCCAATAACGAACCCATGGCAGGTCATCTCCATCTGCTGCAGGCAAGAATCGAAGAACGGCATATCCGTTTCCAGTTTTATCTACGGTTGGTTTCCAAATGCGATCATCGCCATAGCTTTTCTTTTCGGTCGGGCCGCCAAGTTTTTCAGCGGCTTGGACCAACTTATCAATGCTCGAAGAGCGGGCTTTTTTTAGTTTATCAAATGACATAATGTTTTTTCTTTCTTTTTTATTTGTTGTTGTATTGCTGTAGTATTTGCTGTAATATGGTTTGTATGTTTGTGATTCTATAATATAGCATGCTTTTGTTAGCTTGTAAACAAGTTTGTTATCGTTTCTGTATATTTTTTAACATTCATCCTTTCAACCAGAAACGGAGCATATCGTGATACTCGATGGGATATATCACGGGATATATTCATGGGATCATTTAACTTGTTATTGCATGTATCTATATAACGAGCTAAGTTTTCTAGAATGGCCAATGTTTCTATATTCATACGATTGGTTTTATATTGCTTATAGATAAACGGCAATTCATTCAGATCGTTTGGAAGAATGCATGTATCAAAGGTATATCCCTCTGGCATATCTTCATTCCATCGATTTATATCGCTAACAAAATTATAATCTAATGCTTGTATGCGTCCTTGCCATTTAGTATAAATGTCATCGGATGCATCAGTGATCCATGTCTTATTTTCTAAGATGTTTGATACACAATATCCAATATAGTCATTTTTCTTTGGATATTTCTTGCATAGTTTTTCAAAGATATATCTTTGCTTATGCGCTTCAAACTTTTCACGAGAACATCTCGGGCCCTTAAATTTATATTTAATTGCATCATAATCTCTCTCAGGATTAAAGTGCAATCCTATTGCGGTCCAGATGCTCCATGCTTCAAGCGGGGAGAGTGAAGATTCTGTTGTAAACGTTATCATTAAAATAATAATTTAGAACTATTTGACTTTGGTAGCAGGCTCAGTTCTTCTGCCTCAATTTTAATCTTTTCTTTGAGAGGGGTTTTAGATATGAGCTTGGCAATATCTTCAGGCTCAAGCTGATGTTCATTACAAATATATATGATGGCTTCACTATATCTCATGCCATCTCTTTTAACATGCAATTCAATTGTTTCAATTAAGCTTATTTTCGTAAATAACGGTTCTATTAGTTCTTTAATTTTTTGTTTATTCATAAATTAGTTATCAAATGATCGTAGCAATATAATGTTATCATTACATCTGCCATTTGCTGGTTTAGTTTTTGTTTTTAATTTCGTAATTGCGTTATCAATCTTTCTTGGCGTGCCGCTTAAGATAATCGGTAATATATCTTGAGGCTTGCGCAAGGTCAGTGTAACGCTCTTCTCTTTATCAAAATCTTTTATACTTGTGCCTGAAACGCTAAAGCCAGTGCCATTCGCCGCAACATAAATTGTAAGCTGGCGATATTTAACATTAAACACATAGAGCTTTTGACTAAAGGGAATACGAGTTGGATCAATGCTTTCAAGAGCATATTCAGAGCTATTTATAGCATATTTCAACTTGCTTGTTTGCTTATCAGCAGATTTGACTTTTGTCTGCCGTGGCTTACGATCTTTCTGTTTAATCGCTGCATGCGCCTTTGCATCCTCTATCATCTTTTCAAAATTAGATATGATGCGACGAAGCTGAGCTGGCTTAAGCCAGCCATAGCCTTCTACAAGCTCAACATCCTCTTTATTCGAGGCAGCATTAAACTCATCTATATATCTTTGCAACCATTCAATCACATATTTAACGCCCCGAGCCGGAATATTTTTGCTGCGAAGCAGGTTGCCGAGATTCATTGCTGGGATCTTTGCCGGAGAAACATCTACTTGAACCTCAATGATGCTATCAAGCAAGCCCTCAAGCTCAACCAAGATCTCCTCACCAACCTTATTTTCTAATCGCGTTTGAGGATTGATCCGAGGCTTGACCGCCTTTGGTTTATCTTCAATTTTCACAGGCTCTATATTTAATGCCAAGCAATCACTTATCTCTTTATGAATAATCTGGCTAGCTGGCCGAGCAGTTGGCTTTAAATGTGAATCATCATCTTCATATTTTTTAGCAAAATAATCGATTGCCCCTGGATGCAAATCAGGCATCCCAACATTCAACATGCGCGCAAGCTTCCCGATAGTGGCAGCGGGCATATGATTAGGCAGCGATCGAATAGCAGATATTTGTTTTTTGCTATATCCGTTTTGTGCCATCCATGTTAATGTCTGTTCTTTAAGAAAAACAGCATCACAATAATAAGTATAAAAGCGAAGAGCCCGTTCTCGGGTTCTATAATATTCAGATGCAGGCCGAAGAGCAGAATCTGTCCATGTTGGCTCTTCACCAGTAAATTTAAAGTCATGTGCTACCACATTCCCACGTCTATCTAATAGTCTTTTTCTTGCCATATATTCTATACTATAGCATACAATCCGTTGTTTGTACACTAAAAATTAAAATTATTTTCTTCTTACAGAAAGTAAGTAGCATTTAATATAAATATATCAAAAGAATTTAACTTATTTATTATGCCAGGCAACCTTATTAATCCATATATTTCATTTCCCCGGGGCGGTGTCGCAAACGGCGCATATCGATTCGAACCATCTAATCCAGTCGATGGCACAGATTGGAAAAATAATGTTGCCGGTGATCCTATTAGCGCGGACAATGGATCATTTCTAGTTTTAAGAAATGAAGTTATACAAAGTTCAGTTAACCAATGGGCACCCGAGGTGCCTCCTGGTATTAATACTAATCCTACAGTCGATGCAATATATCAATTATGGTATGATGCAACTTTACAAGGCGTTGACAAACATGATGGAGATTTTACAATAAGTGCATGGGTTTGGCCGGATGATAATCCAGCCGATGGCGCACAAGGCGGTACTTTTTATATTATGTCAAAGGCAGGCGGATCGACGATTGTTGGACCGAATTATTCGGGCTCAAGCAATGATCTTCATTGGACCTGGATTATGCGGGGGCAAAACTTAACAGATCCATTAAGTTTATCATTTACTTTTTGGGGAACTCAATCTGGAATAGGCCTATATAGGGTTTATTCAGTCGAAACATTAAACCTAGAAGAATGGAATCATGTTGTATTAAAATATACAAGAGACAACACGCTATCCGCTGTTTCAACATATGATCCTGCTGTCACACCGCAGCGAGTTGAATTTTATGTAAATGGCGTACGATCAGATATTAAAGTTGAAACAAATAGTATAGGCACAGGATCATCAACCCAAATTCCAACCGGCGGCCAATTTCAAGCTGGTTCACATGTATGCATTGGCGGACGAGCTGGTGGAACGCCGTGGTCATATCCGCCAAAGGGGGATGCATCGGGATATATGGCAGATATACGAGCATTCTCAGATGCACTTTCAGATTCAGAAATATCTGATATCTATACTTTACAAGATCAATATGTTAACCATTCCTCACTTGAGGCCTGGTGGTTAATTGATCCTGATGTAGATGGCAGTGGATATCCTATAGGAATTGATTATGCAAGAGATTTGCCGATTGGGCAGACAAATGAAGGATATTCGCCCCTTGGATATGATGATACAACTCCAGATGCTAATACATCAAATTTCGAAAATATATACCAGCCTGTTACATATTTTGCAAATGTGGGACCATTTAACTAAATAAACATGAAAGCTTTTAAAGAACATATCTCAGATCCTGCAGTTAGCCTGCAATATCATATTGATAAAGATATACCGCTGCATGAGAATGTGTTTAGACTAGGCTCGCAAAGTTATTATATGCTGTTTGCTGAAGCTCGAAGAGCGCTGGCTGCAGGCATATATAACCCATCAGGCATTGATCGATCGCTCCTCGAGGATACTGATATTGGTGAGCATGGCGTTTATGAAGGCCAGAATGTGCCGTTGGATTGTCCAATGGAAGCAAAATATAAAGACAAGGATGTTGATCTTAACAAACCAAAGCGTGGCGGTTCTAAGAAATATTATGTCTATGTCAAAAATGACAAAGGCAATGTTATCAAGATAGAGTTTGGTGATAGCACTGGATTATCTGCAAAGATTAACGATCCCGAAGCACGTAAGAATTTCGCAGCACGGCATAACTGCGATACAAAAAAAGATAAGACAAAGGCAGGATACTGGAGTTGTAACTTACCTCGATATGCTAAGCAGCTTGGGCTTTCAGGCGGAGGAAATTACTATTGGTAAGATGAAAAGATTTAAAGATATTCTCAACGAAATCGGTGATCGGCCGATGAATATTAATACATTTTATCTAAAGTCGGATGGTAATCTTTATGCTCAAGCAAAAGATCCTAAATTAGATATTGATTTGAAAGTTAATATTGAACAAGAAGGCTTTGCTGATCCCCAAAAGTTTGTAGCCGATTTTACAGTAAATGATAAGAATACTCAAACTGGAACTGGCAATGAGTTTCTAATATTTGCTACAGTTCGCAAAATACTTGATCGATGGTTTGATGAATATAAAGATTGGAAGGTGCTTGCTTTTAGTTCATTTAAAGATAAGAACGATGTGAATGATAGTGGCCGGCAAAAACTATATGCTCGATTTGCAAATAATATAGCAAAGAGATTTAATGCTCGCGTTAAGAGAGTAGAAAAGAACATTGAAACCTATTATAGAATTATTAGATGAAAAGATTTAAAGATATTCTCAACGAAATCAGTGAGTCGAATGCGTTTCAACTCAACGAAATTGGTGACCGGCCGATGAAGATATCTAAATTTAATATATCGGCAGATGGTGGATTACACGCACAAGCGATAGATAAAGATTTAAATATCACGTTAGATGTGATGATCGACGCCGGCTGGGACGAACATTACCGCACAGTAGAAGGATATTACCTAATTAACTTTTATGTTAATGAGAGTTCTGAGAAAACAGGAACTGGGCATGAAATTAAGGTTTTCTCTACAGTTAAAGCTATTCTGGACAGGTGGTTTAATGAATGGAAAGATTGGTCGACCATTGAATTTTCAGCAAGTAAAGATGGAAGTCATGAAGACAATACTGGTCGTGAAAGGTTATATACTAGATATGCCAAGATGGTTGCTAATAAACATGGTGCTAAAGTAGAACTTAAGAAAAAAGACGGTTATACTGTTTATTTTATCAGAAAAAACATCTCTGAGTCGAATGCATTTCAACTCAACGAAATTGGTGACCGGCCGATGGAGTTTTTAGAGTTTGATTTAAATCAAAAAACCGGAGAATTATTTGCTTTTGCTGCAGCCGATGATATAGGTTTAGAGTTGAGTATTGACAGGCTTACTGCATATGACAAAGGCAAGTCTGTAGGATTTAATCATGAAATTAATTTTACAGTAAATCATGAACACGAAAAAACTGGTCAGGGAAATGAAATTCTGATTTTCTCTACAGTAAAGGCAATGATCAAACAATGGTTAAAAGAATATACTGGTTGGCAGCGCATTATATTCACCGGCAGTAAAGATGGAAGCACGAAAAAGAACACTGGACGCGAAAGATTATATAAAAGATTTGCTGAGCAAATTGCTAAAAAATATGGAGCCACCATTGAAGTTCAACCCGTAATAGCAAGACGCGACGAACCATCTGATGGTACCACTTTTGTAATTGTTAAAGGCTAAAAAGTATAATTGGATGAATCCATATATTGATGAAGGGCAGATCCGTATCTTTGATCCAAATGTTGATAGCCATGAATTAGTATGGCATCGTGATCGTGAAGATCGTGTCGTAACGGTTCTAGAAGGGCGCGGATGGAGTTATCAGGCAGATGATTGCTTGCCGATCGAACTCGAACGCGGAGATGTTTTTCGTATACCCAAGATGAGTTATCACCGGATCCTGAAAGGATCTACGCCACTACGCTTGCATATCTTAAAGCTAGTATGAGGCGGGCTTGCCCAATCCTTCTTTCACAAGCCATTCGTTGATATTGATCCAGGATCCATCATCCTTTGGCAGCCAGAGCGTAGCAAGCCATCGACCATATTTGCCTTTATCATCACCATGACTATCCATGATGAGAACTTTATCTGATATTAGCGCACGCAATCGATCACGTGTAATGATGCCATCAGGCTTTTCTGGCCCTCGAACTTCTGGTGTATTGATGCCATAGAGCCGAAGCTTCTGACCATGCATGATCAGCCCAAAGCCAATCTTGATATTGGCTGTGACAGTATCACCATCATATACATCAGATATTTGAATCTGATATAAACATGGTTGTTTATGATCCCAGATAGGTGCATCCTGCGCGAGCAGAGTGCAACAACAGAAACCTAATATAAAGGATAATAAGATCTTATTCTTCATCTTCAAAGACGATCTCTTCTGGTTCATCTTCAAACAATCCACGTATATTGTTTTTAATAGTGTCTTTCCAAGTCGGAGCACCTCCCATCGGCTTCTCTCCTGGCTTTACTAAAAATCCTTTATGAAGCCATCTTTTCTTAATGCTATTAATCAAATCAGCTATAGAGTTAGGGTGAACTCTTTTCATTGATATTGCATCAACCAACATGCCATCTTTATCAAACGCTAGCCTAAATTTAGCTTTTGGGTTATCGTAAAAATCCGTTATTGTTAACTCATTATCCATCTCATCGGAATCAACAATTTTTATAATACGACTATGCCATTGTGGTTCCCGTGTCTTATCTAGCGCTATCACATAACTTTTATCATCAACAATTTTATCAAAGTACTTATCAGCTGGATCTTCATCCTCAAAGACGATCTCTTCTTCGGCGACTTCTAAATCGTTTATATCTGCTTCGTATTCTTCACCATCGTCATCTGATAGCCATGCAGTATGGCCATCAATAGCATCAACGCTGAATTGTTTTCCGGGGCCCTTCTTACTCCAAGTTACAAAATCTCCTTCGCTAGGACTGGATTCACTTAATCTTTTTTTTTACGCGAACCGCAAGAGCTTTCTGTGACACCGAAATGTTTACGTAAAACTGGAACTACTAATTCATAAACATCTAGATCCATTTGTTCAATCCATTCTGAAATTGCTTCTTCAGGATCCATTCCGGTTTCTTCAATTAAATCTTCGATTGAAAATATTAGGTCTGCAATCGAGTCAACTGCCATCTTTTGAACTTGAGGAGAAAGAGTTACAGATTGTTCCGTTAACTTTGTGCTTTTTTCAAGATCAGCACTCTCATCAAAATCACTTGGATCCATATCATCCACTTCATTTTCTGCGGCAGCTGACATACCAATAGTATATTTAATATCATCCTCCCAGATATCCAACGCTGCCTCAACCTTTTCTCTCATCCTCCAAAACTCAGACTCAACATTATCTGCTTCTCTTTCAATCTCCTTTGCCAGCTGACCCTTTGGATTCAATAATACAAGCAATCGATTTAGGTTTTCTTCAACTGCGCGATAATAACGACTTGGGTTATATGCTTCTTTTAGTTCTTGACTCTCTCCGGAAAGAACTTTATATGCTGCTTCGAAAATGCTTTGTGGTTTGTGAGACATGATTATATATTTTTAAGGTTAAAGTTGATATGTTTTATTTATAATATTTAGATGTTTAACTGGTTCGACTATAATATTTTTTTTGATATGGGGCTCGCATTTGCGCCTGTAATTTGCGGGCAGTATTCAGAGTTGGTATCCTTGCGCAATCAATATGAGTATAGCCTAGATCTTTTGCTGCATAATATCGCTGGCATCCGCCCCATATAACTTTATGCTTTATAGATAGATGCACTGAATTGGGTGTATTTCTATCAAATCTATCAAATGGCAACTCTCGTATATTATTGCCATGCTGTCTCTTGCGAACAATTAGTTCTTTACGCGTTACATCCACGACGAGAATAGGAAAATGCATGCCGTCAACACTTATATCATTTTTAAGATTATCTAGAAAGGGTTTGCCATAAAGATTAAGTGTGCGTTCTACGCATGGCCATAACTCATCAATTGGCAAACATTCTACAGGATAAATAGTATTATTTTTAGCGGTCCATCCGCTATCACTAAACTTGCTATATAGAGGCTTCATTACACTTTTTTAACTCGATTCTTTTCATTTGCTGCCGCAGCGCTATAATAACGTTGTTTAAAAGGTTGTCTCATATCTCTTTGTAGGCGATGAGCAGTTGATAGCTCAGGTATAATCGCACAATCAATGTGAGTATATCCTAAATCTTCTGCTGCGCGCAGCCGGTTGCTTCCGCCCCATATTACATAATGTTTCTCATTTAAATCTCCTGGAGCATCGATATCAAAAGGCAAGTCACAAATAGAGTTTTTATAACGTTTCTTTGTCTCTATCATTTTTTGTTTTGTGGCATGCACGCAAAGCAATGGAAATATTAATCCATCTGCAGCTATATCAGCCTTTACATTTTCATAAAATGGCTTGCGATGCAGGTTTTTTGCGATCGGAACGCTGGCCCAAAGTTCAGCGATCGGCAAACATTCGACTGGATAAAGCACGCCATTGCTGCCTTTCCATCCGGATTCATGAAATTGACTAAGTAATTTCTTCATTGCAGATATTTATCTATGGCATTCTACTTTTCTCTCCTAGATATCCGCCATGATGCCGTGCTGCATATTGCTCCCGCGTTAGCCCAATGCGTTTCATTAAGCTTACAATTAGCAGATCACCAATCACACTCATCACGGTTGTGCTTGTGGTAGGGCATAACCCCAACGGGCATACTTCATCAACCGGCCCGGTATCCAGCACAACATCAGATAACCGACCAAGCTCACTATCAACATGAGAGGTGATAGCGAGAATTGGAATCTCTTCACCATGCATGCGTTTAGTTAAGTGAATCAACTCTAGGATCTCTCGTGTTTCACCAGAGTTACTTAAACATAACAATGCATCATGCGGGCCAATAATCCCAAGATCACCATGCTGCGCTTCAGCTGGATGTAAGAATACGCTGGGTGATCCAGTAGAGCTAAACATGCATGCAATGTTATGAGCGATATGCCCGGCTTTGCCCATGCCAGAGGTGATTAGCTTGCCGCGATGAGTATGAATGATATGTTCTAAGATATCAATGGCATCCTCATATTTGTTGGTTATGGGAATGTTTCTAATCGCAGTGATTTCGGATTCAATAATAGAGGACAAATCATCTTTCATTTTTTTTACCCCATATTCTTTCCCAACCTTCTTCCCAATTTTTTTGGTTTCTTGGTCTCGTTTTATCACCTTTTCCTGCTTGATTGTTCATTTTAAATAATCCACAAATTTTGTTCTTTTAAAAATTTCTCCCTATCTATATTAGTTGAAGATAATGGATGACATACATATGTATAGTCACATCTAGGTTCATTTCTTGATATAATTTTTTGGTTTAACGCTTTAATTTTAAAATCATTAAATATTATTTCTTTTTCATTTAAGTTAATATCGTTAACAGAATATTGTAATTCGGAATTAAATAAAACATTATTAAAAATCTCTTGATCATTTAATGATTTGTTTTTTGACTTAATAGTATTTTGAAATATTTTTTTAATAATAGAATTAGCTTGATAATACATCCAACCCATACAAAGAGTAAAACCTAACTTATCAAATGTATTTTTGGGAAAAGTTCCAACGCTTGAAACTATATCATAATTATCGGATATAAAATTAATAGGATCTTTTAACCAAATTGCATCCAAATCTGAATGTAAAACATTTATTTCATTATCTAATAATTCATAAATCTTATTAAGTCTTTGTCGAAAATTTAATTTTTTATTAAACATATCGCTTTTCAAAAACTCAGTATTTATTTGGTTATTATATAAAAATTTATAACAATCTTCATCTAAAGAATATATTATATAATCATTAATACCACATATCTTTAAGTGTGCAACCCAATTAAGCGCAATGATTTTATACCTAGAATTTGCAAATGCAATTATCATAATTGATTAAAAACCTGTAAATTTTTCTTATGATTAATATTTAGAGCATTTGAGAAATTCCTTAACTGTTGTGTTTGAAGTTCATCAAATGAAAACCCTCTTTTTAAAAATTCACTTCTCCAATCTTCTTCTGTTCTACATGCTATATGCCCATTTCCTTTTTGACCAGGTGTTGCGGCAGAAAAGATAATTGTTTTAGGTTTTTTGGAAATAAAATAATCAAATATCTTATCATGATATTTGCGATCAATATGTTCTAGAACTTCTATAGATACGATACAATCATATGTATTTAATATTCCTTTCGGTTCTGGTTGTGTTGTTATATCAAATTCAAATTGTTCACAGTTATTATTTTCAAAACATTTTTTATCCATAGGTTCTGGTTCAATAGCATGAACATATTGAATACCATTATCACTCCAAAATTTACAATAATATCCAGGACCGCATCCAAATTCTAATATGCTATTAAAGTTAATGTTGTTTAAAATCCATGAAGCGGCCCCATCATTAAAATTAATTTTATACTTTTTAATATGATCTTGTAAGGACCATGTTTGTTTTTGATTATTCATATTTAGTTTTTAATTAAAGCCCAATCACTTTCATCAGATTTTAATATCATTTTAAAATCATATTTTTTACAAAATTCGTCAACTGCTTTTATTACACCAAAACTAGGATGGTTTGAATAATCATGCCCACATAATAATCCATTTGATTTTAACTTTGGGAGATACATTTCCAAATCTGCTTTTACGCTTTCATATAAATGACAACTATCAATGTATATAAAATCAAAATAATTATCTTCAAATGAAGTTGCGAAATCATATGAATATCCTTTGTGTAATATTATTGTTTTTGATTTAATCTGATCTTTAAATTTATCATTCACTTCCTCATAATGAGTTTTTGTTGAATAAGCCGTTGATAAATGAGAAAGAGGACCATTATAATGTGTTGTTGGTCCATTTTTATCAAAACCAATTTCCCATGGATCTAATAAATGTAAAACACTAGGATTTAATGTTTCATAAATTTTTGTTGAAAAACCACCTTTCCAAACACCAATTTCTATACATGTTGGGTTTTTTTCTATCCTTTGTTTAACTTCTTTTAAAAACTGTATTCTTTTCATTTTATAATATTTATTTAATCACCAAATTTATATCTAAAATGCTCAATATCTCGTGCGTATTTTTCCGCGACAATTTCGCGAGTTTGATCATCATAATACTCAGCGTAGTGCTTATGGTTAGTTTTGTTTCTGTGCGGTAGGGAGTGTATAGCTAAATTTACTTTATTGCATATTCTATTGAAATCCGAATTCAAATTTTCAAATCGAATCCAGTCATCTGCAAAGCACTTTCCATCTATAGATAAAAAATCATATTGATTAATATTAACAAATTGATAATTTCTTTTATTTGTAACGAAATCATAAAACGATAAGTCATTTGCATTGAAGGGCGGCTTCTTAAACCAGCTCCACCATGAAACCATTCTTTCATAAGGATTTCGGACACACCCAACAATGTAGTATGAATTTATATATTCCTTGTAGTCTCTAATGTCATTGTGTTTTGAAGCCTTAAATTGGCCTGTTTCAATAAAATCAAAACAATCATTTGATTGAGGCATCCATTTATCAACAGATAAATGATCCTTAACAGCTTCTGTAATTGATACAGAACCTGTTTTTGGTGGCGTTATAATAACGAGCTTGTGGTTATGAATTACCATGAATATAGTTATACAGTATTTGTTTATCTCTTTCCACAAATTTCATATAATCACCTCTACCTTGTATTTGATACCTTGCAGGTCCACCACTATTACGAACACTAACCTCTTTAAGTTTTTTCATCCGATCTGGTTTATATACTTCTTGTATCCAATTATCACAGTGCCAATTTGTAAATTCATGAGGATAATAAAAACCAAAAATATTCATATGTGTTTTATGAACAAAACTTTGAGTTAATAAATTTGGATTATTGGTATCTAATGGACCAGCCACTCCAATATTATTCATTTCTTTTAATGTTTTTATAAAACTTGTTATAGAATTTTTAGTAATAATTTCTATATCATCACCCAATTGATAAAAATAATCAAAGCCTTTATCATATGCGGTTTTAAATAAGTAATTCCAAACTCTTACTGGATTGTTTGCAGTATCATTATAATATCTAATACTTACATTTGGAAGTGAATCAATATCTTTTTTAACTTCGGGTTTTAAATAAAATAAATCATTATGGTCAGACCCTAAAAATATTTCATATTCATATTCATTTTCAAAGTCAAGGGAAGATAACAAATATCTTTTTAAAGGATAATTATCCAATTTATAGTTTCTTTTTCTAGAACAAATTGGTATTAATAATGCTATTTTTGTTTTATACATCTGGATTTCTATGTCTACTTTCTTGATCAACAATTGTACAATCAAATGGAACATCTTGATTCATGAGATCGTGTATACAATCTCGGGTATATGCAAGATTGTTAAGATTAACTACTAAAACATGAGTTTTATTATTTATAGGTTTAAACAGGTTATTAAATGTTTTGAAAATGCA
>Ga0181556_1003567_pt1 | contig 13277 bp, 19 predicted proteins | sample 011ome_14_FD_148651 | JGI IMG/M metagenome (GOLD analysis project Ga0181556, IMG submission 148651) | Coastal salt marsh microbial communities from the Groves Creek Marsh, Skidaway Island, Georgia - 011505AT metaG (spades assembly) | ecosystem: Environmental > Aquatic > Marine > Intertidal zone... | reverse complement strand
GATTGCAACCAGAATGCCTATAAAGATCAAAAGCCCGTAGCGGGTTAGGTTTTTGGGTTGCATTTCAATGGTGTTCATCGGCAGGCCTTTCTAAAGTAGTCTTTTTCAAATGCAAACGCTGCAGCCAACAGCAGCATCATGAATCCCCATAAAGGGGCGTATTCCATGAAGGTCAGTAGGGCGGCACTGACGAGGCCGCCCAGCCCCAGGCCCCAGAGCAGGGCATCAATCAGCTTGGCCCAAGCTTTGTGCTTATAGGACTGGAACTGCTCCGTGCCATAGATTGTGGTGCGGTCAAAACGACGTTTCTTAGCCCAATAGACCAAGCCCAGCCCCAAGAGGCCATACGCAATAATCTGGATGTCGATCACCGTCATAGGCGCCTACCGTTCCAGATAAGCCGTCAGACCCTGTTCCAATTCGGCTTGCAGGGATTCGGGACTGATGATGCTTAGATTGGGTATCCAATACCGCACAATCGGCAGGATCTGATTGTCATGGCTGACCTTGGCCGAAATGATCAGACTGCCATCCGCCAATTCCTTCTCAATGACCTGATTACCGATCAGCTTCCGGCGCTTGAAGTATCCAGCTACCTCCGGGCTGGCCTTTAGTACGACTTCTCGCTGGGTATCGGAATGCCAGATACCGTCATCAGATGAAATCTTGGTATCAATAGCAGCATCCCATTCAAAGGCGGTATCTAATACCTTCAAATGCTGAATTTTGCTGAAACTGAATGACTTCAACCTATCGGCATCTAGAGCCGTCAGATACCAGATCCCTTTGTGGTTGATCAGCTTATACGGAGCAATTCCAGCATAGGCCTTGAGGCTTCCCTCCTTGGCATAGTCAAAATTGATCTGCTTTCGGTCATAGATGGCCTTCTCTAATGCGCCGAACAGCTTTTCTTTGCCGCGTAGGTCTTCATAGTTGTGGCCTTTGACCAATAAGGCCCCATGCATTCGGTCATCAAAGATATCCCGTAGGAAGTCGTCCGATAGCGACGGGAATAGGCCTCGTATTCCGGCCAGACTGGCGAACCGCTCAATGTCTTTGGTTGAAAGTTTGCCCAAGAAGGTAGGGTCTAGCCGGTAATGGCCATCGATCCTCTCCAAGGGCAGGTAAGCAAACCGTTCATTCAGGTCCCGCTGGATAGTCCGTAAATTGACCTTGAACTCATTGGCTAAGGCTTTGGGATCAAGTTTTATACCCTGATTCAGCTTCACCAGTATCTGGGAAAGCCGGTAAACCAGTGTTTCGTGATGGTTATCTGTCATAGTGAGTACCTATCTGTGGTTTAAGTAATGTGCCCGTCTAAAGCGACAGGGCGTGTCGTTGAAGCGACAAACCACGTATTTAGATAGTAACCCCTACTGTAAATAATATCTTAGGGTATCCTATCCTGTGGTTCTATATCCGTCCAGCGCAGAGCATGTTGGCTATGGCAAAGCCTTCTCCCCTGCATTCAGGACATCCGGCCCTCGTGGCGCTGGGGTTGGCTATTCGTGAACTTCGATCCGAACAAGGGCTATCACAAGAAGGCTTGGCGCACGAGATTGGCCTGGATCGGTCTTACGTAGGTGGCATTGAGCGGGGCGAACACAATCTGACCCTAATGAATCTGCTTAAGATTGCCGAAAGGCTGGGTATTGAATCCAGTGAACTGCTGAAGCACGCAAAGCTTTAAGAGAAACGACGCCACCTGTCGTTCAGTAGGTGCATCTTTACGCTGTGTTCCTAACAGGGAAGGTGCCATGAATACATTGAAAAAACGCGTCATCAGGCGATTAGCCTATCTGCTTGCCTTGGTTGTCTTGGTGCTGACAGGCTGCGGCATAGGCCGATACAACAATCAGCCAATGGCTATGACCTGGCCGACTAATACGACTTACTACTACAGCAGCACGGGGCAGTACACGGGCTCATCTGTTAGTTACAAGTAACACCCATCACCGGAGGTTGAAATGTGCGCATGTTCAGGATGTGGGCGGCGAGGCATCAGTTATGGGTGGTTGGCCTTCTGGGGTCTGGTGCTTTTCTTTATTTTTTCAACGCAGAATTCGGCAGGATCATCTTCAATCGTCGAGGAAGCTTCGGGCCAGCTCTCCGATATGTGCCAGAGTTCTAGGGACAATGCGGCAATACCCATGTCAACAAGCCGTACCCCATCTTATGAAGAAGATCAGGCGATGCAGCGCCTGCTGAATGAGATGGAAGAGCAGGGGCGGCGGTTGCCTACAATTTAATTCAGCCTCGACTGAGTTGTGGGTAATTGAAACCCTCAATTTGAAACGACATCACGTGTCGCAGTGCGAGTTCATGTTGTCGTTATCACGTAAAACAAGGAGTGATACATGTTCTGGAAATTCTTAGCATTAGCCATTCTTGGGTTGTTCTTCATTAAATTTGGAATGATGGCTGCAGTAGTTCCTCTGTTGAGTGGTGGTTTGCAGATTGCGTTGGTGGTGATCGTTGTGATGATTTGCATAACAGTCTATAGATCAACTAAGAAACGCTCGTAAACGAGGAAGAGGTTGTACATTAAAAAAATTAGCATTTAAACTTGACTTACCGACAATGCCGTAAGGAGATGAGCTGATGGTTGCAAATGTAATGCTTGGCATGATGAGCCCTGTGGCGTTGGCTGTTCAAGGCTTATATGGTGTAGGGACTACTGTCGCAGGGGCAGGGACGGCGGTTGTGGCCGGTGGCGCCGCTCTAAACACGTTTCTCAACGATCACATCCAGTCGATGAAGGGTTCAGAGAACGCGACAGTCTCAAGAACAGGCCGTGTTTTTGAAATGACCAAGTTCGGCTTTGGCATCGGATGGATTACTGGAGTTGCCATCATTGCGGCCGGCCAGTTGATCTTGGGAAACGGTTTTCTTTCAACAACGGCAGCATTGATAACTGCGCCCGTAAATCCGATTGCTATGACGTGTGCCGCGATTGGCGCCGTTTATTACGGATGGAATGTGCTTAGCGAAGAGGAGAAGACAGAGATCCTTGAGAAACTAAGCAAAGGCTTAGAGATAGGGACAGCGTTCATAACGTCGATCATCGAATTCGTGTTGAATGCTTGTAAAAAAGTATTCTCAGCAGAGAATCTTGAGGAGCTCAAGAAATTTGTCGGGAAGTGTGCCGCGGTGTTCGGCAAAACTCTGAGTAGCATCACGCACAAAATCACGGATGTTGTTGCCGACGCCTACTACTTCATTAAGCAGAAGTCTGGTGATGCCTATGATGCGACAGTTGAGATTGCTGGAGGCGCATATGATCGGGTTGCTGAGTCCGCGGAGTCCGTGACGAAAGTAATAAAGGGAAAGCTCTCATCCGACAAAACAGAGGTACACGTCGAACCTGAAAAGAGCCGCCCCACTAAAAAGACAGCATCATCCGCCGCCAAAAAATCGGCTGCCAAGAAGCCTGCTGCAAAAGCAAAGTCATCTGCAGCGGCCAAGAAACAAAAAAATCTTGTTGGGTCAGATTAGATGCGACACCCCCTGTCGTTCAAGCTCGTGATACTGAACATTTAGGGGGACATTAGTATGAGCAAAGCTAAATTGATCGCAAAGGGGTTGTCGGTGTTGGTTACGGCCAGTTATGCATGCCTTGTAGGCGCGGCACAACCTGCAACAACTCAGGTTCGGCCAGGGGGCAATACATATAACCCTCCCGTTCTAACCGTCCAAGGCAACAAGGTTTATAAAGGCGCATCTACCTATGGGCCTGTCAAGTACACGATCGATAAAAATGTGATCCGTGAGGGGACTTCCGGTTACGGCAAAGCGATTGTTACTGTGGACGGTAAGGGTAATGTCCACGAAGGTTACGGTACTTATGGCCCTATCATTGCAACAGTACGAGAAGGCAGGGTTCAAGAGGGGGCAACTGGATCAGGCCTAACGATTGGTACCACTGACGGGGGCAATGTTTCTGGGGCTGCTGGCACAGCCTTTATGTTGAGAGACTAGGAAGAATAACTTGTCTCGTGAAATCCCCTATCCAGATTATGCGTGCCCAGAGTGTGGCTGGTATGAAGACTGGAGGATCGTAAAATGCAGAAACCAAGGCGGGTCTTGGCAGCATTTGTATGTCTGTTCATGTGGGCATCGCACGACTCACTTTGTGCCCAAGAGGTTGGTTGCAGCACTAGAGATTGATGTAGAAGAAATTGAGCCTAGGCGGCCAAGGCATAAGTGTGCAGTTTGTGGCGCGGACGGTGCAGAGAATCATCACTGGGCCCCATTCCACATTTTTGGAGATGAGGCTGATAAGTGGCCGCAATCGTATTTATGTCCAAGTTGCCACATAAGGTGGCACGATCTGGTAACGCCTCTGGCTGGGAAGCGTTAGGCAACAAAAAAACCGCCTCATGGGCGGTTAGATGTTTTGCCTGAAGGCCAATCCCCGTGCGGCTTTGAGGATGGTGGGTCGTGAGTGACTCGAACACTCGACCTACGGATTAAGAGTTCAGGCGCTCCTGAAAATGCATTTATAAAACATGCTGTTACAGCGCCTAAAAAGCAGTGTGCAATGGAGTGTGCAATAAGCGCCTGCAGGATTGTATAGGGTTACAGAACCGTTACAACTTGTAACGGTTGAAGCTCTTCAGGTGCGAAGCGGAGTCATTGCGAAGTGCAGGCTTCATATGAAGTTCTTTGCCGCTGGCGATCGCTCTAGTGCTGCTTGACATAAATTTGGTAAACGATCATTACGCTCAAAAGAACGAACATTGAGCCAAGGATATCGCCCGTAGCCATTGCTGCCCAATAAACGAGTGCTTGCTCCATTGTGTGATTTATGTATTCATCTGCGACATCGTTGAAATGAAAAAGCAGCTGGTGGAGTGTTGATGAGACTAATCCTTGGGAGATGACGATATAAACCACATCGCGCATCGTAAGTCCTTCAAGGGTTGGAGGAATCTTTTTCCAGTATTTCACCGCCTTCATCGCAACAAAGGCGGAAAAGGCCGAAACCGCAGCGACCCCAATCGCCCATAAGACATCATCGGCTGTTGACTTCAGATAAGGGAATTCAAAAAGAATGGTCAACAAAGAGCCAGCAAAAACGGCAAGTGCGCCCTTAAACCCCAATACGAAGACCGAGAGCGTTCTAATACCTGCGGGCAAGTACAGCAAAGACACGCCGGCTACATAGTAAAACAACGTTAGCTGCTTTTGGATGAAGCAACTCACTCCCCATATCAAGACAACGCAGATATATGGCAAAAAAGGCCGCTTAAGAAAAGCCTCCACAAAAACCTGCCAAACTTAAGCCTTGAGCATGGATGCCATCAGCTTCGTGCGTTCTTTGAGTAAGTCTTTTCCGGCTTTTGTGAGCATGATGTTTTTTGCTCGTCCATCGGTTTTGCTGGCCGACACCTTGATGAACCCGCGTTCGGAAAGGGTAGATACTTTTCGTTGGACAGTGGGTCCCGTACCAAACTGGAGAGAACGAACCAAATCAGTGACTTTGACAGGCTGATTCGATTCTTCCTTAATGCTCAGATGGGCAAGGATTTCTTCACATCCTTCGAATTCGAGGTCAGGAGCGGCTTTGCGCTTGACTGCCAAGGCATTAAGAAAGCGAGCGTATGCGGTTGACCTAGACAATATTGTTCTCCCAATCACTCTAGTGACTAGTGATGAATTAATTTGACACGCAGCTATTTCCAGAACTGTAGTAACCGCTTGGGCAACTGCCCCCGCTATTATAAAAAGCATGACATGAAGTGTGGCTTGATGCGACGCAGCTATTGCCAGATGAATAGAAACCAGAAGGACAGCTTCCACCAGCGTTAAAAAATGCGAACTTCGAAGATGACGAAGATGGAATACATGAGTTACCAGATGAATAGTAACCGGAGGGGCAGCTGCCGCCGCTATTAGAGAAAGCGGAAGGCATTGGTGCGGGATTTTGGCATGCGGCAAATGCGGATGTTGCGAAGGCCAAGCATGCGAGCGCCTTAGCTAGATTTTTTAAAAAGTTCATCAATCTCTCCAAAAAAGGGCTATCAACAAACTGATAGCCCTTGGAGTTGTACATGCGAGTTACAGTCAGGCACCCGTGAAACGGTTTGGATCTTTTGCGTCCTGAGCGCAGAAGAAGTAGACAACGATGACGCCAAGTACAGGGATGAAGTACAGAAGCTGAAACCAGACACTGCGATCGGTGTCGTGAAGCCTTCTGGTTGTAACAGCTAGAAACGGTAGTAGCGTTACAAGGTTAGTGAGGATCCCTAGATTTTCGCTAAGTAAGGTTCCAACGGCACTCGCTAAGACAACAAATAGAAAAAACCACCAAAACTCTGATTTTGAGGCGCGCCCGTTGAAATTGGCATAGTTTTTGAAGCCCAGAGCTATGGCTTCTCCGAAAGTGACCGAGGAGGCTTGTGGAGCAGAAGGTGTATTCATTGCTAATCCTTTCAAGGCTAGTATGCAAAGCAACTTCTAGTTTATGCGCTATGGAAGGGTTCTTGTCAATGGAAATTGATTGCAAAAGCAAAGATAGTCACAAATAAAAGACATAGCAATAAGATTGTGATAGTGTGCTCACAAGGAGTGATGTAGTCATGAAGGCTGGGGAAATCCAAGAGAAGATTGAACACTCTTCAAGTCGCCGCATTGCGTTGCTGATCGCTGTGCTGGCGTTAGCATTGGCTATGTTCGAATCCTTGGGGAAAGCCTATCAAACTGAAGCCATTTCACTGCAAGTAAAGTCGGCTAACTTGTGGGCCTTTTATCAAGCAAAATCAGCCAAGCTACATGCTACTGAGTTGGCAAGAAGTATTGTTATCGAAATCTCGGATAAAAAAACGCTGAACGAAAGCAATGCGCTAAGGAAATGGGCTGAAGACGTAAAGCGATTTTCATCCAATGAAGAAGATGGGGACGGAAAGTCTCAGATCTTCGAAAAAGCGAGAGCAGCAGAGGCGGAAAGAGATCTAATGTTCTTAAAATATGAATACATGGAAATAGCTTCGACGATGCTACAAGTTGCGATTGTGCTTGCTTCCGCAGCTGTTATTACGAATGTGTTATTGCTAGTAGTCGCAGCCCGTGGACTAGGTGTGTTGGCAACGGTTATTGGTGTTATAGGTGTTCTCTTCCCGAATATTTTTAAAGGGGTATCTGTATGAAAAACAAGTTCACTTTGGGTCTCGTTGCTTTTGCAATCTCTGCTAATGCGATGGCGCAGCAAGTGCAGCCATCGAATGAAGTGCAGATTCAGGGGAATCCGCCAGGAGTTTCTACGCCAAAGCTGCCTTATCAGGGGTGCATTCAAGAGGTGACGCCTGGGTGTATGGCGCGCATTCTTTGTGTTGGTGAGGCTCCGCTTCGGGTGAAAACGACAAGCGGCGTCATGACTGCAAAAAAAATCGCACAACTCAAAGCAAACTCTGAAATTGCTGCTTACGTAAAGAACAAAGCGAAGCTGCAAGAAGACTACAAGAATTTGGTATCAACGTATCAAGCCTCCTCTGGCGCAGGGGAAGAAAATAAAATTCAGGAAGGCGATTTGACTGAGTTAGCCTATGGCCGTTCAGCTGAAGAATATCTGCAAGGCGTCCAAGTTATTGGAGGCGAAGTCAATATTGAACAGGGCTACGCAAAAATTTATGTTGGACAAAGTTGCAAGTCGATAGACGGGGCGAAGTCGCTTAGCGCAAGGCAACAGTCAGCAGGCGTTGTAAGTGATAGTGGCCAAGGCAACAGCGGATCGGCTCAGGTGATGGGTGGCCCCCAGTTGAACCAGGGTATGCCTCAAACTTCACGTCAAGTGCCAACTAATGATTTTTAAATGGGGGCTAATGATTGCCTTGAGTGTTTTGCCCCACTTAGTGATGGCTTCGAATGTTGTTAGTTGTCAGGACGCATTGGAAAGTGCGGCAGAACGCGAAAGTATGATCGTAGGCGATCATGTAATCACTTCCGTTGATATGGAGGAGGCTGCAGCTAATAAAGGGCAGCCTGGTGTTAACGCAAAAAAAATAGCGTTAAAAAGATTCTTGCTGTTCTGTAAAGGATACTCGGGTTTCGAGCGCTTAGATGTCGAATCAAAAAGACAGTCTTCGGAAGAGATGGTGTGCGACAACAAAAGGCTATTCGTTACTTACATTAAGAGAAGCGACATAGTTATCCGGCAGCTTCCAACAACAGTCTTAGCTAACCCAGATCAATGACAGGATTATTGCGCGACATGAAGAGGCTCTTTCTATTAGCAAGTTTTTTTGCGTCAAATCAGTGCTTGGCGTCGTCTAGTTTTATGTGTACCTACAAATTCCATGACTCAGCCAAGGCTACGGAATTGTATTTTCAGCTACCTGATGAAGTCAGGTTTGGTTTGTTGGTGCCAATGAACATAAAAACTTTGTCGGGATCTGAGTCAAAAATGAATATGGTTGTTTTGAAAGACTATCCCTACCTAGTGATGGCTGACGTTTATCGGATTGAAAGTGAGAAATCCAAGATCTTCTTAATGAAGATTACGCCAGACAGAAAGAATTTAGAGCTTGCTTTCGTCAATATGGGTAGTGAAGCAAACGCGAAGTTTTACAACGGAAGTTGCAAAAGTAGAGAGGAGAGAAAATGAGATATTTCATAGGGATTGGTATTGGACTATTGATAATTTTTAATTGGTCATCGATTAAGAGCTATTTTGATAAGAAGATTGACGAGCAAGCTGGGCAGCAGCAAGTAACAACGCAGCCGGAGAAGCCCGCTCCCGCCGCCCAGCCGAAAGCGACGGCCTCGCAGAAGCAAGATCTATTTAAAGACTTCAAATAGCATGAAAAGATTATTGATCTTGTCAATGCTAGGAGTGTCCTGTTCCTTTGCATTCGCAGAAACGGCGAAGACGATCAAAGCTGCTGATCTTTTAAAAGAGCCTAGCGCTACAGCAACAAAAGTCTTATCAGTTCCTTCCGGCGCTCAGCTTACTGTTAGCGAAAAGAAAGGATTCTGGGTTAAGGCTACATCCGGCAATCAAACTGGATGGTTAAAACTAAGTGAAATAGAGTTGCAAGTCACCAAAGCTAAGATTGATCCAATGGCTACAGGTAGATCGGGATCGGGAAACATTGTTAACACGGCGGGAGCACGAGGGTTGTCACCAGACGAACTCAAGAGCGCAAAACCAAACCCCGGCGCTGTAGATTCGGCTGTGAAGGTTTCTTCTAGTGTGACCGATGCGGACTTGTCTTCATTTGCTAGCGCAGGCGGGATTGCGTCTAGAAGTAACGTTCCCCCAACATCGTTATCGAAAAACGCAAAATCGTCTTCAACGAGCTCCGTGACTGTGAGCTCAAGTTCTGTAAAGTCGGGAAGTGGAAGGAAAAATGATGAGTGGTAAATTTTTAATTACTGCTTGGATGCTTGTCTCGGCAACGTGTCCAGTATTGGCTGCTGATGTGCAACAACTTGCATCAAGGTTGGCTGAGTATGACAAACCAGCCAAGGAAGCAGAAGTCGGTTACAAGACATCCGCGAACATTGTGGGTGCATCACCAGTGCTGGCGGACCAAGCAGTCAATAATTATTTAACTTTAGTGGGCAAGACATTAGTAAAGAATAGCGGAGGCGACAGCTATCGCTGGACTTTTGCAGCCATAGACTCTCCAGATATCAATGCTTTTGCTGCTCCAGGAGGCTATGTCTTTGTGACAAAGGGGCTACTCAAGGCCTTAGGGTCAGAAGACGAAGTTGCTGCAGTCTTAGCTCATGAAATATCACATGTACGGCTCAAACATTACGTCAAGGTAGCTAAAAAGCAAGTATTAGCAGAGTATGCAATGAAGTCTCTAAATGAAGGCCAAGCGGACGGACAGCTCGAAGCAATGTCCAAAGCCGCGACATTGATCCTTGCTAAGGGGCTCGATAAGCAGTCTGAATATGAGGCCGATTTTCAGGCTATGCGAATTCTGGCTCAGTCAGGTTACGATCCGTCCGCGCTGGTAGATGTTCTCAGTACGTTAGAAGCGCGAAGTTCAGACAAAGGGATGGCTTTTTTGCTTTCAACTCATCCATCTGCAGCAGAGCGAATCCAATCTATTGGCGGCTGTTGTGTTGATGCATATCAACAGTACGCGACACGTAATCAAGGAACACGCGCCCGTTTTGATAAGGCAATTAAAACGAGACTGTAAGCATGTTGGATTTTATCCTTTCGCTTATTAAAAAAAAATATGACTATGAGAAGTTGTATAGGCCATATATTCAGCACTTCACATTTTATTTAAGAAAATATAATAGAGAGTTTTATTTAGGGTTGGCAGGTGTGTTTTTAGCTTACATAGCGTATACATTAGTATTGGCTATTGCTGGTGAGGGATTTAAGGCAAAAACTTTTGATCTGGCTATACAAAAACGTTTAAGTGGCCCTAGCCCATCAGATCAGATCGTGATAGTGGATATCGATGAAAAATCAATCGCGCATTTTAGCCAAACACTTGGGAGATGGCCTTGGCCGAGGGAAGTACTAGGTGAGGCTATTGCTGGACTGGAAGAGCTAGAGCCCTCCGTAATTTACCTGAATCTATTGCTGTCCGAGCCCGACTTGGCTAACAAAAATTCAGACGCAGTATTTCAGAGTGTGGTTGGATCGTACAAGAATATTGTGCTTCCTTGGGTTCGACTAAACCCCAAGAACGATGCTGAAAGCAGATTAACACTGGCTGACGTTCCAGGATTTGAGCCGGTTGAAGGCCCAGAAAACATTCAGACAATCGCTGTTATCCCAAGCATTTTTACGGATGGCGCTAAAAGCCATGGGTTTTCTAATCTAAAAGAAGATCCTGATGGCCTAATTAGAAGATTCGATGTTAGTTATCAATTTCTATCTGGTTATATTCCATCATCAGCGTTAGTTGCCGCTAGGATTTTTCTGGATGACAAAAACTACCTTCCTAAAACTGAAATTCTGCTTAACTGGCGCAACAAGAATGGTGAATACAAGCGAATAAGCTTTTCCGATATGTGGGCTGATTTGCAAAGTGGACCAGAAAAGATCGCAAGAGAATTCAAGGGGAAGATAGTAATAGTTGGTGTATCCGCTCCTGGGATTGCCAATCTTAAACCTACCGCTGCAGCCCCGCTTGTTGATGACAATGAAGTTGTTGCTACAGCAATCGATGATTTGATAAGTCAAAGCTTTATCCGCATGATGCCACAGTGGATTGATGCTCTCATATCAGCCATTTTAATTATCGCGTTTTGCCTCTCATTCGTTGTCGGTTCTTATTTTAAAAAGACAGGCTTGATTGTATCTACAATACAAGGTGCCCTCGCGTCCATAACACTTGGCTTTATAAGCTATACCTTTTATTTTGTAGATCTCACTCAGTCGATTGGGCTTAGCCTATCCTTTTTTGGGTTATGTAAATTGCATCAAGCTCTAGATACTAGGGCGTCGAGAGCGGAGAAGTTGTTTTCTTCGGTGAAACTAAGAGAGTGTGACAAGTTTTATTCAGTACTTGTTTTTGGGCATCAGAAAACAAGCGATCGCGCTATTAAAAGATTTAAAAGGCAATTGGAGTTGTCCTTGACTCCTAATTCGGTTTACTACTTTGATAATATTTATGATTGCACTAATCTTTTAGAGACTTCTTTAAAGGGCGTTGGGGCATTTTTGTTCTTCTCTGAAACCGAGTGCAGACTAGAAAATCAAATTATATATTTCTCTGGAGCTACAGGGGCGCTATTCCGAGGCCATTTGGCTAGTGACACTCCAATATGCTTTGTTTGTGAGCCTCTTGGAGATGTGCATATTTTGGATGACAAGGAATTCAATAAGGCTGTATCAATGGATTTGCTAGAACTTTCACTTAAATATTTGGGGCGATTATGAAGACATTTAAATTTTTTGTCGGGGTTTTTATAACCTCGCTACTACTCTGTGCAACTGTTAGTGCTCAATCTTTAAGTAGTGTGACGGTGACTACAGTTGGTCATGGTTCTACTGAGAAAGAAGCGCTATATGACGCTCTAGCATTGGCTGTGGCTCAGGTGAGAGGGTTAAGTATCCAATCTAGCGAGTTTGTCAGTATTCAAGAGACTATCAGAGACGATAACGCTAAAAGTTTGACCCAATATAAAAGTAACGTTAATACGCATACTAAAGGTTTGGTCTCTTCTTACAATATTAATCAGAATACAAAAGATAGCAATGGTTTATTCCAACTGACCGTTACGTCCGTTGTCCCTGTGTATCGGGCGGGGCAACAAATTAATAGACTAAGGCTTGCCGTTCTTCCTTTGAAAGTAAGCCTGAATCTGTCACGTAATTCAGCAGCAGTTGATGCAGGTCATGAGTGGATGTCGAAGCTTGAGGACAGTCTGGTTCAGACTAGAAGATTTGCAATGCTTGACCGCTCATATACAGAACAAACTCGTAATGAACTTAGTCAGTATCTCAGTGGTGAATTTAATCCAGCTGAAGTCGCTCGCATTGGCCAAAAAGCCGGCACGGACTATATAGTGACTGGCGAAGTAATGAAGCACAATACAGTAGATAAATCCGTTCGGAATCCGTTAACAGGTGAGCGAATTGCAAGATCTAGCATCGATAGTGAAATTTCTCTTCGCTTGATTGATGTGGCAACTAGCCAGGTAAAGTTTGCAAAAACATACGGATCTCCTCTTCAAGCCTCGGTCGACATCATTAATGCCATATATCCTTTGATGGCAGTGGCTGTTTCACCAGTTGGCGTAACACTCGGTCAAGGGGGAGACACATTAAAGGTTGGACAAAAGTACGACGTCTTTGCCCTCGGAAACGATCTAAAGGATCCTTACACAGGCGAGAGCCTTGGAAAACAGGAAATCTTGGTTGGCCAGGTACAAATAGTGAGTACCCAATTTAAGACGAGTGAAGCAAAAATGCTAACGGGGGGAGAGCAGATCGTAGCGAACTTTCCAAGAGGGCTCGTATTGCGTCAGGCCCAAGGTGGACAAGACAAACCAGCTGCGCCTAAAAAACGCAGAGCTTCTGAAAGTGATTGGTGAGCCCTGGGGATCTAGAACGCTATGCAAAAAAAGTTGACATACAATGTTCAGAAGAGCATAGTGCATTTGTATTAAAAAAATCGGGGTGGAATGTGGGATTTCAGAGATTGCTTGTGCGTTCTTTCTTTTGGTGTGTCGCCTTGTTCTTTGCTTCACAAGCATTCGCTGGAGAGAAGCTTTTATTTTCAGGCTTTGCGTTTTCTGGTGACTACGCACACCGTACAGAGCTGTATCCTTATACATCACAGATTTTTGCTGGTAATAAA
>Ga0181556_1003559_pt1 | contig 13301 bp, 10 predicted proteins | sample 011ome_14_FD_148651 | JGI IMG/M metagenome (GOLD analysis project Ga0181556, IMG submission 148651) | Coastal salt marsh microbial communities from the Groves Creek Marsh, Skidaway Island, Georgia - 011505AT metaG (spades assembly) | ecosystem: Environmental > Aquatic > Marine > Intertidal zone... | reverse complement strand
TGCCAAACAGAACAAACTGCACTTGGTTGCTGGCACTATTCCTCTTGAGGCAAGAGATCCAAATAAAGTACTCAATACAACTCTTGTATTTGATCCCGCAGGCCAACAAATCACTCGCTACGACAAAATTCATTTATTTGGCTTTCAAACAGCAACCGAGCGCTACCAAGAATCGGAAACGATTGAGGCTGGAAATGAGCCAGGGATCTTAAAGATTTCTGTTGATGGCAACAATTGGACTTTTGGCTTAAGTATTTGTTATGACCTGCGTTTTCCAGAACTCTATCGCGCGCTGGGTCAGGTGGATTGCCATATCATCCCCGCCGCATTTACTTACACCACCGGAAAAGACCATTGGGAAATTCTGTTGCGCGCCCGAGCCATTGAAAACCAAAGTTATGTATTAGCGTCAGCCCAAGGTGGCAAACATCAAAACCAGCGTCGCACTTGGGGCAATAGCATGTTGATTGACCCTTGGGGCGAGGTCTTAGCTAATCTCCCTGAAGGAGAAGGCTTTATTTCTGGTGTCTTGTGCAAAGATAAATTAAACGAGGTACGCTCTAAGCTACCTGCACTTGCACATCGCAAGCTTTAAAGAAAGATCCGCCCAATCACATGAATGCACCAGAAGCACTATTTCCTGCAAATTGGACTAAAGCCAAAAAGCAAGCAGACCTTATTAAATTAGCCAAATCTATACTGCTTGAGCCAACAGGATTATCAGAACAAGATTTGCATCACACCTTTGGCCATCTATTTACCCATCGTCTTGATGATGCGGACCTTTACTTTCAACATACTCGCAGCGAGAGCTGGAGTCTTGAAGAGGGCATCGTTAAATCTGGCAGCTTCAATATTGATCAAGGTGTTGGGGTCCGCGCCATCTATGGTGATAAGACCGCCTTTGCCTATTCAGATGAAATTAATTTAGAAGCTTTAAGCAAGGCAGCAAAAGCAACTCGAGTAATCGGACCAGCAGGCGGCAAGCAAGCGGTTGCAAGTAAATTATTTAACCCCGTATCAAATAAGCTCTACTCAGATATCAACCCCCTTGACTCACTACAGCCCAAGGAAAAAATCGCGTTACTAGAAAGCATTGAGCGCCGAGCTAAGGCGCGTGATCCACGCATCATTCAAGTGATGGCAAGTCTTGCTGGAGAGTTTGATGTAGTTTTGGTAGTTAGGGCTGATGGTTTATTGGCTGCCGATGTCCGCCCCCTGGTGCGCGTTTCCGTACATGTCATTGCTGAACAAAATGGTCGCCGAGAATCTGGATCTTCCGGTGGTGGCGCGCGCCATGACTACCTGTACTTCGATCAAGAACTCATCAATCGCTATGTTGATGAAGCGGTTGATGGTGCTTTAGTAAACCTAGAATCACGTCCTGCCCCAGCAGGCCCAATGACCGTGGTGATGGGGCCAGGATGGCCTGGCGTCCTTTTGCATGAAGCAGTTGGACATGGTCTTGAGGGCGACTTTAATCGCAAGGGCTCTTCTGCATTTGCCGGACGAATTGGACAACGTGTTGCTGCAAAAGGCGTCACTGTTGTTGATGATGGCACCCTATCTGGACGAAGAGGTTCTTTAAACATTGATGATGAAGGTACGCCTACGCAATGCACCACATTAATTGAGGATGGCATTTTGAAGGGTTACATTCAGGACAGCCTCAATGCACGCTTAATGAATATGCCCCTCACTGGCAATGGTCGACGCGAAAGCTTTGCCTCGCTTCCTATGCCGCGCATGACAAATACTTACATGCTAGCTGGCAAAGATGATCCCCAAGAAATCGTGGCCAGTATTAAACGTGGTTTGTATGCGGTCAATTTTGGCGGTGGCCAAGTGGATATCACCAGCGGCAAATTTGTTTTTTCTGCGTCAGAAGCCTACTGGGTTGAAAACGGCAAAATCCAATACCCCGTTAAAGGTGCCACCATTATTGGCAGCGGTCCAGAGTCCCTAAAACAGGTCTCCATGATCGGAAATGACCTCAAACTCGATGGCGGGGTTGGGGTTTGCGGCAAGGAAGGGCAAAGCGTTCCGGTTGGAGTCGGGCAACCCACTCTCCGAATTGACAGCCTTACCGTGGGCGGGACTGCCTGATATTGGCAAATTACGGCTTAAAATAGCCAGATGAGCCAACAAAATACAAATCCCGCTAATTGGTACTCCGCGGTCGACAAGACCTCCGATACCGACGATCAACGCATCGACAAAATTTCTGTTCTGCCTCCGCCAGAGCATTTAATCCGCTTCTTTCCAATTTCTGGAACACCAACAGAAGCGTTGATCAGCAAAACTCGCAAAAAGATTCGCGACATTATTCACGGTAAAGATGATCGCTTACTCGTCATTATTGGACCATGCTCTATTCATGATCCACGTGCAGCACTCGAATACTGTCAACGCCTTTTAAGTGAGCGCGAACGTTTTGCTGGCGAACTAGAAATTGTGATGCGTGTGTATTTTGAAAAGCCACGCACTACTGTTGGCTGGAAAGGTTTGATCAATGACCCGTACCTTGATGAAAGCTATCGCATCGAAGAGGGACTACGTCTTGCCCGCCAAGTGCTAATGGAAATTAATCGCCTCGGCATGCCAGCAGGTAGCGAATTCTTGGACGTCATTTCGCCGCAATATATTGCTGATCTGATTTCATGGGGAGCAATCGGTGCACGTACGACTGAGAGTCAAGTTCATCGCGAACTCGCATCAGGACTCTCTGCGCCTATTGGCTTTAAAAATGGTACCGATGGAAATATCAAGATTGCTACCGATGCTATTCAAGCAGCAGGTCGCCCACATCACTTCTTGTCCGTGCATAAGAATGGTCAAGTATCTGTTGTTGAAACCAAAGGCAATAAAGATTGCCACGTTATTTTGCGTGGCGGTAAAGAGCCGAACTACGAAGCCAAGTTTGTACAGGCTGCCTGCTCTGAGCTAGAAGCAGCCAAGCTTCCAGCTAGCTTGATGGTTGACTTGTCTCATGCCAACTCAAGCAAGAAGCATGAGCGTCAAATCGTAGTTGCTGATGATGTTGCACAGCAAATTGAATCTGGCTCACATCAGATTTTTGGTGTGATGGTGGAAAGTCATTTAAATGATGGTGCTCAGAAATTTACACCAGGCAAAGATGACCCAAGTAAATTAGAGTACGGTCGCAGTATTACTGATGCGTGTATTAACTGGGATGATTCGGTGCAAGTATTAGAGCGTCTTGCTACTGCTGTTAAAACACGTAGAAGCAAGAAAAAATAATGCAGAAGTAATCTTGCAAGAAACAACACTAAAGAGACTAAATTACTTAGTCTCTTTTTTTTCGTGCTTCCAAAGTACGTCAGATCCGCCGGCTGCACGATTTAAGATGCGAGCCAACACAAAGAGCAAATCTGATAAACGATTCACATATTGCCTGGGGGAATCATACAAAGGCTCTTCCCAGCCTAAGCGGACAATCGAACGCTCTGCTCTACGGCAAACCGTACGGCACACATGCGCCTGTGCAGCAGCTCGAGTACCGCCTGGCAAAATGAATTCGGTCAAAGGCGGCAGCTGTTGATTGTATTTTTCAAGCCAAACATCTAACTGAGCTACATGCTCAGGATTGAGTAGCTTGTAGTTGGGGATGCAAAGCTCACCCCCCAAATCAAATAAATCATGTTGCACCTGCAGGAAAAGCTCGTGCAATTCAGCGGAAATGCCTTCAGGAATCTGCTCAGTCATCAAAACCCCGATTTCTGAGTTCAATTCATCGATATCACCCATAGCGCAGATACGCAGATGGTCCTTCTCCACGCGACTGCCGTCACCCAAGCCAGTCATCCCGGCGTCACCTGTTCTGGTGGCGATTTTTGATAGTCGATTTCCCATAAGCTTAATTATAGGTAAATGGCTAAAATGATTCTTATGAATATGGTGACCCCACCCCCCGAATTAGCCGCTATTAGCGCCCTTCAGTCCAAATTGGTTTCGGCTTTGCGCCCAATCCTTCCGGAACATGCCCTTCTATGGGAGCCAGAAGACACTATTCCCTATGAATGTGATGGCCTGGCCGCTTATAGAAGAATGCCTTTGGCAGTAGCTTTGCCAGAAACCGAGGAGCAAGTAGCCCAGATTTTGAAGATTTGCTATGAAATGCAAATTCCTGTTGTGCCTCGAGGATCTGGAACTGGCCTCTCGGGAGGTGCAATGCCCCTTTCTCAAGGATTGGTGCTGTCATTAGCCAAGCTTAAGAAAATTATCAGCATTGATCCTTTTACTCGCACTGCAGTTGTTCAACCTGGTGTTCGCAATCTTGCCATTTCTGAAGCAGTTGCACACCTTGGCTTGTATTACGCACCAGACCCTTCTTCGCAAATTGCCTGCTCTATTGGCGGCAACGTGAATGAAAACTCCGGTGGCGTGCACTGCCTCAAATATGGCCTCACCTTACATAACGTTCTGCGCGTCCGCGGAATACTAATGAATGGTGAGATCGTAGAATTTGGCGGCTTAGCCCCAGATGCACCCGGCCTTGATTTGCTAGCAATCATGATGGGCAGCGAAGGTATGCTCGCGGTTGTGACTGAGGTGACAGTTAAATTGGTTGCTAAACCAAAGTTGGCTCGCGTGATCATGGCAAGTTTTGATGACATCGAAAAAGGTGGTAACGCAGTAGCTGCCATCATTGCTGCCGGCATTATTCCTGCTGGCTTGGAAATGATGGATAAAGCCACCACTCGCGCTGTAGAGGAATTTGTACACGCAGGCTATGACTTAGATGCAGCGGCTATTTTGTTATGCGAATCCGATGGCACCCCAGAAGAAGTTGCTGAAGAAATTGAGCGCATGACTAAGGTGTTGGAACAAGCAGGCGCTAGCGGTATACAGATCTCAAAAGATGAAAGTGAGCGCTTGAAATTTTGGAGTGGTCGTAAGAATGCATTCCCTGCTGCAGGCCGCCTAGCCCCTGATTACTACTGCATGGACGGCACCATTCCCCGCCGTCATATCGCCACCTTACTCAAGCGTATCCAAGGTATGGAAGAGAAATATGGGCTTGGTTGCTTAAACGTTTTTCATGCTGGTGACGGCAATATGCATCCTCTGATTTTGTTTAACGGCGCCGATCAGGAAGAGTGGCATCGCGCAGAAGAATTCGGTACTGAAATTTTGGAAGCTTGCGTTGAGCTTGGCGGCACCATTACTGGTGAGCACGGTGTTGGTATTGAAAAGATTAATTCTATGTGCGTACAGTTTGGTGAAGGTGAGCGTGAATCGTTCTGGGGCGTGAAGAGCGCCTTCGATCCAGAGAAACTCCTCAACCCTGATAAAGAAATTCCGACGCTCAACCGCTGCGCTGAATATGGCCGCATGCGCATTAGCGGTGGTCAGTTACCTCATCCAGAATTGGAGCGCTTCTAATGGGTCACTCCAATCTACAAGTGGATGCATTTCGTGAAAAAATTCTGAATGCAGCCAAGAATAAAACCCCTCTCTCCATTGAAGGTGGGGGCACAAAGTCCTGGTACGGCAATCCCAATAACTATGCCAAGCTAGATACTCGCTCTTACTCGGGCATTTTGGAGTACCAACCAGAAGAGCTAGTGATTACTGCTTGTGCAGGCACGCCACTAAAAGAAATTGAAGCAGCCCTCAAAGAAAAAAATCAGGTCCTTGCATTTGAACCTCCACACTTTGGTGAGAATGCAACCTTTGGTGGTGCCATTGCCGCTGGTCTAGCTGGACCTGGCCGCATCACCGTTGGCAATTTCCGCGACTTCGTATTGGGTGCTCGCATCCTAGATGGCAAGGGACAGGATCTTTCCTTTGGCGGCAAGGTCATGAAGAACGTTGCAGGCTATGACGTTTCTCGCTTACTACCAGGCTCCTTGGGCACCCTATCCCTCCTATTAGAGGCTTCAGTAAAAGTATTGCCAAAAGCTGCCGCAACTGCAACCCTACGCTGCCAACTCTCTCAAGAGAAAGCACTAAAAGTATTAAATGAATGGGCAGGCCAGCCACTACCACTTTCTGCTAGCTGCTGGATTGGGTCAGCTAAAGGCGGAGATGGGGAGCTCACCTTCCGTCTCGCGGGCGCAGCAGCTGCAGTTAAGGCTGCGATCCCACTCATGAGTTCTTTGGTTAATGCGACTGAACTGAATGAAGGAGTTGCCGAAGACTTTTGGAATAATTTGCGCGAGCAAAAACTTTCTGCTTTTGGCAACCTTGGCGCAGATCAAACTTTGTATCGTCTAGCGCTGCCTGCAGCTTGTGGACCAATTGTAATTTCTGGTGCTAACGATGAAATTATTCTTGAGTGGCATGGACAGCAACGCTGGATAAAAGCACCAGGTGATGAAGCTACCTTTGCAGCCATCAAAGCCATTGCCAATTCTCATGGTGGTCATGCAACTCGCTTTAGACAGGGCGCAAACGTAGACCCTTCCTATCAGCGCTTTACCTTACTCACAGAGCAAGCTCATTCCAAAGCCCTTGAAGCCGTACAAGAGCGCTTGAGATCTGCCTTTGATCCTGCTGGCGTATTTGCCACTAAACGTCTTCCATAAGTATTTCTATGCAAACTCAACTCGCTCCTCAATTTGCCAACACACCGGAAGGTATCGAGGCAGCCCGTATTCTGGGCAAATGCGTTCACTGCGGATTTTGTACCGCTACCTGTCCAACCTATCAAATCCTTGGCGATGAATTAGATGGTCCGCGCGGACGTATCTACCTCATCAAGCAAATCGCTGAGGGCCAAGTACCAACAGAAAAGACACGCCTGCATTTGGATCGCTGCTTAACCTGTCGTAATTGCGAAAGCACTTGCCCAAGTGGTGTGCAATACGGCAACTTAGTTGATATTGGCCGCAAATGGGCAGAAGAAAATACGCCTGAGCGTCCAATTGCTCAGCGCCTAACTCGTTGGGCCCTAAAAGAAGGTTTGACCAAGCCAGCTTTATTCAATACTGCAATGACCTTGGGTCGCTTGGTACGCCCATTAATGCCTAGCGGTATTCAACGCAAGATCCCATTGACTCTCAATAAGGCATTGGCGAGCTCGACTGATCCATACGCAAGACCTGCAACTACGCATCAACGCAAAATGGTTTTGCTAGAAGGCTGCGTTCAGCCAGGCATGTTGCCAAATATCAATTCAGCAACAGCACGTGTACTGAATGCATTGAAGATCCAATTGATTAGTGCGCCAAGCGCTACTTGTTGTGGAGCTTTGCGCTATCACCTCAATGATCAAGCTGGCGGTCTCGATAATGCCAAGCAAAATATTGATGCTTGGTGGCCTTTAGTAGAGGGTGGCGTAGAAGCGATTGTGATGACAGCATCCGGTTGTGGCGTGATGGTGAAAGACTATGGACATCTGTTTGCAAATGATCCTGTCTATGCTGCAAAAGCCAAAAAGATCTCTGATTTAACTAAGGATATTTCTGAGATTCTTCCTGCGTTACAAAATGAGCTTGTGCAACTGGTAGGCACCGATCCCAAATCTGGCGTGGTTTATCACCCACCCTGCACCTTGCAACACGGCCAACAAATCCGCGGCAAGGTTGAGGGACTGCTCTCAAGCATTGGCATCGGTGTGCGTTTATGTGCGGATAGTCATCTTTGCTGTGGATCTGCAGGCACCTACTCCGTGACCCAGCCAGAACTTTCTGAACAGCTACGTAAAAACAAGCTCACCCACCTCAATGCTGCATGCGAAGAGTCTGGAGCAGAGGTGATTGTTTCAGGAAATATTGGCTGCATTACCCATCTCCAGCAAGATGACACTCCGGTGCTGCATTGGATTGAGATTGTCGATCAACTGGTTGCTAAATCCTCTAAGGCCTCATGAATTCCATTGTTGTTAATTTGATGCAAGTCAGGGAGCGGATTGAACTTGCCGCTCTAGCAGCAAAACGTGAGCCCGAAGAAATTGAACTCTTAGCTGTCAGCAAAACATTTCCGGCTTCAGCGGTAGAAGAAGCAATGCATGCCGGTCAATCTGCCTTTGGAGAAAATTATGTCCAAGAGGCCGTTGAAAAAATCCAGAAGCTTGCCAAATTACGCCCTTGGTTGGTATGGCACTTCATTGGGCCACTACAGAGCAACAAAACCCGAGAGGTTGCGGAGCATTTTGATTGGGTTCACAGTGTTGATCGCCTCAAAATTGCAGAACGTCTCTCCGCTCAAAGAGGTGAATTCCCTGATCTAGCCCCATTACAAGTTTGCGCACAAATCAATGTAAGCGAAGAAGACAGTAAAAGTGGCGTCTCACTGGCGGAAGTTGAAGCACTTTGTAATGCCATCACTTCGCTACCTAATTTAGTTCTCAGGGGCTTAATGGCCATTCCTGCACCTAGCCCAAACATAGAGCAGCAACGTCAAGCGTTTGGCGCTGTACGTGAGTGCTTTCTACAGATTCAGGCAGCTCACGATGGTGAGTTGGGATACCAGTTTTTTGACACCCTCTCTATGGGCATGTCCGATGATTTAGAAGCGGCAATCTTAGAGGGAAGTACGATGGTTCGTGTTGGCACAGCCATTTTTGGGAAGCGCGATAAGATTAACAAATGAGCATAAATAAAACCGCACAAAACAATAGCAACGCCCACATCACATTTATTGGTGGCGGCAATATGGGGCGCGCCTTGATTAGCGGCCTCCTTGCGAACGGATTTGAGCCAAATCAAATTTCCGTTGTTGAAGCGAACGCCGTAACGGCGTTAAAGTTGTACGAAGACTATGGTGTTCAGGGTATTGGCGCTTTAGAGCAAATTGCTTTTGACTTCTCCAAAAATAATGTCGTTGTTATGGCAATCAAGCCGCAAGACTTTAATGTTGTTGCAAAGGGGTTGGCTGCAAAACTGAAGCATGCAAGCGCACCTGGCCCACTGATCCTTAGCATCGCTGCAGGCATTCGCCTAAAAGATATGAGTCGTTGGCTGGATCACACACGCTGTGTTCGTGCCATGCCTAATACCCCTGCATTAATTGGCAAAGGCATCACTGGACTCTTTGCAGATGCAGCAGTTGATCAAGCTGATCGTGCTTTAGCAGAAACCATTTGCAATGCTGTAGGCCAAGCGGTATGGGTGTCCGAAGAAAAGCTGATGGATGCAGTCACCGCCGTATCCGGAAGTGGCCCTGCTTATGTTTTTGCCTTTTTAGAAGCAATGCAATCTGCTGGTGAGAAGCTCGGTCTTGATACAGCAACTGCACGCAAACTTGCCTATGCAACCCTTGAGGGCGCTACACAGTTGGCTCATAACTCTGATGAACATGCTGGCGTTTTGCGCGAGAGAGTTACCTCTAAGGGCGGCACTACTGCAGCAGCCTTAGATGTGATGAAGCAACAAGGCTGGCACGAGATTTTGGAACAAGCAATTGATGCAGCAAGTCAACGTGGTAAAGCTATGGGTGACGAGTTGGGTCAGAGCTAGTTAATAGCCAAACCCAGCACAATTCCAAGAAATAAAAATCCACCAAGCCAGTTGTTATGGCGGAATGCCTTAAAACAATCTTCTCTATTGCGAGTAGAAACTAGTTTTAGGTGATAGATTGCACAAGCCAAGGCTGCGAACCAGCCTACTAAAAAATAATTACTGAGGTTGGCTAATTGCGCTACCCACACTTGACTGATAAATAGTACGCCATAGCTCATAGCAATGGCGATAACATCGTAGCGACCAAAAGTGATGGCTGATGTTCTTAAACCCAGACGTAAATCATCGTCGCGATCGACCATGGCATAGGCTGTGTCATAAGCAATGGCCCAGAAAATATTTCCCACAAACAAGATCCAAGCCTCTAGCGGAATGAAATCCAGAATCGCTGCGTATGCCATTGGGATACCAAAGCCAAAAGCTATTCCCAAGACCGCCTGGGGCATCGCAAAGAAGCGCTTAGTGAAGGGATAAATAAAGGCAACCAGTAGCGCAAGAACTGACAGTTGCTTTGTAAATGCATTTAGAGGCTGGATCAGTAAAAAAGCGATGAAAGCCAGCGTACCTGCTACAGCTACCGCCTCTTTCCCAGAAATTTTTCCACTTGTAACAGGACGTCCTTGGGTTCTTTTGACATGACGATCAAAGTCACGATCTGCGTAGTCGTTAATGGCACAACCTGCGCTACGCATGAGAAACGTACCCAGAGTAAAGATCAACAAGATAGATAAATCAGGAGTGCCGCTACTGGCCAACCAGAGAGCCCAGAGCGTAGGCCACAACAGCAATAGCGTGCCAATAGGTTTGTCTAACCTAATTAAATACCCGTAAGAAATGAAACGCTCTTTTAAGCTCATGAAGTAATTATCAAGCTTTTAGAAACTCTGCACGAGATCCAAGCCAGCGCTCTAGATGGCGCTCCACCAGATCTGCATGCTCAGCAAGCAAACGGTCAGCTGCCTGCTGCGCAAGCTCAATTAACCAGGCATCGCGTTGGAGGTCTACAAAGCGCAACATGGCATCGCCTGACTGCTTGGCGCCGAGCAATTCCCCAGGGCCACGTAGCGATAAATCACGTTCGGCAATCACAAATCCATCTGAGGTCTCGCGCAAAGTTTGCAAACGTTCTTTGGCGGCCATTGAAAGTGGCTCTGCATACATCAAGATGCAAACTGAATCTGCGGACCCCCTACCAACGCGCCCACGTAATTGATGAATTTGGGCATAACCAAAACGCTCCGCATGCTCAATCACCATTAATGCGGCGTTAGGCACATCAACTCCCACCTCAATCACCGTAGTGGCGACCAGAAGTTGAATTTCATTTGCTTTGAAGGCAGCCATCACTGCCGCTTTTTCTTCTGCCTTTAATCTGCCATGTACCAAGCCCACCTTAAAGCCAGGCAAGGCTTGAGTCAGCTGTTCAAAGCTTTCTGTTGCTGTTTGTAATTGCAGCGCTTCAGACTCTTCAATAAGCGGACAAACCCAATAGGCCTGAAGTCCTTTTGATAACCAACTTTGTAGTCCGCCAATCACCTCATTACGGCGACTAGCTTTAACCACTTTAGTAGCAATCGGTTTGCGGCCAGGCGGCAACTCATCAATAACAGAAACATCTAGGTCGGCGTAATACGTCATTGCTAATGTTCTAGGTATGGGAGTTGCAGACATCATTAACTGATGACAATAAAACAATTCAGATCCAACGCGTTGCTGAATCTCTAAACGCTGCCTTACCCCAAAGCGATGTTGCTCATCAATGACTGCTAAGCCAAGTTTGGCAAAGCTCACGCTTTCTTGAATAAGTGCATGTGTACCAATAATGAGCTGAGCTTGCCCATTCTCAATCACCTCTTGCGCCAGTCGTTTCTCTTTAGCTTTTAAGCTGCCGGATAACCAAGCGATTTTTACCCCCAAAGGCTCAAACCATTCCTTCATCTTTAGATAATGTTGCTCAGCCAAAATCTCTGTAGGCGCCATGATGGCGGCTTGATAGCCGTGATCCATGACCCGCGCTGCAGACAAGGCAGCCACTACCGTCTTACCACTACCGACATCGCCTTGGAGTAGGCGATTCATAGGAAACGACTTGGAGAGATCCCTACTAATTTCTGACCAAACGCGATCTTGCGCATTCGTTAATTTAAAAGGCAATACTTTCAGCAAGCTCTCCTCAAAAGATTGCTCTCTAGTTTTATCTTTACCTTCTTCCTGAACTTTTGCAAAGCTTGGTGCATTTCGTTCACGACGAATCGCGTGCGCTCGCTTTAAAGAAATTTGCTGAGCCAGCAACTCTTCAAATTGCACCCTGCGCCAGGCGGGATGCGTACGCTCTAACAATGATTGAGTATTGGCATCAGCGGGAGGCTGATGCAAATAGGTAATTGCAGACTGCAAACTGGGCCAATCATTACTGGGCAATAGCTCTGCCATCAGTTTTTTAGGTAAGAACTCTGCCAAGCTCTCTTGCAAACTAGGGTCACGCAAAGCTTGTGTAACTGCTTTACGAATAACAGTCTGTGAAACGCCAACGCTTGCTGGATAGACTGGAGTAAGGCTATTTGGTAACGGCGCATCTGGAGCTACAGCGCGTACATTCGGGTGAACCATCTCCGAGCCTTGGAAACCATCTCGCACCTCGCCACGCACTCGAACATGGACGCCGACCGCCATCTGTTTTTGCTGGCTGGGGTAGAAATTGAGAAAGCGCAGATTCAGAGTCTCGGTCTCATCCTCAATAGTGACAATCATCTGCCTTCTGGGCCGAAATAAGACTTGGTTGCGAATCACAACACCCTGGGTCTGGGCTGAGGCGAACCTACCCTGGGCAATAGCTTCTTCAATGGTAAGTAACTCTGTCTCATCCTCATAACGGGATGGCAAGTGCAAAGCAAGGGCCATAGGGCTGTCTAAACCCATTTTTTGGAGTGTGCTTGGCGCTTGTTTAGTAGTCATCGTTAAAATCTAATACCTGATGGTAATGCTATGCAACTTTCCGACTTCAATTACGAACTTCCCGCCGAACTAATCGCCCAACATCCCTTGGCGAATAGAACCGATAGCCGCCTCTTAGAGGTCAGGGCTGATGGGCCAAATCACGTTCAATTAGTAGATCGACAGTTTAAGGACATTCTTAGCCTTGTTCAGCCTGGGGACTTATTAGTCTTCAATGACACCAAGGTCATTCCGGCTCGATTACACGGCAAAAAGGAGACTGGTGGCAATGTTGAGCTCCTGATTGAACGCATTAGCGGTGAAATGCAAGCTTGGGTACAAATTAGAGCTTCTAAGGTGCCAAGGACTGGCAGCATTGTTCATATTCACAATAAAGCTGGTGAAACATTTCCAGTGGAGATGATTGGATATGACGGGCGTTTCTATGAAGTCCGCTTTCCTGAGAATGTCTTCTCTTTACTTGAGCGCTTTGGCGAGCTTCCTCTGCCCCCTTACATCGAACATCAACCAGATGGTGAGGATGCGCAACGCTATCAAACAGTAGTGGCCAAAAATCCAGGTGCAGTTGCAGCTCCAACAGCGGGCCTGCATTTTGATGAAGCCATTTTGCAAAAGATCAAAGATTTGGGTGTAAATCAAGCAACCGTTACATTGCATGTTGGTGCAGGAACATTTACTCCGGTGCGCGAAGAAGATCTCTCAAAACACAAGATGCACTATGAGTGGTACTCCATTCCAAAGGAAACTTTAGAGGCAATAGAGACCACCAAGAGCAATGGTGGCCGAGTGATTGCTGTAGGCACCACTAGCCTTCGAGCCCTAGAGAGTCAAGCAGCAAGCGGACAAAGCAGCGGGGAGACCAATCTCTTTATTACCCCAGGCTATCAATTTAAAACAGTGGATTGTTTGCTAACCAAC
>Ga0181556_1003557_pt1 | contig 13302 bp, 12 predicted proteins | sample 011ome_14_FD_148651 | JGI IMG/M metagenome (GOLD analysis project Ga0181556, IMG submission 148651) | Coastal salt marsh microbial communities from the Groves Creek Marsh, Skidaway Island, Georgia - 011505AT metaG (spades assembly) | ecosystem: Environmental > Aquatic > Marine > Intertidal zone... | reverse complement strand
TTTCTTGATCACCAACGCCACCATTGCCGAACAGCGGCGTAATCGACCAACAATAAAGTAAAGCCAGCATTTTTTGCCGAAGGTGAATTTGAAATCATGCCCAAGTAACGAAACCACTTGATAGAAATTTCCTAATCGACTGATTCATAACTAAATTCACTATATAAATTTAATCGAAATGATTGACTTCTTGTGAAAGCTGCGGCATGTAAAGGCTGCATTTAAGCGGCTTACGGGCCAAATGAGGATGTGAAAAATTTCCTAATCGACTGATTCATAACTAAATTCACTATATAAATTTAATCGAAATGATTGACTTCTTGTGAAAGCTGCGGCATGTAAAGGCTGCATTTAAGCGGCTTACGGGCCAAATAAGGATGTGAAGATGCGGGTAATCTGCATAACCAAAAACGCATTTCAAAGACGGTCTTATCGGGCCGTGATGTCCATTGCGGTAACCTGCCTTTTCGTTGGTAATTCGGTCACTGCGCAGGCGGAGACAGGTGTGGCACGCGAATCAGTCAAATCGCTTCATGTCGCTTACGCAACGATGGAACCCGTTTTTCAAACCGCACCAGCCTTGCCAACAAGCCGTCCAGATCCGGCACTTGCTTATCCGGCAATCCCTGTTTCGATCATCCCGCCAGTGTCAAAACCGGCGCTGATTGATGTTCTTCCAAAATCAACCAAGATGATTGGCGAGATGATTCGAGCACAAACCGGATTGGAAAGCGGTGCCGAAACCGAATTAAAGCTTCGCAATGGCGAAGGCATTGGCGCGCTTTTGCGCCGCGCCGGATATGATTCGGCATCAATCGCCAAAGCAATCGACGCTGTTTCGGGCAAAGTGAACCTTCGCCGCCTGCAAATTGGCACCAAATTCCAGGTTACATCGCAAGGATTTCGCTTTTCGACCAAGCCCGGGCGCGACATTTATGTGATTCAGCATCCAGAAAGTGGCTGGCTGGCGCTCACCGCGCTTCGGCCGACCGATCGCTATATGAATTTTTTCCAAGGCACAATTGACGATTCTATCTACCGGGCCGCAATGGCCGCAGGAATCAGCGAAAGCGCCTTTAATGATTATGTCCGTATCATGGGCTTTTCAGTCGATTTCCAGCGCGAGATCCGGACTGGCGACCGATTCGAACTTCTGTATGAAACCGAACGCGACAGCATTGACGGCAAAATCGTTGGTGGCAAGCTGCATTATGCCGGGCTTGTCTTATCTGACGAGCAATTGGGGTTTTTCCGCTATGATGGCGATAAGGATGCCATTGGCTGGTATGATGAAAATGGCAATTCAGCTGCACGGACCCTTATCCGCACGCCGATTTCCGGGGCGCGGCTTTCATCTTCTTTCGGCCATCGCAAACATCCGGTTAGCGGCTTTAATGCCATGCATAAAGGTGTTGATTTCGCAGCGCCACGCGGCACGCCAATCATCGCCGCTGGATCGGGCGTGATTCGCGAGGCCGGCTGGAAAGGTAGTTTTGGCCGCTATATAAGAATCAGGCATAATGCCACTTATGATACGGCCTATGCGCATATGTCACGCATCGCGCCAAACATCCGCCCAGGATCACGGGTAAAACAAGGTGAAATCATCGGATATGTCGGATCAACCGGCAGATCGACCGGCGCGCATCTTCATTATGAAGTGATGGTCAATAACCGGCAGGTAAACCCAATGACCGTTCGCTTGCCAACCGGCGAGCGGATCGATGATCAGCATTTGCCAGCCTTTCGAAAAACCGTCGCCGCCATTGATCAAGAAGTTTTGTCGCACGGCACCATCCGCTTTGCCGGTGACGTGACAATCAAAAACACACAATAACCACACATCGCTGGCGCTAAATCCATATCAAGCCGGCGATATTGTGCATTTTGGATGGTATTCGGCCATTAACGCTGGCTAGCGTCACTGTCATAACGCGGCATAAACATGGTTCAGGGGAGCATATCCATGCAAATTCATCAGCTTTGGCAATATCCGGTCAAGGGGTTTGGCGGCAACCAAATGCCTTTGGCCAAACTGCAGCAAGGTCGCTATTTTCCCAATGACCGGCAATTTGCAATTTCGATTGGAGACGAAAAAACCGCCACTGCCAGCGATGGAACATGGTTTCGTAAAGCGCATTTCCTGCAATTAATGTCACATGATTTATTGGCCGAATATAGCTGCCGCTATGATGATGCCGCTAATCCCAAATTAGAATTGCTGCATCATGGTGTAACATGCTTAAGCATTGATCCGGCAGAGCCAGCCGATTGCCAGCGTTTTGAAGATTTCTTTTTCACCTTGCTTGGCAGCAAGCTTCGCGGAAAGCCGCGTTTGATGACGATGAAACATCAGGCCTATAGTGACCAATCAACAGCGCTGATCAGCATTGCCAGCAAGGCCTCGCTTGACGCTTTTGCCCAAGCGACCAACACAAAGCCCGACAGCCGCCGGTTTCGGATCAACATCATTATTGATGGCGACACGCCCTTTGCCGAAGAGGGCTTGATTGGCAAAACATTACGTTGTGGTGATGCGCTGCTATTGGTCAAAGAACCCGTTGGCCGCTGCGCCGCAATCAATGTTGACCCGGCAACGGCCAAACGTAGTCCAGAAGATTATGTGCGCTTTATGAAAGCCCATTTCGGCCATAGCAATCTTGGCATTTTTGCCGAAGTAATCAATGGCGGCATCATTCGGCTTGGCGATAGATCCCAGCCAGCCTAAATCATGCCGAATGCCACTCGATTTCCATGAGGGTCGCAGGTTTTTAACCGCATTTCCGGTGCTGCAAGCCAAGCAAAGACGTATCTGTTAGGAAGGTTGATCGCCATCTTGATCACCCTGAACCGCTTCGGCAAGCTGCGCCGGAGACAGGTTTGTGCGATCTTCTGCACCATTATTGGCGGCACCATTATTGGCGGCACCATTATTAGCGGCACCATTATTAGCGGCACCATTGCGGGGGTTACGCCGCTTTTTCGGGGCGGCATCGCCTGACTCAGCGGCACCATCCCCGCCATTGGCCTGCGCTGATCCTCGATTGGTATTCTCATCAGCCGGCAAACCAGCCTCACCATTTTCGGCTGCAGGTTCCGGCTCACGCCGAGAATCGCCTGAAGCGGCGTCATCATCAGCTACAGCATTGGCCTGTTCTTGCTGGCGTTTGGTTTCAGCAACGCCAACAGCCGCCTGATGAAGCCGAAAATAATGATCGGCGAATTGCGTATAGGCCTCAGCCGAAATCCGTTCACCCGATGTCGCCGCATCATGCGCAAGCGCCATATATTTTTCATGAAGCTGTTGGGCATTGCCCCGCAATTTCACATCAGGGCCATTTGACTCATAGGATGTGTTGCGGTTCGGCACATGATTATGATTGCCACTCGTATTTCCACGACGGCCACGACCACGGCCGCGTTTGGCGTTTTGAGGTTGTCTCATTGGGTTTGATACCACATTCGCTATTAAAAACGGTTATCGATAAAATTAATCAAAGTCATTTCGGTTGCGGTTAGTCTATTAACGACAGCTCGACATAAAGCCGGTGCAAGCGATCCCATTTCGTTAGGAAAGGCGCTGGCGTATCGGTGACCAAAATCACCCCGCCGCGATTGGCGATACCATAGCGTTGGCTTCATATTAATATCAAGGAAAATATCACCCATTTCACATTTTAATTGAAAATGCGAGACAGCGCGTAATGCCAGCAAAATCACAATGACTGTCGCAAAGCTGTAAATTCACTTTTTCCGCCGCAGCGATGACGGCATTTTCCTGCCCGCGTCCGATTTCAACAAAAGCCTTACCATCCACCGCAAGCACCGCCGCAAGTCGTGGCAAAAGTTGCGTCCAGCAGGCCATGCCATCAGCCCCGCCATCAAGCGCCAAGGCCGGATCAAAAGATTTCACATCCACCGCAAGCCCATCAATTTCGTCAGTCGGGATATAGGGCGGGTTTGACAAGATCACGTCAAAATTGCCAAGCGCCCCTAAATCATCGGTAAAGCTATGTTCGGCATATGCGGCGCGATCATCAAGACCGAGGCTAGCCGCATTGCGCCTAGCCGTGGCCAGCGCATCGGGATTAATATCAATGCCAATACCTTGCGCCTTCGGCAATTCAGATAATAACGCCAAAAGCAAACAGCCGCTTCCCGTGCCGAGATCAAGCAAGCGCAAAGGTCGATCCTTGACCGCGTTACGTGATGCCCATCCTACAGCCGCTTCAATCAATGTTTCTGAATCGGGGCGCGGATCAAGCGTTGCTGACGATACGGCAAAGCGAAGTGACCAAAATTCACGCCAACCGCGAATGCGGCTGATTGGCTCGCCCTCAAGGCGGCGTGCCACCATCGCGGCCAGCCGGTCAGCACAAACCTGATCCAGTGGCGCGATATCTTCATGTGGCAAAACAGCGTCATCACGCCCTAAGGCCATGCCAAGAAGACAACGCGCATCGGTCTTGGCACTGGCAATTCCGGCCGCGGCAAGGGTCTGCTCGAGACCATAAAGAATGGTGCTGGCGTCTTGTTGTGCTGGCGGATCGGTTTTTTTGTGATCAACCGGCGTCACCATCACATCCCTTCGGCAAGCCGCCGTGCCTGATCTTCTGACACCAGCGCGTCGACCACCTCGTCAAGCGCCTCGCCAGCAATGACACGGTCGAGCTTGTAAAGCGTGAAATTGATTCGGTGATCGGTAACACGGCCTTGCGGGAAATTATAGGTGCGGATTCGTTCAGACCGATCACCCGACCCAACCTGTCCTTTGCGTTCAGCAGCGCGCTCAGCCTCAACCCGCGCCCGTTCAGCATCATAAATCCGCGCACGCAAGATCTTCATCGCTTTGGCACGGTTCTTATGTTGTGATTTTTCATCTTGCTGGCTGACAACGATGCCGGTTGGCAAATGCGTGATGCGAACCGCCGAGTCAGTTGTATTGACCGATTGGCCACCCGGCCCCGATGCGCGAAACAGGTCGATCCGAAGATCGGATTCTTCAATCTGAATATCGACATCTTCAGCTTCGGGAAGCACGGCAACGGTTGCGGCGGATGTGTGAATACGCCCGCCAGCTTCGGTTTCGGGAACACGCTGCACCCGATGCACGCCCGATTCAAATTTCAACCGCGCAAAAACATCCTGACCCGAAATTGTTGCCGTGGCTTCCTTATAGCCACCAATGCCGGTTTCCGACACTTCCATCACTTCAAATTTCCAGCCATGTTTTGCAGCAAAGCGCTGATACATCGAAAATAGATTTGCAGCAAAAAGCGCTGCTTCGTCACCACCCGTTCCGGCGCGCACCTCAAGAATGGCGTTTCGCGAATCATCCTTGTCTTTTGGCAATAGTAAAAGCTGCAAAGCGGCTTGGGCATCGGGAAGCTGTTCTTTAAGCAGATCGGCCTCGGCCTGCGCCATTTCCAGCATGTCCGGATCATCACCCGCTTCACCAACCATGACAAGCGCATCAGCAAGCTCGGCTTCAATCCGGCGAACCAGCTCAATCTGTTCGCAAACCGGACGAAGGTCAGATAGTTCGCGCGAAAATTGCGCAAGATCACTATTGCTCATATTGGCCGAATCCGACAGCCGGTCTTCGACTTCACGGCGGCGTTCAAGTACTTTATCCATTGATGAGTCGAGGCTCATGCCAAAACTCCTTTTTGGTCTTGTTTCAATCACTCTAAATTTGGCAGGTCAAACGGCGCGGCTGCCAACCGCAAACGACCGTTCGCTATGGGGCGAGAAGGCTTTCGGCAATCGCCGCCGCAAGGCCGCTGCAATCGTCCGGATCAAGTGGCAATTCCTGCTGGCTTCCATCGCGTAGATTGCGCAGCTGGACGGTGTTTTTGGCAAGTTCATCACTTCCCATAATCACCGCAGTCCAAATACCGGCCTTATCGGCCTTTTTCAATTTTTTACCCATCGCGCCGCTTGTTGGCAGATCAATATCAATCCCCGCATCGCGAAGCTGTTCGGCAAGACGAAACGCCGCTTGGCGCGCGCCATCATCAGCCGTCACAATCGCCACTTTGGGATTATTTACCGAGGCGGTTTCAACAAGCATGGCAAGCCGTTCAACACCAGCCGCCCACCCAACACCAGCCACTTTTGGCCCGCCAAGCATTTCAGCAAGCCCGTCATAACGCCCGCCGCCAAGAACCGTTCCTTGTGCACCAAGCGATGTGGTGACAAATTCAAAAGCCGTATGACAATAATAATCAAGCCCACGAACCAATAGCGGATCAAAAACCCACGCCACGCCCACGCTATCAAGCGCGGCTGTCAAATCGGCAAAATGCGCCTTTGACACATCATTCAGATAATCTTGTAATCGCGGGGCATCTTGCAAGATCGCGCGGTCGCCAGCATCTTTTGAATCCAGAATGCGAAGCGGATTTACCGCAAGGCGGGTTTTGCTGTCATCCGATAATTGATCGGCAAATGTTTCCAAATAGGCAATCAAGGCCGCCCGATAAGCCGCCCGACTGTCGCTGTCACCAAGCGAATTAAGATGAAGTTCACAATCATCAAGAACGCCAAGCGACGCCAGAAACCGCGCACCACAAGCAATGATTTCAGCATCGGCAAGCGAATCATCTGGACCCAGATATTCAATGCCTACCTGATGAAACTGGCGCATCCGGCCTTTTTGCGGACGCTCATAGCGGAACATCGGCCCTGCATAGAAATATTTCAACGGCAAGCTTTGCGTCAGCCCGCCCGAAATCATTGCCCGCACAACACCAGCGGTATTTTCCGGCCGCAAGGTCAAGATTTCACCACCTCGATCGGCAAAGCTGTAATTTTCTTTGGTAACGATATCGCTACTTTCGCCAAGCGGGCGGGAAAACACCTCGGAAAATTCAAAAATCGGCGTTGCCATTTCCTGAAATCCATAGCGCGCCGATGCCGTGCGCGCGGCGTCAATCACCAAACGATGTTTGGCCATGCTATCGGGAAGAAGATCAGCGGTACCGCGGGCAGGTTGAAGTCGTGACATGGGCTTTAATCTGCTTTTTAAGTTTGTGTTGATGCCGCTTCGGCGGCTTTTAATTCGGCAACACGGGTTTCAACAAGATCAACCACATGTTCAACAATATCACCATTTGACAGACGATGATCAGCAATACCTGACAGGTAAATCTGATGGGTGCCTTTGCCGCCACCAGTAAGCCCGATATCGGTTTCACGCGCCTCACCCGGCCCGTTCACAACACAGCCAATGATCGAAACAGTGATTGGCATATCAATATGCTCTAGCCGATCTTCGATGATTTGCACGGTTTTGATGACGTCAAATTGCTGGCGTGCGCAAGATGGGCAAGAAATAACCGTCACACCGCGGCGGCGAAGCCCAAGTGATTTCAGCATTTCATAACCGGCTTTCACTTCTTCTGTCGGGTCTGCCGATAACGACACTCTTACCGTATCGCCAATACCGGCCCACAGCAGATTGCCAAGGCCAATCGCCGATTTGATCGTACCTGCTCGCAGCCCACCGGCCTCGGTGATGCCAATATGCAGCGGGCAGTCGATCACATCGGCAAGCTGTTGATAGGCAGCGACCGCCAGAAACACATCGGATGCTTTGACTGAAATTTTGAATTCGTGAAAATCATTATCCTGCAAAATCTTGGCATGTTCCAAGGCCGATTCAACAAGCGCTTCCGGGCACGGCTCGGCATATTTTTCAAGAAGATGCTTTTCCAACGATCCCGCATTCACGCCAATCCGCATCGAACATCCATGATCGCGCGCCGCCTGCACCACCTCGCGCACCCGGGCCGCATTACCAATATTGCCAGGATTGATCCGCAAACAGGCGGCACCGGCCTTGGCTGCCTCGATGGCGCGGCGATAATGGAAATGGATATCGGCAACAATCGGAACCGGACTTTGCGCACAAATGGTTTTCAGCGCCGCGGTGCTGTCTTCATCAGGGCAGGACACCCGCACAATATCAGCACCCGCCGCCGCCGCCGCATTGATTTGCGCCAAGGTGCTGTCAATATCACTTGTCAGGCTGTTGGTCATGGTTTGCACCGAAATTGGCGCATCGCCGCCAACCGGAACTGATCCGACCATCACCTGACGACAGCGACGGCGCTCGATTGTTCGATAAGCCCGATAAGCGTTTGACACTTTTGCACTCCAAATGATGGCGCGGCGCACGCCTGTTGATTTTGCCCCATTCTATACCCTGTTCGGCGGGCAAGCGCCAGATCAATGCGTCACTTTGTTCAGATGAGCTGTTGCGCGCAATTTCCACGATGGCTGGCAGGTTATAGAGTTTGCCTCACAATCGCCGCGCAAATAGGCATGGCCCCAATGAAAAACCGCAACGTCATTGCGAACCAGCCAAAATCGGGACTGCACCCCACATATTTGGAAACAATCATATCGAAACAGAGAAAAATCGAGCTGGGATAACAGCTAGAGCGTTTGCCGTAATTTATCGGTAACGAGCGGCAGATCGCGAACAATCTGGCCAGTTTCACCAATTGGACGCGGGTCATCGCTTCCGATGACAATTTCCAGCCCACCAGCATTACCAGTGCTGAGATAAAGCCGCGTATTGCCTTCGACAACATAGCTGTCACCAGCCTGCATCAATTTTGCCATCACTTCTTCACCATTATCACGCACAATTTCAACCCAGCTTGCGGCAACCGCACGGATGGTGATTTCCTGCGCCGGATCACGAAGATTGGCAATGGCGCTATTGCCAGTCGCCCGCGTTTCGCCATCTTGCGATGCCGGGGTAATTACCTGTGTTTCGGCAAGATCGCCTGATAGAACGGGGCTATCCACATCGGCTGGCGGCGCGGCTGGTTCGCGTGGTCCGACAATCGCCGCTGCCGTTTCGACGGGTTTTGTTAATGTGGCACCGGCTGGTGCCTCAGCCATGATCGTTTTTGCCGTGCCGGTTTTGGTGATGACAGTTTCGGTGGTGCTGGTTTTGGTCATGGCCACATGATCATCTGTTGCCACGGTTGGGGTTGGTATTACGGCCTTGGCGGCAATGACTTTTTCGGGCTGTACAGGCACCGTCAGATCTTGGCTTTGCGCCTGATCATCATTCGGTATGGCCGACGTTGCGCTCTGATCGATAAGCGTGTCTTGCATCGCGGCAGGAATTGACAGGGTTTCCGCGATCTCGCTTGGCACCATCGCCATCTGATTAATCACATCGCCGCCATTTACCCAGTACCAACCGCCGTAAGCAATGCCAGCACAAACAACCAGCATTGAAGCAATGGCTGGTGCCGATCGCTGTGGCGGGCGTGCGCCCACCGGAATTTTATAGGTTGGCATGGTTGCCGCTTTGGTCGTCAAATCATTATAGCGCGCCACAAGTGTTGTTGGATCAAGCGCAACACACTGGCCATAGCTTCGCAAAAACCCTGTGACATAGGCTGGCGCTGGCAATTGATCAAATGCGCCCATCTCCAACTTTGACAGATAATCAACTGAGATGCGGAGCTGCTGTGATACGTCGCTGATTTTCAAACCTTGAGCCCGACGCGCTTGTTTCAGCGTCGAACCAATTTGTTCGAAACTGTCGCCGGCAACCACAGGTTGGATATCTTTATCTTGAACGCGCACCAAAAATCGGTCTCCATTCACCGCCTATTTACATAAAAGCACCAGAAAACTGTGACGATTGCAAATAAAACTTTAAGTTTTTAAACGAACAACCTTCGACCATATAGCTGATAACATTGGCTGTTATCCCTTTATGTCGCAGATCCTGCCTTGTTTAGCAAGTATCTATAGCTATTGTTGCGATATTAAGCTTCGTCATCCAATCCATAGGCAGTATGCAGGCTGCGAACCGCTAACTCGGTATATTCAGCATCAATCAGAACCGAAATCTTGATTTCGGATGTTGAAATCACATGCAAATTTACGCCCTTGGCCGCCAATGTTTCAAACATCGTCTTGGCAACACCGGGCTGGGTCCGCATCGCCATTCCCACGACTGAAATTTTGGCAACATTTGGCGCGGCGTCAACCGACTCAAATTTTAGCTGATCTTTGATTTTATTAATAATGTCAACTGCTTTATCAAGATCACCACGGCTGACCGAAAAGCTGATATCGGTTTTCTTAACAGCGCTTGATGCGCTTTGCACAATCATATCTACATTGACATGATTATCTGCCAAGGCGCCGAAAACACTGGCAGCAACACCCGGCTGATCAGGCAAGCCAACGATGGTAATTTTGGCCTCGTCAGGGCTATAGGCAATCCCGCTAATGGTTTCTTGTTCCACGACTGAATCCTCATTCACGACTAAAGTGCCTGGTGCATCATTGAAACTTGAGCGCACCTGCAGATTAACATTATGGCGCATCGCCACGGCGACTGATCTTGTTTGCAAAACCTTGGCACCTGATGATGCCATTTCCAGCATTTCTTCGAAGGTGATTCGCGTTAATTTGGTTGCTTTTGGTGCGATTCGCGGATCGGTAGTATAAACCCCATCAACATCAGTATAGATATCGCACCGGTCAGCTTCGAGCGCGGCGGCAATCGCAACGGCCGATGTATCCGAGCCGCCACGGCCAAGTGTGCTAATCCGGCCATCGGGGCCAATGCCCTGAAAACCGGCAATGACAGCAACCTGTCCGGTTTTCATGCGCTCGCGGATAGCCGACCCGTCAATCGAGTCAATCCGCGCCGCGCCATGAACATTATCTGACCGGATGGGAATCTGCCAGCCAAGCCATGACCGCGCATCGATGCCGATATTTTGCAAAGCAATCGCCAGCAAGCCAACCGTCACCTGTTCGCCAGTCGCGACAATCGTATCATATTCGCGCGCATCATGAAGCGGGCCGATCTCCGATGCCCACGAGACAAGCTGATTTGTTGTCCCCGACATTGCCGAGACAACAACCGCAACCTCATGGCCAGCGTCAACTTCGGTTTTTACCCGCTGCGCCACATTGCGTATGCGATCAAGATCGGCCACCGAGGTGCCGCCAAATTTTTGAACAATCCGTGCCATTTGCTGTATGCTGTTTTCCAGTAAACCTAATTTCACGCAGCTATAACGATTACCAGCCGCCGGGGCAAGCCTATGATGACAACAGCCGATCAAACAGAGATCGATAATTTTGCCGCCCTATCCGACCAATGGTGGGATCAAAAAGGGCCAATGGCACCTTTGCATGCTTTTACCCCCGTCCGGATTGACTATATTTTGCAATCAATAGGCCGGTTTTTTCCAATGAAAACAGGCGCAAAACCATCATTGGCTGGATTGAAAATACTCGATATTGGCTGTGGCGGTGGCTTGCTTGCCGAACCAATGGCGCGGCTTGGCGCAGAAGTAACCGGCATTGACGTCACCGCACCGGCGATCAGCGCAGCCAAAATACATGCTGAATCGATGCAGCTGGCGATTGATTATCAGGTGATCACAGCCGAAGATCTAGCCGCAAGCGGTGCCAAATTCGATGTGATCTATGCCTCTGAAGTGATCGAACATGTTGCCGACCGCCCCCTTTTCGTCAAGGCGATTGCCACGATGCTGGCACCAAATGGCGTTGTTGTGATCACCACGATTAACCGCAGCTTGCCAGCACTGGTTTTTGCCAAATTCGCGCTTGAATATATTGTTCGGCTTGTGCCTGCTGGCACACATGACCCGCGTAAATTCGTGCGGCCAGCCGAATTACGCGCCGAATTTGCCGCAGCGGGGATTGTTCTTGATGATATGACCGGTTTTGCACCCTGTCCGGGCGGCGGCTTTATGCCAATCGGGTCGCTGGCGATCAATTATGCGGCGAGTGGCGGCTTTCAATAGGGCAAAGGCCAAGGCGCCAATCACCCGGTTTAATGTTCAGGCGGCAACCACGGCAAAGTCACGATATCAATGCCTTCATCAGCAAGTGACTCGCGTTCTTCAGCGCTTGAATGACCATAAATATTCTCAGGTTCGCTGTCGCCATAATGCATTTTGCGAACTTCGGTTGCAAACTCGGTCCCGACATCCCGACATTCAGACTTTACCTTGCGCTGCAATTGGCGAAGCTGCGCAATCGCCTCGCCAAGCGCGGCCTGTGATGGGGCGGGCTTTGATGGGGTGGCCTGTGCTGATGCGGGCTTGGATGGGTCGGGCTTGGATGCGGCAACATGCGCCGATGAGGTTTGGCCAGATGCGGCTTGAGAAGATGGCGCGTTGGTGCCCGCCTGATGATGAGCCTGATGGCCAGTTTCAGCCATTGGCAAGCGACGCACATCATCACGGCGACGTTTTGGGCTGGCCAGATTGGGCGTCATTAGAGCGCGGCGCACCTTGACGCTGTCACAAACCGGACAGGTGATTAGCCCTGCTTCATTCTGCGCATCAAAAGCAGCGCCAGTTTGAAACCAGCCTTCAAATTCATGTGTCAAATCGCAGATCAATTGATATTTGATCATCTGTTCCGCCTCACCAAACTCTATCTATCATTTAGATAAGAGGCATTGAGAGAGACCACAAGCCCCGAAACCAGCGATCCCGAAACCAGCGATATGGAAGCGCTAAAGCGCGCCATGGCAATGTTTGAACTTCTTGCCTGATCCGCATGGGCAAGGGGCATTTCGCGACACTTTCGCATTGGCAGATGCCTCTGCTGGTGCGGCTGGTGGCGCGCCGTCTTCATCGGGCTGGCGGATCTCGACATGCGAGAGAACCATGCTTGTGGTTTCGCGCATATTGGCAAGCATCGTTTCAAACATCAAAAAGGCTTCGCGCTTATATTCATTCAAAGGGTCTTTTTGCCCATAGGCCCGAAGCGTGATTCCCTGACGCAATTGATCAAGGGTCAATAAATGTTCTTTCCATTGCTGGTCAAGCACCTGCAAAAGCAAATTCTTTTCTGCCATCCGCATGATATCAGGCCCAAGCCGGACGGCTTTTTCGGCCATATGACGATCGGCAGCGTCAATCAACCGGGCTTCGATTTCCGGTTCGGCAATGCCATCTTCGGCAAACCAATCGGCAATCGGTGCCTCGACCCCCAAGACGCGGCGGGCATCGGCATCAAGCGTTTCTGAGTCCCATGCATCATGATACGTGCCAGCGGGAATTGACCGTTCGACAATCAAGGCAGCGGCTTCATGGCGCATATCGACAACCGTGTCATGAACATCATCGGCGCGCATGATTTCCTTGCGCTGGTCAAAAATCACCCGGCGCTGGTCATTCATCACGTCATCATATTTCAGCAATTGCTTGCGAATCTCGAAATTGCGTGCCTCGACCTTGGATTGGGCTTTTTCAACAGCCTTGTTAATCC
>Ga0181556_1003556_pt1 | contig 13303 bp, 10 predicted proteins | sample 011ome_14_FD_148651 | JGI IMG/M metagenome (GOLD analysis project Ga0181556, IMG submission 148651) | Coastal salt marsh microbial communities from the Groves Creek Marsh, Skidaway Island, Georgia - 011505AT metaG (spades assembly) | ecosystem: Environmental > Aquatic > Marine > Intertidal zone... | reverse complement strand
TGTTCCCAACTGGCCGTATCATTGGCAGCAAGCTGCGGAAAATGCGGCGTTAATATCGTCGTATCAAGCGGCTCGCCAATCACTCCGGTTGACGCCAGCAAGATGTCCTCGGCGGCACAATCAAGCACCGCGCCCAGCGCCGTGGCCGTCTGTGCTACGCTGTTCTGTCCATGCTGGCCGGTAAAGGCATTAGCATTGCCAGCATTCGTCAAAATCGCCCGGGCGGTGCCGGAAATAATGCGATCACGGCACCATTGAACAGGCGCGGCGGCGGTGTCAGACCGGGTGAATACAGCGGCCACATTTGCCGATGAACAGAGCGTCATCAGCAATAAATCATCACGCCCTTTATATTTTGCCCCACTCGCCGCCACCGCCAGACCGAGGCCGTCAATCGCAGGCAAGTGCGGGAAACTATCGGGCGCCAAAGGCGAGCGTTTATGCATAACAACCCCGCTACGACAAAAATTTACTGGGCAGCGTTCATGGCGTCAGTGCGTATATCGGCAAAGCTACGCAACTGGATGTCCTGACGGGCGCGTAATTCTTCAAGAATGCGGCTCAGTGTCTGCGTTGACAGATTATTCGCCAATTGTGCGCGCATGTCCTGCAGATCAGGCGCCGGCGCAATTTCTTTGCTCTCGACCTTGATCACATGCCAGCCAAACTGTGTTTGTACCGGGCTGTCTGAGACAGATCCGGCCGCCAAATTAAAGGCGGCTGTTTCAAACGCCGGCACCATCTGCCCACGCCCGAATGTGCCGAGCGCACCGCCATTCGGCCCGCTTGGGCCGGTTGATTTTTCTTTTGCAAGCTCCGCAAAATCAGCCCCCTGTTGCAGCGCCGTGATGATTGCTGTGGCTTCAGTTTCGGTTTCTACCAAAATATGTGATGCGGTAACCTGTTCGCGCGATGCTGTGTCGGCGACAAATTTATCATAGGCGTTCTGGATTGCCGTTTCGGTGATTTCACTGCGCACTTTTTCGGCAAGCCAGCTTTCTGCCAGCACCCGGTTTGCTGCCATTGCCATCGCCTCGGCGATTTCCGGTTTTTGATCATAGGCATCTGTGCGTGCGGCTGTCGCGGCAAGCTTGGAATCGATGATATCGGCAACCAGTTGGGAAAAATAATTTTCCAGTGGCGCCTGCTGAAATTCTTCTGGCAGACGTTCAGCAGCGCGCAATACATCATCAAGCCAGATATCTTCTCCATTGACCGTGCCAACAGATATCTGGTCATTCGCCGCGGCCACCCCACTGCCCAGACAAAACGCCAGTAACGCGCCGCAGCCAATGCGCCGCAGGGCGGGTCTGTAACGATGCTTCACAGTCGAACCAAAACAGCAAATCGTGGCGATCATCATGATGTCCTTTGCCCGATAGATCAGGCGTAAAAATTATACCAGCCGGCGCCGCGCCAGCGTGAAGAGTCGCGGCACATGCAGGTGCCGTTTGACGTCTGTTATATAACCCGAACCTGTCGGTTTGATCCAGTTTAAAGCGGCTTTACCGGGATGATCTTCATAGCTTTTCTGAATAAACCGTCTATTTTGATGAATTAGACGCCAATCAATTGACAAAAATAGCTTCTATACCTATGTCAAATTGGTGTCAAAATGGGCGCGGTAGGCGGATGTCAGGCCACATTGCCGCCATAACAATCGCTGTCGGCCCCGGGGAGAGTTTATGTTTGAGTCATTAGCCAAATCTTTGTTTGGCAGTTCGAATGATCGGGCTGTAAAGAACCTGCATCCGGTGATCACCAAAATCAATGATCTAGAGGATGGGCTGAGCCGCCTTGATGATGAGGCGTTGCGCGCCATGACCGGTCAGCTGCGTGACCGTTTGGCACAGGGCGAAACAAAAGATGATCTGCTGGCTGAAGCATTTGCATTGGTTCGCGAAGCCGCGAAGCGAACACTTGGTCAGCGCCATTTTGATGTGCAGTTGATGGGCGGCATCGCCCTGCACAAAGGTCAGATCGCCGAAATGAAAACCGGTGAAGGCAAAACCTTGGTGGCAACGCTGGCGGTGTTTTTGAATGCGCTGGACCAGCGCGGTGTGCATGTGGTCACGGTGAATGACTATCTGGCGCAGCGGGATGCTGAATGGATGGGTCAGGTTTATGAATTTTTGGGGCTGAGCGTTGGCTGCATTGTCGCCAATCTGGATGATGAGGCGCGCCGCGCTGCCTATGGCTGTGACGTGACCTATGGCACCAATAACGAGTTTGGTTTTGACTATCTGCGGGATAATTTGAAATTCCGTCTCGAAGACATGGTGCAGCGTGATTTTAACTTTGCCATTGTTGACGAGGTTGACTCAATTCTGGTTGATGAGGCCCGTACGCCGTTGATTATTTCCGGCCCGGCAGAGAGTAATTCGGCGCTCTATCTTGTCGCCAATGCGGTGATCCCGCAATTACAGCCGGATGATTATGATCTGGATGAAAAAGCCAACAGCGTGACATTGACCGAAAACGGCATCGAGCATGCGGAAGATTTGCTGCGTCAGGCCGGCGCGATCGAGACTGGTACTTTATACGATATTGATAATGTCAGTTTGCTGCATCATATCAACCAGTCATTAAAAGCGCATCATTTGTTCAAGCGCGACACCAATTACATGCTGAAAGACGGACAGGTTCTCATCATCGATGAATTCACCGGTCGGGCGATGCAGGGGCGGCGTTTTTCAGATGGTCTGCATCAGGCCATCGAAGCCAAAGAAAATGTCGATATTCAGGCTGAAAACCAAACCTTGGCGTCGGTGACCTTCCAGAATTATTTTCGGATGTATGACAAGCTGGCCGGCATGACCGGCACCGCGATGACCGAAGCCGGCGAATTTTCTGAAATTTATGGGCTCGAAGTCATGGCGATTCCAACCAACCGGGATGTGGCGCGGGTGGATCATGATGACGAGGTATATCGCACCAGTGCCGAGCGTGACGAAGCGGTGATCGCGCTTGTTGCTGATTGCCAGAAACGTCAGCAACCGGTTTTGGTCGGCACGGTCAGCATCGAGAAATCTGAAAATTTATCAACGCAACTTAGCAAACGCAAAATTGCACACAAGGTTTTGAACGCCCGGGTGCATGATGAAGAAGCCAAAATCATTGCCGATGCCGGGGTGCCGGGCGCCGTGACAATCGCGACCAATATGGCCGGTCGTGGTACCGATATTCAATTGGGCGGCAATCTTGATATGCGTCTGGCAGAGGCGGCGCAGAAAAAACCGCTTAGCGATGCGGCGCGCGATAAAATCACCGCCGAAATTGCCACCGCAAAACAGGTGGCGCTTGATGCTGGCGGGCTGTATGTGATCGGCACCGAGCGTCATGAATCGCGACGTATCGATAATCAGTTGCGTGGCCGGACTGGCCGTCAGGGTGATCCGGGGGGATCCAAATTCTTCCTATCGCTGGAAGATGATCTGATGCGTATTTTTGGCTCGGAAAAGCTGGACGGTATGCTGGTCAAGCTGGGGCTTGAAAAAGGCGAGGCGATCATCCATCCCTGGATCAATAAAGCTGTTGAAAAAGCCCAAACCAAGGTTGAAGCGCGCAATTTTGAAATTCGCAAACAGCTGCTGAAATATGACGATGTGATGAATGACCAGCGGCGGGTGATTTTTGACCAGCGCAAGGATATCATGCGGTCGGAAAATGTGCATGACACGGTTGTCGATATGCGGCATGAAGCGGCATCCCTGATTGTTGAGCGCGCCATCCCGCAAAACAGTTATCATGACCAATGGCTGGCCGAGCAATTGCATAATGACGCGCAGCGCGTTTTGGGCGTTGATGCGCCGATCGCCGAATGGTTTGCAGAAGACGGCATTGCCGAAACGGAAATCGAAGAGCGGCTGATTGAGGCAGCTGACCGTCGTATGGCTGAAAAGGCCGTGCGGCTTGGCCCGGATATCATGCGGATGGCAGAAAAATCGTTATTGCTGCAGGTTCTTGACCAGCAATGGAAAGAACATCTGCTGGGGCTGGATCAGCTGCGTCAGGGCATTTCGTTGCGGGCTTATGCACAAAAAGACCCGTTGAATGAATATAAACGCGAAGCCTTTTTAATGTTTGAATCGATGCTGGCAAGCCTGCGGGAAACAACCAGTATGGTGCTGGCGCATGTAGAGTTGCGCACCGAAACCGCTGATGACAGCAATGCGGCGGCGGCCAACCCGGCGGCCAAACCGGCGGCTGCGGCGCCACCGCAAAAGGTCACCCGCAATGCGCCCTGCCCCTGTGGTTCGGGCAAAAAATACAAACATTGTCATGGTGCGATCACAGCATAATCTGCTGGTTGGGTAGACTAGATGATCAAATATCAGTTAATTTGTGATCAAAACCATGAATTTGAAGGCTGGTTCCAAGCTAGCGCGGCGTTTGACGCGCAGGCCGAAAGCGGTTTGCTGCGCTGTCCGCTATGTGACAGTGATCAGGTAAAGCGCGCCCTGATGACGCCAAATCTGGCCAGCCCGAAGCGGCGCAAAGCGATAGAGCCGGCGCTGGCCGATCCCGCGCCAAATTCTGCAAACCCGCCGCTTACAAATCCAATGCTGGCAAATCCAACGCCGGCGCAACAGTCAGCCCCGCCAACAAAGAGCGAACAGGTACAGGCGTTTGGCGCGGCGCTTGCCGAATTGCGCCAGCTGCAACAAAAAATCACCAAAGACTGCCGTGACGTTGGCGATAATTTCGCCGAAGAGGCCCGCAAAATCCATTATGGTGAGGCCGAGGCCGAAGGTATTTACGGGCGGACCACGCATGAAGAACGTGAGGCGCTGGAAGATGAGGGCATTGATGTGCTTGATATTGCCCTGGCTTCCCCCTGATCATTAGGCCGCCTGATCACCAAATTATTTGACAGATCAATGGCATGCTGCCCGGCTTAGGCAAATCCGCCGCTTGCCGCGTAATTGATCGCCAGACTGCCGGTTTGGCGGAATCCGCCGCTGGCCCGCGGGGCAAGCCCGGTGATGTCATCAAGCATGATGCCGGCGGCGGCAAATTCGGTGCGCAATTCAGCCGGGCGCACAAATTTCCGTGGATCATGTGTGCCTGCCGGCACCAAACGGACAATATATTCCAGCGCAAATTTTGCCAATAATAAGGCGGGAAGGCTGCGGTTGATTGTGGTGATGACCACCACCCCCTGCGGCTCCAGCATGCGCGCAATGGCTTCGATAAAAAGCGCCCGATCGGCCACATGCTCGATCACTTCAGAGGCATAAATGACGTCAAAACGCGCGCCGCTGCTGGCCAGTGTCTCGGCAGTGCAGCATTGATAATCAATATCCAGCCCATTCTGGCTGGCATGCAGGGCGGCGGCTGTGATCGCCGCCTCGGTTACATCGGTGCCGGTCACGCTGCCACCAAGTCGCGCCATCGGTTCGGCAAGCAGACCGCCACCACATCCAATATCCAGAATGCGCAGCCCGGTTAGCGGCTGTGCGCGGCTGGCCTCAGCCCGGGCGGCGACTGGCAAAAACCGTTCAATATTGGCCAGAATATAATCGATCCTGATCGGTGTGAAGGCGTGTAGGGGTGCCATTGGCCCGGCTGGATCCCACCACTGGTCTGACAATGCGGCAAAATTATCGATTTCTCTTTGATCTGCTGTAGTCACCATAGAACTTGCCCCGGCGCGTTGTTATCGCTATTACGTGCGTGGAATTGACTTAGTGGATGTAACATACAACAAATGGCAAGAATTGTTCAAAAATTTGGCGGCACGTCAGTTGCTGATCTTGATCGCATACGCAATGTCGCGCAGCGCGTCAAAGCCGAGGTCGATAACGGCCATCAGGTAGCGGTGGTGGTCTCGGCGATGTCTGGCACCACGAATAAGCTGGTCGAGTGGGCAACCCATATCGGCGCTGTTCATGATGCGCGGGAATATGACACTATTGTGGCGACGGGCGAGCAGGTGACGGTTGGCTTGCTGGCGATTGCGTTGCAAAATCTTGGTGTCGATGCGCGGTCGTGGCTGGGGTGGCAGGTGCCGATCCACACCGATGACGTGCATGGCGCTGCCCGCATTGAGCATATCGAGGCTGACCGGCTTGACCAGCGTCTCAGTCAGGGTCAGGTGGCGGTGCTTGCCGGGTTTCAGGGCATTGGCCCCGATGGCCGCATTACAACGCTGGGCCGGGGTGGATCGGATACGTCGGCGGTCGCTATTGCGGCGGCGCTGCAGGCTGATCGTTGTGATATCTATACAGACGTCGACGGTGTCTATACGACAGACCCCCGCATCGCGCCAAAAGCCCGCAAGCTTGACCGAATCACCTTTGAAGAAATGCTGGAAATGGCGTCATCAGGTGCCAAAGTGTTGCAAACGCGGTCAGTCGCCATGGCCATGCGGCATAATGTAAACCTTCAGGTGCGGTCGAGTTTTAGCGATGCGCCTGGTACTTTCGTTGTGAATGAGGATGCAATCATGGAACAGGAAACAATCAGCGGTATTGCGTACAGCCCGGACGAGGCCAAGATCACGATTGTTGGTTTGCCTGACCGGCCGGGTGTTGCCGCTGCCGTTTTTGGCCAGCTGGCCGATCAGCATGTTAATGTCGATATGATTGTGCAGACCGCATCAAGCACGACGAGATCAACCGATATCAGCTTTTCTGTTGGCCGCCTCGATGTGGAAAAAGCCGTTGTAATTATTGAGGAAAAGCAAAAAGACCTCGAATTTGAAACGGTCATTGCTGACCCTAATGTTTCGAAGATTTCAGTCGTTGGTACAGCGATGCGATCACAGCCCGGGGTGGCGAAAACAATGTTTGAAACTTTGGCGGCAAAAGGCGTGAATATTCAGGTCATCTCGACATCTGAGATCAAAATATCAGTTTTAATTGATGCCGAATATACCGAGCTTGCGGTACGCAGCTTGCATACGGCATTCGGATTGGACGACGAATAATGAAACCTTGGGCTGGTGATCTGTTTGATACGGTATGCGGCAAACCCGCAACCGGTTGCCGACCTTATATACAGCTTGACAAAATGACTAAATAAATTCAACCTATTGGCTAGTGCATTACAACTTTATGCTGATCCGATCGTGTCGCAAACCGGGGGGGTAGGCGGGTGACAGATAAACATTCAACAGAGTTTGACGAAAACCAGATGACAGCTGACAGCTATAATCGCATTGGAACGCAGTTAAAAACGGCCCGCCGTGAACAAGGGTTCCGTCTATCCGACGTGGCGCGCGAATTGCGAATCTCTGGCGATTATCTAAAGCTGTTAGAGTCTGGTGAATTTGATCAATTGCCAGCGCCAACATATGTATCCGGCTTTTTGCGCAGCTACGGCAAATTCGTCGGGCTGGATGGGGCTGAACTGGCCAGCCGTTTTTACGCATTGCAGGATCATGCATCATCTAAAATGGATTATAAATTGCCGGCGACGGCCGCCCCGCCGCAACGTTCGGCACCGGCAGTGGCATCACTGTGTGTGGTGCTGGCTATTGGCGTTTATGGTGGCTGGTATTGGTTCAGTGGCCCAAAAACGCTGGATGGGACTGTTGAAAGTGAACTGGCGGCTGTTGAGCTGGATAGCTCACGTCCGGGCATGATGGAAAAAAACGCCACCAATGAGGCGTTTGAGAGCAATTCTGCAACAACCGCCGGGATGCAGCTAGATGAAGGCGAAACGGGGCTGGCGCCATCAATTGATGCCGCGCCTGATGCGGCTGATAGGCCATTAGCGGCTGATACGACTGTGCAGAGCGTATCACCAGCGGCTGAAACTGTTGCTGAAACCGCAACCGCAACCGCAACTGTCAGCGCAACGGTTACAGCGACTGTGACCCAGCCGGACAGCAGTGCGGCGGATGACACAGTGCAGACCGGGGCAGTTGATACCGCGTCGGTGGCGACTAAACCAGCAGTTGAAGCCGATACGGCAACCGCGGCAGTCAGTGAGCGCCCGGCAGATGCGCCGCAAACCACCGAAATGGCTAGCCGTGGCACATCTGCCAGCGTGATTTCTGACGGCGCCATTTCTGACGGCGCGATTTCTGGCAGCGCGAATTCTGGCAGCGTTACGTCTGACCGGAGTGTTATGAGTGATGACACGCTGCCGGCGGGACGCGGCGCTGCGGTGGCGACCATGCGCGAGCCGGCGCAGGAAATAACCATTCGTGCAATCGCCTCGAGCTGGGTTGAAATTGTGCGCGGCGATGGCACGACGGTTCTGAAAAAATTGATGAGAGCTGGCGACATCTATATTGTTGATGACAGCAGTGGCCTGTATCTGAGCACCGGTAACGCTGGCGGTATTGAAATCCTGTCCGGCGAAAATGAGATCATTACGATTGGATCTGTTGGTGAGATTGTGCGCGATCTGCCGCTTGCCAAAAACCGGCTGCGCGACCGTTTCTAGCCGCAACATCCCGAGCTGATCATTTTGACCGCCGATGCCAGCGATGTCTGGTGCCTCTGCGGGTGCGACAGGCGTTCACCGCCAACTGGCTTTTATCCCGAAAAATTGTCATACTGGGTGGCGCTTGTGCAGCGAACAGGGTATATCAGGCGGTGACCTGACGATATGGGCGCGCCCATCAGCTGATGCGGATGGGCTGCCGGGAATATCGGCGCATCTGTGAGCACGAAATTGAGGTGGTATTTTGTCAAACGCCTATCGGTCTTATCGGACAATTGAGCGACGCCATTGCCGCCAGATTATGGTCGGTTCAGTGCCGGTCGGGGGCGATGCGCCGATTTCTGTGCAAACCATGACCAACAGCCTGACAAGTGATGTGCCGGCAACCCTGGCGCAAATCAACGCGGCGGCTGATGCCGGGGCTGATATTGTGCGGGTGTCATGCCCGGATGAGGACAGCACCAAGGCGCTGAAAACCATTTGTGCCAATAGCCCGGTGCCAATCGTTGCCGATATTCATTTTCATTACCGGCGGGCGATCGAAGCTGCCGCGGCTGGTGCTGCCTGTTTGCGTATTAACCCCGGCAATATTGGCAATGCTTCGCGCGTGCGGGAGGTGGTGCAGGCGGCGCGTGATCATGGATGTTCAATGCGTATTGGGGTCAATGCCGGGTCGCTGGAAAAACATCTTCTGGAAAAATATGCCGAGCCCTGCCCCGAAGCGCTTGTTGAATCAGCCCTCGAACATGCGCGGGTGTTGCAGGATAATGATTTTCATGAATTTAAAATCTCGGTAAAGGCGTCTGACATATTTCTGGCGGTCGCTGCCTATCAGCAGTTGGCCGATGTCATTGACTGTCCGCTTCATATTGGCATCACCGAAGCTGGCGGCTTGCGCTCGGGTACGATTAAATCTGCCATTGGGCTTGGCAATCTGCTCTGGGCCGGGATTGGTGATACCATTCGGGTATCGCTGTCTGCAGATCCGGTCGAAGAAGTCAAAGCTGGCTATGAAATGCTAAAATCGCTTGGTTTGCGCCGCCGCGGGGTGACGGTGATTTCCTGTCCGTCCTGTGCGCGCCAGCAATTTGATGTGATCAAAACTGTGCAGATTATTGAGGATCGCCTCGAACATATTGATGTGCCGATCACCGTTTCGATCATTGGCTGTGTTGTGAATGGCCCGGGCGAAGCACGCGAGACTGATATTGGTTTGACCGGTGGCGGCAAAGGCACCCATCAGATTTACCTGTCAGGCATGGCCAATCATCGTTTGTCGAATGGTGATATTGTTGAACATGTTGTCGGGCTTGTCGAAACACGGGTGGCCGAAATAAAGGCGGCCGAAGCCGCCGCCGATGTTTGTGAAAAGGCGTCGTAAATTATGTCCAAACTACAGCCTGTTCGGGGCACTGCCGATCTTCTGCCTGATGTAATGGCGCAGCACCGTCTGGTGATTGATACAGCCCGCCGCACAACAGCGCGTTATGGCTTTCAGGAAATGGCCACGCCGATTTTTGAATTTTCTGAGGTATTTTCCCGTCCGCTTGGCGAAAGCAGCGATATTGTCACCAAAGAAAATTACAGTTTTGCTGATCGCGGCGGCGAGATGCTGACGTTACGTCCGGAGAACACCGCTGGTGTGGTGCGGGCGATGATTTCTGGCGGATTGACGCAAAGCCTGCCGCTGAAATATTTCTACGCCGGCCCGATGTTTCGCTATGAACGCCCGCAAAAAGGCCGGATGCGGCAGTTTCATCAAATCGGCATTGAATATCTTGGCCCGACAGACGCGCTGGCAGACGCCGAATTGATCAGCGCCGGTGCGCGGCTGTTAGCAGAGCTCGGGGTGTTAGACCAATGTGTGCTGCATTTAAACTCGCTTGGTGATGCCGCTAGCCGGGCCGCCTATCGGGCGGCGTTGGTGGCGTTTTTGCAGGCGGATGAGAGCCGTTTGTCAGATGACAGCAAACGGCGTCTGGCGATGAATCCGCTGCGTATTCTGGATTCAAAAGATCCGGGTGATCGCGACATTCTGCAATCCGCACCCCAGCTTCAGGACTATCTGAATGCCGAATCAAAAGCGCATTTTAGCGCCCTTACCACAGCGCTTGATACCGCCGGTGTGGCCTGGATGTTTGACCCTTTGCTGGTGCGGGGCCTTGATTATTACTGTCATACCGCTTTTGAATTTGTGACCGATGCGCTTGGCACGCAAGGCACGGTGCTGGGTGGTGGCCGTTACGACGGGCTGGCCGAAATGCTGGGTGGGCCGGCGGTGGCTGGTGTTGGATGGGCCGCCGGTATTGAACGGCTGGCGATGCTGGCCGGCGCGAAAACGCCGACAGCGCCGACAGCGCCGAAAGTGGCGGTGTTATCAACGGATGCAGATGCCGATATTGCGGCGTTTCGGCTGGCTGAAATGCTGCGTGACGCGGGCATAGATATTGATTTTCCAACAACGGGTTCGATTGGTAAAAAGCTGAAAAAAGCCGCCCGTGCCGAAATCAAACTGGCCATTATTCTGGGCGGTGACGAGCTGGTCAAAAACAATGTGCAATTGCGCAATCTTGCCGATGGGACGCAAAGCGAGGTTATGATGGATGATCTTGCTGATGTGGTGGCCGCGGCATTATTGGCACCATAGCGCGCGTATCTCATTACCCCATTCCGTTTCATTTAACCTATAGGGAGTCCCCGCATGAGCATCGACTCATCAATGGACAAAATGCTGCAACGTCGACAGGAAGTCGAAGCGCAGCTGTCGCGATCTGCAGAGTTGTCGAATAAGCAGCTTGCCGATTTTTCGCGTGAATTATCTGAATTGCGGCCGGTTTGCGATCAAATCGAATTGGTACGTCAATTGGAAGGTGAATTAGAAGATGCGCTGACAATGGTGGCTGAAGCAGCTGGTGATGTTGAAATACAGGCCATGGCCGAGGCCGAAGTCACGCTGTTAAAGGATAAAATACCCGCTGAAAAGGAACAGCTGCAGCTATTGTTGCTGCCCAAAGACAAGGATGATTCACGTAACGCTATTCTTGAGGTGCGGGCCGGTACTGGTGGTGATGAGGCCGCATTGTTTGGGGCTAATCTATTCGGCATGTATCAGCGTTTCGCAGCGAAAAATGGCTGGCGGTTTGAGGTGATGGAGGTGTCTGAGACCGGCATTGGCGGATATAAGGAAGCCACCGCCACCATTTCCGGCACCGATGTGTTTGCGCGGCTGAAATTTGAGTCGGGTGTGCATCGTGTACAGCGCGTTCCGGAAACCGAAGCTGGCGGGCGGATTCATACATCGGCGGCGACCGTAGCGGTGCTTCCCGAAGCCGAGGATGTGGATATCGAAATTGATGAAAGCGACCTGCGGATCGATGTGTTCAGAGCGTCCGGCCCGGGGGGGCAATCGGTCAATACAACTGACTCGGCAGTCCGAATCACGCATGTGCCGACCGGTATTGTGGTCAGCCAGCAGGACGAAAAATCGCAACATAAAAACCGCGCCAAAGCGATGAAGATTCTGCGTGCGCGGCTGTATGACGCCGAACGGGCGCGGGTTGAGTCAGAACGCGCCGCGGCACGAAAAGGCCAGGTCGGATCGGGTGACCGGTCAGAGCGCATTCGCACCTATAATTTTCCGCAAGGCCGTGTGACCGACCACCGGATCAATTTTACCCTGTATAAACTCGACCGGGTGATGGCTGGTGAGTCGCTTGACGAAGTGATTGATGCGCTGGTTTCGGAAGATCAGGCACAGCGCCTCGCCGAAGGTATCTGACGGCCTGTATCAGCAGGACAAGTAAGCGAGTGATCACCGATAATGCAGCTTGATCCGGACAGCATCTATGAACAGCTCGAGGCGCGCCATATTCTGCAGCCGTTATCGGCAGCCTTGCAGCAGGCAGGCATTGCCAGCGCCATCAGTGATGCGCGCTGTATGTTGGGGATTGTGCTGGGGCGCGATGATGCGGTTCTGCCGCATGAGATGATTGCCCGCTGGCAGCCCGAGCAAAGCCGTGCATTAGAGGCGTTGCGACAGCGCCGACAGACCGGTGAACCAATCAGCCGGATGCGGGGCTGGCGCGAATTTTGGTCGATGCAGTTCAGGCTTTCGCCAGCGACACTTGACCCGCGCCCGGATTCGGAAACCGTCATCGCGGCAGCGCTTGGCTGGGCGCGTGATCAGGCGCCGGCGGCGCGGATTCTTGATCTTGGCACCGGCAGTGGCTGTTTGTTGCTGACCTGTCTGGCCGAATTGCCACAGGCATCAGGCGTCGGCATCGATATCAGCGCCGAGGCGCTGGAGATGGCGGCGATGAATGCCAGCCAGCATGGTCTGGCGGCCCGCACGATGTTTTATCAACAGGATTTTGCCACAGATCTGACGGCGCATGGCCAATTTGATCTGATCCTGTCAAACCCGCCCTATATTCCATCAGCCGATATTGAAATGCTGGATGCGGATGTGCGACATTTCGACCCATTAGCCGCCTTAGATGGCGGCGCCGATGGGCTGGCATGCTGGCGCGTCTTGTGCCCGCAGATCGCAACAGCACTGTCAGATGGGGGGATGGGATTTGTTGAAATTGGTGCTGGACAAGGAAAATCGGTGGGTATGCTTGGTCGTGCCAGCGGATTAAGGCTGCTTGGATCCTTTGCCGATCTGTCCGGGCATGAAAGATGTTTACAGTTTCAAAAAGAATTATGAATGGGGTGTAGATTTTACTTGAAATTGTCCGGTGCAGGTGGGATTGTTGCGCTGTTGGTCGGCGCAGTGACGCGATTCACCGATACGCCGATGGTTTTTCCGAAAGACAGACGAACGCATGCAGGGCGGTGAAGACACCGTCATTATGTTTGTAAGTACCGGGAAGCGACACGCTATTTTTTGTAACGCAATCGTTCA
>Ga0181556_1003535_pt1 | contig 13369 bp, 7 predicted proteins | sample 011ome_14_FD_148651 | JGI IMG/M metagenome (GOLD analysis project Ga0181556, IMG submission 148651) | Coastal salt marsh microbial communities from the Groves Creek Marsh, Skidaway Island, Georgia - 011505AT metaG (spades assembly) | ecosystem: Environmental > Aquatic > Marine > Intertidal zone >... | reverse complement strand
CACGATTGCTCGCCGCGCGGCTTTGCGCACGCTGCTTTGCCCCGCAACCTCTTCGAGAGTCGCGTCCGGCAGCCCGCTTAATAACGGGAAAGTCTTGAGCAGTTGCGGTGTTACCACCATAAAACGCGATCCCTCGGGGCATTGCCTTGCTACTAGTCGACCAAATTGCATAAGCCCACTAAGACAGCGGCAGCGTTGACGTTAACTTAAGTCGGGGGTTTGGCACCGCGAGATAGAAACAATTTTCAGCGCTCGAACAAGCGCGTATTATAGACACGTAAAGGGCAAGTAATAAGGGCGATCAGCGTCCTGTGTGACTGCAATCACCCCGCCTCGTCCAACCTTGAATTATCTTTAGCCTCAATCAAAGGTTTGCCCACGGCAAACGCTCGGCAAACGAGAGAAATGCAGTAGATGGGTAATGTAATGCAACGCAGTCACGTAACAAGCGCGAAATCTCCGCGGGGCCTCAGGCCTGGCGCGCAACGCGTATGGCTGCGCGTCTCGTCTCTGCCGCTGCTGGCGCTGATTATCTCGCTAAGCTCTCTTAAAACGACCGCCGAAACCGACAATGGTATTCAAATAAGCGCCCGTCCGGTAGGCGAGGTAAGTCTCGTGCTCGGTCGTGCCTATATTGAGCGCGACGAGGCGCGTGTGCTCATCGAGGCAGGCGCGAAGGTCCGCGTGGGTGACAGAGTGTTCACCGAAGCCGGTGGCCATGTCCACGTCCGCTTTGTCGATGACGCGCTGGTGAGCGTTCGGCCTAGCAGCACACTCGATGTTGTGCGCTACGACTATGACGCGTCGAAGCCAGAGAATTCCGCCGTTAAATTCGAATTAAGCGAAGGCGTAGCCCGAGCCATCTCCGGCGAGGCGGCAAAATCAGCCCGCGAACGCTTCCGCATGAACACCCCCATTGCCGCTATTGGTGTTCGGGGCACAGACTTTGTAGTAAGTGCTAACTCACGCTCGACGCGAGCGTTGGTCAACGAAGGCGCGATTGTCATGGCGCCCTACTCTAGCGAATGCAGCAGCGAAGCCCTTGGGCCTTGTGCGGTCGACGCCGTAGAACTTAGCCAGAACACCCTCCAGGTACTCGAGCTCGGCAGCGGTAACCCTGCGCCTCGTCTTGTTGCCGCGTCTGGCGAGCGGACGCTTAGTGATATTGAATCCTCTGAGAGTAATGATGCCACCGCAGCCGACGCGCAGGTTGCTTCCGACGGCACCGCCGACACGCTCGACTCTACTGAAGTGTATTTAGAAAGCGTTGCGACGACCAAAATCAATACAGAGGTGGCGGCGGCTGAGAAAGGAGACGACCAGTCTCCAACCAACCAGCCTGGTACCGATCTGCCTGAGATACCCGTGGTTCTCACTGATTTTACCCCGACCGTCGCGCTGACGGCCGACTCGACAAGCAGCGCTCAGCTCGTTTGGGGACGCTGGGGGTCGACAGACACAACGAGCCTCCTATCGCTCACACTCAGTGAGGCGCGCGAGGGCGCCGACGGCCGCGATGTGACCGTCGCCTCAACCAGCGGATTTATTCTTTATCGCAGCGAGCCTAATGGCGCGCGCGTGGACTCTGGGCTGGGCGTAGTTAGATTAGATTTAAACGCCGCTGAAGCATTCTACGATTCGAGCAACGGCATCGTTGCGATGCGTGTGGCAGGCGGTAATCTCGAGCTCGACTTTGTCGATCGGGCGTTTGCGACCGAGTTGAATCTCGACCACGCGAGCACCGGTGCGATTGATTTCTCGGCAAATGGCGCTATCGCAGACGGCGGCTATTTGCGCCTAAAAGATGACGCAAAAATCTTGTCTGGCGCTGTAGCGACCGACGGCTCTGCGGCGGGCTACTTCTTTGAGCAGCAGCTCGACACAGGCCGCATTCAAGGTATCACTCTGTGGGGTGCGCAATAATGAGCACGCCGCGTCTCACCTTCGCCCAACGTCTAGCGAGCCTCCCGTTTATTGGTGGCCTGCTGTCACTGTCACCTATTCGCGGCCGGATCGCCATGCTTGCTACGGCGGCGGTTGCCACGCTCGCGCTGGTACTTGCCTCTGGGCCCAACAGCCAGCTTGCGAGTCTCGAAGAGCGTCTTGGGACAGTGGGTTGGACACTGGCACCACAGACAGACACCGAATCGAGGGTTGTGATCGTCGCAATCGATGAGCAAAGCATCGATGAGGTCGGACCCTGGCCGTGGACGCGTGAAACAATGGCTGAGCTTACTCGCGCGATCGACGCAGCGGGCGCGCAGCTTCAGATCCACGACATTGTCTATACCGAGGCGAAAGACGGCGACGCGCAGCTTGTCGCAGCGCTAGCCAATTCGCGCGGCGCAGTGATTTCTCAGGTGCCGGTTTTAGACGTGAATCAAGCGCCTGGCCTTGCGCCCGAAACGATTCGTGCAGGACAGATGATGGGCGGTCTCGCGGGGATACAATGCGCAGAGGGCGCGGGATTAATGAGCACTGCCAGCTTCCTCGCGCCGCATTCAGGATTCAACGGTATTGCCAAAGGGCATATCGCTCCCGTGGTTAATGGCGACGGTTCAATTTCAAAACAGCCTGCCGTGGTGTGTGTCGACGGTCAGGCCTATCCAGCACTCGCTCTTTCTGCCCTACTTGAGGCCACAGGCGCCGGAATCGACGGCGTGAATAGCGCGAAAATTATCGCTAACAGCAGCCCACTGGGAGCCGCTCAGACACTGACGCTCGATTCTTACCCGGGTCTTGCGGTGCCGTTAGATGCCGAGGGTAATCTGCGTATTTCTTATCGGCGTGCACCCGAAAGCTATCTGGTCATTCCTGCGGCAGATATTCTATTTGGCAGAGCGGGTACCGAGCTACTCGACAAGGCATGGGTTTTGGTTGGCGCGACGGCCTTTGGTCTTGGCGATGTTGTGCCTACGCCTTATAGCGGCGCGACGCCTGGTGTCGAGCTGCAGGCGCGCATACTGGGCAGCTTGCTCGATGTTGCAGTGCCTTATGCGCCCAACAGTGCTGCGTTAATCCAACTTTTAATCGCAGGCCTTTTTGCGCTCGCGTTATTGCTGATGGCCTCGCGCGAGACTGGCCGGCTAACGACCCTACTGTTACCTAGCGCAGCGTTTGCACTTCCGCTTTTTTCTCTTTTAGTGCATGCGCAGCTTCTAAACAGCGCTGATCTCTGGCTAGGCTGGATGCCACCGGCAATCTACGCGGTCATTGCCAGTACGCTACTGTTCGTTCTAGAACAGGCGAGAACGCGGAGTCAAAGAGACCGAGTATTCAATAATTTGGCGAGCTATTTGCCGAGCAACGTGGCTGAGGAAATCGCCTACAGCCTGCCGACGTCAAATGTTGTTGCCGAGCGTAAAGACTTTACGCTGCTTAGTGCAGATCTTCGTAATTTCTCAAGCTTCAGCGAAGCGCGATCGCCGGAGGAGTCTGCGGCAGTGCTGCACTTCTTCTTCCAAAAAGCGGCAGAGATTATCGAAGCGCACGGCGGTAAAGTGCACGAATACAAGGGCGACAGTTTGCTCGCTTTATGGGATACCCAGAGTGCAGATGCTGCCTTAAATGCGCTCAACGCGGCGCAAAAAATGGTCGCAGAAATTGATCACATTTCGCTGAGCGCGAATACGCCTTATGGGCTCGAACCGCTCGCGCTAGGTGTTGGTATCGAGCAGGGCGCTGCGCTGATTGGTTCTATCGGACCTGCCCATCGGCGGACACATACGTTGCTTGGCGACACGGTGACTATAGCGCTGCGAATTCAGGAAATGACCGCAGAACTCGCGCAGCCAATCCTGCTTGGCGAACGCGCAGCGCGTCAGCTAGATGCTGAGCTGCTGCAGTCGCAAGGAAGCTATTTGCTGCAAGGTTTGACGATCCCGCACGTCTTGTTTGCGCCGCAGCCAGACGAAACAAACCTTACTTCACTCACCGAGACTTTGGGCGACTTTACGTCTGGCGACGGCTCGCAGCCTAGACTCCGAGTATTAGCCGGCGGACGTCGATCGTAACCCTGCCAGCTTGATGGCAGGCAGTCTTGGGATAAACTTTCCTTAACCCACTACCTCATGAGCCCAAAGGCTGTGTTAGTCTTTACTCAATAACACCTAAAAATGAAATTGTATTTTCTGCGAGTTGTTTAAACGCATGCTGCCACCCTTGGTCACAGACGTGAGCCTCCTGAAGCGGAGAGTCACCCACTCTCTTGCGGCAAGCATCGTGACCCTCGGGCTCGTTTCCGCTGGCCATGCCGACGCGCAAGCAAGCCAAACCGAGACGCAAACTTGCCCCGACCTTTCGCGCTACTACGCAGAGACGACTGCTGCAGACGCGGCCGAGAACAGAGCTGAACGATGGGCGGCAGTGGCAACCACACTCGCCGAACTACAATCGCGCTGCCTGAGATCGTCAGAGTATTACGCGCTCTTAGGCGCCGCGCAGCTTAACAGCGGGAAATTAGACGTTGCCTCTGAGTCGCTAGAGCGCGCCCTCCTGCTCGATCCAACCAATGGCGCCGCCCAGATCGACTACGCCGAGGCGCTGTATGCGGCGGGACAGCTTTTCCCCGCGCTACAGCTCAATGAGACCCTTCTCTCGAGAGATGACATACCCGCTGAGTTGAGAGAGAAGTTAACGCAGCGTCAAACTCTGTGGCGCAGCAACACCAAACAGCATTTTCTCCAGCTCGACCTGCTTGCAGGCTACGACAACAATCTCAATGGCGCCCCGGGCGCCGACCAGATCACGTTAACTCTGTCAGGTGAGCCTGTGCTGCTGGCTCTCAACACCGATTTGCAGCGGCAGGAGGGCGCCTTCACTAATGCGCGGCTGAGTAGTCGGCAACTGACTCTGAGCGCCAATGGCCAGAGCAGCTGGACAAACGAGATGCGGGGCCGAGTAAGTCAGGATACGCAGTCCGATCTGCTGCAATTTGACTCCCGCTATTCACTCATAAAGCCTTCGCGACGCCGCACCCTGCAGTGGGATGCCGGTGCCAGCTCCCTATTTTTTGGCGGCAGCGCACTTTATTCGGCGGCGCAAACGCGCCTTCGCTATCAGCCCAATACAGCCAAGCGCTGCGCCCCGGTCTACGAAATAGCGAGCCAATATCAGCGATTCCATAGCCAGACTGCACTCGATGCATGGGAGAGCAAAGCGACCGTCGGTGCGAGCTGTGTAGCCGGCGAGAGGGGTGTGAATGTCATTCGGTATGGGTTCGACGGGGGCTACATCAACAACCGAGCCCTAGACGAAAAGCGACCCGGCGACGATCGCGACGGTTGGCAGGTGAATTTTCGCGCCCAGCGCGCGCTGTTTGGCGGCGAACTCACCGCGCAGGCGAGCTATACCCGCCTTGAGGATGACAGCGGTTACAGCCCTATTCTTCTGAACGGCACGGCACGATGGCAAGAACGTAGCCAACTATTGCTCCAGCACCGAACCCCGCTACGGCTAGGTGCGAAAGGCGCCTTGTTCCTCGTTAATCTGTCCCATCAAGCGCAATCGAGCAATATCGAGCTATTCGACTTAACGGATACCGCGCTAGAGCTTGGATTCAGTTTTTCTCTCTAACCCACTGTATATATTTAAATTTCCTACTAATACTCCTCGTGCAATCACTAATCGACCACTGTCCCGACTGACCCTAGCGCGCAACCTAATGCGACGCATTTACCCTTAGCGCCTTGCTGTATTCAGTTATGAAATAACCCTGTGCCACTGTATGAAAAAACGCACAGCCAAATAGTGTTATAAATCGATAACTTACACGTACGAATCGAAGTACTACTTTGATATAAAAAGTTGTACACAGACTCAAATTTTAGTATTCTTCGCCTGTTATCTGGTTGCGGTTGTGGGTTTCTATCGACCTCAGGCCTGATGAGACGGTGTTTTCCGACTAATTCGCGAGTGTGTGTGACTTCAATCACAGGCCCTGGCGCAGCGGTTGGCTTATGCTTGTACCAACGATGGAAAACCGCCGGCCTAACTTTGTGGGACGGGCCGGTCGCAATCGTAAACGTTTATAATTTGAAATCGATCTCAAGGAGATACACCACAATGGCTTTTATTACAGCTGAAACACGGAGCAGCATCGTCGAATTAGCGATGGGCATGCTCAACCAGGCTCCAAGCACGGAGTTGTTGACTACACTAATCGGTAAGTCTACTGAGGGCGCTTCACTGCAAGACCTCGCTGACTACATCGCAACTACTGACGCATTCACTGCTGAATACCCAGCGACGCAAACTGCGCGCGAATTCGCAACTGAAATGTTTGGCAAGCTCATTACTGGTGGAACGCTAGACGCAGACATCAACACTGCGGTTATCGATCTCCTCGAAGGTCTTCTGATTGCTGGTACTACGAAAGCCGAAGGCTTCGTTGCAGTAATCGACTACCTGGCCAACCCAGCTAACGTTCTGCATCCAGACCTCGGCGACATCGCCCAGTCTTTCCAGAACCGTGCTGATGCCGCAGAATACTTCTCAATCACTATGGAGCTTGGTGGTTCAACTGACGCAGAGCTCGCTGCTGCGATCGCTTCAGTAACTAGCGATGCAGCCACGCTTACAGCTGCAAATGCTGCTGCCGATGCAACTGCAAGCGCGAACGGAATTGTCCCTGGCTCGACTTTTACACTCACTACAGATTTGGACGCCCGTTCAGGCTCCTTATCGCCCAGCACTTTTCCTCTTTTAACACCCCTTGCTGCAACACCACTGGCTAGCGGTTATCGATCAGCGCCTCGACTTCCGAGTTTAGACGCTGATCGATGTTCGTTAGTGAATCGCGAGCACAGATAAGACGGGCATCCCGGATTTTTATTAACTAGTTAATACGCAATTAAAAAACTCTCTCAAGGAGAAACACAAAGATGGCTTTCATCACAAATGCAACTCGTAAAGTAGTAATCGACCACGTGGTCGCAACACTTGGCAGAGCGCCAACGACAAAAGAACTGGCAGATGTCACTGTTCTGCTTAATGACGGCGCCTCACTGGCCGACGTAGCAGGTTACTTAACTTCGTCTGCAGCTTACCTCTCAAAGTACCCTGTTGGACAAACAGCGTCCGAAGCTGCTGCTGACATCCTTGATGCAGCCATCGTCGGTAGCGTGCTTGCCGCTGACATTCGCCTTGCTGTAATCGACTTGATTGCTGGTGGTCTTAATGGAGGCGCTTACACGATCGCCACTGCGACTAACGCGGTCGTGGCTTACCTGTCAGACACTGCGAACAACGACAACGCTGACCTAGGCGACATCGCCAAGGCCTTCCAGAACCGCACAGCGGCCGCTGAGGAGTTCACTACGACCTTTACACTTGAAGGCGTTACGGTTACTGAAGCTGACCTCGCTGCTGCCGTTGAAGGCGTGACTAGCGACGCTGCTACGTTGACAGCTGCTAAGGCTGCATTTGCTGCTGGCAACAAGTCAATCGCTGCACAAGCTGCCGCTGATAAAGCTGTTGCTGATGCCGCTGCTGCTGCTGAAGCTGCTGCTGCCGAAGCTGCTGCTGCCGCTGCCGAAGCTGCTGCTGCCGAAGCCGCCGCCGCCGCCGCCGCCGCTGCTGAAGCTGCCGCTGCCGAAGCTGCTGCTGCCGCTGAAGAAAAGGCAGCTGCAGACGCAGAACAAGCACTCGTTGATGCGGCTACTGAAGCTGCCGAAGCCGCTGCTGCTGCGATCGCCACTGCTGAAGAAGCTGACGCCGCAATAACTACTGCGAAAACTGCGTCCGATGAAGCTGCTGCGACTGCCGCTGAAACTGATGCTGAGGCTCTTGCTGCTGCGCTTGTAACAGCTACTGCTGCTGATACTGCTGCTAAGGCTGCCGTTGTTGCCGCAACTACTGCCTATGAGGCTGCATTGGTAGCTGGCGTTGCTGCTGACGTGTCGACTGCAAATGGCTCATTACTGATAGCTAACAACAACGCGTCTGTTGCCGCTGCTGCTTTGGTTGCGGCGACTACTGCCTCTGAAGCCGCCACTGCTGCGGACGCAGCTGCTGTATCTACAGCGGCTGCCTACGACGCAGCAATCGAAGCTGCAAACACTGCCGCTGCTGCTGCCGAAGCCGCTGCCGCTGCTGCTGTAACCGCCGCTGTTGCTACTGCGGACACAGACGATGACACTGCTGCTGCTGCACAGGTCACTGAAGCTGCTGCTGCTACACCAAGTGCTGATGCAATTGCTACTGCTGCTGCTGAAGCTGCTGCTGCCGAAGCTGCTGCTGCCGCTGCCGAAGCTGCTGCTGCCGAAGCCGCCGCCGCCGCCGCCGCCGCTGCTGAAGCTGCCGCTGCCGAAGCTGCTGCTGCCGCTGCCGAAGCTGCTGCTGCCGAAGCTGCCGCCGCCGCCGCAATCGCTGCCGCTGCTGTCACGCAGGCGGCAACAACTGGAACAGATGCTCTCCAGGGCGGTGTAGGCGCTGATACCTTCACCGCAGCCGTGGATTCAGACACTGCAGCCAACAACACGTTCACGACTGCAGACTCAGTGGATGGCGGTGATAACACGGATAACCTGTTTATTACCTTTGACGTTGCTGCAGCCGTCGCTATGCCGGCCGCGACAATAACAAACGTTGAAAACATTCATCTGAGAAACGTGTCTGGCAACGCGCTAACCGCAGATTTTGGCGCAACCACAGGCGTCTCCATCATCAACAACAATCTGTCAACCTCAGATGTCACTGTTTCAAATCTCGCTAGTGGAGTTGAGGTCACGACTACAGGTAATGCTGTTGTGACTAATGCAAACACGGCAGCAGGATATGTGGCCACAGCAACCGCATCCACTCTAACTGTCACGGGCGGAACAACAGCGGGTAATTTGACAACTACCGGTGCCGGTCTGCTCACACAGACACTCAACTCAACCGGTGCAGCAAACACAGTCGGCGCCATCACTAACGCAGCGACCGCTACGTCGATGACGATAAACTCCACAACTAATCTGACAACGGGGGCGATAACCTCAGCGGCGCTCGCTACCCTCACGATTACTGGAGCCGGTGATACTGATCTAAACGTCGCAGCATTACCTGCAACGGTCGGCACAGTGAACGCTTCAGCGGCAACAGGTGATGTTGACGTTACAATGGGCGCATACACAACTGACGACTCCGGTGCAATTGACCTCGTTGATATCAGCATTACGAGCGGCTCAGGCGACGATCTCATCGACGCTACAAATCTAGATACGTCCGAGGAAGTGAGCATCGACGCTGGCGCTGGAAATGACGTGGTATCCATCGCCTTCACTCCAGTCAACGCGGCTGCCGCTACGGCGGGTGATACGATCGCTGGTGGTGACGGAACAGACACACTCACGATAGACGTTGACTTGATTGATACGGCTGCTGTAACAGCGGCTCTGACAGGTGTGTCTGGTTTCGAAACACTGAACCTTTCCGGCGCTATGGGTGGAGGCGACGTAGTAACGATCGCAGACATCTCAGCAGACATAAATCGAGTTAATATTAGCTCAGTCACGGGCGGATCCGGTATAACAATAAATGCGGGTACTTCGTCAACGATCGGGCTAAATATTGCCGCAGCAATTACTGCGGCCGATACTCTGACAGTGGACTCAGGTACTGGTACTTCAGATACTACTACGATCACTAACATGCTCACGGCTGGACAGATGGCCTCCGCTACTTCCGATATCACTGTTACAGATGTTGAGACAGTGACAATCAATACAGGAACGTACGCGACTGCAGCCGCTCAGCTTATCGGTAACATCAATGTTGGCGCGGCTAACACCCTGGTCTTGGCAGGAGGGAATGCCCTAACTGTGGCTGCTGCCGATACGATCACAGCGAATACGGTGACAGCCGGTGGCGGAGCCCTCACGATGACGGGAGCCTTAGTTGGTACCACGTCAGGCACCAACACAATCACAGGCAGCTCGGCGGCTGATACGTTGTTCGGTGACGCTAACGACACTACTAACATCGATGGTGGCGCGGGTAATGACAACATTACCGGTGGATCAGACGCTGAAACTATCTCTGGTGGCGCTGGTAACGATACCATCGACGGTAACGACGGTGCTGACACGTTAAACGGTGATGCTGGTAACGATGGCATTACGGGCGGTACCGGGAATGACACCATTAATGGTGGCGACGGTAACGACACAATCGACTCGGAGGCTGGCACAGACACTATCAACGGTGGCGCGGGCAACGACACTATCAACATGGATAGCGATCTTACGTTCGGTGATGTTATCGATGGTGGTGACGGTACTGACGTGTTGGCACTGGATGCAGTCGCAACATCTGCCACGGCTGCCTCAATAACCAATATCGAAACACTTCGTTTGGATACTGACGCGCTTACGCAAACGCTTGCGGCGTTCACCGCAACAACGATCACACGTGTTGACGTGGGTGCAGCAGGCTTGACATCAGTGTTTACAAACGCGTCGGCCAACGTTACCACCATCGAGAACAGCGGTGGAACTGGTACCATTACGCTAACTCGTGCTACCGACACCGCGGCTGATAGCATCAGTGTCGTTGCCACAGACGATGGCGCATCTACTACTATCACTGCAGTTACTCTCGCAGACGAGGAGACAATCACACTCTCGTCTGGCGACGGAGCGGCTGAAGACTTGACGGTGACAACGCTGACAACGGGTGACGCAACTAGCCTCGTGCTGAATGGAGCGGGCGACGTTGTAATCACTAATGCTATCGCTACAGGCGTAGCGCTAACCTCGGTTGATGCATCGGGAACCGCCGGTGTTGCCACTGTCAACGCGTCTAACAACACCTCAGCTATTACTGCTACCGCCTCAACAGGTACATTTACCTTCACAGGTGGCTCTGGCAACGACATCATCAATGGTGGTGCCGGTGCGGACACCCTGACAGGTGGCGTCGGTAACGACACAATTAACGGTGGAGCAGCCATCGATACCATTGACGGAGGAGTTGGTGCTGATGTGATCGACGGAGGCGCTGCTGCAGATATTATTGATGCTGGTACCGGTGCTGACTCGATAACTGGTGGCGCGGGTGTTGACGCGTTTACTCAGGACTACGGTGACTCCGTTGCTGCGACTGCCATGTTCGATCTGAGCACGGGTGCAGCAGCAGCGGCAGCAGCAGTTATAGCAGCTGGCGATACCATCACATTCGGCAACGGTGTGGATGTGTATCAAGACTTCGTAGCAGGCGCTGCCGGAGATACTCTGGATGTACTGACAGCCGGCCTCCCGACTTCAGCGACCGGTCTGGCTAGAAATGATCTAGGTGGCGCTGGTCCGGCTGATGACATACTGTTCATCTCCGGCGGCTATGATGCGGCGACAGGCGTGTTTACTGTGGCGGCAGATGGTGTTGGTGCTGATACTATGATCCTCGATATCGATGCGAGTGACAGCGAGGACATTGTCGGCTCAACTGGTATAGTCATATTAGTCGGTGTTGACTCAGACGACCTAGTCGCTGGCAACTTCATCTAAGGTTTTCTTAAGGGCTAAACCCTTTTAGAAAATACGTTAAACCAAAAAGCCAGCCCTTAACGGGGCTGGCTTTTTTGTGCGCGGGTGTTTTCCAGTATACCGGATGCGTGCTCGTTCATTAGCTTTGCTAAAACCTTAAAAGACTTTGTTGTGACTAATTATCAATAACTAATAGGCGTAGTGTTTTAAACTCCTCGATTTACGATTGATTACTGATATAGACACTTCTTATATTTTGAAGAATACTAACCTTGAAACTCAACCGGCAGGAATATACGAATAAAAGTTATCAAGGCCCTAATTGCATCAATACTCATTCTACTAGCGAACGCTGTTTTTGGAGTTGAAATTAGCGGTTACGTTAATCGGAGTACTACTGGCCCTAGCCCCGCCAGCGTGTATGTTAATGGTGTAAAAATTGCTACCGCTTCTGATAGCGGCAACTTCCAAGGAGAAGTCGCGGAGGGCAAACTTGAAATTTATGCGGAGTTAAGTCTACCCAGCGCAGTTGATAGGAGCGTACCCAAGCAGATCTATGTCGCAGCAGCCAGCTCATTGACTATTACAGGCATCGCAGTCGGAGACACTATCGATCTCGTTGGTGTATCAGTAAAAGCCATCGCAGATGTTACCGCTACTAACTGGAACCTTGCGGAAGTGACTTTAGGTGCCGCTGCAACATTGGCTAACTATCTTGATGCAGCGGCTGACCAGGATGGTTCTACTGCTGCCGGTGTAGTTGAGTGGTTCTACTTCGGCGGTGACACATATATCGTGGTCTCAAACGATACTGGAGCAACAGGCTTTACTGCCGGTACTGACGTGGCAATTAAGCTAACCGGTACGCTCGATATTGACGGCTCATCAATCACTAGTGAGGTAATTACTATCGCTTCGTAATACTCGTTAAAACCTAGCTACAAAGCAAAAAAGCCAGCTCTTAACGGGGTTGGCTTTTTTTGTGGGTGGGTGTTTTGCAGTGTGCGGATGGTTTGCGCTTTGTTTGTTATCACTGGGTTGGATTTGTTGTTTTGAAGGTCGGGTACTGGTTTCGTTTGCAGGGAAATTACCGGGTGTTTACGAAGCGCGATGTGGATGGTGGGTAGCTGGCTGAACTTGGTGCGAAGTGGTCGGGGTATAGCTGGGTTTATACTTCCTGCGCCGCAGTGCTAAGCTCACTTCAGACCAACAAAAACAACGACAAGCCAATATGCAGAACAGCAAGGTTTATGAGTGGAAGTTTTTCGACAGCTTTGTTAGAGCGGTGTTGGACCTAGGTCTCGAGGGATCCCACCCTGTGCGAGACGCTGTCGCTGAGGACTTGTTCACCGGGGCACTTCAACGGTGGGATAGCATGGGCAATCCAGTAGAACCTTGCCGGTTACCTTCGGATTTGTTTAAGTCTTTCTTGTTGCCTAGTCAGGTCAATGCACTCCCGATAATGAGTAAGTGGCGGCTTAGTTGGGACCCTGAGAATTAGGATGAGCTTATTCCCAACCAACCGACGCATAGGGGGCTTACTCCCCAAGAAGAGTTCAAAGAATACGGGTGGAAGGGTGCGCTCCAGTTAGAGGAGAAGCGTCTCCGTGCTAAATATAAAGATGCGGAGGTTGATCTGACTAACACTCGACTGGCGAAGTTGGTTGGCGATTATGCTGCGAAAAAAGCCAACCCCGTTAAGAGCTGACTTTTTTCTCTGTTTATGATTTTTAATTTAAAAGACTCGTGTTACGTAAGTAAAATAAGGTTCGAGCGCGGCGCAATCTATCGCGGAACCTGAACTTGAACAATCTGAAATTAAAACTTCCAATTGAGGATTTTCAAAGTCTGATATTTGCCACTCCATCGTAAAATTCAATTCGTCATCGTCGTCGGAGGGCGCA
>Ga0181556_1003533_pt1 | contig 13372 bp, 13 predicted proteins | sample 011ome_14_FD_148651 | JGI IMG/M metagenome (GOLD analysis project Ga0181556, IMG submission 148651) | Coastal salt marsh microbial communities from the Groves Creek Marsh, Skidaway Island, Georgia - 011505AT metaG (spades assembly) | ecosystem: Environmental > Aquatic > Marine > Intertidal zone... | reverse complement strand
GGTCCGCTTCCTTTAAGTCCGTCACGTGAAGGGAAGGGGTCATGCAAGTGAAGGCCAGCGAGGTCCACATCAAGACGCCCGAAGGAAAAGAGAAGGTTCACAAGGACGTTCAAATCCTCATGTCCGACTGGGGAGTCTACATCAAACCCGACGACGACTCTCTCCTTCTCGTGACTTGGGAGAAGGTTCACAGCATCATTTGGAATGACGTCAAGGTCGCAACGCGAGTCTGGTCCGAAGCAGTTCTCGAAGCACTCGAAGACATGATGGACGACGAATACGATTTCTTGGAAGAAGAGGAACCCGAGCCGGCGCTCCCCGACGACCCGAACGTGGACCCCTACGCCAAGAAGGGTAGCGAAGAACAGAAGGGCGAATGAGCATGAGCGACGTCGTAGACGCGAACCTCTCGCGCGAACTGAAAGAACACATGGTGAACATGGAGTCTCTCTATTCGCGCATGATTGCGAACCCGTTCCGTTCCCAAGAAGTCATCGACGAAATGAGGAAGACGATTGTTCGAACCGCTTCCACTCTCATGCAACACAACATTCCGCTTGAAATCCCGAAGAAGGAAAGGACGGTGACCGACATCTTGCAAGAAGCCGCGACCGAAACCGGAATGCTTCTTGGCTCGAAAGCCGTTGCTCAGGGCGTCTCGTTCTTCCGCAACGTGCAAGACATTGTGAATCAACCTGCTACCCCAAAGGAAAAAATCGTGGCAGAAGAGGAAATCACGATTTTTGAAGACCAAGACGGGAACTTCTTCCTCATTGACGAGGATGGAAACGAAATCGAATGTGACGAATGGGGCGACCCACTGGAGGAATGAACATGAGTGACGAGTACGACATGACGGAAAATACGCAAGAAGGCGACGCACAATGGGTCGGTCTCGACCCGAGCGAGAAGAAGGAACTGCTGAAGAATGTCTTCTCCGATGAAAACTGGTATGACGGAATCCCATTTTTCGAAGGAGGGCAGGAGCACCCACCTTTTGATGAAATCGCTCAACGTGTCGGAACTGACCAAACGAACATCAAGAAGTACTACGTTGCGTGGTGCAAGGCCCGTGGCTTCGACGTGGAGACCATCAAGGAATCCATGACGTCCGCCATTGACCCACTCGCAAGCGTCACCGTTTCGCAACCCGCTCCGGTGAAGGAACCGGAAGTGAACACCGCCTACCAGCAGGAGATGAACCGAATGCAGTCGGAGGCTTTCACTGCCCCCGCCCGGTCGAATCCCGTAGCGACGCTTCAGGCTCCGAAGGGTGGAGGCGACTCGGATTCGATGTTCTCCATGATGCAGTTTCTCGTCGCGCAGCAGCAGATGCAATCAGACGCGCAGCACCGTCAAATGATGATGCAGATGGAGCAGCGCCGCATCGAGCAGCAGCGTGAAACGGAAATCCGAAGGGAGGCTCAGGCCCGCGACCAGCAGTTCATGATGCAGAACATGGCTTTCATGCGAGAGATGATGCGAACGAAGGACAATGACGGTTTTTTCGACACAGACATGAAGACGATTTTCAAGCAGCGCATGGTTGAACAGATGCTTGACGGCGGTGCAAACAGTGGCGCGCTTGAGCGAATCGCTTCCCGTCTTCTCCAGCCTGAGATGCTCGGCACGCTCGCGAGCGCGGCTTCGAACGTGATGCCGACAAGGAATCAGGTTCCGGCAGGCTACGACTCTCCGACCTACGACCCATACGCCCAGCCCTCGCGCCCGGTTCAGCCTCAGCCACAACCCCAAGCCGCGCCGGTTGAACAGAACCCACCCCCGACAGGTGACGGGAACTTTTTCGAAGGACCCGAGATTGAACAGGTGAAGGAGGAAGTCGACGCGGACATTTCTCCCGAGCAATACAAGTCGGCCCTCTTGTCGCAGTTCCAACAAATCATGGGGCAAGAACTGGAGGACCCGAAGACCCTCGCAGCCGTTCAGCAGCAAATCGACATCACGGTGGACAATGTCGTGGTCGAATACAGCCAGTTCGCGCCACAGGGCAAGTTGGACAAGATGGCGGAGCGAATGGTTCTCGTCCGTAGTCTCCGCGACATTGGCCGAGGCATGCAGGACGCCATGGACAAAATCAACGAAGGAACGGACCCGGACCTCGTCTATTCCTTCGTCGTCAGCGAACTGAAGAAGAACGAGGTGTTCTGGAACATCTTCAGCGGCAACTCCTATGACGAACTCATGGGCCTCATCGAGCCCTACAAGAACACGGGAGGCGTGGTGCACGACTACAACTTCCTCCTCCGCGCGGACGTAGCGAACGTGTGTCGTGAAATCCTTCGCCGTGTTCAGACTCCTTGAGGTGGTCCCTTGAGTGAAGAGTCAGCAGACACAACGCCGGAGCGCGAAGTACGCAACTGGCCGACGTGGCTTTACCTTGCCCTCTTCCTTGGTCCTGCCAGCGTGACCTTTTCTCTCATGGCTTACGTTCTTTCACAGGAGATGCTGTTTTCGGCCATCACCGCCTTGGCCGTGATGAACGGCTCCATCAATTCGGTGATTGCGTACATGACGATTCGCCTTGACGGGCACTCCAACGAGGCGCTCGAACATTTGGAAACCATCATGACTGAGATGGACGAATTGGAGGACACCCTCGACGATGCGAACAAGATGGTTTCCGATTTCACCGGAGACCTCGATGAAGCAAAGGCCCTCTTTCAGAAGGTCGGTGTCGACTTGCGCGACCTCGACCTTGAGTCTGTTGCCGACATTGTCGAACGAATCAAAGAAAACAAGGGCGGCATCAATTCCATTCTCGATAACCTGAAGTCAATGGAAATCGAAGGTCTGGTCCGTCAAGCAAGGGGGATTGATTGGAGGAGCATGCTCTCTGCTGCTGAGGAAATCATGGGCTTCATCGAGAAGCGGAACCAAAAGACCCCTTCGCCCATGGATGAATTCAAACCCGTTCTCAATGCTCCTGTCCCCGATGACGAAGACGTAGGCGTCGAACCGGAGTGGTCTCGCTATCGGGACTCACAGTTCATCACGCCTCAAACCGCCGAAGAAGAGGAAGGCGAAGAGGAAGGCGAAGAGGAAGTCGAGGAGGAATCCGTTCCTCAAGCACGGCTCGTCCTCTCGCGGGAGCGACCGAAGAAAACGCAGTGGAAACTTGAGCGAGCCCCCAAGAAGAACCTGAATCTCAAACGCTGAGATTGCCTGCGTCTTCGAAGACCACCGCCACATAGGGGGCGTCACCTTGAGCGACCATGATTTTCTCGATGACGACCTTCACGATTTGTGAGTCGTTGTGATACACGATACCCTCACAGGCATCAGTAATCGCCTTGAACAGATTGTCGAGGTCAGGTTTTTGATTGCGCCATTGAGCCTTGACCGGTTCTCGTTTCCTCCACTTGCTCTTCGGTAGCGAGAACGCAAACCTTGCCCGCACTTGCAGCGGGACACCTGTCGGCTTTTCGTACCCTTGGTCTTCCATTGCCTGTTCGGCGAATGCGGCGACGAAAGCCTTCCAATCCCTCGATTTCTTGGGGTCATATGCCCTGACGAATCCGCCCCTGTTCGAGAACCTCGGCCGCCCTTGGGCGATAGGTTCTGCAGGGATGGTCATCGAAAGTTGCATGCACCTTTCCTCGTTCAAGCGGCGATAAGGGTTGGGTCAAGTTCAAGTGAAAGGTTATTGTGCAGGACACATGGCGGAGCGAATCCTACGGGTGAAGTTCTCTCCTTCAACGAGCATCGACAAGCGTTTCGAGACCGTCGTTGAGTTCCTCCGGCAACTCATTGAGGACGGTCTTCGTGACGAATACGTTCGCAAGAAATCCGTCGAGGTCGTGAACCGTGCTGGTGTGGAAGGTCATAACGAACTTGGAGAAATCCGCGCTATCGTCAAGTGGGTTCAGAACAATGTGACCTACCGGAAGGACCCCATCGACGTCGAGTATTTTCAGACGGCACGCCGTCTCATCAAAGACGTGGAGTCCGGTCAATCGGCGGCCGACTGTGACGACTTCGTGATTCTCGCCGCTTCCATGCTCGGCTCTCTCGGTTATCAGACCGGCGCCCTCATCGTGGACTCAAACAATGACGGAGTGTTCAACCACGTGATGCTGGTCGTGAAAACACACGCACCGACCCGAGAGTTCGGGAACAAGTGGATTCCCGCGGAACTGATTTTCCCACAATTCAAAATCGGCGAGTCGGTCAAGGTTTCCAAGGTTTATCCGCTCATCGCGGACGCAAACACCGCCCGTCAGCCGGTCATGATGAAGACCGTAGCCGGACTCGCAGGAGCAGGTATGGGGCTCGGACAATCTCCGAACTCGTCATATAGGCTACCGGTTGTGCGTCTGCTTGACGGACTTCGGGGGTTGAGGTGAATGTCGTTCGATTCTTTCATGGGCAGTCCTTCTGACTCCTTCAAAGATGACGGCTTCATCACCGTCCAAGATACTCCTGCTCCAACCACACCAAACCCCAAGATGAAACAGTTCGGCAACACTGAGATGGCGAACTTCAAGACCGACGAGAGCGCGATGAACATCGTGAACTCAGCGCAGACCAAGAGGGATTTCAACCTCGGGTCTGCTCCTTCTCCTGTCGTTCCGGGGACCCCGAAGCGAGCCAACAAGAACAAGTTGGGAGACATCCGATGGAAGAGCAGTGAAACGCTCTATGTCGGTGGTGCTTTCTTCGTTGCAGGTTTGGCCGCCAAGGTTCTCTTCGACAGGTTCGTAAAATGAGGAATGGACATGGCTCAGTACAGCAACGCATTGGCGCGACGAACAGGCACGGCCGCAGTGAGGAATAGCGGTACCAGCAGCGGCAGCGGCTGGTTTGAAAGCGCAAAGGACATTCCGGGGCGATTGTTCACGGAAACCGCAAGGACGCCGGTCATGTTCGGTGCCCTCGCCGGTGGCGCCGGATGGTATGGGAACGAACCCGAAGCCAAGATGGGCGCCGCGAGCATGCACAGCAAGTCCTTCGGTTCCCTCGCAGAAGAGTACGAATACCTCGGCTCAATGAACCTTGGGAACACGACGACGCTCCTCTTCATCGCTGTGGCCGCATACGCTTTCCTCTCTTGAGGTGAACGTGTGTTCGGCGTGACCCTCACCACCGACTTGAATGTCGGTCCCGGGCTGACCACCGACTTGATTGTCGGCCCCGGGCGGGAACTCAAACCGATAGATGTCGGGGGCACGAACGAGCAAGTCATCTACTGGAGGACCAAGGCCGAAGTCTTGGCTCAAGAAGTGGCCGAACTTAACACGAAGATTCAGACGCTTGAGTCTCGAATCGAGCAACGCGACTCTTCCTTGACGGAAATCACCGACGCATGGAAGGCACTCATCGTTGAGCGAGATGAAATCACGAAGCAGCGCAACAAGGCCATGTCCGATTACAACACGTGCATGACTCGCCTCAACGAAGCACTGAACAACAACATTCGGCTGACGTCACAACTTGACGAGGCACGAAAGCAAGTCGAAGACACGGATGCGCGCACGGCGGCCTTCATCAGGAAGGCCTACGCCCAGCAATACAAGCCCGACCTCTTCACCCGATTCCGAAACCTGCGAGTCGTCCCTTTCGGACATGCGCCCCTACAGGGTACCCCACAAACGCGCCTTGGAGCCTCCCTCATTTGGGCTCTCGGCGCCCTTTACCTCATCGGGAGGATTGAGTGAACATGGCGATTAAACCAACCTTGCTGCCTATCAGCCCGAACGACGCTCGCGCCGCGATTCGGCTTCACAATACGCTCGAATCCGACATCGCTCGTCTGCGTGAGGACCTTCGGCGGCACACGTGCGACCCATTGAGCGCGCAGCAGGCTATCGCTCACAAGCAACGCCAAATCGCACAGGTCAGGGCGTTCCTTCGCCGATACCAAGTGGACCTTGAGCAATTCGACCGGCGTGAAGAAGAGCGCCGGCGTCAAGCGCAGCGAAAGCAGCACGCCATTTTCGAGGACCAACGCCGAGCCGCCGTGCCGGGGAAGAACTCGATTGTCGCCCGCCGAGCCCGAAGCATGCCCTCCCCGCCGGAAATCGCTCTCCCCGCTCCCGTTCCCGTGCCTCCCGCCCGCGCCCCAAAGGCCCGGGCACAACAATCTGCCGCTCCAATCAGTGCCCGTGCCTTTACGCCACGACCTCCGGCTACGGGGAACCCTGCCGAACTTGCGAAACTCCGTCGGGAACAGGAAGCGATGCTCAAGACCTTCCAAGACCAAATGAACGCCGTCCGTGCCGACCTTGCGGCGAAGAACGCAGTCATCATGCGCGGCTCTCAAGCGCAGCGCGAACAACTCCTCGCTCTCCAACAGCAAGTGCAGGCCCAGCAGGAAATCCAACGCAGGATGAGCACCGACGTCGCGAATTACGCGAAGAACGACGTGAACCAGCAGAAGTTCCTTCTCGAGAAGATGTCCGAGCAGCAGAAGGCCTACCAGCATGAAATCAAAATGATTCAAGCGAACCTCACGCGACTCGCCAAGGCTGCTGCCGCTGAGGAGAAGATGAAGAAAGAGCAAGAGGCCGCAAAGCGAAAAGCCATGGCGGAAGAAAAGAAGAAGCGCGACGCCGAGGAGCAGCAGAAGAAGCGTGAAATCGCTGAGGCTCAGAAGAACCTGAACGCTTCGGAGCGAAGCCTTTCCGATTTCGAAAAGCACCACCAAGAACTGAAGATGCGCCTTCAGCAAATCGACACCGAGATGCAGCACGCGAAGGTTTCGAACCCACAGATGGCGCAGCAACTCTCGGTGATGCGTGGTGACGTCATTCAGGAGATGAAGATTGTTGAGCGAGAAATGGGACCTCTCCGAGCCGAAGTTCAAATGCTTCGGAAGACCCTCAAATCCGGTTCTTCGAACCTTGGCGGTATGGACACAACCGCTGGCCTCCGCGCATGGCATCGTGACCTCTTGACGACCACGACCGCTCGTCAGGTCCCCGAGGCGGACAAGAAGATGCTCAAAGAAATGCTTGCGAAGCAACAGGTCCCTCAGCACCTGCGGGACCAAGTGTGGAACGCGGTGGCGAGGTACGAAAGTGGTTCCAACGTCAGCATTGACGAGGAAGTCAAGAAGATTCTCGGCCCGTGGATGGAGGCTCAAAAGCAAGAGCAAGCCCACGCTGCCGCCCTCGGTGGGACGAAGCGTTTCATCCAGCACGGCAAGGCCTCGGTTGCTCAGAACAACTACTACCGCATGCGTGCGATTCAGCAGACTGAAGACGCCGGCAAGGAGGCGCTGAACGCCGCTTCTCAGCAGCAGGCTCAGAAGGCGACCGACCTCTCCGGCATGTTCCCGCAACTTCGTAGTGCGGTCGGCCGGATGGTGGGCAATTGAGGAAGCACGTTCTTGCTCAGAAGGCTGACCGAAGCCGCTCCTATGGGCGAATCGGGAACGTCACTCAGATTGAGCAGAAGCCTGTCATCATTGACGTGACGGTTGACTACCCGGCCATGAATCGGCGTGAAACCATTTACACGCACAGTCGTGGCTTCATCAAGAAGATGGAGCCGACACATGTCGCGGTCGTCCACATGACCAGCACGAGCCAGAAGCCGTTCTATTTCTATGGCTCATTCCGAAAGAACGGACAAGCATACCTCATGTTCCTCGAACAGGTGTTCAATCCGCAGGTCAGCGTTCGTGTGAACGCACCACTCTCCGCGACTGACTTCCGCATTCATGCTTCAAACCTCCCGCCTTCGGGCTACTCCCACGACTACCTCAATGAGTCAAAGCGCCGGTTCATGGCCTCTCGTGCGGCGGTTTCCAGCAACGAAGCCTTCCTCAACCTCGGCTTCACGCCGGTGAACAGTCCTGTGCAATACTTCGAATCCACCGAGGCAATCAGCGGAAATCTGACGTATTGGGACGGCAAGAGGAACTCCTACGACCCACGAGTCCATGGCTACGGTCCGTTCAAAACGTCGAACAAGTTCGAGTCATACTTCTTCGACCTCGACGAGAAGCAGAAGGATTACCTCCCCTACCCTCTCGCCACCCGTCCTCGGGTCTATGGTGGCTCGGTTCGCCACCGCTATTTCTGGTTGAACATCGCTGAATACGTCGAAGGCAAGGGGTGGAAGGTCCTCGACCGGAACTTCTTGTCTTTGAAGGCCGGTGTTCCATACAAGGTCTTCGGCGGAGTCTACGTCGCACACCAAAGAGGGCGCGGCGCGGACGCACTCGGAATCCGCGACAAGAACGTGAAGATGATTCCTGCCGCTGAAGTGTCGGCACCGCGCATCGCCTTTGTCCACGACAATGCGGCTACTTCTTTCGCGGATTATCCGAAGGGTGAAATCGAAATGGACGTGAGGGGTGGGAGGCGTGGGAAGACTCCCGGGACAAAGAACTGCTTCCCGTTCAAGGCGAAACAGGCCCCCTTCATTCCCTTCATTCCTTCGATTCGGAGTCTTGCTACGGATAACCCGGGGCTCCTCCAAAGAAGCGGTTTCATGGACGACGCTGGGAACCTAACCCCCCATGCTCAGGCGGTTGCAGACAACCCGGCGTTCACCGCGAGCGTCGAATACTTCAGCGACAGTGGTTGGAGCACCTCGTCCCCCAACGAAAGGACGACCAAGATGGGGCGCTTCGCATACATCATTCGTTTCCCGAGGCAACTCCAAGAGGGGCACCCCGACCGCGACGTCTCTCCTTCCTCTTGGTCTATCGAGAACTCTCGGTTTGCGTATCAGCAGATGTACCTTCCGAACGGTGACCGAGAGCAGATGGCCATCGCTCACGTGAACACATCTTTCGATACCGGAACTCTTGGTTTCAATTTCGACAAGAACACGCTTGAGATGTCCAGCCGAGAACCACAATATCAACTGTGCATCGCGAACATGCCGGTGTGGGAAAACAACGCCGCCGACGTCGGCTACCTCCTTCACCCGCTCACATTCAAAATCGCAGACCCGGAGAACTTCGCATACTCAACGAATCAGGACATTGACCGCCTGTTCTTTGAGGACGGTGACTTCGCCCCCGGGAAGCACGTCATTTACGTCGGGAAGGGGCTTGACCGTTCGGACACGTGCCTTATCACCGCTGGGACGGGGATGACCCTTGAGCCTCTCGCACGTGACTTCAGGGCCATTGAAGGAACAGGCAACGGCGTCTACTCGATGTTCGTCCAAGGCTACGTTGAGCCGAAGTCAAGGGGGATGCCCGGTAGGGCCGGTTTCATGAACCGCGTGACCAGCATCAACGCGAAGCAACTTGAGGAGGGCCAAGAAATCCCGGCCAACCTCCAGTCTATCTTCATGCGCCTCTTCAAGCAGCCACTCAACATGAACTTCTTCAGCCTGTTCAACGCTCAAACGATTGCCGGGGTCGACCTTGAAACGCTTGAGCAAATGGACAGTCAGACGAAGAATCGTCTTGAGGAGATGTGTAAGGTGAAGATGGCGCCTCTTCCCGGTCAGGTGCGCCCGGGCTATTACGCGGTCGCTGACGAAAGCGGAGACATGCACGAGTTCCCCTACACCGTCGCGGTGTTCAAGGTGAGCGACAACTACCACGGCCCTATGCCGCTCATCAAGGCGCGGCTCCCCGATGGAAGTGTCGTTTCAAAGGAAGACGCACGGAAGATGGTCGAGGAAGCCTACTCCGCCCAAGCGAGCCTTGATTCAGGAATCATCGAAACGAAACCGGAACTCGACTACTTCGCCGAGAAGTCCGGAGACTGTGTGTTCTGGTTCCAAAACGTCTTGGGTCGGGAAATGAAGGCTGGAGAGGAACAACTTGGTTTGGAATTGGAGTTCCAACTTGAGAAGGAGCGCCTCGGCCTCGCGAAGTTGGAGCAGTTCATCACGGAGTCAGCCGAAGATTTCACCGGCAAGAACGTCGAAGACCTGCTCATGGGCGAGCAGCAAAACATGACTGTCACGGACCCACCCGGCTCCGACGCACCACGCGGCCCACTCTTCTCTCTCACCTTCCCGCCGTGGTTCGGTAAGTTCAAGACGAACAACCTTCTGCGGCAACATACCCTGATACCGTATGGAGAAAAAATGCCCCTCGACGAAACTACGGAGGACTGAGGTTGTACACGATTGAAGACGTCACGGCGAAGTACTCCGCCGACCACGTGACGTCTCTCGGTTCCGCCCTTATGCCGGGACGCATCGACGTCAACAGTGAACTCTACCTCATGAACGGCATGGGGGAAATGGACAACCTCAACCTTGAGGCCTCTCAAATCCTTGTCGTGGACGGCATGGGTAGCAAGCCCCGCACGGTCGCTCCCAAGGAGCGCCGCCCTATCGGCACGGGGAACTACATGAACGCGAAGAGGAAGCGTCGAACGGCCGGCCTTGCTTCCCTCCCTCCCGCGCAGAATCTTGGTCTCTTCAAAATCGACGAGGACAGTCCTCTCAGCAACGTCGTTTCTCTCGACGACAACGCTCAGAAGGCCCTTGGAACCATCGGTGCGGCCGTCGCTGCAGGTGTAGGATTGTATGCGCTTTGGTTCGTCGCAAAGCCGGTTCTCGGCTTCGTTGGTGACGTGGGGAAGGCTCGGCGAGCATGGAAGAACCCGCCAATCGTCGTGTGAGGTGTGAAGCATGGTTTCAGCAAACGAACTCAACTCGGCAATCGAAGTCTACCTCGACAAGGTGGACAATCTGCTCCTTGCCTACAACATGGACAGTCAGCGAGGCACGGAAGTCCTCGACCCTGTGCAGGGTGAAGTGGATGCGACGCTGGCACGTGTCCGTGAGAACTCCGCGAGCAGCGGGATTACTTCTGTTCGCCTTGAATTCAACCGCTCCGTTGAGCGCGTGGAGTCTGCCCTGTGTGCGATTTCCGGGCAGCGTCTCGGTGGTCTCGGCGCCCTTCCCGAAGCGAAGTCGGTTCATGACAGTGGCCCGTGGTCTCAGGCGATGTCCCAAGTGACGGGTGAAATCGCTCGCTTGGCGGACAAGTTCGGGGCGCTCATCTCAAACATGCCCGCGAACCAACGGAACCAGATTGACTCCGCCTTCGCCGCGATTGTGGATTCGGGGAACACCTCCATGCAGCGTGATGATTCCGCCGCCGCCGCGAACGCATACCTGAACAGTGCGAAGGCTTCCCTCTCCTCGATTGAGCAAAGCCTCGTCACCATGCAGAACAACTCCGCCAAGGAAATGCTCCTCACGGCCCTTCAGTCAAAGGACGCCGAGCGCATGTCTCTTCTTTCCCAAGCCGAGTCTCTCGGCGACGGTGTGACCCAAGCGCAGAAGTCGGTCATCACCAAGCACGACAATGAGGCGAAGGCGATTCTCTCCGACATGTCGAGCAACGTGACGACCTACGACGCTTCGGTGCGGGACGCGAAGTTCCGTCTCATCGACAAGCATCTCGCGAACATTCAGAAGATTGTTCAAGCCGCGTCCTTCGACTCCGACCTCAATGGAGGAATGTTCACTTCGCAGAAGAACCTCATGGGGATTCACCGCAAGATGGCATCCAACCAGACGAACTTCGTCCCTCAGCGTTCCTATTCTCAGGCCGCTCCTCCTCGCAGCACTCGGGCGGGGCGAATCGGCAACTTCGGCTCTGCTCCTGTTGAGAAGCAGGGCTTCTTCGAACTCAGCGAGCCCGTCGAGGCCAAGCCATACGCGACTCGGGCCATGAACACAGGGCTACTCGTCGGCGGTATTGCTGCCCTCGGGTACCTGTCAATGAGGGGAAGGAGGTAATTCGAATGGTGATGGAACGCAAACCAAATCTTGCCCGCCGCTTCCTCGATGAAGAGGAAAGCAGCGACATGTATGAGGGCGAACCCTTCATGACGAATGAAGAGGTGGAACAATTCGTGCACAGTGACTCGGACGAACTCATCGAGTCCAACCCTCGACGGAATGCCCCGCCCACTCGCGGCGTCCCGTGGCAGATGCTCCGTCTTCCCGGCGCCCGTGGAAGTGAGCGTGGCGTCACCGCCGCTATGCGCGACCGCATGCGCTCCCAGTTCGGCGTCTTGCAGGACTTCCGCGACTCTCCGTTCCTCACCATGGTGGAAGCGAGCACTTGGACGCAATACATCAACAACATGGACGCGCAGGACGCCGGCGCGGAACTCAACGCGGAAATCGCTATGGACGAGCGAGCCTCCCTCTTCCTCTTCGCTGAGGAGTGGCGAAACGACCCGTCCCACGAGCAGTTCCGCCGCCGCGTCGTGAACCACCCAAGCGTGAGCATCACCGAGGAAATCGCGAAGGGCCAAATCGTGTTCGACATCGTGACGGGCGCGATTTCCCGCCAAGTGAACCAGCCCGGTGTGCGCCACGACCGAATGCTTCGTCTCGCGCTTGACGTGCTCCAATCCATTCGCTTCCGCGACTACAACTACTACACTGTGAACCTCATGCACGGCGACGAGGGCGCGGCGCTCTATCAGGAGTTCCTGTCCCGCTACACTCCGCTTGAGGCACACGAGGTGGCGGTCATCTCCGAAATCCGTGCGGGTATCGAGAACCGTGGCCGCAACTACGCTTCGCAGACCACGTCCCCCACCGCTGACGCGGTGCAGACCTTCGCTATCATGCACCGCATCGTTGAGTCCTATGACCTCGGCGACACCATGACCGCACGTGCCGGACTTGAACTGATTCTCTCGTCTCCGATTTCCTACCGCTCCAACATGGCTTTCAGCGTGAACGTGGACCCCATGGGTCGTTCGCGCATCAGCCGTGAAGGAGGAATCGTCATGGTTCACTTGAACACCAACAACTCCAGCCTCGGGAGCCAGAACCAAGGAGAACTCCGAGCCATTTCCGTGAACGCTACGGACAAGAATGGGAACCCCTACCGTCTTGAGCAGGGTGCTCGGAACAGCGCACCTTGGGACCCCGGAAACGAAGGCGTCATCGCTGTGGACAACAATGGCCGCCTGCAACTCCGCCTCGCTGGCGGTGGCGGTGGCGGTGGTGGCGGGAACGTCGTGCCGGAACTGAACGGCGTCGTGATGTATGAAGTGACGTCCCTCGCTGACCCCACCCCCATCCGAGTCTGGCAGTTCCACGGCGACAACGCAGGTCGGCCACCTACCCGCCTCGTCCACTTCCCCTACGACGCCTACGTGCGTGAAGGGAACGCGCTTCAAGTCGAAGCCGTCCGCACGCAGGAGCAGCCACGGAACGCAAAGAACAAGCGCGGTCTCCGCAACCCCGGGGGTGCAAGGATGAACCCCGGCCACGAACTTGCCGTCAAGGACATCCTCATTGACGAAGGCGGAGCCTCGGGTCTCAAGCCGCTGATGAAGGCGTTCCCCAAAGGAACCACCGAAGCCCAAGCACGCAACATGCTAAGTGAGGTGCCCGATGTGTACCTGCATCCAGCAGGCGACTACATTTTGATGAACCCGGCGCACGGCGTCTTGAC
>Ga0181556_1003529_pt1 | contig 13391 bp, 14 predicted proteins | sample 011ome_14_FD_148651 | JGI IMG/M metagenome (GOLD analysis project Ga0181556, IMG submission 148651) | Coastal salt marsh microbial communities from the Groves Creek Marsh, Skidaway Island, Georgia - 011505AT metaG (spades assembly) | ecosystem: Environmental > Aquatic > Marine > Intertidal zone... | reverse complement strand
GTTCGCTGTCGACTCGGCCCCGTCAGCCGTGGCGTCCCTCGAGTCGCTCGCCGGCGACATCGTGCGTCCGCTGAGTCACTCCCTCGCGCGCGATGTGCCGGAGTGGCAATCGGACGCGATTCGTGAGACCCACAAGTCTCGTTTGTGGGAGGTGTGGAAGGACCCGGTGCCCTCAGCTGCAATCCGACCGATCGTCGTCACGGCCGTGATCCTGGTCATGGCGCTCCCGGCCACCTTCCTTGCCTACTCACCTCGGTACGGCGTCCCCGCTGTCCTCACCGGTGCTCTCGTCGTGGTTGTGGTCCTCGGCCTCGGACGCTTCTCCATGCTGCACTGGCCTCCCCGATCGGCGCTGCGCATGTGGCTCCGCCTCAGCGCGGTGCTCCTCATCGCGGGGGCTGCCGCAGCATGGGCGACATCCCTCATGGAATCGGCGGACGAGAGCGCTGGCGTCTTTGCCCGGGTCGGAGCGATTGTCATCCCGGTCTTCGGATTCCTCGTGGCCGTGATCTCGATGATGGTCGCCCGCATGAAGGAAGTCACCTCCGAGTTGACCTCGGTGACACAGCAGTTGCAGTGGGCTCTCGCACGCGTGCAAGCGCAGCAGTGGGAGCAGGGTGGTCACCTGTCCCGTGCACTCCACGGACCCGTGCAGAGCCTGATCCACGCCCGGCTGCTCGCCCTCCGCAATCAGGCCGAGTCAGGCGACGTCGTGCCAGGCGCGCTCGTCAGCCTGCGCGAGGAGCTCCAGGCAGCCCTGGAGTCGGCGATGGCTCCGCCTGACGCACCGCGGTCACTGGTGGACGTCCTCCGGGATGTCGAGGAGACGTGGGCGGGCGTCGCGAGGATCGAGTGCCACATCGATGAGGGGACTGCCCGCGCCCTTGAGGGTGATCCCCTGTGCACGCATGTGCTCACCGACCTGCTGGGTGAGGCCGTATCCAACTCCATCCGACACGGCGGCGCCCGGCGCGTGAGTGTCGAGGTGACCATGGCGTCCGAGGATCTCGTCCTGGCTCGCGTCGTCGACGACGGGGCGATGTCCTCCGATCCCCTCCCAGGCCTAGGGACGACCCTCCTCACTCGATGCACCTACGACTGGATGATCACCAGTGACGGGCCCACGACGCTCACGGCCCGGGTCCCCTACGTCGCGCGGCAGGGAACTCCTGACTCCTCAGAGAGCGGCATGCGAGCCGGAGTCACGACGAGTGCGGAGTACGTCTCTCCCCGTTGAGCCGGAAGCCATCGATGCCTGACGAATCCGCGGGTTCCAGGGTGATAACTCCTCCGGGCCATGTGTAGACGGTGGTGTCGCGTTCGGTGTGCGATGCCCCGGCAAGTACGTCGACGAGCAGTGAGGCGAGGAGCTCAGGCTGCGTCGAGTGCATGTCGATGCCGCCCCACTCAGCGCGAGGACCCGGAGGCACATCACGCAGGGGGAGCCACCAGTCATAGTCAAGGGCAGATGCGCTCATCGGCAGGTCGTCGAGAGCGGGCGTGTCCTCCTCCCATAGGCCACCCACGGGGTAATCCCGATCGCTGCGCGCGAGCTGGATCACGCAGCCGGTCGCAGGATGCGGCATGAGGAAGGCCTCCTCCCACGAGGCCGAGCTGTAGTCCTCGCCCACCACGGTGAAGCCCAGTGCACGGGCGTCGGCCACGCAGCGCTCGAGATCCGGGACCATCCACGTGAGGTGATGGGCACCTCCGCCGTGTCTTGCGAGGAAGCGATGGAGGAATCCGGATCCCTGCGGGGAGGCTGGGAACGGCTCCATGAGCTCGACGTATCCCCCGGATGCGCCGCCCAGGTGCATGAGCACGTAGCGGAAGTCGGGAAGTGTCTCCCCGGAGACGGGGATAGCGCCCTCCTCGATGATGAGCGCGCGTGCTGCCGCCAGCGCATCCGGGAGTGCGTAGGAGACATGCTGGAGGTCGGGTGCGCGGGTCACGTGCGCCCCTCACTCATGGACGTAGGTGCGGGTGCGTTGCGGCGATGACCTCGGCCAGGCGTGCATCGCGCACAGCACTCAACTCCGCCACCGAGCCCTCGAGGCCCGCGCCCTCGATCCCCTGGACGAGACGGGCTGCCGTCTCATCATCGAGGCGCGGATCGCCGAGGTCGTCCCACCACCGATTGAAGCTGTCCGTGTAGCGCTCGCAGAACGACGCGATGCCGCGGTCATCGCCGCCGAGGTGGAAGAGCGTCGTGGGTCCCATGACCGCCCAGCGCAGCCCCGGACCGGAGGCGATCGCCGTGTCGACATCGGCGACCGTGGCCACTCCCTCGTTGACCAGGTGGATGGCCTCCCGCCAGAGCGCAGCCTGCAGTCGATTGGCCACGTGCCCGGGGACCTCGCGCCGGACCTCGATCGTGACGCGGCCCACGGACTCGTAGAAAGAGCGAGCGGCAGCGACGACCCCCGGCGCGGTGCGGTCATTGCCCATGACCTCGACGAGCGGGATGAGATGGGGAGGGTTGAAGGGATGGCCGAGCACGAGACGCGCGGGGTCGCGCCATCCTGTCTGGAGCTCGCTGAGCGTGAGGCCCGACGCTGAGGATCCGACGATGGTCTCGGGAGCGAGCACGGGCTCGATCCGGGCGTAGAGGTCCCTCTTGATCTCGATCCGCTCGGGGACGCTCTCCTGCACGAAGTCCGCTCCCGCGACCGCATCCGCCGGATCGTCCGTGAAGGTGATCGATGATCGGGGCGCATCATCCACCGCGAGCCCTAGGCGCTGCAGTGTCGGCCATGCCGCGGTCACGGTCTCCCGGACGCGATCCGGGGCTGTCGGGTCTGGGTCGTAGACGGAGACGTCGCGGCCCGCCGCGATGAAGAGGGCCACCCAACTGCGGCCGATGAGCCCCGCCCCGAGGGCGGCAACCCGTCCGTCAGACGCGGACATGCTCACGTCCCTTCAGGCCTAGGCGCTCGCGCGCCTCGTCCGGCGTGGCCACGCGGTAGCCGAGCGACTCGACGATGCCGCGGATCTTGCGCACTTGGTCTGCATTCGACGCGGCGAGTTCGCCCCGTCCGATCCAGAGACTGTCCTCGAGGCCTACGCGCACATTGCCCCCGAGCATCGCGGCCTGGGTGGCGAAGGGCATCTGGTGGCGTCCTGCGGCCAGCACGGACCACTCGTAGCTGTCGCCGAAGAGCTTGTCGGCAATCGTGTGCATGTGCTGCAGGTTGTCCAGGTCGGCCCCGACGCCTCCGAGGATGCCGAAGACCATCTGCACGAAGAACGGAGGTTCGAGCCAACCCTGATCGATCAGCCACGCGAGGTTGTAGAGGTGGCCGAGGTCATAGCACTCGAACTCGAAGCGGGTGCCGTGTCCCTGACCCAGCTCCTTCACCACGTACTCGAGGTCGGCGAAGGTGTTCTTGAAGATGAAGTCCCGCGTCATCTCGAGGAACTCGGGCTCCCACGCGTGCTGCCAGTCGGAGTACTTGGTGGCCATGGGGAAGATGCCGAAGTTGAGCGACCCGACGTTGAGCGAGGCCATCTCCGGGGAGACTGTGACGGCGGCGCGCAGGCGCTGCTCCCGCGTCATGCCCAATCCACCGCCGGTGGATACGTTCATCACGACGTCACTCGACGCTGCGATCGTGGACATGAACTCCTGGAAGAGCTCCGGCCGGGGATCCGGACGGCCCGTCTCGGGATTGCGCGCGTGGAGATGGATGATCGCCGCGCCCGCCTCAGCCGCGCCCAGGGATGCCTCGGCGATCTGCGCGGGTGTGATGGGCAGGTGCGGAGACATCGTGGGTGTGTGGATGCCGCCCGTCGGCGCACAGGTGATGATCACGGGCCGGGGACCGCCGCTCATGGGATCGACACCCCGACGAGTGCGCGGTAGGCATCCAGGACCAGCCCGTGGAAGTGGTGCACCCCATGCTCGGAGAGACCGCTCCCCGCCGGGTCGTAGACGATGCGCCCCTGATCGAAGGCGGGGCTGCCCATGCCGCGCTGCACGCTCTCGACGATGTCGATGTCCTGGACCTGAAGCACCTCGTCGATGTAGCGGACCGACTCGATCTCGCCCGCCGTGAGCTGCGTGTCCTCGAGATAGAAGTCCCAGGTCTCCACGCAGTGATCCGGACCGTCCGGTAGGACCTGCAGGACCATGAAGTTGCCGCGGCCGGGATAGCGCAGCAGGCAGGTGTTGGGCCAGAGCCACCACACGGCGTGGACTTTGACCGTGGCTTCGCTCACGTCGTACGCCGCATTGGCGTGACCTCCGGCTTCCGCGAAGTGACTCGACCAGATGCCGTGCGTCCGCACCTGGTAGGTGTCCATGTCGACGAGGTCGACGAACTCCCTATGCGCGATGTGGCAGTGGTAGCACTCGAGGAAGTTGTCGATCACGTTCTTCCAGTTGCTGTTGATCCGGTAGTTGAGCCGCTTCGCCAGGGTCAGTCGAGAGACGTCGGGAGCCCACTGGGCGATCTGCTCGGCGAGGTCCGGCGCCTGCTCACCTAGCGATGCGGCGTGCGGATCGAGATTGACGTAGACGAAGCCGCCGAACTCCTCGACCTGGACCCGATCAAGGCAGATGTCGTCATTGCGGAATCCTGGCAGCCGATCGGCGCGACGTGAGGCCTTGAGCTGACCGTCGAGGCCGTAGGTCCACGCGTGGTAGGGACAGACGAGATTGCGCGTGGTCCCCTCGCCCGTGACGAGCTCATGCGCGCGGTGCTTGCACACGTTGTAGAAGGCGCGCAGCTCGCCGGAGGAGTCGCGGACGATGACGACGGGCTGTCCGGCGATCTCGACGGCCACATAGCTCCCGGGCGCGCGAAGCTTCTCGACGTGGCACACCCACTGCCAACTGCGGGCGAAGATCGCCTCGCGATCCGCGGCATCCCACATCGGCTCGACGTAGGCCTCGGCGCGCAGGGAGTGCGAGTGCTCGGGAAGGGGGTGGTAGCCGGCGGAGATCCGGTCGACGTCCTCGGGAGTCAGGGTAGGGCGGAGCATGCGCGGATCCTAGCCGGAATTTGAACGATCGTCCAAAAGCTAGGCACCGGTGAAGGCGACCTCCTCGCACCGGGTGACGGCACGCGCGAGCGAGGCCTTGTCGATGCGGAGGAGAGCCGTGAGCCAGATACCGTTCTGGATGATGTCGATGTCCGCAGCACGGCGCTTCGCCTCGGCTCGATCGACGCCGGGGACCGCTGCCTCGATGAGGCGCGCGAGCCGCTCGCGGTAGCGCCGCTGGGCGGTGGCGTTGATGCGGCCGAAGTCCTCGTGGGCCTGGGCCAGGGCCCAGAGCTGGAGCCGCAGGGCGAGGTACTCCGTCGTGAGGAACTCGGGACGCATGATGCTGTGCAGCACGCTGAGCAGTTGATCCCGCGGGCTGAGCGACGGATCGGGCTCGAGTAACTCGAGGTCGTCGACTTCGACTCTGCGTAGCGCCGCCTCGATCAGGCCCAGCTTGTCGTCGAAGTAGTAGGCGACCAGTCCGTGCGCCACTCCTGCCTCGCGTGCGACGGACCGCACGCTGACTCCTGCGAGCCCATCGCGTCCGAGGATCTGGATGACCGCCGCGAGGATCTGCTCGTGTCGATCGGGGCGACCGGCTCGGTCCATCGCACGAGGCTATCGGCTCGACGCCGTAGGCCGTGCGCGCAGCGCGTCGCGCCAGGGGATGTCCCCGGTCATCGCCAGGAGCCCGAGGTGACGGAACGAACCCGCGGAAGTGTCGACCCGCTCGGCGACTCGGGGTGGGAGGGCGTACCAGATTCCGGCGAGGGCATCGGTGAGCAGGTGCGCGAGGTAGAGGCGCAGGGACGCGGTGTCCGGGCTCGCTCTCGGTGCCGTGACGGCGACATCGAAGCCTCGGCGCCGTGCCTCGTCGCGGATCCGCGCGAGGTGATAGCTCGAGGAGACCGCGACGACTCTCTCGCCTGCCTCGTCGGCGACCACGCGCTGCGTCGAGGAGACCTGCTCCCTCGTGTTCTGACCCGGTCGGATCTCCACGATGCTCTCCCGAGGCACCCCCGCCCGCAGTGCGTAGGCCACCATCGCGGGGACTTCGTCATCGCCGCCCGCGGGCCCCTCGGAAGTGACGGGCACTCCCCCCGCCATGCCGAGCCGGCGGACACGGCCCGCGCGGTAGAGGTCGACCGCGTGGTCGAGGCGCGAGCGCAAGACGGGCCCCGGTTCGTTCCCGATCACCTGGGCTCCGAAGATGACGCCGACATCACCCTCGACGTCCGCCTGGCCGCGCGCACGCTGGCCGACAACATGAGTGCGAAGCATGGACCCAGCCACCAGGAGAGCCGGGCATGCGAGGGCTGCTGTCGCGGCAGTGACCGCCGCGCGCCGCCATCCCATGGCCGTCATCCTCGCAGCGGCGGGGCCGCGGGGCAGTAGCGTGGTGATGTGCGCCCGGATCCCGCAGAGCTCCGGGCCATCCTCGAGATCTATGCGAGGCCACCCGGCCGGAGTGCCTACGCCGTCATCGCCACCCCGGAGTGGACCTGGACGGGAGGTGTCGCGGAGGACGTCCGCCGACCCGCCGCGAGCCTCCTCAAGGTGGCGGTGGGGATTGCCCTCGAGGAGCGCCTCACGTCACTGGATTCCCCGCGCGTGGGTGACCTACTCCGCGCCGATGATGTCTCTGTCCTGCACGCACTTGAGCCCGGGCGGCACGTGCAGCCGAGCGAACTGCTCGCGCTCATGCTCAGCGCGAGCGATGCACCCTCAACACGCTGGGCCGTCGACCAGGTGGGGCTCACGGCGACACAGGACGTGCTCGCTTCTGTGGGAGCGGACGACTCCGTGGTCACCGCGGATGGTGACTACGGCGTACTCGGGGTGACCACGGCGCGCGATGCCGTCAGGATCGTGCACGCCGCGGATGATCCTGCGCGATTCCCTGCGTGCGCGAGAGCTTTGCGTCACTCGATCATGAATGCGCGCATCCCCCTCGGGGTGACATCCCAGGACATCACGATCGCGCACAAGACGGGCACGCTCGCAGGAGTGGCGAACGATGTCGCGCACCTGGGCTGCGATCGAGGGGACCTCTGGGTCGCCTTCCTCTCCGACGGGCAGCATGACACTCTCGTAACCGGCTACGACATGGGTCTTTGCACCCGGGCATTGCTGGAGAGCTCCGGGCTCCGTGCCTCCCGGAGCCGCTCCTTTGCTACGAGATCTTGAATATCCGGTAGGTGCCGATCATCGGCGTGATGGCCGGGCTGGAGTTCTGCATCTCGCGGAAGGTGATCCGGATGGACCCATCTGAGAGGATCTCGCCGTCCCAGAGGGCCTCGTCCTCGACACCTGTGATGACCGTGCCATCGATGACGAAGAGCGCCCGGTCCTTGGATGACCAGCCGCCCCCGGAGGGATCATTGCGCGCGCACTTCTTGGGGCGGGGCTCGCACTTGCGCCACTGGTAGTTGGCCACCACGGTGTTCGCCTGCGCCTTCTTGAGGACGATTCGTCCCTGCTCCGCCATGAAGGCGCCGTCGTTGCCGTAGACGGCAAGGCCCTCTCCGACCCATTCGCCCGTGAGATAGCGCACGGGGGAGTCGGAGGGTGCAGCTGACGCGGGCGCTGAGATGAGCGACAGCCCCAGCGCTGCGACGCTGGCGGTGGCGAGGGCGACCGTGACGGTGCGCTTCATGCGGACTCCCGAAGTATGGGTGCGGCAACGGTTGTGGGGCCCCGACGCTAATGGCGGCGGACCGTCATGCACCCCCGTGCTGCCACGGCATTTGCGCGTCCGCAGGAGGTCATGGGACAGCGTGCTAACTTGGCCGGGATGGGCCTCATGCGCACCCCCCGTCTGAGCCTGGCCCTGGCAGCGGGATCCCTCACACGTGCGGCCACCCGCGTGAGTGGACGGGCGGGGGACGGCGTGCACGCGCGTGGCGTCGCGATCATGAAGGTGGAGCCGCGGGCGATCCGCATCCTGGCCCAGGGCCGAAGCACCGTCATGGTCACGGGCACCAATGGCAAGACCACGGCGACGCACATGATCGCGCGAGCTCTGGGAGATGAGGTCGCTCACAATGCGACGGGTGCCAACATGCACTCGGGAGTCGTCGCAGCCCTGGCGGAGAGTCGAGCCCCCTGGGCAGCACTCGAGGTCGATGAACTCCATTTCCCCACGCTTGTCGCGCAGGTAAGGCCCCGTGTCGTCGTGCTGCTCAATGCCACGCGGGATCAGCTCGATCGCAGCCACGAGGTAGCGCGAGTCGCGACGGGGTGGGAGCGCGCTCTGCGCGGGAGTGCCGCGATGATCGTGGCGAATGCGGCCGATCCCCACGTCGTCGCGGCGACACCTGCGGATCGGGCGATCTGGTGCGATCCGGGTGCGCGGTGGCCCGACGATGCCCGCACCTGCCCGCGTTGCGGCCAGCTCATCGACTGGAGCCCGGAGACGTGGGCATGCATTTGCGGCTTCGCCATGCCCGAGGCCCACTATCGACTGGACGGCGACGACCTGATCGATCTGCAGGGGGAGCGTCACAACCTGTGCCTCGCCCTCCCGGGCCGGGTCAATCGAGGCAATGCCGTGATGGCCGTCGCGGCTGCTGCCGCCATGTGCGTTGATGTCGACACCGCGCTCGCACGGATGGCCCCGATGAGCGAGGCCTCGGGCCGCTTCGGGACCTACGACGTCGGCGGTCGCCCCGCGCGACTGATCCTTGCCAAGAACCCCGCGGGCATGGCGGAGGCCATGGACATCGTGGGCGATGCACCGCTCATCATCGGGATCAACGCTCGCGGGGTCGATGGTCGCGATACGTCATGGCTCTATGACGTCGACTTCGCCTCGCTGGCGGGACGCACGATCGGTGTCACAGGCGAACGACGCGACGACCTTGCCCTGCGCCTCCACCTGGCAGGCGCCACCCCGCTTGTCGATGCCGACCCTGCGGTCCTCGCGCCGCGTATGCCGCTGGGTGACCTGTGCCTGGTGGGCAACTACAGCAACTTCATGGTCTGGCGCAGGGGCGTGCCATGGCCCCGGTGATGTCGTCCGTGACCATCGTCAGTGTCTTTCCCGGGCTCCTGGGCACCTACGGCGACGCCGGCAATGAGATCGCGCTGGCTCATCGCCTCCGCGCGCGGGATCTGCCCGTGCACATCGTGCGCGTGGCCCCGGGGGATCCGGTGCCGACGACCGGCGACATCTATCTGCTCGGCGGCGGGGAAGACCGCGCACAGGCGCTGGCCACCCGGCTCACCGGAGATGCCCTCGCCATCGCCGCCTACGCGGGCGCGAGCATCCTGGGGGTGTGCGCGGGCTTCCAAATGCTCGGTACGGCCTTCACGGACTCGGATGGGACGACGCACCCGGGCCTAGGACTCCTCGATGTCGTGACCGAGCCTTTGCCGCATCGCGCTGTCGGAGAGGTCGTCGCGGAGTGCGCGATCCCGGAGGTGGGCACGCTCGTGGGCTTCGAGAACCATCGGGGTGGCACACGGCTGGGTGCGGGCGTCCTTCCCTTGGCACACGTGACGCGCGGTGTTGGGAACGCTATGGATTGCGGCTCAGACGGTGCGTGGTCAGGCAGGATCATCGGCACCTACCTCCACGGTCCGGTAATCGCCCTCAATCCGGATCTGGCCGACTACCTGCTGAGCCTGGTCGTGGGTGAGTTGCCGCCCTTGGCCGACGACTTCGCACTGCGGGCGCGGGCTCTGCGGATTCCCTGACGTGTCGGCGTGCCCCCCGTGCTAGCACGGGACTTGACCCACTCATGTCGCTCACGCGATTCCAGGGCCTCTAGCGTGGCCTGACCCACGATCGGAGGATTCATGAAGATAAGAATCGCACTCGCCGGGCTTGCGACAGGTGCGCTCGCCCTTGGCCTGTTGGTGGCACCCGGTGCGGCCACGGCGGCGCCCGTTGCGCCGGCAGCGCAGCCCAGGGCAGAGAAGCCATCGGGTGAGGCGTTTGTGCGCATCGACAAGGGTGCGGCGAAGGCCACGGAGATTTCCAAGGGCAGCTACCGGATCGTCGTCCCGCGCGGCGCTGACATTGGATGGCTGGGCAACGTCACGGGCAAGGGCCCGCGGATCGGCGCCTACACGCCCAAGGCGCTTATCGCGGGCTGGTCGCGTCTGGGCAACGCCGACCCCAATCGGGCCACCGCCACGCTTACGTGGAACAACACGGGCGCAGATCGATCCATAGTCCGGGCCGTCACGTTCAAGGCGCCCAGGGTCGACTCGAAGGGCCAACTCGTCTTCGTCGCAAAGGTCGAGGGCAAGCTCCCCAAGAGCCTGAAGAACTTCTCGATCAACGTCTATCCCACGGAGCCGAGTCCGCGGTCGGATACGGACCCCCAGTACGGACCCCTCATCATCATCGCTGGGCTCGTCTATATGCAGGCTGTCTTGACCGGCGAGAACGCCGGACGCGTCGAGTGGTGGCCGATCACTGGCACACGCTCGGATGCATGCGGGACCGTTGACTTCGACGCCACCGGGGTTCACCCGATCGAGGACATCGTGTGCGCCGGGCTGATCATCAGCAGCCAACAGGTTGATGGGACCGAGAGCCAGGTTGACGTCACCGGCACTCAGGTCAACGGCGAGATGGCCTACGGCTACGTGGACGACGATGCATCTACGCAGGGGGCGAAGCCCCGACTCGGCATGCTGATCGCCCTTACGGCACAACTCCTGCTGTACGGCTGACGCCTGAGACTTCGGATAGACACTGTGGGGTGGGACGCAACGCGTCCCACCCCACAGTCATCTACGGGTCAGTGGTGACCGGCCCCTGTGGCACCTGCCGTAGGGGAGTCTCAGCCCTGGTCGAGTTTGACCTTGGCCTTGCGCCCGCGGATCGTGCAGTGGTTGAGCGCCTTGACGACCTTGCGGGCCTTCGCCTCCGGCACGTCGACGAGCGAGAAGAACTCCATGATCTTGACCGGGCCGACATCCCGGCCCTTCAGACCAGCCTCGCCGGTGACGGCACCGACGATGTCACTGGGAGTGACACCCGACTTGCGGCCGAGCGACACCCAGAGGCGTGCCTTGCCAGGAGCCGGTGAGGTCTGCTTGCTGGACGCGCCAGGACGGGACTTGCCGGGCTTGTCACCCTTGCCCCGCGCCGTGCCCTTGCTGTCCCCGTCGAGGGATGCCGAGAGCTCGCGATCGTCATCCTCGATGTCGCCGCCGTTGCCCTCATGGACGAGCGCGAACGCCGCAAGGAGCACGGCCTCGGGGTCTCGATCCTCGAGCAGCTCGCCCACGATGTCCTGGAAGGACTCCAGGCGCGCCTGCTGATCGGGGTCGTCCAGGAGATCCTCGATCGCCTCACGGCTGCGCTCCAGGCGCATGAGCCGCACGTCCGCAATGCTCGGCACCTTCTCGATGGGGATGCGCGTGTCGAGGAGCTTCTCGATCGCGGCGAGCATCCGACGCTCGCGCGGCTCCATGAGGCTCAGGGCCACGCCCTCGCGACCTGCACGCCCGACGCGTCCGATGCGGTGGACATAGACCTCCGGTGCGGAGGGCAGGTCGTAGTTGACGACGTGGGAGAGGTGGTCCACGTCGAGTCCGCGGGCGGCGACATCCGTGGCGACGAGCAGATCGATCGTCTTTGAGCGCAGGCGCCCCATGACCCTGTCGCGCTGGTCCTGCGTCAGTCCGCCGTGCAGAGCCTCGGCCTGGTATCCCCGGGCGACGAGTGCCTGCGCCAGCGTGTCGACCTCGCCGCGAGTGCGGCAAAAGATGATCGCCGCGGTCGGATCCTCCGCATCGAGGATGCGCATAACCGCCGCGGGCTTGTCGAAGCGCTTGACGACGTACGCCGCCTGACGCACGCGAGGCACCTCATCGGCACTCTTAGCGGGAGGCTCGATGGCCACTCGATGTGGCTTGCGGAGGTGCTTGCTCGCCAGCTTATCGATGCGCTTGGGCATCGTGGCGGAGAAGAGCACGGTCTGACGCGAGTCGGGGGTGAGGGCCAGGATTGTCTCGATGTCTTCAATGAACCCCATCTCGAGCATCTCGTCGGCCTCGTCGAGCACGACCGTGCGGATCTGGCCGAGCTTCAGCGCACCCCGGTTGCACAGATCGAGTGCGCGCCCGGGCGTGGCGATGACGACGTCGACGCCGCGCCGCAGGGCCTCGATCTGCTGACGTGCCGGTGCGCCGCCGTAGATGGCGACGAGCCGCACCCCGATGGACTTGCCGTAGCTCTGGAAGGCCTGCGACACCTGGAGTGCCAACTCACGGGTGGGCACGAGGACGAGGGCTGTGGGATCGCCAACGCGACGCTGCGGATCGAGGCGCTCCAGGATCGGCAGCGCGAACGCTGCCGTCTTGCCGGTGCCCGTCGCCGCCTGGCCGAGCATGTCGCCGCCGTCGATGAGCAGCGGGATCGCGGCCGACTGAATGGGTGTGGGCTCCTCATATCCCAAGGAGTTGAGCGTAGAGAGGAGGTCGCCCCTCAGTCCCAGGGATGTGAAGTCGAGGCCGGGGGTGTCCATGGGGCGGACGCTACCGTGCCGCGGGCACCGCGGAGATCCGCACTTCGTGGCGTTTACCCCGCTAGGCGGCCGCGGATTCGGGGATGCGCACCAGATGTCCGGACCGCGTTCGGGTGAGTACGCCAAGGCTGTCGATGCCGAGGGCCAGGGAGATGAGTCCTAGGGCGCGGATCCATCGGCGATCGATGTCGTGGATCATCGGCGATCCGAGCCGATGCGGGACGACGCCCATCCGGCGGACGGCATGGGAATCCCCGTCACGGAAGTCTGGATCCTCGCTGTATGCGTCATAGGGCTCGTAGGGATCCGCTTCGTCGACGGCGGCGTCGAGCTGGGCGATGACGTGTGCGAGGAGCCCCAGGCATGTTTCTTCCTCGGGTGCGGCAGGACCGTCGGGGATGACGATGATCACGGGATTGGGTGTGTCGGTGAGCTCAGCCACGACGATGACCGCGCCCTCACGCCGATCCTCGAGCGGGAGGTGGTCAGCGGCGAAGAGCAGCGGATCGCGCAGTGCTTCGGTGCGGAGCGCCGCTGCGGAGAGGTGGGACCACCGGCGGCGAAACGCACCGGGGTCGTCGAACGCGAGTCGTTTCATGTGGCGAGGATCGATGCGTCCGGCTGTGGACGGTGCGCGCACTCCACAGGTGATCCGTGCTAGCGAGTGCAAGACTCGTCCGGTGGGTGCCCGATCTGTCGTGGATGAGCTCGCTCAGGTCGTGGAGCGCGGAGCCCCGGCTCAACGGCTCGAGGCGGAGCGTCTCGCCGCCATCCTCGCCACGGACGAGACCGACCCTGAGGCGCTCAATGCTGCACGACACCTCATCGATGCCTACCTCAACGATCCATATCTGGAGCGCGGCGAGGAGTAGCGCTGGGTCGATGTCCTGCCTACTCCGCAAGGAGGATGCGGGGGAT
>Ga0181556_1003502_pt1 | contig 13458 bp, 15 predicted proteins | sample 011ome_14_FD_148651 | JGI IMG/M metagenome (GOLD analysis project Ga0181556, IMG submission 148651) | Coastal salt marsh microbial communities from the Groves Creek Marsh, Skidaway Island, Georgia - 011505AT metaG (spades assembly) | ecosystem: Environmental > Aquatic > Marine > Intertidal zone... | reverse complement strand
CGGGGCGTCGCTCGGCTCGGCTGGCTCGGAAGTCGCACCGGATGCGGGCGCTGACTGCGCGTCCTCGGGTCGAAACAGGGCGTCGTAGACGGGATCGACAGGATCCTGCCCGCGGGAGCCGTCCTCGGAAGTCACGTGAGTACCGTACTCAAGGCGCTGGCCACCGGGGGTCATCCCAACGAGCAGCGAGTGTCGTGGCTCTCGTTGCCGCCTTGGTGGGGCGATCGACGCCTGAGCTGCCGGCCTGCTCGGCCGTGAATTCAGCAGTTCGGGGACTCGGCCTCCATCAGCTTGATGCAGATGGCACTGAGCGTGTCCCGCTCATCCGCGGTGAGACGCGACCAGAAGCGCTCCTGAACCTGGGTGATGATCCGGGGGGCAGCCTCCGCGAGAAGTTCGAGTCCTTCGTCGGTGACCTGGACGCTCACGTCCGTGGGGGAGTTGCGCCTGCGTTCGACCAGGGATCGTTCCTCGAGTCGGTCCACGAGTCGGGTCATGGCGCTCGGGCTGCGTGATACCGCACGCGCCAGAGGTGCCATCCGAAGGCAGCGCTCGTCCGAGGTGGAGAGCTGCAGCAGGGCATCGATGTCGGTGTAGCCCACCTTCAGGTGCTGTTGCAGGTCCGCGTCCACCTCGGCGATCACGGAGCCCGCTGCCTTGCGGAAGTTGTTCCACGCTTCCCGATCGGCTTCGGGTCGGGCCAGCCAGGCGCTTCGGGCGGGTCGACGAGTGCTCACAGCCGCAGTATTGCGCATACAACAACCGTCGGCTATCTTGCGCATGCAATAACTATTGCACGCGCAATAATAAAGGGGAGCACATGTCAGATACTCGTCCCATCATCACCGTCATCGGTGCCACCGGTGCCCAGGGTGGCGCGGTCGTGCGCGCCCTCGTCGACGGCGGTGCCTTTCGGGTCCGGGCGGTCACTCGCAATCCGCTTGGGTACAACGGTCCCGCTGACGAGGTCGTCGGCGCTGAACTGGCAGACATCGAAAGCCTGCGAGAAGCATTCACGGGTGCGGTCGGCGTCTTTGCCATGTCCAATTTCGCAGGCGCTGAACTGGATGAGTTCACCCAGGGACGGCACGCAGTGGAGGCTGCCACGCAGGCCGGCATCCGGCACTTCATCTGGGCGACGCAGCCGAATGTCGAGGTCATCAGCGCGGGGGAGTTCAACGTCCCGCATTTCACGGACAAGGCAAGAGTCGACGATCTCGTTCGAGCAGCGGGCTTCGAGTACTTCACCTTCGTCATCCCGCCCTTCTACTTCGAGAACCTCGCGGGCGTGCTGGCGCCGCAGCCACTCCCGGGCGGGGGCAATGGCTGGGTGCTGCCGATCCCCGGTGGCGCTCGGGTCGTGCATGCGGCGTCCATTGAAGACCTGGGCGGAGTGGTCGCCGGCGCATTCGGGAATCCGGACCATGTAGGTGCGGGCTCCTATCTGTCGTCAGCTGCCGAGTTGATGAGCTTCCAGGACTTCGCGGACGTTCTCGGGAGTCAGGGTCATGAGATCGGCATCGTCGAGGTGCCCCCCGCCGTGTACGCCACCTTCTATCCCGGAGCCGACGAAATGGCCCAGATGATGGGCTACTGGGCGGCGCACAGCTACCTCGGGCCCGACGGGGAGGACCAGATCGCGGCGGCCCGAAGCGTCAGCACCACTTCGTCAACCATGTTTGACGCGTGGGCCGCGGAGAACATGCTGCCCGCGGGAGAAGGCTCCTGATGGCCACCTTCATGGTCGTGGCCAGCTTCTCGCCCGAGACAGACCTGCCACTGATGAACAGCGTCATCGCGGAGGAGGTCGCGCAGGTCCGTACTCTCACCAGCGAGGGCCGTCTCGGCTCGGTGCACATCTCGCCCGCTCGGGGACGGGTCTTTCTCGAAGTGCATGCGGACGACGCGGGCAGCGCGAGCGCCACAGTCGAGACGCTGCCCATGGCGAAGTGGTGGACGATCGACCTCTATCCCACGATGGGTCCGCCAGACCGGCGGGACTGAAGCACGTCACTCGGCCGATAACCTTCGGCCCATGGCTCTCACTATCGGAATCGTCGGACTGCCCAACGTCGGCAAGTCGACCCTGTTCAACGCCCTGACCAAGAACGACGTGCTCGCCGCGAACTACCCGTTCGCGACGATCGAGCCGAACACCGGCGTCGTGGGGGTTCCCGATCCGAGGCTTGATGTGCTCTCAGGCATCTTCGGCTCCGAGCGGATCCTGCCGGCGACGGTTCAGTTCGTCGACATCGCGGGCATCGTGAAGGGTGCCAGTGAGGGCGCGGGTCTGGGCAACAAGTTCCTCGCCAACATCCGCGAGTCCGACGCCATCTGCCAGGTGCTCCGTGCGTTCACCGACGACGACGTCGTCCACGTCGACGGACGCGTCTCGCCAGCCGATGACATGGAGACGATCAACACCGAGCTGATCCTCGCCGATCTGCAGACATTGGAGAAGGCGCTCCCACGCCTGCAGAAGGAGGCACGCACCGACAAGTCGAAGGCTGGAGCCCTCGCCGCGGCCGAGGAGGCGCAGCAGGTGCTCAATGAGGGCACGACGATCTTCGCGTCCGGCCTTGACCCCGAGCCCCTTCGCGAGCTGTTCCTCCTGACCGCCAAGCCCTTTCTGTACGTCATCAACGTCGACGAGGACGAACTCGGCGACGAGGATTTCAAGAAGAGGATGAGCGACATGGTCGCCCCCGCCGAAGCGGTGTTCCTGGACGCCAAGCTCGAGGCCGAGCTGATCGAGCTGGATGAGCCCGAGGCACTCGAACTGCTCCAGTCGGTGGGCCAGCAGGAGAGCGGCATGCACGCACTGGCCCGCGTCGGCTTCGACACTCTCGGCCTGCAGACCTACCTGACGGCAGGGCCGAAGGAGGCCCGAGCCTGGACGATCCCGCGTGGGGCGACAGCGCCCGAGGCCGCGGGTGTCATCCACACGGACTTCCAGAAGGGCTTCATCAAGGCGGAGGTCGTCTCCTTCGCCGACCTCGTGGACGCCGGATCCATGGCCGAGGCCAAGGCCAAGGGGAAGGTGCGCATCGAGGGCAAGGACTACGTGATGGCCGATGGCGATGTGGTCGAGTTCCGCTTCAATGTCTAGTGCAGCTTTGCGTCTGCACGCGGTGACCGTCGTCGTTGATGACTATGACGATGCGATCGAGCACTACGTCAACGATCTGGGATTCCACCTCGTTGAGGACACGGACCTCGGGCACGGCAAGAGATGGGTACGGGTGGCACCGGATCCTGCTGGTGAGGCCTCACTGCTCCTGGCGGTTGCGTCCACCCCCGGGCAGCGCGAAGTCGTGGGACGTCAGACTGGGGGGCGCGTCGGCTTCTTCCTGCACACCGCCGACTTCGCGGCCCATCATGCTCGCCTGGTGGAGCGTGGCGTCCGGATGACCGAGGAGCCTCGACGCGAGTCCTACGGGACCGTGGTCGTGTTCGAGGACCGCTACGGAAACCTGTGGGACCTCATCGAACCGGCTCGTTCTCAAGAGTCGGCGTGACGTGATGCGGTTGAGCTCTGCCTCGACGTTGAGGGGGGACGGTGGCTGAGAAGGCGAGTGGACCTGCGTCGTACTTCCCGTCGATCGAGAAGAAGTACGGCCAGCCCATCGACTACTGGATGATGCAGCTGGAGTCGGTTCCCGACGCCAGGCACATGGAGCAGGTCGTCTTCCTCAAGGAAATGGGCATGGGCCACGGGCATGCGAACGCGGTGGTCGCCGTGTATCGCAAGGAGCACGGTCTCTGATGCCCCTCACCCCGTAAAGTGGCGGCATGAGCGACTTCCTGTACTCCGTCGAGCGTGAGTTCGATATCCCGGTCGAGATCCTCTGGGATGCCTGGACCGATGCAACGGCGCTGGAGGCGTGGTACCACCCCGTGGATCTGGCCGTGGTTCCCGGCAGTGTGACGTCCGAGGCAGACGAGGGCGGACGGTGGTCTGTCGCCGTCGACGTTCCCGAAGCCGGCTTCGTCGCCTACTTCTTCGGCCGGTACACCAAGGTCGTCGAGAACATGCTCCTCGAGCACACCATGAGCTACACCACCTCGGCCGATGAGTTCGCCGCTCGTGATGATGAGGCCGAGCACCATCGCATCGTGATCGACTTCGACCACCGGGGCATGCGCAGCTGGGTGAAGTTCAGCCAGTTCGGAGAGCTGCCTGACGGTCAGGCCGTTCGTGCGCAGGAGGGCATGGAGAGCTACTTCGACTCCCTGGAAGCCTTTCTCGCGTCGACCACTCCGCGCTAGCTCTCGAAGGCTGAACTCGGGAGATCGGTGGCGTCCCCCTCGATCGCCGCGACGATGACATCGGCCACGTGAGCTGGATCCATGCCCGTGGGCATGGCAGGCGCTTGACCGAACACGGCTCGTCCGGCGAGTCCTGTCTCGGTGTGACCCGGGCGAGCGTCGATGACGCGCACTGCTGGACGGCGCACCTCCATCCGGAGAACCTTCAGCCAAGTCGAGTGCGCCGTCTTGCTCGCCACGTAGGCGGCCATCTGAGGGAAAGCGCGTTCGGCGACGACGCCGCAGATGGACGCGACGAACGGGCTTCGTCCAGCCGTCGATGACTCGGTGAGCGAGGGAAGCAACTGCGCGATGAATGACGCTGGCCCGAGGTGATTCACCTGCATGAGCTGGTCGGCGACCTCGGCGGGAGTCGCGGCGATGGTCCCGAACGCGACGATGCCCGATGCGATGACGATGCCGTCCAGAGGCTCTCCGGAGCGCAGGATCGCGGCTGACGCCTCACGAACAGACTGCAGATCCTCCAGATCGAGCACGTGGCGCTCGCTGACGCCAGCCGGAATCCGCTCGGCATTCGTCGAGGTCGACGACGTCCCCTCCACCACGGCTCCGGCCTGAATCAGTCGGTCGGCAATCGCCGAACCGAGGCTGCCGCTGGCGCCCACCACCACGATCCGCTGGCCCTGCACTGGCATGGTCTCTCCCGTCCTCGATGTGCAAGTGACGCTATCGCCGTTCGGGGCGTGCGGCAGCGCGAGACTTCCTCGGCCCGGTGCGACGCCCGCTGCGGCCAGGTTCGTGGAGGTGTGGAACGGTGATGCCATGCAGGAACCGGACTTCGTCGTTGCAGCGGTCGTCCTGCAGGACGAGGTGGGACGCATCCTCGTCGTCCGCAAGCGCGGGACAAGCCGCTTCATGCTGCCGGGCGGGAAGATCGAGTCGGGGGAGACACCCGACCAAGCCGCTGTGCGGGAGGCGCACGAGGAGCTCGGGGCGGAACTCGATCCCATGGCACTCACTCTGCTGGGGGAGTGGACGGCCCCGGCTGCCAACGAGTCCGGGCGCACGGTGCACGGCCACATCTATGAGCACCCCTGGGTCCCCGGCGTCGAGCCACGCAGCGAGATCGACGAGACGCTGTGGCTGCATCCGGCGGAGATCGCACGCCGCACCGACATTGCTCCGCTCCTGCAGACCCATGTCCTGCCGCTCTACGCTGGCTTTGACGGGGCTTGATCGACGAGCAGGAGACAGGCAATGGGTTCTTGGGCATCGAGCAAGGTCGTCACGTCGAAATCGTGGGCGGTGCTGAAGGAGAATCGCTACCTGCTGGCGTTCCCCGTCGTCGGGTTCGGGCTCGGCCTGATCCCCCTGGCCGTGGTCGGGCTGCCTGCTGTCTACTTCTTCGCGACCAACCACAACTGGATCGGTGCGGCGCTGGCGATCGTCACCCTCTTCGCTGTGCAGGCATTGTCGGTCCTCGTGCAGGGTGGGCTCGTCGCCGCAGTCGACACGGAGCTGTCCGGTGAGGACAGCTCGTTCGGTCACGGCATGAGTCGAGCGTTCGCGCACACGGGCCCGCTTATCGCCTGGAGCGCGATCGTCACCGTGGTGACGGCACTGATCAGTCTCGTTCGCGGGAACGGCCAGGGCAATGTCGTCGGGGTGCTCCTGCGCAACATCCTTGCCGCTGCCGCCGACGTCATGTGGAACCTGATCACCTTCTTCGTGGTCCCCTTCATCGTCCTCGAGGGGCAGACGCCCATCCAGGCGATCAAGTCCTCGGCCTCGCTGTTCAAGGCGCGCTGGGGCCAGCAGATTGCCGGTGGGATCCGGATCGGAGTGCTCATCGGCCTGCTCTTGATCCTGCCGGCGCTCGCCCTGATCGCCATCGGTGTTGTGCTTGTCCTGGCCGGGTCCACGGCTGCGCTGGCGTCGGGGATCCCGCTCATCGTCATCGGAGTCATCGCCCTCCTTGTGGGCGTCGTCATCTCCTCGGCGATGCGGACCGTCTTCGCCGTCGCGCTCTACCGCTACGCGAAGGACGGTGCTCTCTCGGCGGGCTTCACCGCACAGGAGCTCCAGGACGCCGTCCGCGTAAAGGCCTGATCCCCCACGGGCGTTCCTCACCGGTGGGGATGGATGCCCTCCGAGTGCAGCTCGAGCGCGGCCAGTGCGTTGATGACGACGACGTCTCCGCGCCTCCATGCAGCAGCCGGATCGTCGGAGATCCGGGCGAGCACATGCAGGGGTTGGCGGGTCAGCGCGCGAAGTGCGAAGAGGTCGAGGTCATCGGCGGAGTCCACGAGCGTGCGCGCAGCGGTGGCCCGTCGGATGAAGGCGATCCGAAAGGGCACCCACACGACCGCCCAGGAGGCGATGGCGAGGATTGCCAGCGCGATCGACAGGAATCGGGCGAGGAGGCCGACGGCGTCGGCGGTGGCCTGGCCGGCGTCGGCGATGGACAGTGCCGCATCGCTCATGCTCGAGAAGGGTGCGCTCAGTGAGGAGCCGACGAGGGGCACCGAACTGATCGAGGCGCCCGCGTTCTCGATGCTCCCGGCCAGATCGGTCGCACCCTCCGCTATCGCAACCCCGGGTGCGGCGAGATTCATGATGAGGTCATAGAGGCGCAGTGCGGCCCAGATCCAAAGAGCGCTCCAGAAGATGAGCCATGCGTCGCCGAGTATCTGCCTCGCTCGGCGAGCGGGAATGTCCGAGTACCACGTCATGTCCGGCCTCCGGCGATTTCAGGGATCTGCCCCTCACACCGTAGGGTCATGGGAGACCGCCAAGCCGCCGCCACGAGGAGCGTCGCGGCACCGGCTTGACCTAGGAGCACCAGTGACCCGCCGCGAAGACCTCCGCAACGTTGCCATCATCGCCCACGTCGACCATGGCAAGACGACCCTCGTCGACGCCATGCTCTGGCAGTCGGGCGCCTTCCGCGAGAACCAGGACGTCAATGACCGAGTCATGGACTCGATGGATCTGGAGCGCGAGAAGGGCATCACGATCCTCGCGAAGAACACGTCCGTCCACTACAGCGGTCCGGGTGCTCCCGATGGTGGCGTGACCTTCAACATCATCGACACCCCCGGCCATGCTGACTTCGGTGGCGAGGTCGAGCGCGGCCTGGAGATGGTCGACGGCGTCGTCCTGCTCGTCGATGCTTCCGAGGGCCCGCTCCCCCAGACGCGATTCGTGCTGCGGAAGGCCCTGCAGAAGCGCCTGCCCGTCGTGCTCGTCATCAACAAGGTCGATCGCCCCGACTCCCGGATCGCCGAGGTCGTCGACGAGGCCTACGAGCTCTTCCTGGATCTGGACGCCACTGAGGAGCAGATCGAATTCCCGATCGTGTTCACCTCGGCCAAGGCTGGTCGCGCGTCGTTGACCCGTCCCGAGGACGGCGGCATGCCGGCGGAGGAGAATCTGCAGCCGCTGTTCAAGACCCTCCTCGAGACCATCCCGGCACCGGAGTTCGATCCGGCGATGCCGCTCCAGGTGCATGTCACCAACCTCGATGCATCGCCCTACCTCGGCCGTCTTGCGCTGTGCCGCGTTCACCAGGGCACCATCAAGAAGGGCCAGCAGGTCGCCTGGATGAAGGCCGATGGCACCACCGAGCGCGCCAAGGTCGTCGAGCTGCTGATGACGGAGAACCTCACCCGCGTTCCGGTCGAGAGCGCCGGCCCCGGCGACATCGTCGCAGTCGCGGGCATCCCCGAGATCACCATCGGTGAGACTCTCGCCGATCTGGAGAACCCGATCGCGCTTCCTGTCATCACCGTCGACGAGCCGTCGATCTCGATGACCATCGGCATCAACACCTCGCCGCTGGCCGGAAAGAGCGGCAAGAAGCTCACCGCCAGCATGGTCAAGCAGCGCCTCGAGCAGGAACTCGTCGGCAACGTGTCCATCCGCATGAACACGACCGAGCGTCCCGACACGTGGGAGATCCAGGGCCGTGGCGAGCTGCAGTTGGCGATCCTCGTCGAGATGATGCGCCGTGAGGACTTCGAACTCACCGTCGGCAAGCCGCAGGTCGTCACCAAGATGGTCGACGGCAAGAAGCATGAGCCGATGGAGCGACTGTCGGTCGACATCCCCGAGGACTACCTCGGCGTCGTCACCCAGCTCATGGCTCTTCGCAAGGGCCGGATGGAGCAGATGGTCAACCATGGCACCGGATGGGTGCGCATGGACTACATCGTCCCCGCGCGCGGCCTGATCGGCTTCCGCACCGAGTTCCTCACCGAGACCCGCGGCACCGGCCTCCTGCATCACGTCTTCGACCGCTACGAGCCGTGGCACGGCGAGCTTCGCACCCGCCCGACCGGCTCGCTGGTGGCCGATCGAATGGGCCCGACCACGGGATTCGCCCTGGCCAACCTTCAGGACCGCGGAACGATGTTCGTCGGTCCGGGCACGGAGGTGTACGAGGGCATGATCGTGGGCGAGAACTCTCGGTCGGATGACATGGATGTCAACCCGACGAAGGAGAAGAAGCTGACGAACATGCGTCAGTCCTCCGGCGACATCCTCGTCCCGCTCATCCCGCACAAGCAGCTGTCCCTCGAGCAGGCGCTCGAGTTCTGCCGTGAGGACGAGTGCGTCGAGATCACCCCGGCGACCGTGCGCATCCGCAAGGTGCTGCTGACGGCCACCGAGCGTGTGCGCGCAGGACGCAAGAAGACCTGACGCCCGAGCCGGCGTCAGGTCAGGTGCGTCCGCAGGAAGTCCACCTCGAGTCGAAGCAGATTCTCGGCGACAACCTCCTGCGGTGTCATGTGAGTGACTCCGCTCAGGGGGAGCACCGAGTGCGGGCGGCCGGCGGCCAGCAGGGCGCTCGACAGCTGCAGTGAATGCGCTGCCAGCACGTTGTCGTCCGCGAGTCCGTGGATGATGAGCAGCGGTCGCTCCAGCTGAGGGGCCCTGCGCAGAAGTGACGTCAGGTCATACGCCCTGGGTTCGTCCTGTGGGGTCCCGAGGTAGCGCTCGGTGTAGGCGGTGTCGTAGAGCGCCCAGTCCGTGACGGGAGCACCTGCCACGGCCGCACGGAACACGTCCGGGCGGTCGAGCACCGCGAGCGCAGCCAGATACCCGCCGAACGACCAGCCGGTGATGCCGACGCGCGTCAGGTCGAGGTCGGGGTACATCCCGGCGAGTGCCTGGAGGGCATCCACCTGGTCCTGCAGCACCTGGGTGGCGAGATCACGGTGTATCTCGAACTCGAAGGCGGGACCGCGACCGGGCGTGCCTGCTCCGTCGACGACGATCACCGCGAACCCCTGATCGGCGAGCCACTGGTCGGAGGAGAAGGCGCCTGCCGCGTGGACGACTCGCGAGTGGTGCGGACCGCCGTACGGCGCCATCACGACGGGAAGGGACTCCGACCCGGGCACGTGCCCCGCAGGCATGAGGACCGCGCAGGCGAGCTGGCGATCGGTGACCCGGTGGAACGCCACCTGCGGTGTCACGACGGGAGCCTCGGCAAGGGACGGGATCGATCCGGCTCCCAGTGCGAGAGCGACATTCACGGTGCTGCCGGGTCGTTCGGGGTTCGTGGACACCACGATGAGGCCACCGGTGTTCGCAACTGCAGCATGGAGTCCTGGGGTGTCGGCGATTGACTCGATCCGACCGTCCGCATTGATGCGGTAGACCCCCTGGCTCAACGGGTTCGGCTGGGCCGTGAAGATGACCGACCCGTCAGTCGTGGCGACAAGCGCGGTCACCTGCAGGTCCGGCCCGGTCACGGCGACGTCGTCGCGCACGAGCCGGAACGCGTCGGCGTTCGTGTCGGCGACGATCTCGAGGAGTCGCCCTTCCGCATCACGTCGAGGAACGCCGGGCTGCATGGTCAGCCACGGCTCGGTGACCCGCTCGCGCAGGAGCGTGGCGGTGCCGTCGACGTCCACTCCCATGATCACCTGGCGGGACTGGTCGCGGCTGAGAACGCTGACGACCGCCGTCGAGCCGACCGGGTCCGGGTGCACGGTGGCCAGATAAGGATGGGCGTCGTGATCCCAGACCACATCGATCCGGTCGCCCTCGAGGGGGACGATGACGAGATCGGCCCGCGGATTCGCGGTGCCGGCCGCGGGGTACCGGTGGGGTCGGGGTTCCTGCTCCGGGGAAGCCGGATCGCCGATCCAGCGGACCTCAACGTCGGCCTCGTCATAGTGCTCAGCCAGCAGCGCCGAACTGTCCGCAAACCACCACAGACCCCGCACGCGCTCGAGTTCCTCCGCTGCGACGAAGTCGGCGAGCCCCCACGCCTCTGTCTCGCTGCTGGCCTCGGCGAGGCAACGTGCTTCCGAGGTGCCATCGGACGAGACCACGTAGAGCGAACGTGCGGCAATGAAGGCCACGTGGGAGCCGTCGGGTGACATGCGCGGATCCACGACACCGGCGGGAGTGGCGAGTGTCACCGTGGACGCCACCGGGTCGTCCAGGGCGACGGTCAGGAGTTCGCCGTCGAGGCTGAAGGCGGCTCGAGTGACGTCGTGATCGGTGGTGAAGGCGGTGATGCCCGTCGTCGTCTCCCGCATGCGCTCGCGGCGAGCACGCTCCTCAGCCGGGAGATCGGCAGTGTCGTCTCCGAGGCTGAGGGAGTCGACGACGAGGCGCTCCCGCAGGCCACCCTGACCGTCCGCCTCCGCCACCCACAGTGATCCACGCGGATCACGGCCTCCGGAACTTCGGATGAAGGCGACGCGCTCGCCACTGGGTGCGACGACGAAGGCGCGCGGCTGGCCGAGCCGGAATCGCCGCGTCAGCGCCTCCTGCTGCGGGTAGCTGACAGGGGCTGCAATGCTCGTGTCCGTCGTCACCGGGCGATCATGGCATCTGGACTGGTTACCCTGCATTCCGTGACCACTGCCACCGCGGACCGCCGCCTCCTGCTCGTTCACGCCCATCCCGACGACGAGTGCATCTCGACCGGGGCGACGATGGCCAAGTACGTCGACGAGGGCGTCCACGTCACACTCGTCACCTGCACCCTGGGGGAGGAGGGCGAGGTCCTTCTCCCGGATCTGGCCCACCTGGCGTCCGACAGGGAGGACGCCCTCGGCGCGCATCGGCAGACAGAGCTCGCCGCCGCGATGTCGGCTCTCGGGATCACGGATTCTCGACTGCTCGGCGGCCCGGGGCGCTTCCGCGACTCGGGGATGCAGGGGACGCCACCCAACGAGCGCCCCGACTGCTTCTGGCGAACGGACCTGCTCGAAGCCGCGCTGGAGCTGGTGCCGGTGATTCGCGAGGTCCGGCCCCAGGTCGTCGTGACCTATGACGACTTCGGTGGCTATGGGCATCCCGATCACATCCAGGCCCACCGCGTGACGCACTACGCGATCGCGCTGGCAGCGAGCACGACCTTCCGCCCCGACCTCGGGGATCCCTGGGTCGTGTCGAAGGTCTATTGGACGGCGTTCCCCAAGAGCATCGTCGTCGCCGGCATCGAGGCGATGAAGGCCCAGGGCTTGGACGACGGCTTCGCGGCCCTCGACCCGGACGATCTGCCCTTCGTCTGCGATGACGCCTTGGTCACCACGGCGATCAGCGCGTCGGACTGCCTCGACAGGAAGATGGACGCACTCCGAGCTCACGGCACGCAGGTGAGCGTGGACGGCGGCTTCTTCGCGCTCGCGGACAACGTCGGGGCCGAGGCGTTCGGCACCGAGTACTACCGACTGGCGGCCGGCGAACTCGGACCGCGCGACGAGGACGGACACGAGACGGACCTGTTCGCCGGAATCCAGGGATGACCGCAACCCCTCGTTCGTCTGGGCTCCGGTGGGCGCTCATCCTCCTTCTCCTGCTGATCGGCGGCGTGGTGGGACTCGTCGGGGCCTTCGTCCAGGCTCATCGGGCGATAGCGGAGATGCCCTGGGGAGTCGTCGTCGTTCCCTGGGGCATCCCCGTGGTGTGGGTGGGACTGGTCGTCGCCATCCGGGGAGGTGCCTGGCTCGTCCACACGAGGTGGGGAGCGTGGGCCGTGATGGTCGGCTGGCTGGCCGCAACGGTCCTGATGTCGGCGGAGTCATCGTCCGGCGATGTGGCTCTCTCGGGCGGCGGCCGGCAGATGACGTATCTCCTCGGGGGGGTGATTCTCGCGTCGGCTGCGGCGAGCCTTCCGCTCCCGCGAGGGAACCGGGCCGTGTCGTGAGCCGTCTGAGCATCACCTACGTAGCATCATGGGGTAGCGCCGTAGCGGACGATCTGTGAGGAAGGGGGCGTCACTTTTATGACGTCCACGTCCCTGACGCCTCAACAGAGGCGTCTGGCGATCATCGCGGGCGGTGTTGGCGCCGTCCTGCTGCTGCTCTACCTGATCGCCGTCCTCTCGTCGGGCAGCACCGCGCGTTCCGGAACGATGGTCGGTCCTGTCGATATCAGCGGGATGACTGCGGACGAGGCCATTGCCGCCGTGGCGGCAGGGGCGGCCGACTCCACGGCGAAGCCGCTCAGGGTCACTGCAGACGGCAAGAGGTTCAAGGTGGATCCAGAGCAGGCCGGCCTGGTCCTGGACGCAGCGGCGTCCGTGGCGCCCGCCTACGGCCGCACCTGGAGTCCCGTGTCTCTGCTGACGGCACCGTTCTCCACGCAGCGACTCAATCTGGTCGCCTCGGTTGACGAGGAAGCGTTGGCCGCTGAGGTGACTCAACTGGCCGACACTGTGGCCACGGACCCGGTGGAGCCGCGCATCATCATTCGCAAGGGCACCCCCAAGGTGAAGGAGGGTGCATCCGGCCGCGAACTCGATGTCGAGGCGACCGTTGCCGCGATGCAGGAGGCGTTCCTGTCCTCGCGCCGCGCCGTGGAGGCGACGATGGTCGATGTCGCTCCGTCGATCTCCGCCGAATCCACGCAGCAGGCCCTCGAACTGGCCCAGGCCGCCACCTCGAGCCCGGTGACGATTCAGGCCGACGCCGTCCGCGCCACCCTCACGGGTCGTGACATCGGCAACGCCCTCAGCTTCTCGGCCCAGGGCAGCGCCCTGGTGCCGTCCCTCAACGGTGCCAAGCTCCATCGGGCGGTGCGGGACCAGTTGGCTGCCATCGAGACGCCCGGGCGCGATGCCACGTTCAGGATCAAGGGTGGCGTCCCCCGTGTGGTGAGCTCGAAGGTGGGCAAGGGTGTCGAGGATGACGAGCTCGCGACTGCTGTCGCCAGCGTGATGGG
>Ga0181556_1003479_pt1 | contig 13524 bp, 15 predicted proteins | sample 011ome_14_FD_148651 | JGI IMG/M metagenome (GOLD analysis project Ga0181556, IMG submission 148651) | Coastal salt marsh microbial communities from the Groves Creek Marsh, Skidaway Island, Georgia - 011505AT metaG (spades assembly) | ecosystem: Environmental > Aquatic > Marine > Intertidal zone... | reverse complement strand
AAGCAAACTCAAATCCTAAATTATTATGTACCATTTCGTATCCGTTTATGATGTAGAAGAAACAAGTTTTAGCAAGTTCGTACATACCGTGACAATAATCATCATTAAACGAGGTAAAACCGATTTTCGTTCTAATTTTAAACTCAGTTTTGGTTCTTTGATATATTTCAACCGAGAATTGGTTCGTTTTGTTATACAACGAAATAACTTTGTAATCAAGCATTTAATATAGTAAAAGATATTTTATTTTTAACTTTTCCTAAAATAAAGTTATAATTTATCCAATACGTCATTCTCGCTACTCACACCAGAATTTTGCGAGTCAAAAACCACACCATTACCAGCGCCATCTTTCTTTAAGCAACAACCACTATGTACTTTTAATTTCATTTTATAAATTTTATATGCTATTACGAAAATCAAAAGAGATAGACTTCCCTCCAAACTCAACGACATTATTTCATTTGGTTCCATATATATATATCAACAAAATTATTTTATCTTATAGGTATTTCTGCTACATCTACTTTAATATCATCTTTGTCTCCATCTGTAATACGATTGTCGTATATATCTTCAAGAGTCTCATCTTTAAATATCTCTTCTAAACCTTTGAATGCTTTTCCTTTTTCCTGAAAAAACAATTTAAGCATAAAAATATTTTTTTTATAGTTTGTATCGGTTTCTAAATCAACAAAGAAATCTAACCATATTGCTGTATCGTATAACACGTCCTTTGTCCTATTTGGGAATTGATATAAGAAGTGTAGATATGCACAGCAGTACCAGCCACAAACAGAGTCCATGAGCGATTGAATGTCTTTTGTTGTATATTGTATTCTTCGCTTGTATCTCTTCTCAACAATTTTCTTTAAATTTTCAGGAGGTGGTTGTCCGTATGGATCCATGTATTGAACCCAAATTTTGCCTTCTCTTTTTGTTACCACCATACAAACCCAATGCGTTCCTGTATTCTGTTTTCCGTCGTCATCAAACTGCGGTGATGTGTTGATGATATAGTTTCCATGTCTTAAATCTTCGCATTTTATCTCATCTTGGAAGTAGATTCCGTTTAAATTGAACCCCATTTTTTTAGCAAGTTCGGTCAGTTGAACGTCAGATAGTGCTCCACTCATTATATAATATATCAATATATAAAAAAAATATCTAATATTTTTATATATTCTTAAAACTTACTCTAAAAAGAGCATTTCGGCGTCCTCCTGAATTGTCTCTAAATACTCAATCCAATCCATATTATAGTATAGCAATATATTTTGTTCTAAACCAATACATTTTGAGACGAAATTTGTTGAATGAATAAAACACTGTTCATTATGCGCAAGTCACCATCTGGGGCTACATACGTGCCATTACCAGTGGTATTAAAATAGAATTCAAGCTTTTCGTTAGCATTGAAATGAACCAGTCCTTCCCAGCTGACCTGTTTATAAATAGCAGACTCAATTTTAAAAAATTGTTTGTAGGGGCTATTAGCACATTTAAGAACGACATCACCTGTGAGTCTTGGTCGTAGATTTATTAGATACCTAATATGATAACTTCCAGAATTGATAAAATTCATATTACCATCCAAAATCTGTTCCAAATTGTTAGTACTTATGAAATTTGAAATAGGGGTACTGGTGTAGTGAAAATCTGGCGTATAATAGAATCCCATTTTTGTTTGCGTTTCGTTCTTTGTTATTTTCAATACATCATTAGTCGTTTCAATTAAACTTGCTTCGAAGTTATCGGCGTTGAAATTTTGAACGGATCTCTTTGGTTTAGCATATTTAGACATTATATATATTATAAAAGATTTTATTTATCCTGTAATGTTGTCAAAATTTCCTATATATTTAAATTGGATACTTGCTGATAATAATAAATATGTTGTTGTTACATCTTGAAAAGCATCTCCCGTAGCTGTTTGGTCATATGTATTGACAGAAACAATATCGGTATCATTTGTAAAGTGATGTATTCGTTTAGCTGTTAAAGTACACACTTTTCCTTCATTAAATCGTGCGTAATTACAAGCAAAAGGTGTGCTATCGTGCGGTGTTAAATCCCATTTTGGTGCGGTATTTGTTCCTGAGTCATCATTTGTATCGTTGTTGATTGCAATACCTATACATGGATTTCGTCGTCCACTACTACTAAATGTATTTGTATTTCTAAAAATGACGGTTGATGTAATTTCGTATGTGCCCAATTGTTCGCATGTCATAGTTCCTTGTGCCGAATTCAAAACAAACTGTAGACCATGACTAATAGAAGGTAGATTTGGGGTAGGTTGACGTATTCTATTACCTCGTCCCCAATTTCCTGAAATTGTAAAATTCGTTCCAAATTTAAAGTTAGTAAAGGAATTAATTGGTATAGAATTGACTTTAATCTCGGTACAATCCACCGAACCATCTGTGTCTAATTTACCTCTATAAAATTCAGTGTTCCCCTCATTACCTTTATGTGAATCAGGATCAATAAATCCAAAATAAAATGGATTTGCTCCCGAACTGGTAATATTCATTCCGCAATACAAAGACGCTTTCAACCCAAATGCTCGTACATCAAAAATAGAACCTGATAAGTCTGGATTATTCAATGTCCTTATTGAAATTCCATCACCATCATCAATGTGATAAAATCGTTCACCAATATAAACATTATTCATAGTCATTTGATTACAACTTATATCACCATTCACGTCTAAAGTTGCCTGTGGTGTTCTTGTATTAATTCCAACATTACCTGACGGCATAAGAGCAATATTGTCAATGGTTGTTGAACCAGTATCATTTTTACAACCTATTTCAAGCAATGAGCGGTCTAATGTCGTGCTTCCTTCATAATCATCAGTATAAGATATATATCCATGGTCTATACCTGCGTCTCTTGAAGAACGAAAAACAATAGATGAAGTCCCGCCTGGGTCATCGTGTATTAATGTTATAGAACCCCTTTGACCAATTGGTGCTGTCCCTGTCGCTTCTTGAATATACAAATTATCAATATACAAAACATTACCTCCCAAATCCATATCTTTCGTTATATTGACTTTGTCATAGATGGGGTCATATTCCATGAATTTAGTTTCAGTCACTCCATTATTACCATAAAAAGTTGCCTTACCATTCTCACTTTTCAATATATTATTGAATTTAATAGTTCCTCCAATATCGTTACCAAGTTTCAATTCAGCAACTCCATTAAGTTCGCTATGCTTACTATATATTTCTTGGGTCGCATTGTTAAATGCAACTTCAGGTGTTATGGTAAGTTGAGGCATAACGACAAAACTCCCACCAAAAGTGGTTGTTTCTGTCACCTCATCATAAGTTATACTTGGAACACCTCCAGCGTTGTTGATAGCGTCTTCTACATCAAGTATAGAACCAAGTTTTAGATTTCCTGTAATATTTGTATCACCATTCACATCTAACATTGCTTGTGGGATTTTTGTATTAATTCCAACAAAACCTGACGGCATCAATGCTATATTATCCACATAACCAGTATTGCCGGGGTTAGTTTTTACACCCAGTTCCAGTACAGAACGTGTCCCTGTACCTCCATTCACATCATCTATATAAGAAATATAGCCATAATCACTACCTGCCCGTTTGCTTTTAAAAACGATTGATGAAGTCCCGCCTGGGTCATCGTGTGTTAAGGTCAAACTACCACCAGCTGCTGTTGGTGCTGTTCCAATCGCTTCTGTTATATTCAAATTACCATTTACAATTGTAGTTGAGTTATTAACATGAGACCCAAGAACAATGTTTTTTTTTGCGTAAAAATTTAAATATAAATCCCGACCTGTTCCATCAGCATTTTTAGAGTCTAGACAGTGACCGCCATTTCTAAATTCAAGATACGATGTATTAAAATTGTGAGATAAGCGATAAACACCTCCAATTTTTCGCATAAAATTACAATTCAATTCATTAACACTTAAATCCATATTTTTTTCAACTTCAATATTACCAGTTGTTGTGTTATAAGAAATAAAGGGTGTTATACCATTTGATACATCTATGATTTTTTGCTCTACATCTGTTATTGTTCCAAGTTCAAAATTTCCATTACAATTTATGTCACCACCACTAACATCTAATCTGGTACAAACAATAGAGCCATCTGTGTCTAATTTCCCGTAATAATTAGCGGGGTTACCTTCACTTCCTGTGCCTAATTTATATCCAAACATAAATTTATTAAATCCGGCAGTGGTTAAATCCTGTCCGACCCATAATCTTGAAGCATAACCAGTGCTTCTTACTTCAAATATACTTCCTGCATTATCAACGTTAGAAGATGGATTTAATAATGTTCTTATCATAATACCTGAACCATTACTAGGATTTTGAGAACGTTCGCCAATAATAACATTACTCAAAATTATATCTTTTTCAAAATCAAGTTTATCGGTTATTGTGTCATATGTAATATGAGGTGTTATACCATTAGATACATCTATGATTTTTTGCTCTACATCTGTTATTGTTCCAAGTTCAAATCGGTATCCAGTTGAAAGGAATAAATTATCATTAATAGTGAGATTATTTCCATTTTTAGCGACATCTGTCAGTTTAAAAAATTCGTCACTTGCGTTATAGTTTTGGCTTCCAACAATCAGCGTTGAACTTGCTTTCAATGTATCAGCAACGGTTGTGACGCTTGTTCCAGCGTCATATAATATCTTTGTTGTTTTTTGTTTGTTGCTTAAAATATCTGTTCCAGCATTTGGTAGATTCGGTAACTTTAAAACACCATCCACTGATAAATCGTTTAAAATACTTGTTGTATTGTTATTGTAAATAATGTCTGTTAGTTTTGTTGAATTGACATCTATTTCAGTCAGTTTATTTTCTACATTTGTTCCATTGAGTGTAAGACTTGGAGCACTAACCGCTCCTGTGATTATACCGCCACTTTTCTTGAAGTATAATTTATTAGCATCGGCGACAGTGAGAGGTGTCTCATCTACAGTGAAAAAGGCTGGATTGAAGAAATCAATATTTTGTGTCGGTGCTGGGTATGAACTCATATATATTACACTAGTATTTTATTATTTCTAAATAACACAAATAATAAAAATAAATTCTCTCTAAATCTACTACCAAGATTTACTGATGATTTCGCAGTTTTTTAATTATATGAGTTCAATCTTTAAATTATACAGATAAATAACCATTTTCTTAATTATTTATGTTAATTTATTAACTAAACCCATTAAGAATATGAAATAAAATATTTTAACTATTTTTATGACCTATATAGTTAATAAAATCAATAATGATAATTCATTTTATTCTTATTATACACAAACTTAATATTATTTTTCATTTAATTAATATAAACGAAGACCTCGGGAACTCTCAGCAGAAGATTTGTCTCCATTTAGAGACAAATATCTCATTCAATATCCTCTATGATATCCAAGAAGTTCTTTCTAAATTTCTTATTGATATCAGGTTCGTCTAAATCAACCATTAGCACCGAGAATTTGTCTCGTGTTGCGTAGTTGTATATTTTTATGAGTTGGTCTTTTGTCACGCCAAGAGACAACTCACTCATTATCATATTTAGATTTCTTTTTTGTCCTAATTTTAGAATAACAAGGTAGTTACTATTTAATCTTATCATTTTTGGTATTTGGTAGTAACTTTGAGACAAATATATTAGTGATACTCCTTGCTTTCTACCACGAAGGAAAAACTCACTAATTTTAGACTGGTCTTTTGTAAGCACCAAGTCATCAAACACTATAAGGTGGTTCTCCGTTTTGTCGTATGAATTTATATCTTTTAGTTCATTTAAATCTTCATATATCTTTATTCCGCCTTTGGTTTTGTCTGACAAAAACTGATATAGAGGTTCATCTTTACAACGACAGAATATTTCTATTGTTGAAAATGTCCCTTCACCCTTTGAGAACAATTCAATAAGATTTACTACCCAGTTACTTTTTCCTGAACCGCTCGGAGCATTGCAAACGATACGAAATGGTAGTCATTTATGCCGTGTAGATGAATATTTGGATTGTCTGATTTAGAGAGATATTTTTTTAACGCTGGTTCTTTGTAGAAATTCTTCATATTTATTATATAATATATATATATAATATAATGCCTAAAATTAGTTTTAAAGACGACATAGATTCTACTTGTCACGGAAAAATGACTGGTGAAGGTTTAGGAAAAATTCCATCTTCAATAGAAAGACTTTTAGAAAAGAACAGAGACAAAGTTATTTCTAAAATTACTATATTTCGATTACCTCTTGGTGACGAACTTGTGAAGGCATTAAATCTCTTAACAAACGATAGCGTCAAAAAGTTTTTAAAGAAGGACGACCAACACGATCGCTTGTTCCATCTTGGTTTATTTTTGGAGACAACAGACAACAAACACTATGTCTATGACAAACAGCAAAATGTAAATTTTACAGAAGCATCTAAATCATTCCTAAAACAAAAAGATATAGAATTGAGTCCAGTTTCTAATCTACCCACTAATCTCACTATCGGTGAACTAGTTGAAGCAGGAAAAAAACGGATGGGTCGTCGTTTTACCTATTATTCAGCTTTGCGGTGGAACTGCCAATATTTCGTCCAGCAATCATTAGAGGCGGTTGGTGCTAATTTCGATGTTCAATTTGTTATTCAAGATTTAAGTCAATTAGTCAAGAAAATCCCAGCATTCCAGCGTAAATTTGGGGTGATACTGACCAGCTTTGCTCGTGAGTCTGATAAGGTACTATCACATACAAAAGATGCTATAAAAGACACTACCAAAGACATAAAAAAAGGTGCTAAATCTGTCGCTAAGAAAACAAAAAAGTTTTTTAAAGGTTGGGGTTATGATGTGAAATTACATTAAATTTATTTTGTTTTTTATATTAGACAAAATAAATATATATCATTATTACTAATAAGGGTTCATAGGTTCATAGGTTCATAGGTTATATAGAAGTATTACATACACAGGAAAAAATGGGGAGAAACCCCCCAAAAAAATATGTTAGAGATTACTTTGTGAGAACCTATGAACCTATGAACCTATGAACACCTAAATAACTTTTGATTTATTTTTTGATATTGGAGACAAATATGTTTTGATTTATTTTAGGTTGATATGATTTAAAATATATTTAGATTATGGTTTTTTTATAGATTTTTTGTTTTACATAGATAGAATTCCAAGTCCCACGTCTAAATTGATGCTCGTTTCGTATGTAATAAAAATGTAATAGTCCATTTTTTTAGCACTTACATTTTGGTATTGGACTTGGACTGACTTAGGATTCGATTTCTCAAGTTCCGTTCCACGATTCACTTGGAGATAGATATAACCATTTTTGGTCTCCCACGATTTTTGTGATATCAAACCACTGGTTAGTCCATCGCTCATTCCAGCATTAATCGCATTTACACCAGCGAATTGTTCGTTCCAAAGTTGGTAGTTATACCTAGCATTTTGAGATAATTGACTCACTCCTCCCACTTGAACATTGAAATTGGTTAAACCGTGAAGCATCGCCACATCGCCACCTCCGCACGAACTTTGTACAGATTGGAACTCAGACACACCAGAATTTGCATCCGCCGAAAGAATAGGTACTAAAAGTACGGATTTGATTCCTCTGATTCCACTGGTAACAAGTTGATTTACATTTTGGTTAGGTTCAACACCACGGATGGTGAAAGAATAAACATCATCATATACAATTTTGCGATTGGAACCAGCCGAGATATAGGCCGCTTCCAGAGCCGGATTCATGACGTACGACGGGACATGAAGTTCAATACTGCGACCTAGAGCAGAAGTAGAAGTCCCAGCATATCCTGCTAAAGTATTATCAAGGCAAGTATTACCAACCGATAGGTCTACACGAACCGAACCAGCTGCCGCTTTAATACCAGCACCACTTCCAGAACACGACGCCAGCATAAGAGGATTCACACCGCTGGATGCCGATTTAACAAGCGTTTCATTAGTAACTTTCGCCCCATCCGTGGTAAGGACCGAAGTAGATTGATTGAGGTTGAAAATAAAGCGGTATTGGCATCCTTTAGACATCGGTACATTTTGGAAATAATTGTGAAGATGTTTGAGTTTAACAATAGCCATCACTTGAGTTTGAACGACAGGCGAATTACTACCATCCCCTGCATATTTGGTAATGACTTGCGATTTGTATAGTTGGTCGGCAGCCGATTTTGTTAGGAAAACGGATTGAGATACTTCGTCAGGATCGCCTCCAACTTTGGCATCAGCATCGTAATTGATATAGCGGAGGCGTTCAGCAAAGCCGTTATTACCGATTTTGCCTACTGCTGCGGCGTCAAGAGTTGGTTCTAATATATCGTTGTTATTGACAACCATCCCTGCAGGTCCTGCTACATTGTCAGACGTGAAAGCAGTGGCGGACATAATATCGTCAGGATAGAACCCAATCGTTGGACCTTGCGAAATTACATCACCCCACGAAAGGGAGGTCATTAATTTGAAAGCATTGTATAGCTCAGAAAACGGTGTTGCCTGAATGACAGATGTACCGCCGAGATCCACTGACATGCTATGAATGAGCGAAGTATAACTATTTTTTAAACCCATAATTTTACTCGAGTCGGTAGCACCAGTTAGACCAGCAGTATTGGCATTTGTAGAATTTCCTAGAGTTAGTAGGAGTGGGATAGTAAGGTATGCTTCCCTGTAGTCCATAAACCGATCACTGGAAGCTAGACTCGTGGTCTCTAGAGTCGCTTGCGAACTTGAATACGAACCATTATTCGAATCGAGCACCGAGAGCCACGATTGATTGAGAAAAACGGATTCATTTGATTTTTCTTCAACACTTTTGGAGTAAGTAACTAAATCTTTCATTATATATTACCATTAGATAAAAAAAATATCAAAAATTGCTAAATAAAATTTACATCGTGATTTTGATATTTTTACGAGGGTTTTTAACACGTATATTCTTGAGTTTGTCTACCAACTCACCGAACCCTTCGCCTATTATTTTCTTTTCAACTTTCTCTAATTTTTTGTCTTTTTCTGGTGCTTTTTGTAGTTCGTTAATTTGTCTCAATATGCACGGATTTATCGTGTGAAACATATATATATTGCTAATATATTTTTTACTAAAGAACAATCCTTAATATCTATCAGGAGGCATTTCAAATTTATATTTCTTACGAATTCCTAATATGATAACAATTTGGTTGTCTTCTATTTGTTGAGGTTGTAGCGTGTCTTTGTTTAGAAGACGACAAGTGATAGAGTTATATACACCATTACGGATTGGACTAAAAATTAACTCCGAAGGCTTCACACTGATAAGACTGCCTACCGCTACATCAGGAACGATTGTGCTAATAATTCCAGTCGGGTTACTATATACGTTATCGATGCAGTCTAAATCTACTAAAATACTGGAGTTTGGGTTCACGTTAGGGGAGACCGAACTTGAAAAAGAAAGCGTTGTCCCTACACCAGTATTTAGTCCTGTTTGAAAACCAGCGGAATAGCCTATAATTTCATTGAATCTTGATGTTGCGATAAAATTTGGATTGTAAGTTGTTGTTGGGAAACCTACCCAGTTAGATGGAGCTGTGAAACCGGCAGGCAAAGAAGTAGGAACGCTATAAGTATTAATATCAACACTATTTCTTACGGTATTGATTACAAACTCTAAATAATAAATATTTTCACTACTTGTATTATCCGTTAAATATAAACCTTGTTGTATCATACTAAATTGTAGGGCTTTATTTAGGTCGCTAATTTCATAAAGACCTTCGTCTAATGTCAGGGTTACCGTTTGTAATGTATCCGTTCCATCTACATATTGGTATTGAAATGTTCTATTTTCTAAAACAGTAGAAATGTTGTTCCAAGAATAATACATACTCGCTGAAACGAGAGCAACTTCGTGGTCTACTAAATTAACACTATTTGGAAAGTCATATTTAAATACTGAATTCGTTTTGTCGGTGATATTGCTTGATTTTAGAACAATGGTACTTGTCATATTATATAGTAGTAATATATTTTTTACAAAAATAAAATATTCATATAATACATAATGATTGTTGCTAAAGACGAGACAGAATTCCAATTGATAAAAAAAGCACGGATGAAAGAGTTACAACTAAAGATTGATGTTAGGAAACGCTTTGAACGAGATTATAACCATATGATAGATACAGGTGTGTCTCTCAATTTAGAAAATTATCAAGAACCGCCCGAACTGGAATCATTCCTCAATAAAGAAAATCTAGACGCTAATCTACAGCGTCTTTTAGTAAGCGAATTGGGAGCAACTCTTTATACTGCTAAACAATTTATCCAAAGTTTAGATATCACCCTAAAAGAACGACTACTTGAAAGATTTCCTATATTCCAAAAAGTATTTGAAGAGAATTTCACTAAACCAACGCCCCAAACGCTCCAAGCAACTCATTCTATGCTTACACTTACTATCTTAAAAAATCAACAAAAAACCTCATTACCGAACCTAACTCAAGTTAAGGATTTTGTTAGAGATAAAATCAAAGGTCAAGTGGCTCTAAAAGAATTTCGTGGTATATTAGACAAAAAGACTGGAATGATAAGTAAAAATTATCGTGGAGCGATTGACAATTTATTTTATACTTTTAAAGGAAGTTATATTGATGCTTTAGCGTGGTTGAATAAAGCATTGGAAGATAATTTTGGAGTAGTTGATATGACTATAATTAATGTTGAAAATAAAAGCGATATTAGGAGTAGTATGATTACGGAAGCAACACCTATGGAAGATACACCTATGGAAACAACTCCTAAACTAAAATTAACCAAAAAATTACCCAAAGCAATTAAAATAAAACCACGTCGTGAGTCGTCAAAAGAAGAAACCGAATATCGCAAATATAGAAGGGCATACGCTGACCGAGCAGCAGAAGAACAAGAAGTTTAATTTTTTCCTAAATAAAATACTAATATTCTATTTTATTTAGTCGTTTTTGATGTAGACGTTTGACTGTTGAAGAGATGAGCCCATATCAGCGAAGTCTTGCTTCATATCTTTTAGATTATCGCTATGTTTTTCACTTAAATAGATGTGACGAATCATATTTACACTGACTTTTTTATTTCCAAATATTTTATTCAGTCTTAAAGTAAAGTTTGGTGTTGATAGTTGTTGAAATTTATTGTTAAATATTAGGTAATCACTTTTGTCACTAATGAGTTTGATGTATTTGGTCAAAATATTTTTCAATTCTTTAGGGATATTTATTTTTTGCTGACCCTTTTGAGTTGATGTCTTGTAGGTATTAAATACTAAATTAGTCCCTTTGATATAGTTGTCTTTATTGGTGTTAATGTTATTGATTTTGAATTCTATGTAATCCATCGCACGACGAGGTGGGATAAGCGTAAACAGAGACAAAATAACGAAGTCTTGAATTTTTAATATTTCTTTGGTTGATAAATCCTTTTTCTTCCAAAGTGGTTTAATATTTGTCTCAAGGTCGTCATAAATGGTTTGAATTTCTTCGGTGCTTAACCAATTGTCTTTTTGTTTATCATTTTTTTCTTGTTTATTTGTCTCTTCGTTGTATTTTGTAATATTATCCATCATATCGGTATGATACTCTTTGTTTTCAGTTATTACATAGAGAGAACTGAGTCTAGTTTTGAGTCCATTAATATTTTCATATTTTTCTTTTAGAAATTCAATTACCTTTCCACTATTTTTATTTAAATCTTCTAAATCTTCGTATCCCATATTTTTCATAATATTTTTTAGAAGAGACACGTAAGTCTTGATGCTTTTTTGGTGAAGGTTGGGGCGTTTGTCTTTAAGAATATCTATGATTTGTTGTTCCATTTATATTTTATATAAATATTTTATTTTTCTAAAATTAACTAATAAAATATATTGATTATATAATGGATAAAAAAAAGTTGATAAACTATTACAAAAAGAAATTTGCTAAATATAAATTTTGGTTCTACATCGAAATCAAATGAATTAGTGTATTTAGAGACAAATGTAAAAATTGAAACCCTACCCTTTGTCTCTATTTATTGGTGTTTTCCTTCTAACATAGAAACTCGTTTAAGAGGACGAGGACGCAATATGCCTGACATAACTGGTGCTTGTAAAAATAAACCGCTAATATTATGACCACCGCCTTGTCCCAAAATTACTTTGTCTTCGTGTGGTTTTTGTTTAACAACTTTGGTTTTTTCGGTTGGTTGATTGGTAAGTTTGTTTTCCATAAAAAATGGATCTACTTTATGCTTTACAATTTCCACACCCGAACCCATACGAAGACCAGCTCCTGCTTTGAGTCCTGCACCTGCTTTGAGTCCTGCACCTGCTTTGAGCCCTTTCCCACTTAATCGCAAACCTTCGCCTGAGAGTTTGAGACCGAGTCCTATTTTTTGAATCACACTACGTGTCATAGGTTGACCGCTCGCTTGTTCGGTTTCCCATGCGATTTGTACCATCGGCGCCAATCCTGCCGTGTACGGATTCGAATACATTGCTGATATGGCTGCGTCCATTGCTATATCACTGCCTATTACAAGTGCCTCACGAAGCGCTTGACCGACATATGTGTCCTTTATTTCGTCTTTGTAGAATTTTGGTATGTCGGAAATGATCCTGTCAATCTTTTTAGCATCAAATTTTTTTACTGCATTTACCGATTTTTTCACTAAATCTACCGTTTCAACCATTTCAGGGGGAATTGCCTTTCGTGCTTGATTTTTAACTTTAGATATGGTTTTTTTGAGTTCTTCTTCTGCTTCTTTTTTCACATCAGCAGAAACATCTTTTACAACATTTTTGGTTGATTTGACTACCGATTTCGTTGCTTTCTTCGCACCCTTTTTTACAGATTTAATGAGACCTTTTCCTTCCATATTTCCTTCTAAAGCGGAGACAATATGTTTGATTGCTTTTTTTGTTTGTTTTTTGTGGCGGAACAAACCAGCGCCTGACATAACCTCTTTCACATCTTCATCTGCTACTTTATCTAAATCTTTATTAGCATCAATCTCGCTTTGAGACAACTTGAATAAGAGACCTTTATTTGTATCAAATTTTTTACTGAGATGGTTAAATGTGCCTTCATCAACTAGCATTGATATTCCTTCGCCTGACATCGTACATTTGTGTTTAGGATTGATTTTTATTGGAAGCGACTTCCTCACTTTTCTAATCTGCTCTGCTGAAAGATTAAGATTTACTAACTTCATATATTATAACCATAGATAAAAAAATATCCTAAAGTATGCTTTTAAATCACCTGCGATAAAACAAGCATAAGTTTTTAAATTTATAGTATAGAATGTCTCACCAAAAGACATATTATTTAGCGAATAAAGAACAGATTTTACAACAAAAACACGAATATTATTTAGAGAATCAATCACAACTCATAGAACAAAAAAAAAGATATTATACCCTAAACAGAGACAAAATAAAACAAAAAAATAATAGAAAGTTGTTATG
>Ga0181556_1003463_pt1 | contig 13578 bp, 13 predicted proteins | sample 011ome_14_FD_148651 | JGI IMG/M metagenome (GOLD analysis project Ga0181556, IMG submission 148651) | Coastal salt marsh microbial communities from the Groves Creek Marsh, Skidaway Island, Georgia - 011505AT metaG (spades assembly) | ecosystem: Environmental > Aquatic > Marine > Intertidal zone... | reverse complement strand
TTTTAACAATCACCACATCGGACTTACTCTCACGCATGGCTGAAAGGGCTTCTTTCACCGTAGCCAGACCATCAAGCTCAAGGTGTTTCTCATGCATCACATCACGGGCTTTAATTACTTTCTTTTCCATATCTTTCTTTTCCATCACAACAGGTCCTCCACGTCGCTGGTTATTTTTTCTACCTGGTGAACAATGCCAACAGCATCTTCAACATCTATCTGGAAGGCAATGCCGGTTCCAGGTTTATCATCGAACTCCCCCACCTCATTTATGCGCTCCAGAATATTACGGCTAAGGTGTTCTTCCACCAAAAACAACACCACGTCACGCTGGGTCTCCAGGGTCAGGCCAAAGAAGGTTTTGGATTTGTTTACGCCTTCACCGCGGGCATTATTAATGACCGTCGCACCAGTAGCTCCTGCCTCCCGGGCGGCATCCATGACATCATCGGTTTTGTCGTCTTCGACAAAAACCACAATCATTTTAAAGTGCATGCTGCTCTCCTCACGTTAATTTTTAGAATTCGAACTGGTCGTGTCACTGTCATCCTTTTTGGCACTTCGGACACCCACATAACGGCTGCGGGCTTCAGATAACTGCGCATAGGCCATCACCGATATAATCGGAAACAGGCTGGCAAAAGCAATCAGGCCAAAACCATCGATCAATGGATTTCTCCCCGGAATGGTTTGTGAAAGACCAAGACCCAATGCCGCCACCAGCGGAACCGTGACAGTTGAGGTGGTTACACCACCGGAGTCATAGGCCAGCGGGACAATAAGTTTAGGCGCAAAAGAGGTCTGTATCACCACAATCACGTAACCGCTAATAATGTACCAGTGAATCGGGTCGCCCACGACAATCCGGTAACAGCCCAAGGAGATGCCCACGGCAACCCCTAGCGCCACTGCAATACGCAAGCCCCAGATACCAATGGCGCCACCGGACACCTCATTGGCTTTGATGGCGACAGCAATCAGTGAAGGCTCGGCGATAGTGGTGGAAAAACCGATCAAGAAAGCAAAAATATATACCCAGAAATAATCCTGCCATAACACGCCGGCGGCAGGGGCAACACCGCCACTGGCGGCATGGATAAAGCCGGGATCTGTAAGCTGGGCAGCCATCAGTTTACCCAGCGGAAACAGCGCCCACTCCAGCCCCAGCAGGAACAGGCTCAAACCAATCAAGACCCAGCCAAAACCCATGAGTATTCGACCCAGATGCGCCGGTTTCTTGCGTAGCACTAAAAACTGGAAGCCAAATATGATCGCCGCAATGGGTAGCACATCCCTGACGGTACCTATGGTGACACTGAAGATTTCACCGAGAATATTTTCCATCAGATGAGCATCCCGTAAGCCATGACAAAGATTATCGGTGTCAGTGAGGCAAAGGCGATCAGGCCAAAGCCATCAATCATGGGATTTCGACCCTTGATGGATGAGGCCAGGCCAACGCCGAGGGCAGTAACAAGGGGGACAGTGATAGTAGAAGTAGTGACGCCGCCAGAGTCGTAGGCGATGCCAATAATTTCACGGGGGGCAAACATGGTCATGATCACCACCAACACATAACCACCCATGATAATCCACTGGATCGGCCAGCCCTTGAGGATGCGGACCACGCCAATGACAATGGCCAGACCCACCGACAGCGCGACGGTAAAACGTAACCCGTTGGCATAATTATTTTTCGCCAGCTCGGTGTTTTCTATCATCTGCCCAAGTGCAGCGACATTTGCCGCCTCGGCAACCACTGCAATCAGGGCGGGCTCGGCCACAGTGGTACCAAAACCCAGGGCAAAGGCAAAAAGCAGTAACCACACCACACTGCCCTTGCGCGCAAACTCATGGGCCATGGATTCACCAATGGGAAACAGGCCCTGCTCAAGTCCGTGAATGAAAAAGGTAAGTCCCAGCACGACAAACAGTATCCCAACCACCAATTGCCCCACATTCGGCAAAGGCTGCTGCAGTACCGCAAACTGAAAGAACAGGATCACCAGTACAATGGGCAACAAATCCCGCAGGCTGCCAATCATTGCTCCAAGAAGTTTTTTCAGGGTATCGAGCATGAATTTAATAAGGGCGTCTGAAACAAGCCAGCGCTTGATATTTCAGTACGCCCTTTATATTGCGTCCTCTTTATTGACTTGCCATTAACTACCAGCCTTCATCCAAAGGCAGCTCAGTATTGGCCTTGATATTCACCACCGCACAATGATGGTAGGTGAAGCCGCCTTCACGGAAACCGGGATGCTCTTCCATAAACTGTACCACCTGTAAAAAGCAGCCTTCACAGTCGATATTCGGCATGGCTATTTCAGTTTCCAGCGGACCGGTACGTCGCTCCTGATTAGCCCACAAACCATCCATGATGACCGGTGCCACAGGTTCCATTGCCACCGGCGCATAATCCGAGCGCGGACCGCGATCAGTGTCTTTCATCACCGCTTCAGGATCAGCCGGCAGCCAGTTAATGCGTCTGGCCAGCGCAACCCGATAATGTCCCGGATGGTAAATGGTTTCTTCTATAGCAAGGCGCAGCATGGCGCCGCCCATGACGTCGGTCACCACGCCAGTGCGGGTACCACCATCAGCCATAGTCCCGCCACAGGGTGCCATTTTCTGCGGATCGCCACGCTCGTCCTCTTCTATCCATGAGGCGGGTGAATTTAACTTGAAATGACCATAGCTGTTGGTGGCCATCAGGCTAAAGGCCAGTCCAAGACCGGTTTTCAAAAAAGGATTAAGCACATCAAACTCCCTAGTAATACTCCTGCACACGGCGGAGCTTTTATGAGTAACGAAGTGGAAATTTATCACAGGCAGAAATAAAAAAAGCAGCAATAAATACAGCTCATTTCTTTCCCTACTTAATGAGCAAGTCTATATCACTTAAGGAACCTCTGATTAATCTTATTTCACACTTTCTTGGCAATTATGGGCAATACAGTGGTAAATTTGTCAGTTGTTCTTATGGGGGATAATTATGTCAGTTACATTTAGTGAAGTTATGTCAAAAAAACCACTACGGCTGTTTCAGGTGGTTACATTTATTATTTGTGTGATCGTGCTTGTCGCGGACGGTATGGATGCACAGATGCTCGGTGTTGTGGCACCGCTCATCATTGAGGATTTTGGTATTGACCGGGGTACTTTTGGTTTGGCGCTGAGTGCAGCGCTGGTCGGTTTTGGCCTCGGTTCCTGGAGCGGAGGATGGCTTGGAGACACCGTTGGACGGCGTTGGTCGCTGGCGCTGGCTGCAGTAGTTTTCTCCCTTGGCACAATCGCCGTTAGTACCTCCGCAGATGTCTGGCAAATGGCATTTTGGCGCCTTGTCAGTGGCCTGGGCTTCGGTTCTGCCTATGCCAATGCCATCACTCTGGCTGGCGAGTGGCTGCCGGGACGCTGGCGCTCAGTGGGCGTAACCACCCTTTCAGTGGGCACACCCGCTGGCGGTATGGTGGTGGGAATCATCGCGCCCAGTTTGGTGGACAGTTATGACTGGGATGGCTCCTTTATCTTTCTCGGTATTCTTACCTTGCTGGTGGTTGCGCTGATCATTGCTTTTTTGCGCGACAGTCCCACTTTCCTGATGGCAAGAGGTAAGGTTGAGGAAGCGAAAAAAGCTGCACTTAAGGTTACTGACGAAGCGCTTGATCTCATGGAAGAAACGCACCTTCCTGATTCAGATGGTGGCACCATTGGTGTGTTGCATCGCACCAACAAACGACTCAATATCGGCGTTGGTATTGCCTTTACTTCAGCGACGATGGTGGCTTATGGTATCCTGGGCTGGACCACCACCATACTGACAGCCAAAGGCTTCGAGTTTGACCAAGCTTCCTATGCGGTTGCCGTCGCCGGAATGACTTCTATCTTATCTTCCATTGCCGCCGGCCTGATTGTGCAGCGCTTCGGTTCAAAACTGGCCATGAACTCTTTCAGTGGCATTTTGCTGGTGACCCTGATCCTGCTGACCATTATGCTGGAATCACTGTCGGGAGTGCCAAGTGACAGCGAGAGGTTAATAGTGGTTACATTGATCGGCATCGCTGCTGCTTTTTTCAGCGCCAGTATTGCCAGCATGTACGCCATCATGACCCACGCCTATCCACCATCCTGCCGTTCGGCCGGAATTGGTTTTGGAATCTTCATGGGTCGCTTTGGTGCTATCGGCTCCAGCGCCTTCGGTGGCACGCTACTTGATATCGGTGCAGGCAGTACAGTGCCGTTTTTCGCTGTAATGTGCATTGGTGCTGCGCTGATTTCCAGTGCGGCATTCGTCATTGACCGACCTGTACCACCGTTAGCCAAGACCTGACACTGAAAAATATAGACGACCATAGCCTGGCAACTTTTTAATATGCCTGCATGTTATTAAGTTGCCTGGTTAAGAGGAAAAGTAAAAAGGGCGAGCCTTATAAAAAAATAAGGCTCTTTTACTGCGACAGGATTAACGAGGGGTATAGGTATTAAAGTAAGCCGGAGGTAAACCCCCATCCTGGGTAATGAGACGTTTGGTGATATACCAGGCGCCATTCACTTTTCTGAATTCAGTATCTTCACGGCCCTGCTCTATCAAACGAGGTGCCAGGTATACCGAATCATTCATGACTTCTGTGTATATCATGTGAGCTGTTGCAGTATTACCATTGACGATGATTCGCGGGTTGGTCATCAACACATGAACCTTGCCAGGCACATCTTCTTCCGGAGAGATTTCTCCATAGTTATCGTATAGCCCCTGAATCTCTTTTTTCCCTGTATACACCAACCCGTTGATATCCAGCACCGCATCATCGGTATACATGGTCGTCCAGTCATGGCCGTCGTCCACTTCAAAACCGTAATAATAGGCCAGTAGCATATCCTCTATCTGCAGACGATCCAACAGTGTTTCCTGGGTAGTGATGGGTATTTGTGCAGCAACGGGAAGTGCTGCGGTAAGCGCTAACAAAAAGCATCCGCATAAAGCGACTTGCAGGCGTCGCAGAACTTTATTTACAGGTAATGAGCCGGGCATTGATATTCCTCTTTGTATTATTTTCTTCGTAATTTATAAAGCTGCCAATAATTCAGGTGATTACTGACAGGCCTGCTACTTTTTAGTTAAGCCATCACGCTACTCCGGATAAGCCATAATGAATCCATCTTCATTGGGCATTCGAATGTCACTCAGCGAGCTTGCATCCATCACGGCATCTTCTTCGATGATGCCATTGAGATATAACAAATAGGCGGTAAGGGAATAGACCTCATTGTTATTCAGGGTCTGTGGCGTATTAAACGGCATGGCACGCCGGATATAGTCATACACAGTACTGGCATAGGGCCAGAAACTGCCTATCGTTCTTACCTGCTGCAACTGATCCAGCGTTCCGTGTCCGCCCACCAGACGATCATGGGGTTGTCCACTTCCTTCTGCACCATGACAGGCAATGCACTGGGCGTTGTAAAGTGATTCACCCTGGGAGACGCTGCCGCGCCCTGCTGGCAAACCGCTACCATCGGTTTCTATGCTGATATCCCAGGGCGCCAGGTCAGCGGCACTAATGGGCTGACCCAGTCCTGGTCCACTCATGTCTTCACTGACCTCGCCATTGCTGGAACATGCCGTCAATAAACTAAAACCTATAAGCCCGATTAATTTATGCAAAGACATTGCTCACCTCTCCATTAGCTGCGATACCCCATGCCTGAATGGCATTGTTATGGTAGTTGTTTCTTTCCCCATACACTGCAACCAGGTCGTCTCGGGTTGGCTGCACCGCGCCGGTTTCATCAATGGCGCGACTCTTCAGAATTGCCGGTCCGCCATTCCAGCGCCAGGCCATGCGGAATCGAGTAAAGGCTTTTGACAGCACCGGTTCAGTTAAAGCGGCCTGCCCCCAGCTTTGGCCACCGTCAGCGGACACTTCTACTCGTGAAATTTTTCCGCCACCGGACCAGGCCACACCGGTCACTTCATATAGGCCAGGTTGGCCCAGACTCAAACCAGATGACGGACTGGTGATCAGGGATTTGACGCCCATGGGGAAGGTGAGGATTTCGGCTTTTCCACCCAGCAAGACATCGGTGTAATGAGAGGTTTCATCTCGCGTCATGGTTGGTGCCGCGTTGACTTTCAAACGCCGCAGCCATTTCACTGACATATTGCCTTCGTAGCCCGGCAGGAAAAGACGCATGGGATAGCCATTGCCGGGGCGCAGTCGTTCGCCATTTTGATAGAGAGCAATAATGGCATCATCCATCATTTTTTCCAGGGGTACACTGCGACTCATGGCAGCAGCATCGGCACCTTCTGCCAGCACCCACCCTGCGCCGGGTTTGATCCCCGCCTCATCCAGCAACACAGACAGCGGTACCCCGGTCCATTCGCTACAGGAAACCAGACCATGCAGCGCACCAAGTGGCGCCTGCTGGGGTTCGGAATTCAGATTACGGCCGCTGTTACCGGAACATTCCAGAAACTGGATGCGTGTGACGGTGGGATAACGCATCAAGGCATCCATGGAAAATGTCAAAGGACGATCAACCAGGCCATGGATTAACAGTTGATGCTGATCAGGATCGATATCGGGTATGCCACTGTGATGACGTTCAAAGTGCAAACTGTTCGGGGTAATGGTGCCATGTAATTTTTCCAGCGGTGTAAAGGAAACTCCACTACCCACCACACCTGGTGTTCCTCCGACAATTTTCTGCACATGTTGTTCGTACTCCGATGGCTGACCATAGGGACTCATGTGAGCACCGGGCGCTTTCATCCACGGCGGGATTTCCAGCGGCGCAGCTTTGCCAGGCATAGCTGAGAGCAAGCCTATGCTACCGAGCATGGCCGCCCCCCCGGATAAAAATAAACGCCGGTGGACCAGTCCATTGCCGGCGACATCTTCTATTTGCTTGCTGGTGTCATCGTTTGATTTCATTTTAAAGCCTCATAGTGAACTTAATGCTTTTTTATTATCTGAAGAAATATCTCACACTAAATGTCTTTCAATTTGTTTCCCCAGGAGTCACTCGATATAACCCCATTCTTAATCGGGGGTCAAATATGCCATCAGTAACTCTGTATAATCATGAGCAAATTCCGCCCCATGGCTCAAGCACCCATAACGGTTACAGCCAGCAATCGTGTTACGATCAACAGATAAATACCTCATCGGGCAACGAGTATGAGCAAACAACGCGCTGGCGACTCAACCTTGCAAGGAAAAAAAGACAGTGGCCACAGCCTGTCGCTGTTTACCCTGTTCGGTATCGAGATCCGGCTGGATATCAGCGTCATGATTATTTTCAGCCTCATCGTCTATAGCCTGGGCAATGGAGTCTATGCCAGCTGGCATCCTGACTGGACGCCAGCTGTAGCCTGGGGGACTGCCTTGTTTTCAGGGCTGGCATTCTTCGCGTCGCTGCTGGCCCATGAACTTTCTCACTCGGTGGTCTCGCAATACTTTGGTATACCGGTCCCTCGTATCACGCTATTTCTGTTTGGCGGTGTCGCTGAAATCAGCCGCGAACCTGACCGCCCCAAACACGAGTTTCTGATCGCCATTGCCGGTCCCATGATGAGCCTGTTGATTGCTATTGTCTGTACTAACCTTGCCTTTTATATGGCAGGTGACATGGACCTGGCGGCTACCATAAACTCCGGTGATATAAGCGTGATTGCCAGTCTGGGGCCACTGGCCACAGCCCTGTTCTGGCTTGGCTCCATTAATATGTTGCTGGCCATCTTCAATATGATTCCGGGGTTTCCGATGGATGGCGGTCGCGTGTTTCGCGCCATTATCTGGGCTATTACCGGCGATCAGCTCAAGGCCACGCTATGGGCCTCCAATGTTGGCCGCTATTTTGGCTGGTTCCTGATGGCCATGGGCGTTATGGGATTATTGCAGGGGCGCGGCATTGGCAGTCTTTGGTCAATACTCATCGGCTGGTTTTTATCCAACCTGGCTACCATGAGTTACCGACAGCTGGTTACCGACCGTGCTCTGGGAGGCTTCAAAATAGCTGACCTGATGCGCACGCATTTCGAAACTGTCGATGCCGGCATGCCTTTACCTGAGTTTGTCGACAATTATCTTTTGCGCAGCAGTCAACGACTCTGGCCTGTAACGAGGGGGGGGGAAATTAGCTGGCTCAATCAGTCTCGCCCAGATAAATCATCTGCCCGCAGAAAACCGCGCGCACCTCACTCTGGCGGAAGCGATGAGCGCTGTTGAAGATATTGATTGGCTGGAACCGCAGACGCAAGCCAAAGATGCCATCAATATTCTGGTGAAGGCAGGCGATGAACCGATCCTGGTTGTAGAAAATGAAAAGGTGCTGGGGCTGGTTCAACATTCCGATATTGTGAAGTGGCTGTCACTGCATCAAATGACAGCCTGAACCACTACGGCCGAACCTGATGTGGATTTATTCCTGCAGGAAACGTTGTAAACGCTGATTTAACAGTTCATTTTCAGCCTGCAACTGCTCTCTTTCCTCTATAAGTTCAACCACTAAAGCCACGGCTGCCCAGTTCAACTTCAAATCCCGCCTGAGACGTACAGCGCGCCGGGCAATACTGACCATGGTCAAATCAAAAGACCATTCAGTGGGCGTCTCCCCTCTGGGTTCGACGATGCCGTATTCCACCATTTTTATAAACGTGTTCCTGGGCAACTCAACTGCGTCGCACACATCATTCAGATCCAATTCAACAGTATGATCATTCATTGTCAGTTCCTGGCTTAATTAGTTAAATCGCTACGGGGATTAAAGCTGGATTTACTCGCCAACGTCTTCCATAGCTGTGCACTTTCAGCATCAGTTTTATCAGGGATCACAATCTTGAGTATCACGTAAAGATCACCTTGTGATTTTTTGCCACTAAGTCCCTTGCCTTTGATGCGTAGACGATTCCCGCTCTGGCTATCGGGTTTAATGGTCACTTTAATCTGGCCACTGAGTGTCGGGACCTCAATGGAAGCGCCCAAAGCGGCTTCCCAGGGCGCTACCGGAACGGTAATGGAAAGATCATTCCCGATCACATCGAATAGCGGATGGGGAACCAGCTTGATTTTAAGGTACAGATCACCAGGCGTACCATTACCAAAGCCTGGCGCGCCCTGCCCTTTAAGCCTGATGCGTGCTTTATCCGTTACGCCTTTAGGAATTTTCACTTTCAGTGTTTTTCTGATGTCCTCCATGCGCCCGGTTTCACCGTAGTGAGGCAGGTTATAGGCTATGGTTTTTGTTTCATCACTCAGGGTGTCTTCCAGGAAAATCGGCATATCGATTTCAATATCCTGACCGCGCCGGGAAAACCTGTCTTCGCTGCGCGCATGGGCGCCAGTTGCGCGATGGTGAAAATCCGCGCCGAAAATCGATTCAAAAAAATCGGAATAATCACCTTCACTATAGCCAGCGCCCTCACCATGCTGCCATCCAGGTGGCGGGGTAAATGGCTGTCCCTGGGTTCCATACTGACGCAACTGATCATATTCGGCTCGCTTTTCGTCGCTGCTCAGCACTTCGTAAGCCTCCGCGACCAATTTGAACTGCGCTTCTGCGTCATGCTCCTTACTTACATCAGGGTGGTATTTACGAGCCAGGCGACGATAGGCGGTCTTTATAGCCTTCTTATCGTCTTCAGGTTTAACTCCAAGAATTTTGTAATAATCTTTAAATTCCATAATCCAGCCTGTAATCCTTATTTGCAGGTATTCCAAAAAGACAGCCAGAATACTCGATAACTTCTGGCAGGTATTTTTTATTTCCATGTAACAGCGTAGGAAATATTATTCCCTCATTAAACTCAAAATTCAGATCGTTTATTTCCATTTTCTGCTTGAATAACTTTATTACCACATCGCGAATAAATGCCGTTCCAGATCCGCTCTAAAACATAAGATAATTTTTTTCCAATAGCTATCAAATCAAAATAATCGACAGCACACGTTTTAAAACCGAAAAGAAATAGTTCCGCCAAATAACACATTCTGTCTTCCCACTTGAAAAGCGTTCTTTTAACTATTTTTTTCCATGCTGAACGCCCGTTCAAACCCTGCTTATAACTATAATCATTCTTTGCGTCATAGATCTACATGTGGCATTATTTCTCGACTTTTTCTGATCTTTGAGCAGTAGATTCGTTTCAGCGAACATAAAAAAGATCAGGCTCTTATTAAACGCACTGTCAGAATAGAAGCCTCTTTATTTGGCATTTAGCTTCTTATCCCTGATAAATAGTACGTTACCATCAATTGTTGAGGGGGACTTGCATGATGGATATCAAGAAAAAGGGATTTTTCCCTGCTGTACTCGCAGTGACACTTGTACTAACCGGTACTCTCTGGGATATAGACAAAGCCTATTCCTCTGGCAGCATGGTAGATGCTGCCCGCTCTGACGACCAGACACAGTTGCAGCAACTGATCAGTAGCGGTGCTGATGTGAATATTCCAGCGCCTGATGGCACTACGCCTTTGCTTTGGTCAGTCTTTAATTCATCTTCGGACCTGGTTCAGTTATTACTTGATGCAGACGCTGACCCGAATATTCCCAACAAGCTTGGAATAACCCCTTTACTGCAGGCTAGCCGTTATGGCGATGCCAGCATGATCAATATGCTAATCAGCAGTGGGGCCAAGCTTGTGCACAGCGGACTCGGTGTAGAATCTCCGCTCATGGCCGCAGCCCGATCCGGCAACACCCAGGCAGTAAAGGCCCTTCTTGAGGCTGGCGCCAATCCCAATGCCAGTGAGCCTGTTGATAATCAGACTGCCCTGATGTGGGCAACAGCCGAAGGGCATCTGGATGTAGTCAAGATACTGCTTGATGCAGGTGCCGATCCCAACATGCAATCCCGTGTATCAGAACTGACAAAACGCAAAAACGCTGATTTTCCATCAGGCGGTTTTGCGCCCCTGCACTGGGCAGCACGCAACGGCGACGAAGCAATGATCAGAACCCTGCTTGATGGCGGCGCTAACATTAATGTCAGAAATGGTGATGATTCCACGCCGATGATGCTGGCGATAGTGAATGACCGTTTTGATATTGCCGCCCTGCTGCTGGATCTTGATGCTGACGCCAATGATGGCTCGCTTTATTTCGCAACCGAGATGCGCGATGCTACCACCGACTGGCGTGCCCGAGACGGAACCATCTTCCGTGCCGATCATCCCAACGAACTCAGCGCCATTGACCTTACCCGTCTGTTATTGGAAGCGGGCGCTGATCCCAACAAGCCCTTTATTGGCCAGATGCACAATACTTCAATGTGCTGTGATACCAAGTCCAACATGACACCATTCTATAGAGCGGCAAAAGCTGCGGATATAGCCGGCCTGAGCATGATGCTTGAATATGGTGCTGATCCGAACTGGAAGCCGGCATCGGAGACCAAATATGTTGGCATTGATGGTGAAGAAGAAGTCGTTAGCCGCTCTGCCCTAATGGTCGCTATTACCGGCGGCAAGGGAGTCGCCATTGCCGGCGGCCCCAATGATTTGCGCAACGGACCACCTGACTTTCGGGAAAAAGGCGTGCGTGACCCGGTTCAGGCAGCCAAGCTTCTTCTTGAGGCTGGTGCCGATGTCAGCGTTAAAGGCCCTGATGATCTTACCGCTCTGCATGTTGCAGCCAATGCCGGCCAGCTCGACATTGTCTATGCCCTTGCAGCCAATGGCGCATCGCTTACTGCAAAGAACAAGAGTGATCAAACACCACAGGAACTGGTTGAAAATACCCCAGCCAAAAAACCTACTCCCGGTTTTTACTTCGATGCACCGCCAGCTTCACAGGAAGAAATTATTGCCGCACTGATTGAATTGGGTAGCATGAACAATACTGGTCAGGGAACTAGCGCACAATGAAGATAAGAGCCTTTGTAACAAGCGTTTGTATTGGCGCTATAGGCAGTACACTGGCGCTGGCTGTCTCTGCGGCTGATAATAATTCCGCCCCTGAAGCGATGCTGGCTGAGCAGTGGTCAATGATTGAAAACTACTGTACCGATTGCCATAACTATGATGAATTCAGAGGGGGCATTTCTCTTGAGGGGCTTGGCCCTGATGATGTGCATGCCAATCCGGATGTTTGGGAAGAGGTCTTGCGCAAACTTAAGATCAGCGCCATGCCTCCGCGCAAACAGGATCAACCCGCGAAACAACAACGCCAGCGCTTCGTCGCTGCTCTTGAAAAAACGCTGGATGCAGCCGCCAATGCGGATCCCTATGCCGGGCTGACGACCATTCATCGACTCAATCGCGCTGAATACTCCAATGTTATTCGTGATTTGTTCGGTCTCGATCTCGACCTCACCGAACTCTTGCCCAGTGACGGCGGCGATTTCGGTTTTGACAATATTGCTGATCTGCTGCGCACTTCGCCCATGTTGCTGGACCGCTACATGACTGTGGGACTTCGCGTGGCCGACATGGCACTGGGTAATCCGGATGCCTCGTTAAATACCGCGACTCTTAAAATCCCCTTTGATACCTCCCAGGACAAGCACCTCAGAGGTCTCCCTATTGGTACCCGTGGCGGTATTGCAACAACCCATTATTTTCCTGCTGATGCCGAGTATATCTTTGCTGCGCGCCCACTCAACGGCGTTGCAGAAGGCTATTTTGGTATCGAGGGACATGATCGTCCCCATGAATTTCTGGTGTACGTCGATGGTGAGGTTGTTTACTCCAGCGAGATCGGCGGCCCTGAAGACCACAAGGTCAGTGTTGAAGATGGCTATGTTAGTGTCATTCCCATCATCGACAAAAAACTCACTTCGCCAAAAATCCCCATTACTGCAGGCCCCCATGAAGTAATCTTTACCTGGCGTGAACGTGTGTCCGCCGAGCAGAACTCATGGCAACCATCGTTGCGGGCCTCACTGGAAATCCATAACCCCTCAGGCATGCCACGCCTGGAAGAAGTGCGAATTGAAGGTCCCTATAATGCCACTGGTGTAAGTGATATGGCGACACGGGACCGGGTCATGACCTGCGAGCCAGAGTCGGTAGCAGAAGAAGATGCCTGCGCAAAAGAAATTCTTACCAAACTTGCCAAACGTGCATTCCGGCGTGCTATTACAGAAGATGATATTGCTGCTCCTTTGGCCTTCTATAAAAATGAACGCGCCAGCGGAGGTGACTTTGACCAGGGCATCCGCGCTTCTGTAGCACGCATGATAGTCAGTCCGTTTTTCCTGTTCCGCGTCGAGACCGATGCCACTGACACGCCGGATGGAACCGACCAGATGGTTAATGGTTATGAACTGGCCTCACGACTGTCGTTTTTCCTCTGGTCCAGTATGCCCGATGATGAATTGTTTGAGCTTGCCGAAAGCGATGCGATCAAGGATGCGGATACGCGCGTTGCGCAGGTAGAGCGCATGCTGGCAGACCCGCGCGCAGATGAGTTTGTAAAGAATTTCGTCGGCCAATGGTTGCAACTGAGAAATCTGGAAATTCGTGCCCGTCCCGACATAAAAATGTTCCCTGACTTTGATGATAATCTACGCAAGGCATTTCGTCAGGAAACAGAAATGCTGTTTGCCCATGTATTGCGGGAAAATCGTCC
>Ga0181556_1003445_pt1 | contig 13623 bp, 10 predicted proteins | sample 011ome_14_FD_148651 | JGI IMG/M metagenome (GOLD analysis project Ga0181556, IMG submission 148651) | Coastal salt marsh microbial communities from the Groves Creek Marsh, Skidaway Island, Georgia - 011505AT metaG (spades assembly) | ecosystem: Environmental > Aquatic > Marine > Intertidal zone... | reverse complement strand
CGGGGCGCTGGGGTTCTCGACGTCGCGCACCGAGGCGCACCGCGCGATCGACGGCGAGCCGGTACCGGGCACCTACGCCGCCGAGGACGAACTGTTCGCCCTCGGCCGCGCGATGGCCGCCGGCGGCCAGGCCGTCTTCGAGGTCGCCCCGGACGGCACCGCCGGGGAGAACATCGAGGCCCCGATGCGGGAACTGGACTGGATGGTGCGGCTGGCGGCCGAGATCGACCGGCCGCTGTCGTTCGCCATGGTGCAGACCCAGACCGCGCCGGACCTGTGGCGCACCCAACTCGAGACCGCCGGGGCGGCGTTCGACAACGGAATCCGTATCCATCCGCAATTCGCCGCCCGGCCGTTCGGGATGCTGTTCGGCTTCGGCGGCTATCACGCGTTCACCCACCGGCCCACGTTCCGCCGGCTCAAGGCCGAACTCGCCCCCGACGAACTGGGCCGGCGGCTGGCCGACCCGGCGGTGCGGGCGGCGATCCTGGCCGAGACCGACCTGCCCCCGCAGCCGCTGCCGCTGTTCGACGCGCTGTACGCGTTCATCCAGCACAGCGCGGCGTCGATCTACGCCCTGGGCAGCCCGCCGGACTACGAACCCACCCCGGACCGCACCGTCGCCGCGATCGCCGCCGAGCGCGGCACCGACCCGCTGGCCACCATGTACGACCTGATGCTGGAGTCCGACGGCACCGCCGTGCTGATGCTGCCGTTCTTCAACTACGTCGAGGGCAACCATGACGCGATCCACGAGATGATGTCGCACCGTGCGGCGGTGTCGGGGCTGTCCGACGGCGGCGCGCACTGCGGGCTGATCTGCGACGCGTCCTACCCGACCTTCCTGCTCACGCACTGGGCCCGGGACCGCAGCCGCGGCCCGCGGTTCCCGCTCGAATACGTCGTGCGCAAGCAGACCCTCGACACCGCAAGCCTTTTCGGGCTGTCCGACCGCGGCGTGCTGGCCGTCGGCAAGAAGGCCGACATCAACGTCATCGACCTCAACGCGCTGCGCCTCGACGTGCCCCGGATGGCCTACGACCTGCCGGCCGGCGGCCGGCGGCTGATCCAGGGCGCCAGCGGGTACGACGCCACCATCGTCAGCGGGGTGGTGACCCGCCGGCACGGCGTGGACACCGGTGCCCGCCCGGGTGCGCTGCTGCGCGGCGTGCAGCCGAGCGCACCGTTGCGCGGAGTGCGGTGAGCGCGTCGCGCGTATCGTCGGGGCCGTTATGAGCACTCCGTATCCGCCGTACCCGCCGCCGCAGCCCGCCCCGGCCGGCTGCTACCGCCATCCCGACCGGGCCACCTACCTGGGCTGCACCCGGTGCGGACGGCCGATCTGCCCGGAGTGCATGCACGCCGCCGCGGTCGGTCAGCAGTGCCCGGACTGTGTGCGGGCCGGCGCGGCGTCGGTGCCGCCGGTGCGCACGGCGGCCGGCGGCATCCAGCGGTCCGGCACCGCGATCGTCAGCTACGCGCTGATCGCCGTCAACGTCCTGGTGTTCGTCCTGCAGAAGTCCTCCACCACCGTCGCGGTCGGGCTGGCGCTGGTGCCCGGCTGGGTGGCCGGCGGGGAGTACTACCGGCTGCTGACGTCGGGGTTCATCCACTACGGGCTGTTGCACATCCTGTTCAACATGTACGCGCTGTACATCCTTGGGCCGCCGCTGGAACGCCACCTCGGCCGGATACGGTTCACCGCGCTGTACTTCCTCAGCCTGCTCGGCGGGTCGGTGGTGGTGTACCTGTTCTCCGCGCCCACCGCCGCCACCGGCGGGGCCTCCGGAGCGATCTTCGGTCTGTTCGGCGCCACCTTCGTCGCCTCGCGCAAGCTCAACCTCGACGTGGGCTGGCTGGTCGGGCTCATCGCGGTCAACCTGGTCATCACGTTCGCCGTGCCCAACATCAGCTGGCAGGGCCACGTCGGCGGCCTGGTCACCGGCGCGCTGGTGGCGGCCGCGTTCGTCTACGCCCCGCGGGCCAACCGCAACGCCATCCAACTCACCGCCTGCGTCGGCCTGCTCGCGATGTTCGGCGCACTGGTGCTGGTCCGCACCGCCGCGCTGGTCGGTTGAGCGCTCCTGCGCCGATTGGCCCAGCTAGAGCCGGGTCAGCCGGAACGGGTAGGTGAAGGTACCGCCCGGGGCGTTGTCGCAGCCGACGTCGAAGGTGGACTCCAGCTTGCCGACCAGGGTGCGCGCGTCGAAGGTGTACACGTCGTGGGTCGGGATCACCGGCCCGTAGTAGACGTTGCCGCAGCGCAGGCCGTCGGGCACGTCGACGGTCAGGGTGTAGACGCCGTCGACCTGGACCGCCTTGCTGTACCACTGGTAGGCCTTGGCGATCGGCATCGGGTTGGCCGACACGATCGCGCACATCTCGGCCAGTTCGGGCGGATTGCAGGAACTGATCGACCAGATCCAGGTGTGGAAGTCGTACCGGCCGTCCACCCAGGCGTTGTAGTTCCCGAGTGTCAGGCCCGCGTTGGCCACCGGGGCGAGCGCCACCGCGGCCGGCAGAATCGCCGCGCCCAGGACAGCCGCCCGCAGCTTCACATCCACGAATCTAGGCGGTGCCCGTCCGATGGCGGCGGCGAATGACGCAGATTCGCCCGGCGACCTAGGGTGGGGCAGATGGTGACGACGACGGTGGCGATCGTCGGCGGCGGCCCCGCCGGGATGGTGCTGGGCCTGCTGCTGGCCCGGGCCGGGGTGCAGGTGACGCTGCTGGAGAAGCACCCGGACTTCCTGCGCGACTTCCGCGGTGACACAGTGCATCCCAGCACCCTGGCGCTGCTCGACGAACTCGGCCTGTGGCCGGAGTTCAGCGCGCTGCCGCACAGCCGGATCGACCATCTCGAGGTGGCCGCCGACGGCGGCGAACTCACGCTGGTGGATTTCCGCCGGTTGCGTCAGCCGCATCCCTACATCGCGATGGTGCCGCAGTGGGACCTGCTCAACCTGCTGGCCGACGCGGCCGCCGCCGAACCGACGTTCACGCTGCGGATGCGCCACGAGGTCACCGGCCTGCTGCGCGACGGCGGCCGGGTCACCGGGGTGCGCTACCGCACCCCGGACGGCACCGGGGAACTGGCGGCGGACCTCACGGTGGCCTGCGACGGCCGGACCTCGACGGTGCGCCACGAATCCGGTCTGGCGGTGCGGGAGTGGCCGGTGCCGTTCGACGTGTGGTGGTTCCGGATGCCGCGCGCGGTCGACGCGCCCGAGACCCTGATCCCGCGCACCGCGCCGGGCAAACTGGCCATCATGATCCCGCGGGAGGGCTACTACCAGATCGCCTTCCTGATCCCCAAGGGCAGCGACGGCGAGCGCCGCGCCCGCGGGCTGGATGCCTTCAAAGCCGAAGTCGCCCAGCTGGTTCCGGAGGGATCGGTGGACGCGCTGGCCTCCTGGGACGACGTCAAACTGCTCGACGTCCGGCTCAACCGGCTCCGGCGGTGGCACACCGACGGCCTGCTGTGCATCGGCGACGCCGCGCACGCGATGTCCCCGGTCGGCGGGGTCGGCATCAACGTCGCGGTGCAGGACGCCGTCGGCGCCGCCACCCTGCTGGCCGGGCCGTTGCGTGCCGGCACGCTCAGCACCGACGACCTGGCCGGGGTGCGCCGGCGCCGGTTGCCGCCGGCCGCCGCCACCCAGGCCCTGCAGCGTTTCCTGCACCGGGTGCTGGTGGTGCCGGTCCTGCGCGGCGGTGAGGCCCGCCCGCCGAAGCCGATGGCCGCGCTGGTGCGGCGGCTGCCGTGGCTGACCGCGATCCCCGCCCGGGTGGTGGGGGTGGGGATCCGCCCCGAGCACGCCCCGGACTTCGCCCGGCGCTGAGCATGGCGGACCGCTCACCGCGACTGGGGTTGCGGCCGAACCTCGTCCAGTTCTGTCTGCTGGTCGGGGTCAACGCCCTGGTGGGCGGCATGGTCGGGCAGGAGCAGACGGTCCTGCCGCTGCTGGCGACCACGGTGTTCGGCGTGACCGGCTACACCCTGCTCCTGAGTTATGTGCTCGCCTTCGGCATCACCAAGGCGCTGACCAACTACGTGGCGGGCACCCTGTCGGACCGGTTCGGCCGCAAGCCGGTCCTGCTGGCGGGGTGGCTGGTCGCGATTCCGGTTCCCCTGCTGCTCATCTGGGCCCCGTCGTGGGGATGGGTGGTGGGCGCCAATGTGCTGCTCGGCATCAACCAGGGGCTGACCTGGTCGACCACCGTGGTCATGAAGATCGACCTGGTCGGGCCGCGGCAGCGCGGCCTGGCGATGGGTCTCAACGAGGCGGCCGGCTACGGCGCCGTCGCGATCACCGCGTGGCTGGCCGGCTATCTGGCGGCCGAACACGGGTTGCGTCCGGCGCCGTTTCTGGTGGGCCTGAGCTACGCGTTGATCGGGCTCGGGGTTTCGGCGGTCTTCGTTCGGGAGACGCGGGATTACGCGCGACTGGAGGCCGCCGGGCATTCCGGTGGCGCCGAGGTGCGGCTGACCGACCGGGAGATCTTCCTGCAGACCAGTTTCACCGAGCCGGCGTTGTCCTCGGCCAGCCAGGCCGGTCTGGTGAACAACCTCAACTTCGGGCTGGCCTGGGGGCTGTTCCCGCTGCTGTTCGCGGCGGCCGGACTCAGCGTGGAGCGCATCGGCATCCTGGCGGCGGTCTACCCGGCGGTCTGGGGCGTCCTGCAGATCCTCACCGGCGCCCTGTCGGATCGCTACGGCCGCAAGCGGCTCATCGCCGGCGGAATGCTCACCCAGGCAGCCGGACTCACGCTCATCGCGACCGGGGACTCCTTCGGGTGGTGGCTGACGGCCGTCGCACTTCTCGGCGCCGGCACCGCGATGGTGTACCCGACGCTGCTGGCGGTCATCGGCGACGTCGCGCATCCGCTGTGGCGGGCGCGGGCGGTCGGCGTCTACCGGCTGTGGCGGGACAGCGGCTATGCCGTCGGTGCGGTGGTGGGCGGCGTGACGGCCGACCTGTTCGGGCTGACCGCCGCGATCTGGGTGGCCGCGGGGATCACGGTGCTCTCGGCGCTGGAGGTGGGCCTGCGGATGTACGAGACGCACCCACCCCACGGTCGCTGGGGCTAGCCGAATTCGGCTGCCAGGCTTCGCTTGTCGACCTTCTCGGTGCCGACGGTCGGCAGCGGCTCACCGCGGATGCGCCACCGGGTCGGGATCGCGAAGTACGCCACCTCGCCGGCCAGGTGCCGGGTGAGTTCCTCCTCGGTCGGCACCGGGCCGCCCGGACGGTGCACCACCACCGCGGCGAGTTCCTCGCCGAGATCGGGGTGCGGCAGTCCCAGCGCGGCGGCCTCCACCACGTCGGGGTGGCGCATCAGCGCGGCCTCGACATGGGGGCAGGCGATGTTCTCCCCGCCGCGGATCACCATGTCCTTGCTGCGGCCGTCGATGAACAGGAAGCCGTCGGCGTCGAGGTGCCCGATGTCCCCGGTCCGCAGCCAGCCGTCGGAATCCACTGTGCCGTCGTCGATTCCGATATACCCGAGCATGACGGTCGGGCAGCGCACCAGAATCTCGCCGTGGCCGTCCTCGTCGGGATCGGCGATCACGAGTTCGACGGTGGGCAGGGCCCGGCCGACGGTGCGCGGATGCCGCTCCAGGTCGGCCCCGGTGGCCATCGTGAAGAAACCGCCGCCCTCGGTCATCCCCCAGGTGTTGACCAGGCCGCGGCCCTGCAACCGGGGCAGCCGCCGGGCCAACCGCTCCAACAGCACCGGCGGCACCGGGGCGCCGCCGAGCGGGAAGGACCGCAGGCTGGACAGGTCGTGGTCGTCGAAACCGGGGTGCTCGAGCAGTCGGGCCGCCATGGTGGGCACCGCCCCCCAGCGGTCGACGCGCTCGGTCTCGATCAGGGTGAGCACCTGCTCGGGGTCGAAGCGGCCGGTGTTGAACACGATCCGGCCGCCGGTGAGGATCTGGGTGATCAGGGTGGCGAACGCGCCGATGTGGAACAGCGGTGTCGAGATCAGGTTCACCGCCTGCGGCGAATCGGCCGGGATCAGATCCGGCCGAATGCGGGCGCGCGCCAGCACGTTCTGCTGGTTGGCCACCAGCGACCGGAACGGCAGTTCGACCGCTTTGGGCATCCCGGTACTGCCCGAGGTGAACAGCACGACGGCGGCGGACTCCTCGTCCGCGGGACCGGGAATCTCCGGAGGTCCTCCGGCTTCCCCGCTGAAACACCCCGCCAGCGCGGCGATGTCGAGGACGGTCCCGCCCACCAGATCCGGTGCGTCGGTGATCGTCACCCGGGCCTGCACGAGGGTCTGACAGTGCGCGGCCTCCCGCTCGCTCCACCACCGGTTACCCAGCACCGGCACCGCTCCCAGCGACCACACCGCGGCCAGGGCCAGCACCCAGTCGGGGGAGTTGTAGGCGAGCAGCATGACCCGGTCGCCCGGCCGCACGCCCAGCGCCGAAAGGCGTTCCCGCGCGGGCCCGACGGCGGCGAAGAACTCACCGAAGCGGATCCGCCGCCCGCCCTGAACCAGGAACGTGCGCGGCGCCCAGCGCTGCACCCCGCGCAGCAGGTCGGCGAAGCTGCGCGGCCGCTGCGCATAGACCCGGCCGGCATGGCCGCCGTATTCGTCGTCGACGACCTCGTCACCCCACACGGACTGCACAGCCCCCGACTCTAAGCCGCCTACCGGCCGTCGACGGAGGCACCCGCAGTGCGCGCGAATCGGGTCCGGCGGGTCCGCCGATTGATTACCGTGGCCGGACAAGCAGCTACCCAACCGGGTCCGGTGCGATCAGCAGGAAAAAGGGGGGGACGTGGTGAGCGCAGCACAATTCGTCGGCAGGGTCGGCGCCATCGGGACGGCGCTGGGCGTCGGGGTGGTCATCCTCGGCGGAACGGCGGTGGCGGCCGCCGACACCGAGGCCCCGGCCACGCCGAACCGCGGCTCGGTGGGAGCGGCTGCGCAGTCCCCGGCGAAGCCCACCCGGAGCGCACCCAAGGCCGTCGCGCAGCGGACCCGCACCGCGGCGGTGCCCTCCGCCGCCGCCGCGGCCACGCTGCCGGAACGCGCGGTGCGCACGGTGACCCTCGATGCCCGGGCCGGGGCAGCCGCCCGGCCCCACCGCGCCGCCGTGCGCGCGCCGTCGGTGATCGCGTCGCCGGCCCCCCTCTCGTTGGCCCCGTCGGCCCTGGCGGTGGTCGAGGAGGTGACGCCGGCTGCCGAGGTGGTGCCCGTCGGCCCGAGTCCGGACGCCACCGTCACCACCCCGTACGGCTCCCTCGGGCAGTGGATGATCAACAAGTACGGAACCGTGGCCGACTGGGTCGGCCTGCCCTACTGCGGCGCCGGTTCCACCTCCGCCAACTGCCAGGCCGACACCCCGGGTGCCAAGGTCATGCAGGAGCCGATCAACACGATCTTCGTGGTCAAGTCGAACAACGAGTATCTGGCGAAACTCAAACTCGACTTCGCGCTGCGGGTTTCGGGGTTCGGCCCGTCCTGCTGCAGCAGCATCGGCTACACGGCGATCGTCGGGCCGGACACCGATCCCCAGCTGCCGACGGGCGGTCCGCTGGGCCTGGGAATCCTTCCCCCGCTGCCCTTCGGCCTGTTCCAGAAGGGCCTGCTGGGGTTGGTCGGGTTCGGCCCGGCCTACCGCGATGCCCCGTTCTTCCTCGCCAACTCCCATCTGCGCGTCTTCGGCGGCGAGTCCGACGGACAGGGCAACTACATCTTCACCGCGTCGGTCAGCGAGGAGAACCTCGACGCCACCGGGGGCGGCCTGCTGCCGACGCACGGCTTCGAGTCCTATGAAGCGGCGCGCTCGGCGCTGACGACGAAGATGGTGAAGATGGCGTGGCTCACCGGTGCGTCCAATCAGGGCATGGTGGCGATGGACAACGCCCTCCCCGCCGACGACCCGAAGTTCACCACCGCCGACCACGACGGCCTGGCGCAGGTGATCGCGCTCGGCGCGCTGGTCGCGAGCACCCCGGCGCGGGCGCGGGCCTTCTGACCTACACGGCCGCGATGCGGGCCGGCACGTGCTTGTGCCAGGGCGTGCCGGCGTAGGCGTCCCGCCAGTCGGTCGAGGTCAACTCGTTGGGCGCGACGCCGGGGACCTGCACGCCGTCCGGGCCGGCGAAGTCCAGCCCGAAGCCGTTGGGCAGGGCGGCGTGCCCGGGCAGCATGGCGTCGCTGACCTCGACGGTCGCCTCCGCGGTGCCGGCGGCGGTGCTGATCCGGGCCCGGCCGCCGTCGACCAGGCCCAGCGCGGCGGCGTCGGCGGGGCTGACCCGCAGCGCACCGTCGGCGTCGCGGGTGCGCCAGGCCGGGTCGCGGAAGATGTCGTTGGCGGTGAACGCGCGGCGCTCCCCGGCCGAGAGCACGAAGGGGAACTCCGCGGTGGTGTGGCCGGGCCGGGTATCGGCCAGTGCGCGGATCTCGTCGAGCATCTCGGGAATCTCCAGCGCGATCCGGCGGTCCGGGTGCGCGATCAGCCCGACGGCGTCGGCGTACTCGTGCGCGGTGAAGGTGACCCCCGACCGGCTTTCGAGGATCGCGGTGAACAGCGCGTTGCCGTCGGCGTGCCCGGCCCGGCGCACCGCGTCCGGGTAGGTCATGAAGCACCGCTGCGCCAGCCCCCACAGCGCGGCCGCCCCGGCCAGCCCGTCGGGCAGGGTGGGGCCCAGCGTCTCGTAGAGCAGGTAGGGCAGTACCTTGCCCAGCGGCGGGTTGGCCGACACCTGGGTGAAGAACGCCGCGGCGTAGGCATCCAGACCCTCGGCCGCCGCCCGGCGCAGCGGGCGCAGGTCGTCCTCGCTCACCAGGCCGAGGGCGCGGATCAGCCGGGCCCAGATCTCCGGCTCGGGCAGCGTGCCCTCCAGCGGGGTGAACAGCCGGTGCCGGAGCTGAAAGGTGTTGTGCGGGAACTCCAGATTGAAGAACGTCGCCTCGCACTTCTCGAACTGGCTGGCCGCCGGCAGTACGTAGTGCGCCAGCCGCGCGGTCTCGGTCATCGCGACGTCGATGACGACCATCAACTCCAGGGACGCGAAGGCCGCCCGGCAGGCTGCTGAATCGGCAAGGGAGTGAGCGGGATTGGAGCTCTCCACGATCATGGCCCGGAACCGGTCCGGGTGGTCGGTGCGGATCTCCTGCGGGACGACGTTACTCGGGATCAGCCCGCCGATGATCGGGGCGCCGGTGACCGGGGTGCGCCCGACGCCGGGGGCGTGGGAGAACAGCGGCCCGAAACTGGAATGCAGGTGCTGGCCGCCGCGAATGCCGAAGTTGCCGGTGAGGATCCACAGCATCTTGTTGAGGTAGGAGCACAGCGTGCTGTTGGGTGCCTGCTGCACGCCGAGATCCTCGAACACCGCGACGCTGCCGGCGCCGGCGATCCGTCGGGCCGCGGCGCGCAGCAGGTCCTCGTCGACCCCGCAGCGTTGTGCGTAGTCCGCCACCGGCACGTCGGCCAGGACGGCCCGCACCGCGTCGGCCCCGTGCACCCGCTCGGTGAGAAACGCTTCGTCGCAGAGGTTTTCCTGCACCAGGACCGCGGCCAGGGCGGCCAGACACCAGGCGTCGGAACCGGGGGTGACCCGCAGGTGGTAGTCCGCCATCTTCGCGGTGTCGGTGAGCACCGGGTCGATGACGATCATCGACCGGGCCGGATCCTTGGCGATGTCCTGCAGCACCACCCGCGCGCGCGGGAAGCTCTGCGACATCCATGGGTTCTTGCCGATGAACACCGACACCTCGGCGTGTTCGAACTCCCCGCGGGTGTGCCCGCCGTAGAGCTGGGCGTCGATCCAGGCCTCCCCGGTCTTCTCCTGGGCCAGCGCGTTGGAGCGGTACCGCGAGCCCAGCGGCTTGAGGAAGGCGCTGCTGTAGGCGCCGCCGAGGTGATTACCCTGCCCGCCGCCGCCGTAGTAGAAGATCTTGTCCCCGCCGTGGGTGTCGGCGATCCGCCGGAAGCCCTCGGCGATCTCGGAAATCGCTGTGTCCCAGTCGATCTCCTCGTAGCTGCCGTCCTCCCGGCGGCGCATCGGCGAGGTGAGCCGGGTGGGGTTGTTCTGGTAGTGGTCCAGCCGCAGCGCCTTGTTGCAGGTGTAGCCGGCCGACGCCGGGTGTTCCTTGTCGCCGCGGATCTTCGTCAGCCGCCGGCCGTCGGTGGTCACCACGATGCCGCAGTTGCACTCGCACAGGATGCAGGCACTCGGCTGCCAGGTGGGTTCGGTCATCTCAGTGGTTCCCTTCGGACGTGGCGGCCTGCAGCAGTCCGCGGAGTTGGCGGTGCACGGTGTCCAACGGCGCGACGTCGCGGGCGGTGCGGGCCAGCACCAGCGCGCCCTCCAGTGCGGCCAGCACCAGGGTGGCCAGTTCGGCGGCCTGTCCGGGTGGCACGCCGTCGGCGGTGAGGCGGTCGGTGATCAGCCCGGTCCAGCGGTCGAAGGCCGTCGCGGCGTGGTCGACGGCGGCCGCGGTGCGCTGGTCGGGGTGGCCGGCCTCGACCGCGACCGCCAGCACCGGGCAGCCCGCCCGGTAGTCGCTGTCCAGCAGGCCGCGCCGGTAGAAGTCGACGGCGGCGTCGAGCATCTGCACCCCGGTCCGCGCCCCGGAGATCGTGGACGCCACGAAGTCGGCGGCGAAATCGACGGCCTCGCAGAGCAATTGGGCCCGGCCGCCGGGGAAGTAGTGATAGGCGGAGCCCCGCGGGGCGCCGCTGTGGGCCAGGACGTCGGCGATCGCGGTGGAGTGCGCCCCGCGCTCGCGGATCAGCGTCGCGGCCGAGGCGACCATGCGTTCCCGGGGACCGGCCATCTATGTATGTAACCATACATAGCCCGGCGCCGGAAGTGGGCCAACGGACCAGGCGGCACGTCGGTGCGAGCGGCCGGCGGTCGGTTACTACACTCGTCGCAGGAAGGGAGGCTGCAATGGCCCCGATCCAGGCACGCGCGGAGGTCACCCGTCAGGTGATCATCGACGCCGGAGTGGAACTGTTCGGCAGCGTCGGTTACGGCGACACCGACATGATCGACGTGATCAATCGCGCGAACACCACCAAAGGCACCTGTTACTACCACTTCCCGACCAAGAAGGCGCTCGCGGTCGCGATCATCGAGCAGTCCAACCACCGGATCGCCTCGGCGGTGGGCAGGCTCTGGGAGACCGAGGCGCCGGCGCTGCACAAGCTGGTCGCCGCGACGTTCGCGTTCGTCGCGGTCACCGAGACCGACCCGATCGCCCGGGTGGGCTATCAGCTCAACCAGGCCGACCGTCAGGTCAGTCGCTCCGGCCAGCACGGTTTCGGCGACACCGAGGTGGTCTTCACCGATGCCCTCAAGAAGGCGTCCGCCGAGGGCCACATCCGCAAGGGTCTCGACGTGGGCGAGGCCGCCTACACGCTGTTCGCCGCGCTGGTGGGCGCCCGGCTGCTGGCCGACGTCTACAACGAGGACCCGCTCGAGCGGCTCGAGGAGGCCTGGCGCACACTGCTGCCCTCGCTGGTCCCCGAGGATGTGCTCAAGGAGATGCGCCGGGTGGTCCGGACCGAGTCCCGCAAGTACCGCGCCGGCGTCTGAGGCCCGTGTACGAGGTCGCGGTGATCGGCGCCGGGCCGGGCGGGATCACCGCCACCGAGCTGCTGCACCGGGCCGGGATCGACGATTTCGTGGTGCTCGAGCGCGCCGACGATATCGGTGGCACCTGGCGCGACAACCACTATCCCGGCCTGGCCGTGGACATTCCGTCGCTGTGGTACCAGTTTCCGTTCGCCCGCGACCCCCACTGGTCGCGGATGTTCGCCCCCGGGCCGGAGATCCAGAATTACCTGCGCGACGTCGCCGCCCGGGTCGGGCTGTACCGGCACCTGCGCACCGGCGCGGAGGTCACCGCCCAGGTCTGGGACGACGAGCACGGCCTGTGGCGGCTGCGGCTGGCCGACGGTGAGACGGTCAGCGCCCGGTTCCTGATCAGCGCGGTGGGCGGCTATGTCAACGCCAAGCCGGACATCCCGATCCCCGGTATCGGCGACTTCGGCGGCCGGATCCTGCGGCCCAACGACTGGCCGGACGACTGGACCGACGACGACGTGCGCGGCAGGTCGGTGGCGATCATCGGCACCGGGTCCAGCGGGGTGCAGATCGCCGGGGCGCTGGCCCCGCTGGCCGGACACCTCGACATCTACCAGCGCACGCCCGCCTGGGTGCTGCCCAAGCTGGACCGGGAGATCACCCCGCGGATGCGCCGGGTGCTGGCGCTGCCCGGCGTGCTGGCCGCCGTCGACGCCGCCGGACGCTGGCTGATGGATTTGCTGCTGGTCGGCCCCCTGGTGCACCTGTGGTCGCGGCTGCCGGAGCGGGTGCTGGTGCGGCTGATGCCGCTCTACGACGCCTACTGCCGGGCGCTGTACCGGCTGCTGCTGCGAACCACGGTGCGGGACAAGGCCATCCGCCGCAAGCTACTGCCCCGCTACGGGATCCTGGCCAAGCGGCCGGTGATCTCCAGTGCGTTCCTGCCGATCTTCAACCGGCCGAATGTCGCCCTGGTGACCGCACCGATCGAGCGGATCACCCCCACCGGGGTGCGTACCGCCGACGGGGTCGAGCACCCCGCCGACCTGATCGTCGCGGCCACCGGCTACGAACTGTGGACCGATCCGGAGACCTACCGGCCGGGCACCGTCGTCGGCCGCGACGGCACCGATCTCGCCGAGCAGTACCGCGCCCACGGCTTGGCCAGCTACGCCGGCAGCGCCTACCCCGGCATGCCGAACCGCTGGGAACTGGTGGGCCCGTTGGGATTCGTCGGCTTCGCCTGGTTCGACTACCTGGAGACGATCTGCGCGCACGCGGTGCGGGTGATCACCGAGACCCGCCGCCGCGGCGCCCGGTCCGCCGAGGTGCGCCCCGAGGCGTTCACCGCGCGCAACGAGCGACTGCAGCGTCAGGGCAGGGCGATCCGGCTGTATCTGACCGAGTGCAACCCCGGGTTGAACACCTATTTCGTCAACTCGCTCGGCCAGACCGTCTACCACCGGCCCGAAACCATCGCCGCCTCACGGCGATTCAGCCGCCGCTCGCCGCTGGACGACTATGCGTTCGCGGCAGCCTCGACCGCCACCGCCTTGGCCCAGCGGTAGTCGGCCTTCCCGGCCGGGGAGCGCACCACCTTGTCGGTGCGGACGAACTGCTTGGGGATCTTGTAGTCGGCGATGTGCGCCCGGCAGGCCTGCGCCAGTTCCTCGTCGGTGGCGGTGCGGTCCTCGGCGAACTGCACGATCGCCACCACCTCGTTGCCCCACCGTTCCGAGGGCCGGCCGGTCACCACGACGTCGTACACCGCCGGGTGGCTGGCCACCGCGCGCTCCACCTCCTCGGCGAAGATCTTCTCGCCGCCGGAGTTGATGGTCACCGAGTCGCGGCCCAGCAGTTCGATCCGGCCGTCGTCGAGCAGTCGGGCCTTGTCGCCGGGGATTGACCACCGCACACCGTCGATGGTGGGGAAGGTCCGGGCGGTCTTCTCCGCGTCGCCGAGATACCCCAGCGGGACGAAGTGCCGGCGGGCCAGCCAGCCGTCACCCTCGCCGGGTTCCAGGACCCGGCTGAAGTCGGCGGCGACGACGGTGGT
>Ga0181556_1003444_pt1 | contig 13624 bp, 13 predicted proteins | sample 011ome_14_FD_148651 | JGI IMG/M metagenome (GOLD analysis project Ga0181556, IMG submission 148651) | Coastal salt marsh microbial communities from the Groves Creek Marsh, Skidaway Island, Georgia - 011505AT metaG (spades assembly) | ecosystem: Environmental > Aquatic > Marine > Intertidal zone... | reverse complement strand
GCTCTCCCTGTTCGACCCCGTATCAGCGCCGAACGAATTGCGCGGTCAGATCGGGGGCAAAATCCGCGAGGCGCTCATCGTCCAGAACTGGCCGAGGCGCTCCGCGAAATCGGGCGCGTGGAACGCACCCACTTCATCATCGAGTGGCTCCACGACGCCGACACGACGGCGACCAAAGGGCTCAAATTGAACGGAAGGAACTGGCGTCAGGGCATTGTGATACGATCCTGCCACCTACTGGAATCTAGCCCACAAAGACAGCAGTGTGATTGGTGACATTACGAAGGCTGGCGATATGTTAAATTCGGGCGATCAGGCTGATTGAGAATCCGTATCTAAAAAGTTTTCCTCTAGCCCGTCATAAAGACATCATAGCGCGTCGTCTTGCCGCGAATTTGGTGTGTGCACACTTGAAGACCTTCGATCGGATCAGCCTTGGCGGGCCATTTAAGAACGGCCCGTTTTTGCGCATGTTTGATCGCCACTCTGACCAGATCAACGGCGTCGTCGTCAGTGCCGACGATCTCGCGTACTTGACGCAAGTGCTGCTTTACCAGCGCTGAATTTTTCCGCTCAGGGTGCATGGGATCGACCAAAATGGCTTCACCACCGAGTTCGGGGATCAAGTCTTTGGCGTCACCTTTCAAAAGGGTCATGCGGCCAATGATCTCGCGAAACTGACCTCCCTCACTTTCGGCCCGTTCCATGCCTTCCATCAAGAGCGCATGCATTTTCTCGGACCGCTCAATCATAATCACTTGGGCACCCAGAGACGCTAAGAGAAACGAATCCCGACCCAACCCCGCTGTCGCGTCAATTATGAGTGGTGTTTTACCGTCGCGCAGTCCCATTGCCTTCGCAAGATCCTGACCACGACCGCCACCGAACCGAAGCCGATGCGCCACTGCGCCTTCGACAAAATCGACGCGTAACTCTGCCGGAACCCGTTTCAAACTCTATCCATCTTTGATTTCAGATGAGCGCCAATGCTCATGTTGCCTAGACCGGATACATCGCGGCATTGGGAGGTCGTAGTCAATGGCGGACCCTACAGAAATTCGGCGGGCGTTGTGAATATGAAGTCATCGGCATCCAAAGTTGCGAGATCGACGTTGCGCAGAACGAGCCTGTCGCCACTGTCCAAGCGGACTTCAGCGTCGGTAGCATTATACGCAATGAGCGTTACATCCCCGAAGCTCCCACCTTCGATGAGTATTCTGTCTTCCCCATCGGCAAAGTCGTAAATCACATTTAGCCCTGAGCCTGCGCCAAAAACAAAGACGTCATTTCCGCCGCCGCCGTATAGGCGGTCAGTGCCGCCAAAGCTTTCTACGTAGTCATTGATCTTGGACCCGTTCAGGGTGTCATTGCCTTCTGTGCCAATCAGAAATCCGACTTCCGGACGTAGATCGTCGAACGTAATCGCGTCGAAATCTGCTATCGAGACACCCTCCAACACCAAGCGATCTCCGCCGGGCGTTTGGAGTTCAAGGTCGCCCATGGCAGTCTCGCTGACGACGAGAGACGAGGCTCCCAAATTGAGCAATGCGACCGTGTCTTGGGTAACATCGAAATCGGCGACTGTATTTGAGCCAGAGCCGGTTCCAAATGAAACGGTATCGGACCCCAGTCCGAGGCTGATCCAGTCGTCGCCAGCGCCGCTGTTAACCTCATCATTGCCGTTGCCCGCGAGGATGAAGTCATTACCCTCACCGCCCGTCAAGATATTGGCGCCGTCCGTGCCGAGCATGTTGAACCGAACATCGTCGCGTGCATCGTAGCTGACATTTCGGAGCACAATGCGTTGGCCATCTGCCGTGCGAATATCCAAATCGTTTGCACCATAGGCGCGAAAGGTTACGTCTGAAATCGTGATGCCGTTCAACCCGATGGCATCTTCGGCGAGGTTGAAATCATAAACGATATCCGTGCTTTGATCGTCACTGAGGACAAACGTATCTGATCCACTGCCGCCATAAAGCCGGTCTCTGCCCCAGCCTCCGATCAAGACATCATCGCCGCCATTTCCGAAGAGATAGTCGTCACCGGATTGCCCGATGATCGTGTCACTCAGCGTGCCACTTGTGATGCGAAGGCCGTTTGTGAGTTCGGTCGTCTCGAGTTCTGGTGCGGTCACTGTGATATTGAATGGGAGCACCGGAACCGTGCCGTTTGGACCTGTGACATAAATGAAGTCACTGGCTTGCATATCAACGCTCTGTTCAACCGCGCCGTAGGCAATGCTAGGGTTCGATAGGTAAGTAAGCGTTTCTATTCTTAGCAAACCTGATGCGGAAATCTCGACGTGAGAAATCTGAACTTCTTCACCGTTTTCGACGAGTGAGAACCCGCCGAGATCAATGGTTCCAGAAAACTGTTGATCGCGGGCAAGGTCAATTTGAATGAGAATTGTGTTGGGATCGACAAGGATTACCTCACCAATCGCAGGGGATGTCTCGCCAGTCGATATAGCGATCGCCATGCGAACGCCTGCGGCTTCGTAGCCCTCAACTGTCAGGTGGACGCTGTCACGCAAGTCCAAATCGAAGATGGTGGTCGCGATTGTAATCGCGTCCGATTGATCTGCAATTTCCTGCTGCGCATCTCGAATTGCAGCGGAGCCACCATGCAATGTTTGCGAGAAGAACGACCGGTCACCCAATGCTTGAATGTAGACATGCGGCGCACCACTGGCTTGCATTAATTCATCAAGTACAAATTGCAGCCCTTCTGCGTAGTCATCAGCACCATTTGCGCCGACGTAAGTTGTATCGGCTTCACCCTGCGACCAGATGATCCCGGAAAACACGATACCCTCATCAACCGCAGCCTCGATGTCTTCAATGAAACCGACCAAGTTCGGGCCTGCCTCGCCAGTCGTTTCATTGTACCAATAATTCTCGGCAATACGGTCATAAAGGTCAGGGTCATCTGAGGCCCGATCGTCGGCATATTCCAGAGCAGACCCTTCAAGCATGGCTGCCCCGTCGCCCGCATGAAACCATTGATCCATATTGGATTGTCCAGCGAGAATGAAATAGGCAATCATCGGATAACTTTCAAAAATGAAATTAGATTAAAGCGTTTGTTTCGGCCAACTGCAAGACGAAGTCACGAGCCAGGTTTCGGCTGCGCGCTTATGTTCGTTCTGAGGGTCGCTCACTTTTAAACTTTTAACATAACGCCTATTATGCGATTTTCTTTTTTGTAGCCGTCGCCCGCTACCCCAACTGCGACTCTTGTTAGAAAACAGTAGTTTATCTAGCGAGAGGACTCGGTATGGGAGCCGTTTGCACACAACTCAGTATCATAGAGCGCTGGAGACACGCAAAGGTCCCTGTTGATGAGATGGCGCGTGTCTTGGAGGGCAATTATTTTTGTGATGAGAGCATGCCCAAACACGACGGCTTCCCTGAGACGCTCTACAGTCGCGGTTCAGGTATCGCGCACCATCGTTCTCAATATGGGTCCACAGAAACATTCCTGTGCCTCTGGCAGTCCAACACGCGCAGTGTCTATACTTCCATTGACATGACAACTGCACAAAATTTCAACATGAGCCCACATTCGCATGTCCTGCCGCCACTGGCGCAGGGCATGGCGCAACTCTTGGAGGGGATAACGCAAGGGGCCACGATCCTTGCGCGGCAATCCGACCCTTCGCTCGTTTTGAAAGAACCATCACCCCAGCAATGGCTCATGTGCGAAACATCTGGTTCTAGCGGTGCCGCCAAAACGATCCGGCGAAGCCCCGCGTCGTGGCAAGCCAGCTTTGCGATCACAGCCACCCGTTTTGGCATCGGCGCAAATGACACATACGCCACCTTTGGCACATTGGGCCATTCACTCACGCTTTACGCCGCACTGGAGGCTTTGCACCTCGGCGCGGATTATATCGGGCTTGCGGGGCAAAGCCCCAAACGGCAAATCGAAGCCCTCACCACCTCCCGCGCGACTGTGATCTACGCGACACCATCACAACTCGCGCTTCTGGTACGCGGCGCAAATGGCGTAAACCTGCCAGATCCACGCGCGATCTTCTCTGGCGGCGGAAAACTAAGCGACACCTTGCGCAGCCTCCTCATACAAATCTTCCCAACCGCGAAAATCTACGAGTTTTTCGGCGCGAGCGAGACCAGCTTCATCACCATCACCGACGACCAAACGCCCAACGGTTCCGTGGGCCGCCCCTACCCAAATGTCACCCTGCGCATCGGCGACGGTCTCACGCCAAATCAAACAGGCGAGGTCTGGGTGCAAAGCCCCTATCTCTTCGACGGCTATGCGACAGGCAACAGCACCGACACAAGCTGGGATGGACCATTTCTAAGCATCGGCGAAATGGGATACCTTGATGAGAGCGGCCACTTGTTCCTACGCGGACGGCTCTCGCGCATGGTCACGGTCGCCGATAAAAACGTCTTTCCCGAAGAGATTGAGACCCTGATTTCACAGGTCGATGGCATCACCCAATGCGCAGCCATCCCCCTCCCCGATCCATTGCGAGGTCATCGGATCGTTTGCGTCATCCAGTCCTCACAACCCATAAACGAGGCCGCATTACGCCAGCTTTGCCACGCAAAACTCGGCCCCGCCTCCGTGCCAAAAACGTTCCACCGCCTTACCGAAATCCCTATGCTCGCCGCAGGAAAACCCGACCTGCAAGCCCTGCGCAAAATGCTAGGCGATCTGACATGACCCACTCCTACATCATCGCCGCCCGCCGTAGCCCCGTCGCCCCTCGCGGCGGCGCGTTATCGTCTCTAACATTGGATGAATTGGCAAAACCCGTACTTGACGCCCTGCTCGCTGACGCTGGTATCACGCCTGACGAGATCGGCGAATTGATTGTCTCAAATGCCCTCGGCGCAGGCGGCAACCCCGCCCGTATTGTGGCCCTCGGCGCTGGCTGGCCTGAGCGGATCGCAGGGCTTTCTATAGACAGGCAATGCGCAGGCGGACTTGATGCCCTGATCCTTGGCGACGCGCTCATTCGCTCAGGCCACCACGATATCGTCGTCGCTGGTGGCGTCGAGAGCTATTCGCGCCGTCCCCTGCGGTCCCGCACATTCACCGACGGATCCCCGCCAGAACCCTATGACCAAGCACAATTCACGCCGTGGCCCGACCGCGACCCTGACATGGCAGAAGCCGCCAACGCCCTAGCGCAATCCAGAAACATCTCTCGCGCCGCCCAAGATGCATGGGCCATCGCAAGCCACGCAGCTGCCAACCGCCCTGCCCCCGAAATAACAACCGTCGCAGGCCTGTCCCACGACCCCTTCACTCGCGCCCTCACCCAACGGCACTGCGACAAGGCCCCGCGCATCTCAGGCGCCATCACCGCCGCCAATATGGCCGTCGCAGCAGACGGCGCAGCCTTCGTCGTGATGGTCTCCGAACGGATCGCACACACGCGGGGCCTGCCCGCCGCCGCGTTCCTCGCAGGGGCCACAATCGGCGGTGATCCCACCCTGCCCGGATTGGCCCCTATCGCCGTAATCAACGCCATTCTGGACCAGACCAAAACAGACCCTAACATGCTACAAAGCGCGCAAATCATGGAGGCCTTCGCCGTGCAAGCCATCGCCTGCCAAGAGGGCGCAAACATCCCCCGTGGCATCGTCAATCGACGCGGCGGAGCCTTGGCGCGGGGGCATCCTGTGGGGGCTTCTGGCGCAATTCTTGCGGTGCAATTGTTCCACGATCTGCGCGGCACGGGTGGGACCGGCCTTGCCGCTATCGCCTCGGCTGGCGGACTAGGATCAGCCGTGCTTTTGCGTGGCTAGTCGAACCCGCGAAAGGTGGTGAAATCCGTCAACGGATCACGCTCGGTGCGAAACTGATTGACCGCCGCGTTACGGTCCACATGGCCAATCGCGATCCCGCAAACCACCATTTCACCCTCGGGCAATTCTAACTGCCGGTGCGCGACGCTGGCGTAATTGGCCAAGGCGCCGATGCCTGTGGCCCCCAGCCCCGCATCTTCCGCCGCCAAGAACAAGGCCATCAACGCCATCCCCAAATCCATAAAACAACCCTTGCCCATATCGCGGTCAATCGTGACAACAATCCCGACAGGCGCATCAAAGAAACGGTAGTTGCGGGCAAATTGCGCACGCCGCGCATCCAGATCGCGACGCCCAATTCCCAAGGCCTCGTAAAGTGCAAACCCGGCTTTGCGCTGTTTGTCTTTCAACGCGGGCGACATCGTGGCGGGAAAATAAGAATACTCCGCCTCGACGGGGGCACCGCGTTCGACTGCCTCCATCAAACCCGCAGTCAGGCCCGCCAAAGCGGCCCCCGTCAAAACATGAAATCGACCCGGTTGCAGGTTCGCGCCACTGGGAGCAAGCCTTGCGGCTTGGCAAATTCGCTCTAGCGCAGCCCGTTCAATCGGGGCATCGGTAAATGCCCTGACCGAGCGGCGTTGCGCCAGTAATGTTAGCAGATCAGACTGCGGCACGCGACAATACGCTAGCGGGGCGCGCCTTGGCCAATGCGGCTGTCAGCATCCCCGCAATCACGGCCTTCAACACGTCACCGGGAACATAGGCCCAAGACAGGAAAAACGCTTCTGGCAATGTCTTCCCCAAGGCGACCGACAATCCAATCGTGCCGAAGACATAGAGCACAACGATCCCGCCCACGACGGCTCCAACGGTTGCGACAACTGCCAGAGGTGCCGCGCGCCACTTTTCAACAATCAATCCCGCCACGAACGCGGCAACGGGCCAGCCGAACAAGAAACCGGCAGAAGGCGACATGAACATCGCAAAGCCACCGCGCCCGCCCGACAATAACGGCAAGCCAATCGCGATCAGCAGCAGGAACAACAACACCGCCAACGCCCCGCGCTTGGACCCCAAAACAGTTCCGCAGAGCATCACGCCCAGCGATTGCGCCGTGATCGGCACGCCAAAGCCGAGCATAATCGGCGGGATGATACCAAGCGCTGCTATCAGGGCGGCGAACAAAGCGATCAGAGTTACATTCTTTTCCATCTAGGAATCCTCGTGAGGGTTAATACCACCGCGCGCGCGCAGCGCGTCGGCTACATATTCGGCGTCATCTAACGCCAAAACGGTGAAGGGGAGCAAGATATTCCAACGCGGCTTGCGCGGCGAGCGCGCCCGCCAGCTCTCGGTCAACTGTGCGCCCTTTTGAGCCAGAACCGGCGTTATTCGTATGACCAAAGCAATTGCCATTTCCAAAGCAGCCGGGCGGAGACCGACGCGGGCCAAAGGCGCGGTTAGGGTCCGCACGACATCCATCATATCCGACAGCCGCGTCGTCATCGTTACCAAATTGGCAAGGCCCACCGCCGACATAAGCCGCAAGATAATCACCGCCCCCGCTACCTTTTCGCCCGTCCAAATATGCCATACCGCAAGCACCACCAGAAACGGCCAAAGGATACGCATATGGCGCAAGCCAGCTTTGAAAAATGCTGCGCCAACAGACAGATATGCCGCGACGACGCCCGCAAAAATCAACGAATGCACCAGCAGTGATTGGATGAAAAATAAACCAACAGTAGCGGCACATAACCCGCCAAGCTTCGCCCATGCGGGCCAAGAATGGGCGCGGGTTTCAACTGGTGATGTCAGAGATATCATCCGTCCCTCCCATCTCGGTCATCGCGGTTACATAGGCCTGCAAAACGGCCTCCGCCTCCCCTGCCTCCACAATTCTGCCCTGCTCTAACCAGACCACATGGTCATAGCTGCGCAGATCATCGGGATCGTGGGTAATGTGGATTAAGCTACCCTCGTAATGTCCCAAATAACGCGTCAATTGCGCTTTGGTCGGAATGTCCAAACCGGTAAACGGCTCGTCCAATATCACGACCTTCGGCGCCATCGCCACAATCGCCATAAGACAAACAAGATGCTTTTGCCCCTGCGACAGAGCATGCACATGGGCATCGATCCAATGGGATTTCGCAAAGCTTTCCAGCGTCCGCACCGTCACACGGTCCGCATCCGCCTTCGACTGCCCCATTTGTCGCAGTCCAAAGCTGATCTCTTCGCGCACCGTCGGAAAAATAATCTGGTGATCTGGGTTCTGAAACAGGATTCCAACTTCGCGGAGCGCCTGTTTGCGATCCTTGGCCATGTCATGCCCGTTAATCTTTGCAGCACCACTACGTGGGGAAACCAACCCCGCAATCACCCGTGCAAGCGTCGATTTGCCCGATCCATTACGGCCCACAATGCCAATCCGCTTGGTGCTGGTGCGCAGGGTCACATCGTGCAAAATAACCTTGCCCTCAACGCCAAACGTGACGTTTGCCACTTCAATGGCGCAGCCTTGGAGGTTTGCATCGGACATATTTGAGGTATCCTCATTCATCGTTGCAGCGGTCTGACACGTTGCACCGAATTTGCCAACTGGTCTGCGTCATATTGTCAGACACGGGGCAAAACCTATCTGACACGCTTCAATGATTGGAAGAAAATCTCCACCGTCGTCTTTGGTATGGGCGTCGTGTCAGGGATCGTAATGTGCTACGAAGTGCTCTGTGCCGTCTTCCTTGAAGCAGGTTTCCTCGGTGTCATGCTCTTCGGGAGAGAACGCGTCGGCGATAAACTCCACATGTTCGCCGCCGCCACGGTCGCAATCGGAACACTGATGTCAGCTGCGTGGATTTTGTCGGTGAACTCATGGATGCAGACCCCAGCAGGCTATAGCATCAATGATCTTGGCCAATTTGTCGCTGAAAACTGGTGGCAAATCGTCTTTAACCCCTCCTTCCCCTACCGCTTGGTTCATATGGTTTTGGCTGCTTACCTGACCACCGCGCTTGTCGTGGGTGGTCTTGGGCGGCAGCGATCTATTCGCCGTTTTCCCGCAGGCCTATGCGGTAATCATGCCCTGAGCGTGCGTTAAGGCATAACGACTTCAACCGCGCGAATAGAGCGGTCTTCAGCGACGGCATTAGACAACAAATAGGTGCCAAAGTGCGTCTTAATGTAAGTCGCAATAAATGCGGACGGCGCCGCCAGCCTTAGCGTCCCAGACACGCAGTCAACCTGCACAATCCGCGCAAACCACGATTGATAGGTTTGCGGGTCCAAGCCATGCAGTCGCGTAGCAACCCTCCCCCATAGATCATCCCCTTGGGGTGAAGGCGCAGTAGATTGATGGAGTTGCACGACATTACTCGGTTTCGGCTCTGGGGCCTGAGACATCCGTGCGCTGAAATCTGGCCCGATCTTATCCCAAAACGGCATCGTAGAGCGCAGGACCTTTTCCATATTGATCGTATGTTCGGTCACCCGCCCCCGCGCGGCTTGCCGTGACACCGTGATCCATTCAAGCGCTCGCATCTGCGCCATATCGCGTTTCGCCGTGCGTTCTGTGACGCCCCACATAGTCGCAATTTCGCGCAAGCCCACATTGAAACGCGCGCGCTGCCAATCGTAACGCGCCGTGATCAATAACGACAATCGCAACGCTAGTCGGGCGTCACCCGCATCGCCTTGTGCTGCGAGTGCAAGCAATGCAGACAAGATGTCATACTTGATGACATGAGCCCCCTGCCCTACTGCGCGTTTCACTTGCATCGTGCTCTCCAACGCCACCTCGAAGGCTGGCCGCTTATGCCTCTCGACGGGGTGCCAATTGATTTGGTCTTAGGACGATGAATGTTTAAATTCAAACGCTATTCCCCTAATTGTCGTCATTAGCGTTGTGAAGGCCTCTCTTGTCAAGGATTCGGTTCAGACCCTCTTCCCATTCTCATCTCAAAATATTGAAATGGGTATATTAATGGTATTAGGGGACATTCCTGGCGTCCCCTCAATTAGTCTAGGTGTCCCCCCAATCTGTGGTATTCTCGACGCGATGTCCCCCCTAATTGTTGTGAAGCACGGGCGTGTTCCGAATCACCTGTGCCCCTTCAGGTAAAGGCCGCGCGCGCGGTGGACCTTATCCGCGGATAAGGTTTTATAGCCTAAACTTTCAAATAGACAAAACGGGTATTTTACGCGTAAATAACGAAAAACAACGATTTAACGTCCGAGGTAATATGCTGACCCATGTAGACCTGCAGGAAATGCAGAATAAATCACTCAAGATGCAAAGCTGGATCAGGCAGCAAACCTTCTCGCCAGAGAACGCCAAAAGCCTGCGTCGCTTTTCGTCTTGGGAGGTCTCGGAGCTGATTCTTGGGATGAACCAATCGACCTTCCGCGGGCGTCTAGCCTCCGACCCGACCCTGCCTGCTGGATTGGTGGAGCCTGATGGTCGGCAGCGTTGGTTCACCTTGGAAGAGGTCAACACGCTGCGCCGCAAGCTCAAGGTGAAGGGTAAAGCTCTCATGCCGCCGCGTCCAAAAGGTCGCGCCTTCCGCACAGCTGTTGCGAACTTTAAGGGGGGCGCTGGCAAGTCAACCGTCGCTCTTCACTTTGCCCATGCGGCAGCCCTTGATGGCTACCGTGTGCTTTGCGTCGACTTCGATCCGCAGGCTACTTTGAGCCATTCGATGGGGTTGAATGACGTATCGGAGGAGCAAACCGTTTGGGGCATCATGGCGCGCGATCTGGTGCGCGAGACAGAGGAGATGAATAACGCACCCGTTGCTGCCGCCAGTGGCACCGCCCTGCCCCGTCGCACGATCCCGTCTTCGATTACCGACATGGGCCTGCAAGACCTGAGGATTGCCGACTTTATCCAGCCAACAGCATGGCCGACGATCGACATTATCCCGTCCTGCGCCAACGCCGCCTTTGTCGAGTTCGCCTCCGCGCAATACCGGCACCTGAACCCTGAATGGTCGTTCTTCGCGGCCGTATCTCGCTACCTTGATCAGCTGCCCGAGGACGGCTGGGACCTCATCATCTTCGACTGCCCGCCTGCGATTGGCTACCAGTCGATGAATGCGGTCTTTGCTGCGGATATGCTCTATATCCCCTCCGGCCCCGGATATTGGGAGTATGACAGCACCACATCGTTCATCGGTCAGTTGTCAGAAGCCCTCGAAGATTTGGCCCATGGATTTGGCAAAACCTTATCTGCGGATAAGGTTAAGTTGCCCAAGGTATTTGAAGATGTTCGCTTTTTGTTGACCCGCTACGAGCCCGGAAACGATCTGCACCGCGCGATGTTTGATGCCTTTGGCAAAGTATTCGGTGACAAACTGGCGCAGCACCCCGTCGAGATGACGCGGGCGGTTGAGCAATCCGGCCGCTTCCTCGCGTCAGTCTACGAAATGGATTATCGCGACATGACCCGCGAAACATGGCGGCGGGCCCGCACAAGCTTTGATCAAGCCTACGGTGAATTCCGTGGCACCATGCTGACCGCGTGGGACAATATGAATGACCGCCAATCCTGAGAAACCTTATCCGCGGATAAGGTTTACCGCAAAGGAGATGACCAATGAGCCGTAAGAAACGCGTCTTTGATATCGAAATGCCCGAAGAGGCAGTGACCACGCCAGAGCCTTCAGCAGTCCCTTCGCGCCGTGGCCCAATGGCCAGCGCTATTTCCGAGAACGCGGAAGCGCTCACAACACGTCAGTCGGCGGCGCAAGCGATCCGAGACGAAAACGACGCGCTTGCTCATGAGTTCGTGGCGTTGCGCAAGGCTGGGCAGGTGGTGCAGAGCCTGCCGCTCGATCGTGTGTTCACCAATCTATTGGTCCGCGACCGCTTGCCAGGTGAAGACGATGAGCTGGCGGACCTGATGACGTCCCTGCGCGAGGTGGGTCTGTCAAACCCGATCCGCGTCGAGGCCCGCGCCGACGGCGAGGGTTTTGAGTTGATCCAAGGTTTCCGCCGCCTAAGTGCTTATCGCACATTGCTCACTGAGACGGGTGATGACAGCTGGGCCAAAATTCCGGCACTGGTCCTGCCCAGCGGCGAGGATGTTGCGGGGCTTTATCGTCGCATGGTCGACGAAAACATCATCCGCAAGGACCTCTCATTTGCAGAGATGGCGACGGCAGCAAATAACTTCGCAGCAGACCCTGCGGTGCCCATTAGTGACTTAAAAGGGGCTGTCGCGGCCTTGTTTCAATCCGCGCCATATTCCAAGCGCAGCTACATCCGGTCCTTCGCACGGCTGCTCGATCTTATCGGTGATACGCTTAAATATCCGACCGAAGTACCGCGTGCACTTGGGGTTGCTTTGGCCCGTCAACTTGATGAGAAGCCCGAGGCGGTGAAGCTGATCCACGCTGACCTCGCGGGTTGGGATAACAGAAGCGTACAGGACGAATTGGGCGTTTTGAGGCGCTATGCGCAGACAGATGATTTTGATCTGCCGCTTGACGGCACATCCAAACCCGCCAAGAGGGCAGGGGCCGCGCATGTCGATCCCGCCAAAACCAAAACAACATTTGACCTGCGCACGGCGAGTGGGCGAGTGAAGTGCACGGCGGCGGTCGGACGGTTGGAGATCAAAGTGGATCGCGACTTTTCTGCGATGGATCGTGCGCGGCTGGAGCGGGCCATCGCAACCTTGATCGACGGGTTGGAGTAAAACCTTATCCGCGGATAAGGTTTTACGCGTGCCGAGAAAGTTTTGTGTAATTTCAGTATGTTAATCTTTGACTTGGTTGAGATACCCGACAATAACATCCTGTAATTCGGCGTGTATTGCCGCCCGATCCCGTCCGCCTGCATCATCGCAAAGCGGATCAGGTTCGCCTTCATCCGCCAAGATCGCGGCACCCTTAGGCTTGCACTCCGCGAGAAAACTGAAGTGGACTGCATCGCCAACACGGGCGAACTCGGCATTGGGAATCAGACCTGCGGCATGGGTCGCCTCAACGCCAGCGGGCACGGTGCCCGCGTCCCCAAGGTTCACGATGAGCATCGGAATTTTGATCGCCGCGAGGCTCTCGTCAGTGACTGTCTCGACAATCCCGGGGTCGATAATCACGGCGGTCTTCACGCGCGGGTCGGTCAAGTCTTGCGCGGCTTGTGACAGATCCAGCGCATGCAAATCAACGCCACCACGCGCCAGAAACGCACAGTCCGACATCCCGTGATCGGTATCGTCGCAGAACTCTTGTAATGCCTTGGGATCAACCCGCGCACCCGACACCGCCATTGCCGTATAACCGCCCGCCGAAAACCCAAGCGCCGCAATGCGGTCAGTGTCGATAAAGGGATAGTCCTCGGGATGGCCCGTAATCTCGTCAATGATGGCTGACAAATCCGCGGGGCGTTCCCATATCCGCACAGCGGCTTCCGCCGAGGCATTGCCCGATGTCGTGCCGGGGTGGTTGGGCAGGACCACAACGAACCCCGCGTCGGCCAAACCGGACGCGATCCAACCAAACTGCCCCGCATTCCCTCCAGACCCGTGAGAGATCAAAACCATCGGGAATTTCCCTGCGCGGTGCGGCGCATTCTTTCCCGCAGAAGTGCCGTAGAAAACGCCGTTGCTGCCTACCGTTATGGCGCGGCCACCCCGCTCGGCGGGATACCAGATATGGAAATCGATATCCGTTGCACGGGCAGGGGCGTAGGCCGCGCCGTAAGTGACCCCGACCGAGCCGTCATCGGCTGGGGCGGTGGCATATGTGATGCCCCACGCGCCCAGTCCAAATGCAATTGCATAGCTCGCTACTTTCAATTTTGACATGTGCTGTCTCCTTCGTAACTCAATT
>Ga0181556_1003434_pt1 | contig 13658 bp, 15 predicted proteins | sample 011ome_14_FD_148651 | JGI IMG/M metagenome (GOLD analysis project Ga0181556, IMG submission 148651) | Coastal salt marsh microbial communities from the Groves Creek Marsh, Skidaway Island, Georgia - 011505AT metaG (spades assembly) | ecosystem: Environmental > Aquatic > Marine > Intertidal zone... | reverse complement strand
ATCCGCCTGACGGTTGGCGCCATTACCCGTATTTCAATGCGGGATTTTTCTATTATCACTCAGCCACGCAATTCGGGGCGCGGTTTGCAGAATATGCCTGCACAATCCGCGACCGCGATTTGCCTGAACTTGCCTGTCAATCGCTTGATCCGTGGCTGGATCAAGTGGCGCTTCCCTTGGTTATTCACTCCTTCGGCGGGGGGGCAGAGGCCCAGCCACAAGGATATCTTGATGGCAGCCATTCCTGCCACTACCGCTTAATCCCATTGCTATATGCGCGGGAAAGCGATGCCGTGGTAGAGGCCTTAGAGGCGATCACAGCGCCCCAGAAATACAAAAAGGTTCTCAAGGCATATGCCCCCTTCAAGCGGCTGATTTATCAGGGAAAAGGGCGTGAGGCGCGGGCCCTGTTCGATCAAAAAAACCTGCCCCGAAAGGAGCAGGTTATTCGAAACAGACTGCGCAATGCAGGCTATTGGATGCGCTAGACCTTAACCTGCCGAGGAGGCGGCCTCATCTTTTTTGCGATCGGCATAGATCATCAGGGGCTGAACGTCTGACGTCACGGCCTCATCATTGACCACAACCTCCAACACGCCTTCCGCGCCTGGCAATTCAAACATGGTATCGAGCAGGATATCTTCCATGATTGAGCGCAGGCCGCGTGCACCCGTCTTACGCTCAATCGCACGCTTGGCAATCGCACTCAGGGCGTCATCGGTGAATTTCAGCTTGACATCTTCCAGTTCAAAAAGACGCTGATACTGTTTCACAAGCGCGTTTTTCGGTTCGGTCAAAATGGTGACCAAAGCCGCCTCATCAAGATCGGTCAGCGTTGCGATCACGGGCAAACGGCCTACAAATTCGGGGATCAGGCCGAATTTCAACAGATCTTCTGGCTCAAGTTCCTTGAACATTTCACCGACACCGCGGCTGTCATTGTCTTTGACATCGGCGCCAAAACCGATGGCCGACCCTTTGCCACGCTGCGCGATGATTTTCTCAAGGCCCGCAAAAGCGCCGCCGCAGATGAACAAGATATTGGTCGTGTCGACTTGCAAGAATTCCTGCTGCGGGTGTTTGCGCCCCCCTTGGGGCGGAACGCTGGCAACGGTGCCTTCCATGATTTTCAGAAGGGCCTGCTGCACCCCCTCGCCCGACACATCACGGGTGATGGAGGGATTGTCAGATTTGCGCGTGATCTTATCGACCTCGTCAATATAGACGATGCCGCGCTGCGCACGATCCACGTTATATTCAGAGGCCTGCAATAGCTTAAGGATGATGTTTTCGACATCCTCACCCACATAACCCGCTTCGGTCAGGGTGGTTGCATCAGCCATCGTGAACGGCACGTCTAAGATCCGCGCCAAGGTTTGCGCAAGGAGGGTCTTGCCGCAGCCAGTCGGGCCGATCAGCAAGATATTGGACTTCGCCAATTCAATCTCGGATTTATCCGAATGGTTCAGGCGTTTGTAGTGATTGTGAACCGCAACAGACAGCACGCGCTTTGCATGCTCTTGGCCGATCACATAGTCATCGAGAACCGCGCAAATGTCGCGCGGGCTTGGCACGCCGTCAGTGGATTTCAAGCTTGAGGATTTCGTCTCCTCACGAATGATATCCATACAAAGCTCAACGCATTCATCGCAAATGAACACTGTCGGGCCTGCAATAAGCTTGCGAACCTCGTGTTGGCTTTTGCCGCAAAACGAGCAGTAAAGCGTATTTTTCGAGTCGCCACTGGCGGAATCTGCCATCTCAATCACCTTCGAACGGTTCGGCAGGAACGGCCCCTGCCGCAAACTATCTGCGCCTGTTTCATCTTTGGCTTATAGCGTAGAACAGCAAAACCGCCACCACAACGCCAAATTGCAGCAGGCGAGGTCATATCTGCCCCGCCCGTACCATTCTTACTTTTCTTCCAAGGCTGCGCGGCTTTCCACGATCTGGTCAATCAGACCCCAAGCCTTGGCTTGTTCGGCATCCATGAAATTGTCACGCTCAAGCGCCTCGACCACTTTTTCGAATTTCTGGCCCGTATGTTTCACATAGATCTGGTTCAAGCGATCTTTCAGCTTTTGCGTCTCTTGTGCATGGATCATGATATCGGTCGCCTGACCCTGATACCCGCCTGAGGGCTGGTGCACCATGATGCGGCTATTGGGCAGGGAAAAGCGCATGCCCGCCTCACCTGCCGTTAGCAAAAGCGACCCCATCGAGGCCGCCTGCCCCACCACCAAAGTCGAGACCTTTGGTTTGATATATTGCATGGTGTCATAGATCGACAGGCCAGATGTCACCACGCCACCGGGGCTATTGATATACATCGAAATCTCTTTTGAAGGGTTTTCGGCCTCAAGGTGCAAAAGCTGCGCCACGATCAGGCTCGACATGCCGTCATGGATTGGGCCAGAGATGAAAATGATCCGTTCCTTCAGCAGGCGCGAGAAAATGTCATAGGCCCGCTCCCCGCGCGAGGTTTGCTCGACCACCATAGGCACAAGCGTGTTCATGTAGGTATCAATCGGATCTTTCATGGTGCATCCTCAACTGGGGTTAATTGCTGTTTTGGCGCTGTATCATCGAAGTGTTACCAAGAGTCTTAGTCTTGCAGGACAGGGGCTGCAAGGGTGGCACGCTTGACTTGTTGCCATATTCGCGCAATGCCGCAGACAAGATTTACGGGGAAATATCACAATGGCCAGACCTAGCGCGACCACGCTTGAATCCGAATGCACCGCAGAAGAGCGCGCACTTTTAATAGAAACCTTGAAAAATTCTGCATTTTCAGGGGCGCATTTGGAAATTGGCACCGCGGCGGGCGGCACATTGAAAGAGATGATGGGGCAATACGCGCCCGATGCCCGCCCAGATTTTTTTGTGATTGATCCGCTGACCTATTACCCCGATCAAGAAAATATCATCACCCGCAACCTGATATCGGCAGGGATTGACCCCAATCTGGTCACCTTTTGGAAAGGTGTGACCCAAGATTTCATCGATCCTGCTCGCGCATCAGGGCAGATGTTTGATTTCGTTTTCATTGATGGCGACCATCGTCACTATTACGTCACTGTGGATTTGCAATGGGCCGATTGCGTCACCAAAGGTGGCGTTATTGCCCTGCATGATCACGGCGCGGCATTCCCCGGCGTGGGATGGGCGATTGACACATTCCTCGCCCATAACCCGGATTTCAAAATTGAGGCACGCGCAGGCAGCCTGACGATCTTGCGCCGCATTGCGGTAACCAAGCGCCCCGCCGTCACCGCAGCCGATTTGCGCCATGCGCGGCGCGTGCATCTGATGTTTCGCTGGAAGCGCAGCCTCAAAAAGCGGCTTGGCCTACGCTAGGCCATTAGCCCTTGCAGCCCGAAATACCTGTCGCCAAATCCTGCAAAAGCGCGGGGTAGAAATCGACACCCGTGGGGATATGCCCGCCATATGGGTCAATCACCGCGATTGAAACAGGGGCCGCATCGGCCACGGCGCTCAGGATATCTGGGTCGAATTGTGGCTCTGCGAACAGGCATTCGACCCCCTGCTCGGCCACAATCGTGCGAATTTCAGACAGGCGCGCCGCCGAAGGGGCGCTTGCATCTGACAGGCTAATGGCCCCTTGCGCGGAAATATCAAACGCATCTTCAAAATACTGATAAGCATCGTGGAACACGATGAAGGCGGGCGGCGGCGTTGCCGCAAAATCCGCCTCAATTTGATCCGCGAGATCTTCCACCTGCCGCGCGGCGTTTTCGGCATTTCTGAGATATGTCTGTGCATGGGCGGGATCTGCCGCCGCCAATTCCTTGGCAATCGCGGTCAGCCACAGGGCGGCATTGTCAGGGTCAAGCCACGCATGGGGATCAATCGCGCCATCGTGGACATGGTCTTCGTGACCCTCATCTTCGTGATCATCATGCCCGTGGTCGTCATGCCCGTGGTCGCCATGATCATCGTGGCGATGCGCCTCAAAACGCACATCTTCGCGAATGGGCAGGAGATCCGTCTGCGGCACCGACAAAAGCGCCATCTCTTTACCCGCCCCCGCAAGATCAGCAATCGCCCCCGACAAGGCGGGTGACAGGCTAGCCCCAATCCAGATCACCAAATCAGCCTCTTGCAGCGCGCGCGCCTGAGAGGGGCGCAAGGCAAAGTGATGCGGACTTGTGGCTTGGTCGATCAACAAATCAGGCACACCGACCCCCGCCATGACCTGTGCCACAAGCGAATGCACGGGGGCGATATCTGTTACAACCCTCAGCACCTCTGCGACCGCCGCAGACGGCGTTGCCGCTGAAAAGGCGCAAATCACACCTGTGCCAAGTAAGAATCTCATAGACATCCGCGCACCCTCATGATTAGAACGGGGTCAGAGTTAGTAGATATGTTATAACATATCAATACCGAAAATCGGCAACAAGAAAGGTTATGCGCGCCAATGTCGCAAAACCAATTCCACGACCACGACCATCAAGGCTGCATCGCCTCGGCGCTTACCGCCGCCGAGGCACGATGCGCCACCGAAGGCCTGCGCCTGACGGCGCAGCGTAAACGTGTCTTGGAAATCCTACTTGAGGAGCATCGCGCCCTCGGGGCCTATGATATTCTGGCGCGACTTTCGGCTGAGGGGCAGAATGCCCAACCCCCTGTGGCCTATCGCGCGCTCGATTTTCTGGTCAGCCATGGCTTCGCGCATCGCATTGAGCGTCTCAATGCCTATATCGCTTGCACCCTGCCCAATGAGGGGGCGCATATGCCTGCCTTCATGATTTGTCGCAACTGCGATATGGTTGCAGAAACGGGCAGGCCTGAGGCCGAATTGGGGCTTGTGAGCGAGGCAAAAAATTTGGGCTTCGCAGTTGAACGCAGTTCGGTCGAATTGGAAGGGCTCTGCCCCGCCTGCCGCGAGGCACGGCCATGAACGCACCTACAAAACTGCCCCTGATCCAAACCCAAAATCTGCGCCTGAGCCAAGCGGGGCGCGTGGTGTTGGATCATGTGAATTTTGAAATTGCCCTTGGTGAAATCGTTACAATCGTGGGGCCGAACGGATCGGGGAAAACCTCGCTTTTGCGCGCCTTGATTGGGGCGTTGCAGCCTGAGCGGGGCATAATCACAAGGGCCGAGAATTTGCGGATCGGCTATGTGCCGCAAAAGCTGCATATTGACCGCAGCCTGCCTGTGACTGTGGCGCGGTTTTTGTCGATGCCGCGCCGTCACAGCCCTGCAGAAATTGCAACCGCCTTGCATCAAGCGGGTTTGCCCGATTTGGGCGCGCGGCAGATGACCGAATTGTCAGGGGGGCAATTTCAGCGTGTCCTTTTGGCCCGCGCCATTCTTGACCGCCCAACATTGCTGATTTTGGACGAAGCCACACAAGGGCTGGATCAACCGGGATCTGCCGCCTTCTACACCCAAATCGAAGATCTGCGGCGCGAGGTGGGCTGTGCGGTTTTGATGGTCAGCCATGAATTGCACGTTGTGATGAGTGCCTCGGATCGGGTGATTTGCCTCAACGGGCATATCTGCTGCGAAGGCCGCCCCGAAACAGTTGCAAGCGCGCCTGAATATCGCGCGCTTTTTGGAACGGGCACGCATGGGGCATTGGCCCTGTATCGGCATGAACATAGCCACAGCCATGATCACGATCACCATCACGGCCATGAGCACAGCCACGACCACAGCCCCGAAAAGGTGCAATGATGCTTGATGATTTCATGATCCGCGCCGCCCTTGCGGGGGTCGGGGTCGCTGTGGTTGCGGGTGTTTTGGGCTGTTTTCTGGTTTGGCGGCGCATGGCCTATTTTGGCGATGCCACGGCCCATGCCGCGCTGTTGGGGGTTGCCATCTCGCTTGCGGTGAACCTGTCGATTTTCACAGGGGTTCTGGTGATCTGCCTGATTGTGGCCTTGATGGTGACAAGCCTTTCGGAACGCTCACTCGGTCTTGACAGCTTGCTTGGCACCTTCGCCCATGCGGCGCTTGCCATTGGCCTAGTGGCCGTAAGCCTGACCAAAGGGGTGCGTGCTGATTTATCGGCCTATCTTTTTGGTGACATTCTGGCGGTTAGTCGTGCTGATTTGGCGGTGATCTGGCTTGGTGCGGCGGTGGTTTTGGTGCTGATCCTCAGCCGTTGGCAGGCGCTGTTGACTGTGACGCTGTCGCCTGAATTGGCCCATGCCAGTGGCATTGCGCCACGGCGTGAGAATATGCTGCTGACGCTTGCCCTTGCCATCAGCGTGGCTGTGGCCATCAAGGTGGTGGGGGCGCTGTTGATCATTGCGTTGATGCTCATTCCTGCTTCAGCGGCACGGCCCTTGGCCCGCAACCCAGAAGGGATGGCCATTTTGGCCTCGCTGATTGGGGTGGTGTCGGTGGCGCTTGGACTTTGGGGATCATTCGCTTATGACACCCCCACAGGGCCAAGCATTGTCTGTGCGGCCGCCCTGTTCTTTGCGCTTTCTGCGCTTATTGGGCGGGTGCGCATGGGTTGAACCTTGCCGCGCTTCGCGGCAATGTCGGCCATATGTTTTTTGCTTTGGAGGACGTAACGATGCCAGATGGTCACAGCGCAAAATCAGGCCCTGCTCTCGCGGCTTTTGAGTGGGCCGATCCCTTTCATCTGGCGGCGCAGCTTGCGCCTGAGGAAGTAATGATTTCCGAAAGCGCCGAGGCCTTTGCCCAAGACCACCTCGCCCCCCGCGTCACCGAAGCTTATTTGAACGAAACCACTGCGCCTGAACTATTTCCCATGATGGGAGAAATGGGCCTTTTGGGCGTGACTGTGCCCGAAACCTACGGCGGCATTGGCGCGAGCTATGTCAGCTATGGCTTAATCGCCCGCGCTGTAGAGCGGGTCGATTCTGGATATCGTTCGATGATGTCCGTGCAATCAAGCCTCGTGATCTACCCGATCCATGCTTACGGGTCAGAGGCACAAAAACAAAAATATTTGCCCAAACTGATCAGCGGCGCGCTTATTGGCTGCTTTGGTTTGACCGAACCCGAAGCGGGCTCTGACCCTGCGGGGATGAAAACCACGGCCACGAAAACCGCAGATGGCTATGTGTTGAACGGAGCAAAGATGTGGATTTCCAACGCGCCGATTGCGGATGTCTTTATCGTATGGGCAAAATCGGAGGCCCATGGCGGCAAGATCCGCGGCTTTATCCTTGAGAAAGGGATGAAGGGCCTGTCTGCGCCCAAGATTGAGGGCAAACTTTCCTTGCGGGCTTCGGTCACGGGCGAAATCGTGATGGATCAGGTTGCCGTGCCAGAAGATGCGCTTTTGCCAAATGTCGAGGGGCTGAAGGGGCCGTTTGGCTGCCTCAACCGCGCGCGCTATGGCATTGCGTGGGGGGTGATGGGTGCCGCCGAAGATTGCTGGCATCGCACCCGCCAATATGGGCTCGACCGCCGCCAATTCGACCGCCCTCTTGCGCAAACACAGCTGTTTCAGAAAAAGCTGGCCGATATGCAGACGGAAATCGCGCTTGGCCTGCAAGGGGCCTTGCGTGCAGGTCGCATGATGGATGAGGGCAGCTGTGCGCCCGAATTGATCAGCCTGATCAAACGCAACAATTGCGGCAAAGCCTTGGCCGTGGCGCGCGATGCGCGGGATATGCATGGCGGCAATGGGATCATGGCCGATTATCATGTGATGCGGCATGCGCAAAACCTTGAGACGGTCAACACCTATGAAGGCACACATGACGTGCATGCCCTGATTTTGGGGCGCGCACAAACGGGGCTTCAGGCGTTTTTCTAATCACAAAGGGGCGCGCCGATGCAGGCGTCTGGGGCTTTTGGATCAAAGGGCAATCTGTGGCACAGCACCGCGCGAGAGCACGTGACAGCCGACAGCGCAGACGCTTTACCAAGCGCGGTTGATCTCTTGATCATCGGGGGCGGCTTCACTGGCCTTTCTGCGGCATTAGAGGCCGCACGCATGGGTGCCAAGGTCGCGCTTCTTGAGGCGCAAGAGATCGGCAATGGCGGATCGGGGCGCAATGTGGGCCTTGTGAACGCAGGCCTGTGGTTGCCGCCGCAGGAGATCATCAAAACCCTCGGCGTCAAAGCGGGTGAAGCGCTGATTGATACGCTTGGCGCGGCCCCTGCCCGTGTCTTTGATCTGATCGCGCGCGAGAATATCGCCTGCGAAGCCACGCGTAACGGCACCTTGCACCTTGCCCATAACGCGGCGGGATTGAATGATCTGAAAACCCGCCATCGCCAAGGCAACCAATATGGCGCGCCCTTGCAGCTGCTTGATGCCAAGGAAACTACCGCGCGCACGGGCAGCCCTAACTTTGCAGGCGCGCTGTTTGATCCGCGTGCAGGCACAATTCAACCTCTGGCTTACGCACGCGGGCTTGCCCGCGCGGCCCAAGCGGCAGGGGCACAGATCTTTGCCCCCATCACAGTTGAAGATTTAACCTATCAAGGCCGCGCTTGGGTGGCGCGCGCCACAGGGCGCGAGATCACCGCGCAATCCGCATTGATTGCCACCAATGCCTATCACATGGCCGGATTTTCCAGTTACAGCCCCAGCTTCATCCCCATGTATTACAGCCAATTTGCGACAACACCCCTGCCGCAGAGTTTGCGCGCCGAAATTCTAGCGGGCGGTGAAGGGGCGTGGGACACGGCAATGGTCATGAGTTCCTTTCGCATGGATGCGGCAGGGCGCCTGATTTTGGGCGCGATTGGCAATGTTGAAGGACGGCTTGGGGGCGGCACGCATCATGCATGGGCAGCGCGTAAATTGGCGCAAACCTTCCCGCAACTGGCAGGGCAAGGCTTTAGCCATATCTGGCAAGGGCGTATCGCCTTGACAGGCGACCATATTCCCAAAGTCTTGGAGATCGGGCCAAATGGTGCGGCTGTGTTTGGATATTCAGGGCGCGGGATAGGCCCCGGAACCGTATTTGGCACAGCCGCCGCGCAGGCCCTTTTGCAACAAAACCGCAACCTCTGGCCGATGCCACCAACACAAAAATCGGTAACGGGATTTGGTCAATTGCGCGCGGCCTATTACGAATTAGGGGCGACCATAGCGCATGCCTTGCAGCGCAATTAAACGCTTTGATTAAATTGATATCGAATGAAATTCATATTTAATAAATTTTTAAAACTTCACACGTTATTATTTCTGATTAGTTAATAAATATAGAAATAATAACGCCGTATTTACGAAAATAATTTATTTCAAGATCCCGTTAACCAGAATCAAAACTATGCTGCCTCGCACTGCAATTGTGAGCCGCGCATGAAAATCGATCCGAATTTTATTGAGTCACCTTCTCATCCGGTTGCGGATGAGGCTGCATTTGACACTTCACCCGACCAAGGGCAGCGGTGTTTGGGACAGCGCCCCAAAGGGGGGCGTTGTCCACCATCTACCACAACCAAAGGATAGACCTTATTGGTCAATTAATCATTGCCAAATCAGAACGCAGAACCTAGGCCGACCCCAAGCTAGAAAGGGGGGACGCGGAATGTTCGACTATAGCCGATATGCGGTATATTTTCTACCCGATGGCGGGTTTTATCGCCTTGGCGCGGATTGGTTGGGCTGGTGCAGCCGCCAAGGTTCTGTGCGCACGCATCCAGAGCTCACGGGCCTTTCGCGGCCCATCGCACAGATCACCGACACCCCCCGCAAATACGGATTTCACGCAACGATCAAGCCACCTTTCAAACTGGCCAAGGGTCAAAACACCCATGACGTTGCGGCAAGATTCCGGGAATTATGCCAAGCAACATCGCGGGTTGAAATCCCCGTTTTGGAAATCCGCCGTTTGGGGGGCTTTGTCGCTGCTGTCCCTGCAAGTCATAATCCCGCGCTCCAAGAGCTGGCCGCAACGATGGTCAAAGGGTTGGATCCGTTTCGCGCGCCTGCATCCGAGGCGGAATTGGCCAAGCGCAGATCAGCTAACCTTACCCCCCGCCAGGAGGAGATGTTGTTCGCATGGGGCTATCCCTATGTGATGGAGGAATTCCGCTTTCATCTGACCTTGTCAGGCCGCCTGCCACAATCCGAGGCTAATGATCTGGTGTCCCATCTGCATGCGCATTTCGCGCCGGTGATCCCGCAGCCTTTCGAGGTCGCCTCATTGGCCCTTATGGGCGAGGATGAGACGGGGCGGTTTTATCATATCGAAAGCCAAAATTTGGCATAAGAAAACCCCCCGCAAATCGCTTTGCGAGGGGCGTTTTTCGCTCAATTCAAACCACCGATGGTTACTGCGCCGAGATCTCGAACAGCATCGTTTCGCCAGAATGGTCGTACACACCATCATTGTCGGTAGACACCCACATTGTGCCATCTTCGGCGATTGCCAGACCTTCGACCTTGTCCAAGACAAGGCCGCCTGTCGAGGTCAGATAAGGCAGCAGATCGACAACAATCTCTCTAGTCAGAACGGGTGGCCCCACGCCTGCGCGCGCCATTGCCGAGGCCCTGTTGCAAATGGGGGATATCCTGCGCAAGCAGCCTGACTTGACAGGGATTTATCATTTCAGCGGCACCCCTGATCTCTCTTGGGCCGATTTCGCCGCTGAAATTTTCACACAAAGCGGCGATCAGGTGACCATCACCCCCATTCCCACACGGGATTATCCCACGCCTGCAACACGCCCCCTCAACAGTCGTCTTGATTGCGAGAAAACCCAAACCGCCTTCGGCATCGCCCGACCAAGGTGGCGCGACTATGTGGCGGAGGTCATCAAGAGCGCATAAGGCCCTTGCACAAGCGGCATTGGTCGCGGAAACTCTGCCCCTATGAACGCCCCTATCCGTCCTATATTTTTGGTCCTGATGCTGTGCCTTAGCCCGACTTTGACACGGGCTGAAGAGATATTGGTGTTCGCGGCCTCTAGCCTTGCGACAGCCCTAGATGAAATCGAACAGAAATTTGAGGCCGCAAGCGATTACGAGGTCAGCATGGTTTATGCAGGATCCTCTACGCTGGCTCGTCAGATTGAACAGGGCGCGCCTGCCAATATTTTTATCTCAGCCAATACCGACTGGATGGATCGCATCGCCCAAGCGGGATTGATTGCGCCCGATACTCAGTTCGATCTCTTGGGCAATCAACTGGTTCTTGTGGCGCATGGGGAGGGTCTGGATCAATCGGATCAGATTATCTCGCCAGAGATCAATTTGGCCGATTTGCTGGACGGCGGTTATCTGGCCATGGCCCTTGTTGATGCCGTGCCTGCAGGGATTTATGGCAACGCCGCGCTCAGCCATCTCGACCTTTGGGACACAGTCGTGGATCGGGTCGCGCAATTCGATAATGTGCGCAGCGCCCTTGCCCAAGTTGCAGCGGGGGCAACCCCCCTTGGGGTGGTCTATCGCAGCGATGCTATTATCAGCACGCAGGTGCATATCATTGGCACCTTCCCGGCAGACAGTCACGACCCAATCCGCTACCCTGTGGCCGCGCTTGGCGCGGAGATGCAACCTGCGGCTGCGGCTTTTCTCGCCTATCTGCGCGGGGATAACGCGGCGATGATTTTCACGGCGAATGGATTTGAGACACTGGCGGAGGCTGATAAATGAGTAATCTTCTCGGCCCCGCAGAATGGGCCGCAATCGCGCTGTCCCTCAAAGTCAGTTTTTGGGCCACCTTGGCCAGCCTGCCTTTTGCACTTTGGGCTGCCTATCTGTTGGCGCGCTGTAACTTTTTTGGAAAGCAAATATTAAATGCAGCGGTTCATCTGCCCCTGATCTTGCCACCTGTGGTGACGGGATATGTGCTGCTCTTGGCCTTTGGCGCGCAGACCCCTTTGGGGCAAGCCTTGGCTGCACTAGGTCTGGGCTTTGCCTTTCATTGGACGGGAGCCGCCCTTGCCGCGGCGGTCATGGCCTTTCCGCTGATGGTGCGCGCGATACGCCTATCGCTTGAGGCGGTTGACCCCAAACTTGAGGATGCAGCCCGCAGCCTAGGCGCGCCGCCTTGGGCGGTCTTTGCCACCCTCACCTTGCCTCTGAGCCTGCCAGGGGTTCTGACTGGCGCGATTTTGGGGTTTGCAAAGGCCATGGGGGAATTTGGCGCCACCATCACTTTCGTTTCGAATATTCCAAATCAAACCCGCACAATACCTTCGGCAATTTACACATTTTTGCAGCAACCAGACGGGGAACAGGGCGCGCTGATCTTAGTGGCCGTGTCGATCTTTATCGCTATTCTTGCCCTCGTTTTGTCAGAAATTTTGGCGCGGGCTTTGTCCAAACGTATCGGGGGACGTGATGCTTGATCTGAGGCTTCGTCACCAGATCGGTGCGTTTTCACTTGATCTCAACTTCCAAGCCGCCCGCGGGATCACCGCCCTTTTTGGCCGCTCGGGCGCGGGCAAAACCACCGTGATCAATGCAGTCGCGGGTCTTATCACGCCTGATGACGGCTATATCCGCGTGGGGGATATGGATCTGTTTGACCCTGCGCGCGGGATAAATCTTGCCGCGCATGAGCGCCAAGCGGGCTATATTTTTCAAGAAGCGCGCCTCTTTCCGCATCTGAGCGTTGCGAAAAATCTTCGTTATGGGATGCGCTATCGCAGCGCGCGCCCTGCCCCGAATTTCGCGGATATTGTCGAGATGTTGGGGATCGGGCACCTCTTGCAGCGGCGACCCGCGATGCTATCAGGCGGCGAGAAGCAACGCGTGGCAATCGGGCGCGCGTTGTTAGCGGCCCCCCGTATCCTTCTGGCAGATGAGCCACTGGCAGCCCTTGATGAGGCGCGCAAGCAAGAAATCCTGCCCTATTTTGAACGTCTGCGCGATGAAATGGACATTCCCATTCTTTATGTAAGTCACGCCCCAACCGAGGTTACGCGCTTAGCGACAGAAGTGATCACGATTGAGGCGGGGCGGATACAGGCGCAAGGGCGCCCAAGCAAGGTCTTTTCTGACCCACATAGCCTGCCTGCAGGATCACGCGAAGCGGGGGCCGTTATTGAGGCCACGCTGACGGCGCATCACGCGGATGGGGTCAGCGAATTACGCAACGCCGATGTGGCACTTTTTGTGCCGCGTCTGAGCGGCGATTTGGGGCAAAAATTACAACTGCGTATCGCCGCGCATGAGGTGATTTTGGCCACCCAAAAACCACAAGACCTATCGGCGCTCAATGTAATTGAAGGCACAATTCACAGTATGCGCAGCGGCGATGGCCCCGCTGTTTTGGTCGCAGTCGACACGAAATTGGGGCGGATCTTGGCCCGTGTGACCCGGCGCTCGGCCCATCTATTGGGCCTGAACGAAGGGCGGGCGGTCTATGCCATCCTTAAAACCCTATCGGTCGCGCGCGAAGATATTGGCTGATCATGCCGCTTTTGAGATCGGCATGAACAAGGTGCTTTAACCTTGCTGATGCAAGGAATGCTCGAAATGGTCACAGGTTTAGGGGGGGGAATTTGGCCAAGATGGGACAGAATTGTAGAAACACCCGCCACATTTAAAAAATTTTCAAAAATTGCGCACAACTCAGGATATTCCCGTCAATTATTTAAAGATATTGATAAAAAACTTGGGCGAAGCACCAACACTGGAAACAATTGACGCGCATCGGGCGCAGTGGCGCGATTTTCGTCACAATCTGTTGGTGGCACCGCGCAAGATGCACCGACACTCTGGGATCTGAGAATCA